>Ga0209727_1000132_pt1 | contig 91380 bp, 113 predicted proteins | sample RifGroC1_FD_183995 | JGI IMG/M metagenome (GOLD analysis project Ga0209727, IMG submission 183995) | Groundwater microbial communities from Rifle, Colorado, USA - Groundwater C1 (SPAdes) (version 2) | ecosystem: Environmental > Aquatic > Deep subsurface > Groundwater | place: Rifle, Colorado... | reverse complement strand
TAATAAAATATTAAACACAGGTTGAACATATTCCGCAGCACGACCAATATAACTCCATCCAAATTGTTCTGCTGACCAATTAGACCTTGAAAATGGATCTATTAAACCTCTATCTATTAATGGGGGAGTTACCCATAAAACTTCATTAACTTCCCTGTTTTTTGGTATTGTATAAACTTGTGTTCCGGCAGTAATAACAACAAAATCTTTTTTAAGTTCCCAGGGACTATTTGTTCCAAGGCCAACTTGTTTTGAATATGCAAAACTAAATGACCTTGTGAAATCTAAAGAACGTGTAGTAAATGCAAAGGATAAATCTGTTGAATTTGTATCTAAACCTATTAAACTATCCCACTGCTGATCAATTAGCCAATTATTAACATAAGATGAATAATCTTCAATTGATATTTCAAGAAATGTTTCCAGTTGAGAATTATCAATTTCAATTTGTCTTAATGGGGCACCAAGTTGATGTTTTATTCTTGTAAATAATTTGTCTTTTTCACTTGTTGTGATATCTGCCATAAGAATATATTTTTATATAAATAGTTTGATGATTGAAAAAGAAATCATTTATATATTTAGTGGAGATAGTGGAAATCCAATCCACCCAAAAGCATTGCAAATGCTCTTCGCCAGCCTTGGTACATGTACCCCCATATTTTATTTAATCTGGAGCATCAGATGGGCTATGATCCCACAACCTCCGATTTGGAAGACCGGCGCTCTACCAATTGAGCTACTGATGCACATTATCTTATATAAATAGTAATTTTTGATATTATTTATTTCTTATGTATTCATTTTATTGAGTTTTTTATTTTAGAAAGATATTTATAAGTGTAAAACTTTAAGTTTTATATAAATAATGCAACTCGTAGAGCGACATATTAGGATAAACGATAAAGCAATAGAGGATATTTGTTTTAAATCAGCCAGATTGTATAATTTTTGTAATTATCACAAACGGCAAGCATTTTTTGGTAATATACAGAAATTTGAGGAATATGAATTATCTAAATTGCTTGCTGAATTTAACCAGGAAGATTATAGGGCATTGCCGGCACAAACATCGCAGCAAATAATAAAATTACTTTTTAAGAACTGGAAGTCATATTTCAAAGCATTAAAAGAATATAAAAAATGCCCAAGCAAATTTAAAGGAAACCCTAAGCAACCAAAATACAAAGATAAGGCTGGATATTCTATTTGCATTTTCACTAATCAGCAAGTTAATTTAAAAGGGGGACTTATACATTTTCCAAAACAAGCAAATATTCAACCATTAAAAACAAAAGTAGATAATATATCACAAGTGAGAATAATTCCACAAGCAACTTGTTTTGTAATAGAAGTTGTCTATGAAAAAAAGGAGGTAAAACATGAAAAAATAAAAGAAGAAAATGTATTAAGCATTGATTTGGGATTAAACAATCTTATCACAGCAATAGATAATGTCGGTAATAATCCTTTCATTATCAACGGTAGAGGATTAAAATCCATCAATGCGTATTTTAATAAAAAGCGAGCCAAGTTAATGAGTTATGTTGGTAATAAAGGGACGTCAAACAGAATAAATAAATTAACTTTTGACAGGAATAACAAGATAGAAAATGCAATGCACCAGGTAGGCGATTTCATTCTTAAATACTGTTTAAAGTATAATATTGGGACAGTTGTTATCGGTAAAAATGAACATTGGAAGAAGAAAATAAATATTGGTAGCCGTAATAACCAGAATTTTGTTTCTATCCCTCATGCCAAACTTATAGATAAAATAAAATATAAGTTAGAACTCAACAGCATAAAACTTGTTGAGCAGGAAGAAAGTTATACCAGTAAATGCGACCATTTGGCATTTGAACCGATACAAAAACAAGCAATTTATCTTGGCAAAAGAATAAAGCGTGGTTTATTTTTAAGTAGTATTGGCAAAACAATAAATGCTGATGTTAATGGTGCAATTGGAATAATGTTAAAATCAAAAGTAATTCCTGAATGTGAAAAATTCATAAGTAACATAAGGAATATAGGGTTAGGGTTTAACCCATACAAAGTTGAATTTGTAAAATCATTTGAACTCAAATGTAATGTTTGATGTAAAAATGAATAACCTTGTGGAACCTCTTTGAATCGAACAAAGACCCACTGTGCTTCAAACAGTTGTGCAGACCACCTACACCAAAGTTCCTTGGCGGTGATAGACGGATTTGAACCGACAATCTCTTCCGTGACAGGGAAGCAACATGCACCAATATGCTGTATCACCATTTATCATATAAACAAAAAAACCCTGACTTTTTATTAGCCAGGGTTTTTATATAGTTGTTATTTATATTTTTAACATAATCTGGCCATTATGGTTATCGCATCAGTTGTGCCATCACCATTTCCACCAAAATATGTCGTTATCTGTTTCATTATATTATTATAAATACAAAGATAAATAAAATATTCTAAAAAGTCAATAGATTAATTAAAAAAATTATTTAATTACCTGCCAAATTCTTTAAATATGGTATCTTTATAAAATCTTTGATCAGCAGCAGAAGTCCCACTTCCATTTGCACATCTTGTTCCACCCCTGATAATTGCTGCCGTAATTTTGGCATGCTCTCTTAAAACTTCATGAACTTGATTAATATTTTGAGCAAGACCCTTCATTGTAGAAAACCTTCTCATATCTGCTTCAACCAGTGTTAGTCTGTCAATTAATAATCTAGTCACATGAGTACCAAGTGTACCTGATAATTGAAGATTCATATCAGTTTTCCCACTTGACATATTGTCAGCAGCTGTTAAAAATTGGGCATGAGTAGTCATTGTGGCAATTTCATTAGCAATCGTACTTTCAAATTGATCTACCGCCCCACAAATATCTGTAAATAGTGGCATAATTTATTAAGTTTAATTATTTTTTTATATAAATAGTTGTTAGTTATGAAAAGTTTAATTTTATCATAACTTCTTTTTCCTTATTTCCAAAATGAGATTGAGATTTTATTATATAAGAATCAATATATTTATTTAAATTCAATTTATTACATAATTCTTCTGACATATTAATAATTAACTTATTATAGGTTAGTAACTTATCAATAAATTCTTTTTTCCATTGACTATATGAATTATAATCAAAATAATTATTATAATTCTCTAAATCAAAATAAGGAATGCTTGTAAAACAAATATCATATTTTATATTTTTATTAAAATCTTCTAATTTACAATTATATAACTCATTATTATCTTCAAATTTTGAAGATAGTATTGATAATTCGCCATATATCTTTTTATTTGGTTCTAATCCAATATATTTTCCATGTGGGAACAAAGATTTAAACCCCAATATTCTTCCACCAAATCCACAACAAGGATCAAAAACTATAGGGTTTTCAATGTTTTTTGGCAAATAATGATTATATATTGAAGCTGCTAATATAGGTTTAAAAAATGATATTGTATTTCTGTTGGCAGATAAACCCTTTATTAGGTTTTTTAGTGAAAAATCAAATATTTCATTAGAATCATTACATCCAATTCTATATTTTATAATTCTTTTCATTGTGGTATCGTTGTTCCATGCATGAATTGGTGATTCATTTCCTTTATAGTTACAATCCCAGTATGATTTAAATAATGATTTTAAGTATGTATTTCCTATTGAATAACAAATATTACTAAAAGTGTTGGTGTTTTCATCATATACCCTGGACAAATCATAATTCTTAATAGTGTTAATAATATCATTTAAATTATCATTATTTTCTGGATATGGAAACTCTGAATGAAATGTTCTTATAAATTTCAATAAAAGAGGAATATATTTTTCCAATTTTGATTTTCCCTTTGTTTCAATATAATTTTTGAAATATTCTTTTAATATTATTTTTTGGTTATAGGAAATTGAATAATTTGGAGTATAAGAATTATTTATAATTAAATTGATTAATTCATTTTCTGAATTAAAAATTTCATTTTTATTATATCTTATCCTATAAAATTTAAAATCATATCCGATTAAATTAGATTTTTTATAGTCATTTATTGAGTTTTGAATTGTTTTTATTGTTAAGTTCTCTAAATAATTTTTATGAAATACTTCCCCATCAATCTCAATAACCGTATCTATTTTTGGCAAATAAAAATCAAATTTCTTTCCTTTATATATAAATGGTGTTATATATTTAATATTTATTTTTTTTAATTTTGTTTCAAAATCAATTTCATATGAAGATTTTTTATTGGGAAATGTCGTCCCATGTTTTAAATTATATTCTGTTGTTATTTTTGATTGATTTTTTGTACTATTTAAAGAATTTGTTGATAATATAGAATATTTTTCTTTATATTCTTTTACAGTTACTCCATGTTGAATAAAATGAGTATTTGTTAATTTTTTAAGTTTTTTGTTACATATTTTACAAATAATATAACTATCTGTATCTTTGAATGATTCATTTCTTTTCTTAATTTTTTTGAAGTTGGGGTGATATTTTATTTCTTCTGGAAATTGTTTTATAAATTCATTTATGGTTTTATTATGAGTATTTTTTAAATGAATTTCATAACACCCAGTTTTATTTTTGATATCTGTTGTCTCCCAATCACAATATTTACATTTTCTTGTTTGTTTTTCTTTTTTTAATAAAATGTTAAAATATTGTTCATGCCATTGAAATCCATTTTCTTTTAAAAATAATTTTTTATTATAATTTGAAGGTATTTTTATGTTTGGAAATATTTTTTTTAAATGAATTGTTAATATTCCCGACTTATTATTATAATCATTAAATTCTTTGTTTGTTTTTTTACACTTAACTATAAAATTATTACTTGAAATACTTCTTATTTTTTTATAATTTTCTTTTATTTCTATAATATTATTTGTTATTTGATTACCTTTTTTCTTTTTTGATATATTATAGTTTTTAAATATTTGATTAATTCTTTTTTTACTAATTCTAAACCTTAATGATAATGGTTCTGTTCCAATATTTGTTAAAGAATAAATGGCAACAATTTCTTTTTCCTGTTCTTTCGTTATTGTTGTTTTTTTCATTTTTATAATATTTTTAAATTATATTACAAATATAATATATAATCCGTTTAAAGTCAATCTTAAATTAGAATAAACATAAAAAAGGATCTGAATTTTTATTATCCAGACCCCCCTTTATGGTTTAAATTTGAACTACTTTACTTATTATCTAAGTTCAGTTGGGTCAAAAGTTGTTAATCCATCACAGAAGACCTTGCCATAGAACCTGTTATTTATCATTTTCTTGGCATATCTTGTCATTACCCCCTTAATTGGTTTAAAGTCAAATGGATTATACATTGTAGGTGTCAATTGCATTGGAACATATGGAGCATATATATATCCAGCTTCCAATATCGAATTTCCTTTATGTCCAATTAACATTGTGTTAGCTGGAGCGTAAGGATCACGATATACTTGATATCTTCCACCAAGAGATCCAACTCTTTCAATACCCATGTTATATTTGTCCTGTTCAGGATCAGCATTTGATACGTGGAAATATTCCAAATCATCTAATACTGCTGAAATTTCAGGTGATATAACTATCCAAGAAGCTCCACCTCTCAGTGTTGCTTTATGAATTTGAGCTGAAATTTGATTTATTTTGGTTAACAATGTTTGATTCCAATCTTTCTGAGTACCGTGATACTGAGTAGTTTGGTTTCTCAAACCATTATAATCCCAACGTAATGTCCAAGCTGCACCTCTTCTAAGATCTCTAAGGATTTCCCTGTCAATTTCAGCTGCCATTTGTTCTGACAACAATGCAGTAAGTTCAGCCTCTGCATCTATATTATGGAATGCTGATACGTCTTGTGCAAGTTCAGGTGTCCATTGTGCTCTCATTTTACGAGTTGTTACAGATACCGTAACTTCATCAAGACTAAATGTTACTTCGGCCATTTCAGAATCTTGTTCTAAATCAGAATAAGTTCTGTAGTTAGCTGTAAATAAAATTTTATTAGTTGCTGAAGGTGTACCAGCCTGATCAACATATGATGTAAATGCCGAATAACCATTAGCTGCTGGATATGTTAAATCAATCTCAACATCAATTACACCATTAGAACTTACAATTTCTCTTCCGTATTGTTGAGTTTTAACTCTGAAAGGAATTGGGTCTCCTGCGGTAATACTTGAACCTTGGAAACCAGATCCGCCTGATAAATTTTGGTCTGCCGTAACTTTTAGACTAGCTAAAAATTCTTCAGTGTCCATAGGAACACCAGCAGGACCAATCAACTTACCATCACTTGTAGTTGTAAATCCTGTTAATTGAAATGTTTTGAATTTAGTTACCCCAGATTGCGGTGTAGAACCAGTAAGAACTGCATTTGTTGATGTGAATGCCCCTTTACTTCTATCAAATAAAGAAGTACCCTCATCATTATTTGCGGTTGCATAGAAACTATCGTACAATGATTTAGTTTCAAATTGAGTTCCTGAACCAGCTGTTAAATCGGCTGCATTAGAATAAGCACCATCCGGTGATGTGTGTCCTGTTGAACCAGTATCTACTCTCGTTGATACTTTTGGATTCAAATAGAACAGTTTACCAATTGGTAAATTAAGAGCTTGTACTGATACAATCTCATTAGCAAGCAATTTTGAAAAGACCCTACGTATAATAGGAAACGCAACAGTTTCAAACGCACCTGAATTAGATGCGGTTGTTGATTCATTCAACATGTAAGATGCTTGATTTTCAAACAACTGAGCAATATTATCTTTTATATGACCTTTTAGATCTTCTAAAAGACCTAATTTAGTCCATTTTTGTGTTATCAGTTCTCGTTGTTCTTTGAGTTGCCTCAACCCAATATTTCCAACTTCTCCTGAATTTAAAATTTGTCCCATAGTTATTATTTTTTAAGTTTTATTATTAATTATTTTCCATTCGTGGAATAGTTCATTAAGTCTTTCATCCTTTTTATTTGATTCTCTAATTGAGGATCAGAATAAACTTTTGATTCATTTATTTGTTTGGATGAGCTTGACTCTGAAGTTTTTGTTATTTTCTTTTCAACAGATTCTTTAATTGGCTCTTTTTTCAATTCACTAAGAAGTGTTTTATAAAGTTGTTTTGATTCTTTAATAGATTTGACTTTATCAAATCTTTGAATCATATCAATTTTTTCTTTCCTAGTGGTTGTTTCTTCTGCCATTATTCTATTGGCATAAGCCAAATTAGAATTGAATAATGCAACCTCATTAAGTTTTCCTCTCATATCAACAACAGCATTTTTGAGTTTTGTCTGAAACTCTTTTAATTCTTTATTTTCATTAAGAATTTTTACTGCTTTGCCTCTTAGAGAATTAAATTTCTCAACAAGTTGCTTATTTTTTCCAGCAGCTTCCTGATAAAGTTTTTTATATCTGGTATCTCCTGGTCTACTTCTAACATTGAAATTTTGGGGTTTTGATGTTACATTTCTTCCTTCTGCATGAGTAACATTAAAAGTTTCTTCCAATTCTTCATCTTTAGTCACTTTTTCTGATACCCCATCAGTTTCAGAAACATTATCTTTTCCTTCTATTTCAATTTCATAAATCATTTCACTATCATCATCTGTCAAATCGTTATCAGGACATTCTTCACAAACACCATCTTCATTAAGTTTTCCTTTATTTTTAGATTCACTTAATTCAATACGATATTCTTTGTCCTCATCTTTTATTTTGATCGAATCTCCATCTTTTTCAATTTCAATTTGATCATCTTTTGTCATTTTTTTGAAAACTTTGACAACATCTTCATCAGGAGTACTGGTAAGATCAACTTGTTCTATACCTTCTTCATCATCAGAAATTTCTTCAGGTTCTTTATCCTCTATTTTTTCAGAATCAATATCATCTTCTAAATCGGTTTCCACCTTTTCAGAATCAATATCTTCTAAATCATTGTCTTCGTCCTCATTTTCCTTGACTTTATTTTTTTCTTCATCAACTGGTTGTTGATCATGACTTTCTTCCATTTTTGTTTCATCAACAGAATCTTCTTTTTCTATTGATTCTTTAACTATGCGTTCAATTTCTGGTCTCATTTGTTTTGCCAGTATTTCTTTTGCATTGCTTTCAGCCGTTTTTTGAATCTCGCTTGCTTCTAACAAGGCTTGTTCAAGAATGGACTGTTTTTTTTCTTTATTTTCTGCCATAAATTATAAATATTGTATGTAAAATATTATCTTTATTTTTTAATAAATATACGTTAGTTTAAAAAAGTTCAGTTTTTTGTATATTTTTTTTATTTTTCTAAAAAATTATTTAAATTTTCTAAAAATGGATCAACATTAATTTTTTTATTTATTCTTAAAAATGATGGCTTATATTTTATATCTTCTGTAATATTTTCTTGCATTTCACTATTTTCAGCATATAAGAATGCACCTGGAGTTGAAGGAGAACTAACCAAATCAAATGCAATAAGTTCAAAATCATCTTGTACCACATTTTTACCATTTTGTTGTTCTAATGAACCAACACCTCTTGAAGATATTCCCATTTTAACTTCTTTATTAAGAAGATTAATAATTGTATCTCCAGGACAACTTATTATTCCAAATTTAAAATATCCAGGAGAACCAAGAATTTCAATAGTGCCCATTAATGTATTATCATCCCACCAAGTTTTAATCACTCTATGAGAAGAATCTTTAAATTCAACTAGACTATGATCTGGATGTGAACTATGCGAAAGAGCTCTTTTTTCTTTAATTAATTCCTGATAATTATTATTTTCTCTTTCTAATATATGACGAGGATAATATCTTCCATTTCTATTTTCTGTTTCACATTTTTGTAAAATACAATTCATAAATATGGAACTATCAGTTGATAATTTATTTTTATCAAATGATTCTGTTATTATTTTGGATTGTTCTTTTATTTTATCAATATCTTTTGTGGGGATGGAGTAAAATTCTCTTAATAAAAATCTACCATCATCAAATTGAAGTTGTCCATTAATATATTTTGGAAAGGGGTTAATCATTTAATTTTTAATTTTTTGAAATGTATTTGATTATAGTCTCAGTTAATTTATCTATTTTTTCATTTCTTTCTTTAATATTTTCTTTTAATTCTTTAATATCATCTGATAATCCAGATAATTTTTCATTTATTAATTTTTCATACTCTTCAAATCTTATTTGTTGTTCTCCAACCTGTGTTTTAACATCATAAAATTCTTTTGGTAATTTTAATTCTGGTGTAATATTTTTACCATTTTTTTTAAATATTTTTATTAATGCTCCAGTAATTATTACTAAAATTCCCAAAATAAGTGAAACCGATTGCCAATCCAAATTCATACTCAATTATTTTTTTAAAATATTTTCCAACTCACTTAAACAATTATTTTGTTTTAATTTTCTTTCTTTTTCCGTACTCTCATAATAAGTAATTTTTGTTTTAAGACTAATTATTTCTTTTATTAATTCTGTTTTTGACAGTTTATGATAAATATTAGTTGTACCATTACTGTTATTTAAAATAACTACTTTGGATTTTTGTTTGGTTAGTGTTGGCATAATGAAAAATTTTTTATTTTTATATTATATTTTATTATAAATATATGTTAAATTAAAAAAAATCATTTGATGGCTATTGACTTTTAAAATTATTATATCTATTTTTGTATTATTAAAAAACAATTAAAATTAAAAAATTATGTATTATCTTGTAAAAGTTAAATTCACAGAAGACGTTTTTTCAAAATCAAAAGGAGTTACGGAAAAAATAACAACATCTCAATTTTTGGTTGCTGCTGAATCTGTTTCTGATGCAGAATTAAAAATTCATGAACATTTGAAGGGTGCTCACAATTTTGAAGTATCAAGCGTTTCAGAAAGTAAAATTGAGGCAGTTATTGGGAAATTGGCCATCAAAAAAGAAGAAGAAGAAAAGAAAGAAGCTAAGGAATAATGATAAATGGGCCAAAAAACTGGAAAAGAGATAGAAATCTCATGCTTAAATGAAAACTTAAAATGTTTAAGTGGGACAGTAAAAAATAATAAATCACCAGATAGTGTTTATATCATTATTTCAACATGGGTTAAACCAAAGAAAATAAATAATGATTATAATAAAGTTATTTTTTCTTTTAAAAGAAACATAAGAAAAATAATAAGAGAGAATAATCTTATTAACAAAGAAATATGGAATGATTTTTATATTTTGGATCTTGATATAAGGTCTTCTGGAATAAAATTAGATAAAAAAAGTTTTATGTCTCTGGAGTTTAACTTATATCAAAGAGGTTCAGAAAATAATTATTTACCACTGGTATCAAAAGATAATAAAAAAGATTTGTCATTTTTTATTGATAAGTTTGTAAATGATTTAACAATATCTGATTTGTTTATAAATAATGAATGGTTTGAGTTTTGTTTAACAAAAAAGGATTTAAAATAATTTATGGAAAAGTCGAAAGAAGAATATTTTGTTGAACTGTTAAAAGTTTTAAAACCAGAAACTATTAATAACTATCCAGATTATATATTTTATATTTATAAAGATAAATTTTATATTAAATATAATAAAAAAAATAACTATGCAGCGTTAGATTATAATAGAATATGGTCAATTTTTTTATCCAAATATAAGTGTGATTATATGGAAATCAAAAAGATAACAACTGATCTGGTAGAAGAACATTTAAAATTAATGGGGGTAACAACCGCATTCTTATTAGATATAGAGTATTTTAATTGAATTATTAAAAGAAATTTTAAAATTAAAAAAAATGATTATAAATAAAAAAATTAAAAAGGAAATTGAAGAAATTAAAGATATTGAATGTGATTTATGTGGAAAATCATGCGAAGCTGGTTATGGTTTTGAATGTATGGAATTGCATGCAAATTGGGGGTTTGGTTCAAATAAAGATTTAGAAGAATGGACAGCACATATATGCGAAAAATGTGTTGATGAAAAATTAAAATTTATTAAATTTAATATTAAAAAATATTAAAACCCCAAACTCAGTTTATTAAGTTTGACCATATCATCAATATAATTATCTTTATTATAAGCCATTGAAGATAATTTTTCTTCCACAAGTTTAAGTTTATCAGATAATTTTTCATCAGAAGATTCAATTAGTTTTCTTTTTATCTGATTGATATTATTCTTTTTTATTTTTTCAAAAACCTTTTGTTTTCCGTTATTATCGTTATTAAATAATACAGTAAAAATTTCCCTTTCATTTTCATTTAAAAATGAATATTTATCATTAAATTTATTTATTGCCATTTCAATTATTTTTTTATCAGGAAAATAAGTTTCATTTTTAAGTTTATATTTATCTTCTTCTTGTTTTGAAGTATCCTCTGTCATAACGTATTCTAAAACGTTGTTATAACTATTATATTTTTTTTCTGGATCTGGAACATCTTTTAATGATTCTTTAATTAGAATATCAAGATTTTCATATAATTTTTTAGTACAAGGACATTGATTATTATTTTTATTTTCATCCAATACGTTTCCTCTTCTTATATAATCTGGCATTTTATATCCCTGTCTTTCCAAATCTTTTTTTGTCATATCATAAATATATTCTTCAACGCCATGTTCCCCCTCATCCCATTCAATCATTTTTTGTATTAAACCTTCAGGTGTTAAATTCTCATTTTCAATATCCACTAAACCATAATATTCTGCTTTTTTAATTATATCTGGATTTGGATTTTTAAAATATTTTGATGAGTCATCAGACCCATCAAATTCAAAATCCTTTAGTTTACCAGATGAATCAATATATGCTTCTTTTAATAATTTACTAAACTTATCAGATAATTTTTTATTTTCATTTAATAAATCTTTATAATTAAATTTTTTAAATAAATTTATATTTTCATTAATATATCTGGTTGCTTTATTTTCATCTTTTATATATTTATTCTCAAGATTACTATATACCACATATTGAGTTTTTAAAATATCTGACTTTTTAATTTCTTTTATAAAATTGTTAAAAATATTACTTTCCACATTTTCATTTAATAATGACTGTGTTAATTGTTTAGTTACATATTCTTTAATTATACCAAAATTTTCCATAATAATTTTATTTATTAATAAATATCAGTTAAAAGGAAAAAAATTATTAATTAAAAGGTTTACAAATATCATATTGATTCTCACTCCCAAGATAAAATTGATTTAATGGGTCTGGTATATTGCCTGCATCTCTTCTTCTGTACCAATCATCATATTTTATCATTTCTTCTTTAGTTCCAACATAATATCTATCATTATTAAGTGTATATACATTTGTGCCAGACCAATAAGTTTTAATGGGTTTTAACTCCCACAAACCATAATCCCCCTCCATATTTTTATTTAAAAACATAATTAATGCTATTGCTTTCTCATCATTGAAAACATCATAATTATCAGAATCAATAATATCTATCCCTCGTTCTTTAATTATATTCTCTATTAATCTCTTAAATTGACTTTATGTTATTATTATTTTCATATTCTTATATAAATATTTATAATTAAAAATAATTCACTTTTTATTTGGATATGTCAATTATTTTACTTACCTTTGTGTTCTAATTAACTTAATTTATTAACTTAAAACTTAAAAACAATGAAAACAAAAATGGAAGTAACAAAAAAAGATAAATTTTTAATAAATGGTAGTGGTCTATTTTTCTTTAAATCAAAATTAGATGAACTAACCCAATTAAAAATAGTAAAATGGTATAACAATTTATCTGATGAAGATAGAAAATATGTTGATCTATTAAGAAGTGAAGCATCTGATAATGCAGATTTTTTCTCACCAGTAGATTAAAAATAATTAATTTTTTATTTGGAAATGTCATTTATTTTACTTATTTTTGTACTGTGAAATTAAAATACCATGAAATTAAACTTCAATAAAAATGTTATGAAAAACAAAATAATCTTATTAAGAAGCGGAAACGTTATATTGAAAGTGCTTGGTCAATTCAGGACTTTACAACAGGCAAAATGGTTTATTGAAGATAACTATTTTGAATTTTACAAAGATGTGTGCCAATGGTCTAAATTTCAAAGTCCTGAATTTATTACGATAGAATAATAAAATTTATTAATTAATATTCAAAACTTAAAAACAATGAAAACAAAAATTTATTATGATTCGATGGGATACACACAGAAATCCCTTCAAAATTTAAGAAATGAACTGGCAAGAAAAATTGATAACAATATATCCACAACAAGTTGCATTGGAAGAATATTGAAAGAATAGGTGAAAATATATAAATATTTTTCACTTCAGGATTTTTATGACCCTTGGATGAATTCCGACACCCTCTATTCCATTGTCAAAGACGTTTGGAATTACTTTTATTAACATATTATAACTACCATTCACATCAGCATTTATTTTTCTTCCTTCTGAAGAAATAAATAAACCCCTTTTGATTCTTTTTCCTTTATACATTTTATGCTTTCGGATCGTTTCCAAATCCAAAAAGGAACATTTAGATGTATAATTTTCATTTTTAGTTATAACATTTATACCTTCTTTTTCGCATTTATAATTGATAAAATTTATAAATCTACTGTGTGGTATGCTGACAAAATTCTGATTATTTTTTGTTCCAATATTCACCTCTTGTTTCCAATTATCATTTTTCCCTATAATCAAAGTATTAATATTATTTTCTTTGAGAATGTTAACAATTAATTTGCTGGAAACATGAAGATAATGATTGATTTTATTTTGTCTTTTTAAATCAAGTTTCTGTACTTGTCTGCTTGTTTTTATTTTATGTCTTATTTCATTAACAGATTGCAAATGTGCTTTCTTTTTATTGTAAAACTGATTAATGGATTTTAATGGTTTTCCATTTATAATTAATGGTTTAAATTTTTTAACATTTGATACAATCGTTGCTAAATTATTCACACCCAAATCAATTGCTGCATATTTGTTATTATCCGTTAATTTTTCTGGTGTTACTATTGTATAAACCACCTCAATTACATGGTGATTATTTTTTGGGACAATTCTGACACAATCAATTTCCTCAAAAGATTTTAATTTTGTTTTAAATTCTATATTACATTGTGAAAGTTTAATTTTTCCTGTTTTTTTAAATACTTTTTTTGATACGGCTTGATTTGTAAACCAAGCAATGTATCTTCCCTTTTGTTTATCCAAATATTTTGGTAAACCAGGTCTTCCTTTAAATTTATTTGGGTTTTTTTGATATAATGTTAATGCTTTGAAAAATGATTTAAAATTCTTCTGTACCATTAACAAAACATTGGATGAAACTTTCCTTGGTAAGGCGCTATAAGATTCATGTTTCTTTATATGATGATATAAATCAAAAATAATATTTTTATTTTCTTTAATATATGCTTATCTGATTAGATATAAAGAATAATTGTATAAGTTTTTTGTTTTAAAACAAACATCTTCACATTCCTTAAATGATTCTGATGTATTTTTGATTAAATGTTGTTCAACAAGTTGCATAATATTTTTGTCTCATAGACATATATAAATATGCTGATACATTGAAAAGTTTGACTTTATGGAAAATAAATTATATATTTATAAATAAAAGTTAAAAATATTTGGTGAAAATTACTTAATTAAATTACCAGTTGATTTGTGGGATGAGGGATGGGAACATTATATTGAACCCAGCACTTTATTTAATGGTAGTGAAATAATTATTGATAAATCAACCATTGAAGAGCAAATTAGAAAAGCAGTTGAAAATGAAGATTATGAACTTGCTGAAAAACTTAAATCTAAATTACCTTAAATTATTTACTCTTTTTCATCATCTTCAATTTTTTTTATAATAATCTCTTTATTTTCACTTAACGTTTCATCCAAAGATTCAAACATTGTTTTTAAATCTTCATTTAATACTTTAGAATCATCATTCAATATTTTATATTTTGAATCTTGTTCCTTATCTTCACTTTCCAATATATTAATTTTATTTTCTTCAGTTAATTCAGGAAGTTCTGGCATTCCACCACCTCCTGGCCCTCCACCTGGTGGTTGTAATTCTTCACCCCCACCCATTCCACCAACACCTGGTAATTCGCCAGGTGCGCCACCTTCACCACCTTCTGGTGCTTCTTCCCCTGGTTTTTGTTGATAACGTTTATCCAAAGCATCAAATAATCCTGTATGAATAATTTGTTCTGGCGCTTCATTTTCTTTTCCTGCAGCCTTTTCCACTCTTTGTTGTTTAAGATCCAATATAATTTCATCATCAGAGAAACCAAGAATATTCTTTTTGGCCCATGTCATTGACGTTGCAGCAAATCCTGTATCATTTAATGATACCAAATCCTTATATAATAATACTTTTTCTTTCCACTGTTCAATCTTTAACATCTCTGCCTGTGTTGATGGGGAATTTAGTGTTAAAGTAAAATTGTCAAGTTCCTCTTCAAATCCTAACATATATAAATGGATAATGGCGATTTTATTTAATTCCTGAATCATTGATTGTTGAATACGATTAATTGTACGAGCAAATCTTATATCTTGAAGTGCCAAGTTTTTTCCTTCACCAATTGCTTCCTCAAAACCAAGAAATGCCTTTGGAACTCTCATTGCTGTGAATAATTTACGCTGGATATATTCTATATCTGCAATTTCAGAATTATATATAAACACCCCAGATTCTACTGCAAAAGTATGAAAATTATGATATTTATGTTCTCCATCTACGGTAATTGTTCCAGTATCAATTTTTTCTTCCAACCATTCAATTTTAGTAATTTTATGATTATAGTAATCTTGTTCTAAAAATCTATGAGTAGTATATTTTCCTGTTTTATTTTCTTTAGCAATATAATATCTCCAAGAATTAACATTTTTATATCCCAAATTATCAGAAGTTTTTTTAACCCATTCTCGATAATTTTTATATCCTTTTTCTTTAACCATTTTATCTACATGATTATGAGTAAATTCTGATAAATTGGTCATCGAGCTACGAATATTTGAATTTGACAATATAAATTCATGCATAAAGATTTTATTAGAATTTAATTTTTCAAGAGTTAAATCACTTCTGCCATATAATTTAAAAGTATCAAAAAATATTGAATATAACTTATCAGTAAATATAATTTTTTGTGGTTTGCTAAATACTTTATTTTTATATTCTTTATTTTCCCATAATTTTTTAGCGTTTTTTGAATATATTTTTTTACGTTCTGGATCTGATTTTGTTTTACTTATTAATTTTCCTTTTTGTTTTAAATTAATTGGATTTTTATTCCACTCTAATAAATTATTATTAAAATCACAGTGAAGATCTATATGATCATTTCTACTCATAAAATATAAATTGCTAGGATTATTGCAAAATCGGTTCATATTGTTATGATGAATAATATTTTTATTTTCATTTATAAATTTATTATTATGTATTAATTCATTATGTAAATTTTTATCTTTCATATAACTACCAACCATTCTATGAATAAAAATCCATTTTTGTTTTGAATTATCCCAAATCATTTCATAGTCACTAGAATTTTTACTTATTTTTTCTTTTTTTCTATGAAACGGCATCAAAGATTCATTTATTTCTAAATCTTTTGCTTCTTTTTTTAGTCCATCCCTTGTTAAAAATTTATGATCCGGTGTTGATATAATCTCTTTTCCGTTGTCTAACGTAATTTTTAAAACATGAGCATTTTTTCTTGTAATTCCCGCCCATGAAATGATCCCTGGAATAATTTCACCAGTATTTGGATTACAACTATAAACCCATAAATCTTTATTATTTTTATACTCTTCGATAATTTCTTTTAATTTTAATGTTCTACCATCTAATAGAGGAATTTTTGTATCTAATGAAAGACATAAATTGCTTGCACCAGGTAATGTATCAATTTCTGTATCTCCTCCACCTTGTCTTGTTGGTAAGAAAAAATCTTCATCCGTGCTATTCTTAACAAATACACCCTTTCTCGTATAGTTTTCATCTTTATTAAGAGAGCAAACAGCAAAATTATGTCTATTATTTTCTCCATTTGGTCCAACAACAGTCATACAATATACATCATCTGGTTCATAAATTTCTTCTGTATATTTTATTTTAATTTTAACATGTCTAAATGGCATTAATTTATCACCAGAACATAATTTATCTGCTCTACTATGTGAACCATCTCTTAAAATAAATGGATGTTCTGGTGCAGACATTATCCATGTTTTGTTATCCAACCAAATTTTAATTAATTTATTTGCTTTATAATTCCTACCACACCAAATAACTTTTCCAGGAACAATTTCATGTGTATTATCTTTTATAGAATAGACCTCATTATATTTTCCTTCTTCATATTCCTTTGATAATTCTTCTATTGTTATTGTTCTACCATCCAATAATGGGATTGGAGTATTTTTCCATACTGGAAGTGTTCGATATCTCATATCTACTTGTCCTGTAAAATTACCAGTATTTTCAGCTTGCGGCTGTCTTTTAAATTTTTGAGCAACTCTTTGAATATACGGCTCAACATCTTTATCATCTAAGTTTCCAACATCAATTTTAAATACACGCCTTTCAGGTGCTCTTGTTATTCTATAGACAAGCATTGCATCTTCTGCTAATATCAACATTTTCCATATCTTCCTTACTTTTTCTAAAAAAGAATTTCCGTAAGGTAATTTTCTATCGTCCCCCAATAATCTAAAATGAGCAATTTGCCAGGCCGTGAATTCCATACTTTTTCCTTGCCAAATAAATCTAATCATATTTTTCTGATCAGTAATCGAACTCTCTTCTCTTCTTATTTCAATATTTGGAAGTTGTTTAACCCCAACAATTCCCTTTCCAATTTCTGATTTAAGATAAATAAAATTATCGCCATATAAACATGTATTTCTTGTCCATGCTGGTAAATTAATGTTAATATCTAAAGTTTTATAAAATAAATTTTCAAGAATTGTTTTAACTCTTTTACTATCAGAGAATACTTGTAACATTTTACCAAATTCTGAGAGCGTACAATTATGACTTATAATCATCCCACTATTACACTTAACCCCAAAATTATTAAATTTACCAGAATTAACAACATCATATACTTTCTCTTTTCCCATATATTTTATAGAAATAACCTTATGATTAATGAAAAAATATCCTTTATATAAATCATGTGTTTCTATCCACTTATTATCTTTCCCTAACCATTTATGATTACCAGTACATTTTATTTTTGTATCATCGTCTAATTTAATCAAATATATATCTTGAATGCCTTTATAAATTACTTTCTCTGCTTTAGATGGAATAAATTTATTATTATTAGTATCATAAGAATATATCCAAAAATTTTTTTTATTTTCTTTATATAATTTTTTTATTGTTGGGTTAGTTCCATCTAATAATCTTATAGTACTATTCCCAGCTAGACAGCTTTCTTCAGATACAAGATCTAAAGTGGCCGCAATTTCTGGGGTATGTTCCATGGCCGTAAAATCCGCATAACTTGCAAGTCTTGTTGTTTCATAATAAACTGATTGTTGATATAAATTGGATGTTATTTTCTCAAATTGATTTCCCAAATATTGTGATTGCTGGGCTGCTAATTTTTTTAACATCAGTTCTTCGGCAGAAGTCGCTGTCAATAATTCTTTTGCTGATATTGAAGGTTTTTTATCAATTACAGGTTGGCCACCTGTTCCAAAGAGTTTTGTAAGTCGTTGATATAAAGTAGTTTTTTGTTGTTCTGCCATATTTTATATAAATATTTATATTATTTAAAAAACTTATTTATTTTCACAATCATTTTCAATTAATTCTCTCACATAGGTAGATACTGGTTTAGGTTTTGTTCCCTTTTCCAATGACAATTCAGATATTCTTTTATTCATTTTTTTTTCAAGATTATCCGTAATAAGAACTTGTAATTTGATTTTTTTTAAATCAAAATCTATATTATTAATTTCATTAAAGATTGTTTGTCCCATGGTTATTTATTTTATGTTTTTATATATATGTTATGTATTATAAATATATGTTAGTTTGAGAAAAGCCCAATTTTTCATAAATTATTTTATTATTTTATAATCACCTTTTTTATCATCCCACATTTTAAAATTTCCTTTAATATTATATATCTGATAAGGGAATTCATTTCCCCAGAATAATTCTTTTCCAAAATATACATCTTTAACATTATTTGTAAAATTAACGGAATTAATGCTAAACCATATAATTGAATCTAAAGCCACATAACCTTTATTATTAAATAGAATATTATTTCCTACCCTATCAAGGGAATCTATATTTACATAACCTTTATTATTAAATTTAATATTATTTCCCATCTCTTTAAGATAATCTAAATCTACATCATCACCATTATTAAATTCAACATTATCTGGAATATATGTTATTAATTCAGAATTTATATTATTATCACCACCAATAATAATTTTATTATTTTTTATTTCATAAGGAATATTTTCCTGATTTAATATATCAATGAATTCTTGTGTTTTAATATCATTATTACTTTCATCAATAATGTTTTCAATTAATCTTTTAAATTGACTTTCTGTTATTAATATATTCATAAATTATTTTATTTTTTAAATAACCACCCATATTCTTGATATGCCCATTTTGTATCATTTCTCCCCATATATCCTGTTTGTGGTGTTATTGTATCCTTATATTGATTTGAATCAGATGTCATGCTACTCAACATTGCTTTTGTTTGTTCATTATATCTTTTAAGATTTTTAAATGTTGTTTGAGAAATAAAAAGTGGCATTGATATACTCCAAATAAGGTCATCATTTTTTCCAGAAATATGATCTGGTCTGCTGACATTTGGTCCAACATTTTTCCAAATAAAAGTTTTCATTTCATTTATTAATCTTTTTGATCTAATTTTTATCTCACCCATTCTAACTTGTCTTTCAAATTCCATTATGGTCATATTTCTATTTGCTCCTATATTAAATCCTGGTAATTTATCTCCTTTTTTAAATCTGCCCAACTTTTCTTGTATTAATCTGGATTTGGGATTATCATAATGAAGTAATTTTTTATCAAATCCCATATCTATTAATTTTAGAATTGGGGCAACCCCCATTCCACCAGTTACATCAATTATTGTATATGCTTGATACTTATTTGCATAATCATATATAAGTTCCCCAAAAAAATCAGGTGTTATTTTTCCCTGATATTCCACTACCTGTTCTCCAGCATGTAAATCTATTATACAAATTGTACTAAAATCACTACTATCACCCCTTGATACATCACAATTATGTGTTGTTATATTTTTACATAAAAAAGTGTGAGATTCTGTTTCAAAATTATAAACATCTCCATTATAAGGTATTTTATTTATTTCTTTTATTTTGTGATAAATCCATTTATTATCTTTACTGATTAAAGTACCAGAAATAATTCTTTCATTTCTAATTTCAAAATCATTAATATTTACATGATTATATTTTTTAATATTAAACATATTAACTAATTGTAAACTATCATAATGTGCTAAAGTTAAGTCGTATGTTATTTTAGTTTTAAATTTTCTATTTTCAATAATACAAAACCCCCCCTTTCTCAATATTTTTAATGCGGAAATAATTCCTAATGAAAATAATAGATCTTGAATTCCCTCTAATAATTCTAAAGAAACACTGACAAATGCTATAAAAGAAAAACCTTTATTGTTTTTATATGTTTTTGACCAACACCCATCACCATCAAAATATCCTTTTAAAATTTCTATTTTATATTTTTTAGGTAAATATTTTACCCATTCAGGTAATTTTTTATTATGGGCGTATTCACTAAAATTATCAAGAAAAAAACTATATAATTGTAATGAGTTAAATTGTGTATATACTACAGATTCTCTATCTCTTATATTTACTTTTCTATTAAATATTTTTTCACACAAAAATTTTATTTTATATGCAAATATTTTTTCATTTATATTATGACAAGTTGATAAACCTTTACTTTTTTCAACTGCTTTAGATTTTAAATACCACCCCTCGGCCAACCATATCCCAACATACCACCAAAAGTCTTTTTCTAATAATGGGTTTTTAATTTTAAAATCAGTTCTACCAATATTTTTATATTTATCCCATTTTGATAATATTTCATTATCAGTTAAATCCTTATTATAATATAAATTAGGATATTTGATCCAATCATTAATTTTTAAATTTTCTGAATTAATAAAATTGAAATTAAAATCCCAATATCGTTTTCCAAATTTATGTTCTGGATGCTTCCTTTTCCAATTTCTTTTTAGTTCGGTATTTATACTTGATAATATTGGATGATTTCTAGTAAAAATTGTTTTTCTACAAACATTACTTAATTTAAATTCATATAATTCATCATTTATATTTTTTGTTGTTTGAATATTTTTTATTTTAGTAAAATTTCCATTTTCATCTATAAGTAAATTATCAATTTTTATATCCTCTATATTTTTTAATCCTTCGTTTGTCAATACTTTTTCTCCAGGTGGTAAGCATCCCAAAATATACTGATGATCTGGAATTGGATCTTTCCAAATCCATACATTTCCATCAAATCCCTCACTTCTTATCGGTGGCATTACATTTTCTTTTTCTTGAAAATTAATATCTTTTTCATCAATAACATTATCGCCAGAACCAATAAATTTTCCCAACAATTCTTGTGAAATTCGTCTTTTATCATAATTTAATTCCCTGCATTGATCTTCAAACCAGGGAGAAGTTGGCTCAAATCCTTTTTCTTCTAATCTTTCAAATACTTCGTAATCTTCATCTTTTACTTTTGTTTTTAACCACGTATCAATAATTAAATCACCCTTTGTCCATTTTAATTTATCATTATATCTTGGATCTTCATACCACTTAAATTCATTTATATAAAAATTACTTTTATTATTTAAAGCTGCATCATATATTGCCCAATAAAATTCGTCCATTCCCCTTGGAGTACTGCATATAATACATTTCCCCCCGCTTGCAAGTGAAGGGTGTGCAGCACCCCAAAATTCAGCACCATCTCTAATATTACTTGCCTCATCAATAATTAGTAAAGTTGGAGTAAATCCCCTCAAAGCATCTTCTGAAGTTGCAAATGCCTTAACAAGACTACCATTATTTAATTCTAATATACCCTGAGCAATTCTTGTTAAATTAATTCCCATCCAACTAGGAGCAAAATGTATGAATTCTTTTATTTTTTTTAACATTTCAAATGCCATGTCCTGTTTGTTGGCAACAATCATAACTTTTCTTTTCTCTTGAAACATCATATAACATGCAGCAAATAAAGAAATGGATGTTGTAACCCCAGCTTGCCTTGGTTTTTTAATAATATTATATCTATTATTAATACAATTTTGTACTAATTCCCTTTGTCTTCTAAACATTTTAAATGGGACATTTTTATCTTTTGTCATATCAAATGTCTGACAAAAAGTTTCAGCATAATATGATGGGTCTTTTATACATTTTGCAAATTCAACAATTCTATTTTCTTTTGATGTCCTACCCACTTAATTTTTTCTTTTTTTATTTATAATATCTCTTATAGTGCTGGCACTTTCATAGTCCTCTATTCTAATTGCCTCCTCTAATTTTTTTTCTAATTCTTTTTTATTATATTCTGGTAAATCAGATATCTCAATTTTTTTATTATCATCACCAATATCAATACTTGAAATATCCATAATATCTTCATTTATATATATTGGACATTCAAATCGTAGTGCTAATGCAATAGCATCAGATGTTCTTGAATCAATTTCTTTAACATTGTTCATAATATCTTTACATATTAATTTGGAATAAAATACACCTTCCTCTAATTTATAAATTAGAATCTCATCCATTTCAATATTATGTTCCAAACATAATTTAACAAATAAATCATGAGTCATCGGTCTTTGAGTCATAACACCCTCAAGAACCATTATAATTGATTGTGTCTCTGATTCTCCTATAACAATTGGTATTTTTCTATTACCTTTTGATTCTTGTAATATTAATGTGTAACTATTTCCCATGTTTTGATTATATGATAGTCCCAACACCTCCAATTGTATCTTACTATTATTATTATTATTATTATTATTCATTTATTTTAAATTTAAAGTTTCCAATAATTTATTTTTTGATATTTTTGGATTTTGATGATTTTTAATTAATTTTATTATTTGTTCTTCTTTTATTTGAATAATATCTTCATTACCTATTTTATCTTGTAATTTTTTAACTAAATCTGGGTCTTTTTCTGCTGTTTCTGAATCAATTGATACAATCTCATCAATATTTTCATTATTATTTTTATTTAATTCTTTTTCAAGAATATTTTTTACTTCTTTTTCTGTTAATTTAATTGTTTTTTCCATATTTTTAATTTTATTTGTTATTAATACTTTCCAATTGAATGTCCTTTGAATATAATTTATCATTTACTGATGATTCCAATTCTCCGTAATGAAATATTAATCTTTTATCTGTTTCATTGATATCATCTTCATTATCACTTTTATTTATTTCCCATGCCAATGCAATTATTCCATCTTGTGCATCACACATTCCAAAGAACCCAGAATCTTGAATTACATCCAATTCAAATTTGTCTGTTTTAATTGAACCAACATCCTCAATATATTTTTTATTAGGCGGTTGGGGTTCTCCATTGGCAGGATAATTATTCCAATCTTCCCCCGTTACTTTAGTTATATCATTATTTGAAAAAACAAACTCATATATTGTTTTACCATAAACATCCAATCCTATTTTATTTACAAAAACAAGACGTAATTGTTCTTTCGAAATTATTGGTTTAATTGAAAAACCAATTTCCTGCTTCATAGTTCCAGCCAATGTTGGCAACTCCACAGGCACTTCGGGCATCCGCATCCCTGCTTTTTTTAATCCCATATCTTTACTTTCTTTAATCCCATGAACTTTATATTTTTTGCTGCATTGATGTCCCGGTCATGGGTTACGCCACATACAATACATTGCCAATCTCTATCTGATAATGTTAATTTATCATTAACAAAATTGCAATTAGAACAAGTCTTGCTGCTTGGCGCAAATCGGTCAATGAATAAAATATTTTTTCCATACCATTCCCCTTTATATTTCATCATCTCAACGAGTTTGGCCCAACTCACATCGCTGATTGCTTGTGCCAGATTATGATTAGCCATCATATTTTGAGATGACAAATTTTCAAACACAAATGTATCTGCTTGGCTCTCGCAGATTAGTCGTGAAGACAATTTGTGCAGAAAGTCATCCCGTTTATTTTTTATATTTTCATGTTTAATAGCAACTCTTAAATTTGCTTTCTTCTTGTTTTGACTTCCCTTCATTTTCTTGCTTGCTCTTCTTTGTAAAACTTTTAATCGTTCAATATTGTTTTTCAAAAATTTAGGGTTAGCAAATTTCTCCCCATTGCTCAATATTGCAAAATCTTTCAAACCTAAATCAATACCTAATGTTTTGTTTTCTGTTATTTGTGGTTTCTCTGGAATAACAATATTTGTATCTACCAAAATGGAAGCAAAATACTTATATGTTGGTGTCCGGCTTATAGTAATTGTTTTTATTTTTCCCTTAAATGTTCTTGATAATACAATAGGAATCCCTTTTATTTTAGGCAAATCCAAAGTATTTTCCTTCCAGTTTATCCTGCGTGTATTATTGGGGCATTGAAAACTTTGTTTATTGTCCTTTGATTTATACTTTGGAAAGCCTGCTCCGTGTTTTAAAAAATTCTTAAAGGCGATATCAAGTTTTTTAATGCTTGACTGTAATGCCTGACTATCAATTTCATTAATCCATGTGAATTCTTTTTTCAAATCAGGAAGTTGATAACATAAATCAAAAGAAGATAAATATTTATGCTGTGTTTTATAAGCATATTGCTTTATTTCCAATGCAAGATTAAAAACGAGCCGGCAGCATCCAAAATGTTTTTCTATCAGAATTTTTTGTTCTTTTGTTGGATAAATTCTATATTTATATGCTTTTAACATTTTTATTAACCAATAGTTCCATGTTATATAATATTTATTTTATTATAAATATCTATTTATTTTAAAAATAATTCACTTTTTACTTGGAAATGTCAAATATTTTACTTATCTTTGTATTATGAAAAAACTTATAATGATATTATTTTTAACTTTTATTTGGTTTAATCTATTCTCACAAACCAAATATGATTCCTTATTATTTGAAAAAATTAATGAATACAGAGTATCAAAAGGATTAAATGAACTTATTTGGGATAATGATTTATTTAAAGCATCTGAACATCATTCAAATTATTTAGTTAATTTGAATAAAATTCCAAATGATACGGTTTATGAAAATAATGATATGTGGATACTATTGGGTCATGCCGAAAATAAAAATGTTAGGGGAATTAAAAAATTAAAATCTCCCACAGATAGAACTAAATATTATTTAAAAGGGGATGTTTTTGTGGGTGAAAATGTTTTTTTTGCATCAATCTTAAAAATGAATGAATTTATTGTAGATCAAATATTGAAAAATTGGATTAGTTCAAAACTTCACAATGAATTTTTATTGAATGAAAATATTAAATATGGTTCAAATTCAATTATTGAATATGAATATTATTATGTTAATAGTTTTAATACTCTAGTAACAGATATAGATAATATAAATATATACGTTACTTTCAATGGCTATTGGTAAGCAGGACAAATAGATTTTTTATTAAATAATTTTATTTTAATTTTACAAGAAGGTATTTTAATTTTTGGTGATTTTGGTGATTTTTGTTTAGAATATAAATATATTAAATTATATGTTTGTTTATATGTAGTATCTATTTTTGGTCCTGGTGGGGGGGTTTCTGGAAGATAAGATATATTAAATCTAATTTTAACATACCTTGCATTTTTATCAATTATTTGTGTTCCTTGTTCTGATAATATTACTTGACCTATTAAACTATCATCAATTCCTTTACTAATTAATATTTGTTTTATTTGATCATTTCTTATTTTGGATAACCCATTATTATCTTTTGAATATCTCAAATCTTCTAATTTATTCTGAAGATTAATTGAAAGTCCTTGTTTATCAGTTGAGGATTCTATTGAAATATTTAATAAAACATTTCCCTGTTGTTGTAATGAATCTATGGTATTTGTTAATTTTTGAATTTCTTGATTATTTAATGCGTGCCCCCCGCTAGCAAAAAATGCATTATCGCTTAAGGTATGTGTGTATTGTATTATATCACTTTCTGGAGTAATTGTTTGAAAGGTATTAATTATTGTGTCAGTTTGTACTCCTGTTAAATTCCATCCTTGTTTTAATAAATTTACTAATTGTTCATCGTTTAAAACTTGTTTTTCCTTAATCCCACTAACTTTTTTTGTTTTTTCCAACCTATTTATTGTTCTTTGAATATTATTATCAGGAATTCCAAGTTGATTGAGTTTTTGTTCAACTGATGGATCTTTCATTGCCATTTCAATTTTATTTAACGTTTCATAATCAACCTTATTTGATAATTGTTGTATATCCACTTTTTGAGAAAGTGCTGAACTAAATGAGGCAACGGTAATACCCAAAAGACCAGCAATTCTTCCCAGCCAACCCTCTTCAAGCAATTCTTTTTCTTCTTTTATAATTTCACCTGAAAGGTCATAATTTGATAAATTATAAAATTTCTTTAAATAATTTTTTGTTAATGTTTCACTCATTTATTATAAATATCTATTTATTTTAAAAATAATTCATTTTTTACTTGAAAATGTCATTTATTTTACTTACCTTTGTATTATGAAATGGTATTTATTTAATAATTAAAACTTAAAGACAATGAAAAATATTCATTTATTTCTTGTATCATTAAATAAAGTAAAATCTAATGTACAGGGAATGGCAATAATAATGTTTTTTTTAATGTTCCTTTCATTTTATTTAAATCACATATATTTGGGAATTTTTTGTTTATTGTTTTTTTTAATGTATAATTTAATATTGTGGGTAACACCAAATGAAGAGTGGGTAACATCAAAAAAAATAAAGATGAAAGGTAATATAAATTTAATAAAATTTATATTTTTCAGTTTTATATCTTATATTGGATTTAGGGTTATTTTGTTTTTTGTTTTATTTGGGTAATGGCTTGTTGTATAGCCGAATCATCAGCAGTCTCTAGTTTACGAGCACTATCTATTTTTCCTAATTTTTTAAATAAATTAACAGCTATTCGTTTTGTGGCCCCCCAACCTCCAGATGTTAAAAATGCAGCAAATGCTAACCCACCAACTCCAAGCATTGCCATTGCAAATTCAAACATTGTAAGAATTTCGTTTGGGGCAATACTTTCCTTTATTTGTTGCTTAGCGCTAGGCTTTTTTTTTAAGAACAGATTCAATAAGATTTTCAATCCTTTTTAAATCTGACCTTTCTGAAGTAAAAGTTCTATTTTTATTTTCAGAAACTACTTTTTTAACAGGTTGTTGATTAACAACAGGTTTTCTATATTTGAGCAATGATTCCTTTACCAATTTTTCAATAAGTTCAACACTTTCTGCTTTTAATCTACCCTTACCCATTGACTGAGTTCCTTTGGCAGATTTACCAAATTCACCTTTTTTCTTTTCTGTAGTTCCACCACCAGCCGTACTTGTAACTTTTCCTTTCCCAACAGTTTGTGTTCCTTTTGATTTATCACCAAAATCTTCTTGGAGTTCTACTTCTTTTTCTACAGAACCACCCTTTCTAACTTTTTTTGCTATTGATAATCTATCATCTGGATCCACTTGTTGTAAATCAAGAGCGGATATAATAGTATTTAAAACGTCCTTGGTTGCTTCTGGTGTTAATTCGGTCATCCTTATTTTTTGTGCCAATTTTCCTTTTAATGATTGAATTAATTGAACTGGATCATCTTCTAAATCATCACCTAAATCATCACCCAAATCATCAGAAACTTCTGGTTCTGCTGACACTTCTGGTTCTGCTAATGGTTCATCCAAACCAGCATCTGGAGCAACTCCACCTTCTGGTTCTGCTGATGGAATATTATCACCAACAGGTTCTTCCACCCCTGCAGATGCTTCTGGCGATACTTCTGTTTCTGGTTCAGCAATAGGTTCTTCTTCATCTGGTTTTTCTTCTTCACCACCAATTACTTGTTCTTTTACCATTGTGTCTGGGCTAACCCAATTATATGCTTCATTAAGAGATTTCATTATAAAGTTAAGTTGTTTTTGTGCCTCAGCCAATGAATCATATCTATATTTAAGTTTATTTCCAAGTCCACCAATATATGTAAAATCTGATTCGTCTAATTGTTCAGGTTTTTTAGTTCCAGTGGCTGTCTTGATAAAATATTTATGATTCTCACGAAGTATTGAATAATTTTTACCCCATGCTTTTTTAATAGAATCTTTTATAAGTTCTGGAGAACTAATAATACCTTCTTTTATAACAGTTTTTGTATTATCTTTATTTTCTTTTTCTTCTTTCAGTGGTATTCCAGATAAAACCCTTAATCTGTCATAGTATTCTTTTCCTACTATTTTTTCTGAATTTTGTGATTTGTCGTTCATAATTTTTTATTTAAATATTATTATTTTTTATTTCTTATTTTTTTATTATAAATATACGTAAGTTTAAAAAAGTTTATATTTTATTATAAATATATGTTTATTTTTTTTAAAAATTAATTAAATCATATTAGAGACCCATTCAGGTTTACTCATTTCAATTAAAATTTGAGAATGATTCATAAAAGGTGAACTGTTTATAAAATCTTGTTTCCATTTGTCAGGAACATCATTAATATCTTTGACTCCAACTGGGATTTTCAATATAACCTTGGTTCCATCATTATTTTTTCTACAATTTTCTAATGATTTTTCAACAGTAGCAACACCAAACCATTCTGGCCTAACAGATGTTATTGGTAATATTTTATATAGATTTTCTACCATGTTATTATTTTATTTATAAATATTAAGTTAAAAATTTATTTTTTATCATTATAATTTTACATCAAGACTCCTGTCATTATATTCCATGTTCACACTTGTTCCATTATTAGTTCCTTTTTGATCCACTAATGTCCAATTTGTTCCATCCCATGTTGATTTATCTCCCATTCTAAAATAGCTAACAAGATTATTTACCATACTATGTTTTTTTAAGTCTTTGGGCTTGCCATTATTATATATTTCAGTTATTTGTGCTGCGGTTAAATTGGTGTTAAAAAAACCTACTTCATCAATATTTCCATTAAAAAACTGAATATTAGTGGTCCAAGCAATATAACCAAAAGATGTGTAATCTAATCCAGTCATTGCGGATTGAACTGTTGTATTTGTATTTTCCGAAACCCCATTTACGTAAATAGTTCTTGAAGAATCACTTGTAAAAACCCCGACTATATGATACCAAGTATTGGTTGTCAAAACAGTTGTACTTAATGCCGCTACACCATCCACATCAAAATGCTGTGCATTGGCCTTATTATTTGCATCAATAAAGATTGATAATACATTAGTAGTAGTAGATTTTTGATTTATTGTGGTTATTCTTTGAACTAAATTTAAACTACTTAACTTTATCCACGCACTAAAAGTTGCAGGAGTTCCATTGATTATTGCATTATTTCTTTCAATATATTCATTAATTCCATCAAAGAGAAAGCTATATTGATTCTTAAATTTCTTAGTATTGAATAAAAGAGTTTTTCTTAGTCTGGGGTTCATTAGTTAATTATATTTTTAAAAATTATTTTTCCAATTTATCCACAGAAATCTTAACCATTTTTCCAACATTTTTTAAATCCTCAATAAAGTTTTCCTTAATCTCATCATCAAAAGAAATATCATCCATTGAATCAAATGATTTATTAATTCCATCAATTAAACCCTTCAATCTTTTAATATATCCATAAAAATCCTTTTTCCAAACATTTGAATAAACCTGGTGTTCAATAATTTGTTTAAGTTCTGATTCTGTTAATCTAATTATTTTATTTTTCACATTTTAAATATTTAATTTAAATTCAAATAATTTTTCCGATTAATCTTGTGAAATATCCAAACTGGCAGTTAATATTTCGGCACTTGAAGGAACATAAGCATTTCTGGCAATAAGTTCACTCCAAACGGAAGAGGGATTATCTGGGTCTGGAGTTAAAAGAAAAGGTTGTTCAATACTACCTTCAGAAACAGATCTATTTCCTAAAACTTTCCAACTTGAAAATGATACAACACCTAAATGATGTGTTAATTCATTAACATTTGGTTGCCATAAAGTATTATCTGATGTTACGGTTAATCCAGATGAAAATATATGAAGATCACAATTTAAAGAAGTTGCTGCGGAAACGGAACTTGACATATGTCCCCCCAAACACCACACTAGTTTGTTATTTGATCTGGCAATATTAAATCTTTCCATAACGGTAGTTCCAGAATTAATTGTATCCAAAATCGAATAGGTAGTAGTATTGGATGGGCGAGTTATGGAAATTTGTGGTTTTTTAGATTTTCCCACAACAGAACCGATCATACCTTCATTATCAGTCAAAATTACCTGTAAACTACTGCCAGAAACTGCAACATCTTTTATTGATGTTTGCCCAGAAACAAGTAAAAATCCGCCAGCAGCAGTTGAAACATTTTTTATTTCCGTTTGCCCAGAAACAAGTAGAAATCCACCAGTAGCAACTTTTGTTAATGTGGTTGCATCTCCCAATCTAACACTATCGGTTGAATGTGATAATTCCACATTAATATCTCCTGTAGAAAGAGAAACCCCAGCACCCCTTACAACAACAAGCTGGGCCATGTACTTTTTATTGGTGGAATCCCCACTAACTTCAATTTCTTTTATAATTGTTCTGTCCTGATCAGAAAAACCTGCAGGTTGCCCTGCATCTTGATTAAAATATTGTTCTGAATAATTTGGCATAATTTTTTATATTTTTATTATAAATATTAGTTAAATAGAAAAAAATTTATATTTTATTATTTTTTATATTCTTTTTCTAGTTGTTTCAATATTTTATTTTTATTGTCATATAAATTAAACAATTCTTTTTTTGTTAATGAACACTTAGTATGTTTACTACAATTATCTTCCCAAGTTAACATTTCAAGATTAACTATATTACCGATAATGTGTGGAGATATGTTTTGTACAAACCCCTCAAAAATTGAAAATTTATGATCAATATGATAAGATCCTTTTATTTTAGTATTTCCTCTTTTATTATAATTTTTTAATAAAAATAATAATTGCTGATTTGTTATTTTTAAAATTTTTTTTCTATATTTTAAGAAATCAGATAATCTTTCAATAAATTTTTCATGAGTTATTCCATATCTAGTTTCAAATGCTTTATTTTTAATTTTATCTGAATGCATGACATGTTTAACACCATAAGTGTTTAATATAGTTTGGTTAGATATTTCTTTAATTTCTTCCACTTGAAAAACATTTTCTACTCCATATTTTTTTAAACAAGTTTTTATAAATTTATTTCTGTTATTATAATTTTCATCTCCATGGTTTTTTAATTTTGTTTGTTTATTTTTATCCATATTATTATAATACTTATCTCCATAAAGTTCTTTTTTAGTATTATTACGTTTATTATTTATTTCTTCTAACTCTTTTTCTGATTTGTTATTCCATGTTTCTATTACTAATTCCTTATGTTCTTTTATTTGAGATGTAAATTCCACTCCATATTTTTTTAAACAAGTTTTTTGATTTTTACCTATATTATAAGCACATTTTTGAGAACAAGAATATTCAATAGTATAATTTTTAGTATTTTTTAAATATAATCTATGTTCTATTTCTTTTTCTATATTACAAACATCACATTTTACTTTAATCTTTTGATGACTTCCTTTTTGTAGGTGTTCAATAGGTATTGTAATAATATCCAATCGCTTTATTTTATATCCTAAATTTTTAAAATGTTTTATATTTCCACCCCCAATTTTTATTTTTATAAATTTTGTTATTATCATATAAGTTTATTTTTTTAAAAAAATATAAAACCCTCACACCCATTTTGAAGTTTGCCAATTGATTAATATTGGAAAAAAATGAATGGTATTGGGTTTTTAATATTTTATTGATTATTTTATTAACCAATTTAAACAAACTTCATTATATAAATATTACATAAAAAGAAAAGTTATAAATATTTTCTTAATTCTTTTTTTAATGATTCTTTTAAATCAAAAATATCGGAACTTGAATCAAAGGAAGATGAGGAATAATCGGAACTTCCACCACCTTCCAATCCCCACCAACCCATTGCATTTTCATTCCCAGAATCATCATATCCATGTTTATCCTTTGGTTCTCCAATAGTTGGACCCATATCAGATTCTTCTGTATTTAACTTTTCTTTAATTGAGAGTTCATTATCATAAGATTTATTTTTAATATCATTTAGTTTTTTTAAATAACCACTTCTTTTTAACATTTTAAAAGTTAAATTTTCAATGGAATATTCCCCACCCTGTTCAAGACCACATTCTCTCATACGTTTTATTTTATCTTTAATCTTATCAATTTTTTTTATTAAATTATTATCAGAAGATAAATTATCAATTTCTTTCATTAATTGATTTGCTTTATTTTTAATTAATTCATAGTCAACTTTAAATTCTTTTTTTATTGGTTTTATTATCCATTTATTATTTAAAACAGAATAAATACCATTAGATTTATGAACCTCATTTTTATCTTGCCCATATATTTCTACCTCGAATCCTTTTATTTTTATATTGTGGGTATCATTCCAAATTGATTTTTTTGCATTGCTGTATTCTTTTATAAATTCTATATCATCAGATTCTTTGACATCATTAAAATCAAAAATAACATGTAAATCAATATCCGAATATTTGGACCAATTATAATTTGAAAGAGAACCTGTTATTATTATATCTTTAATTTCTGTGGTTAATTCAAGATAATCAAAGAAATCTTTTCCAACTTCCAAAAGATTTTTTTTTATATTTTCTTTTAGTTGATCATTTTCATCCCAAATATCTCTGTTTAAATCATTTTTAATTTTGAGGGAAGACAAGATATTATTATTTCCTTTTTTGATTTCTCCTTTTCTTATATTTGGGAACTCACCAACGGATTTTAAAGTTTTCATTTTTTAAATAATTTTTTTATTTCCATACATTTTCTCAATAATTATTCTTGATTCTTTATTAAATTTTTCCCAATATTCATCATCTTTTTTAAAATTATTTATAAAATATTCAAATTCCTTATCTTCTTTTATTTGTTGATTTGTTTTTTTTACAAATTTCCAATAATATTTCTTTTTATCATGGGATATTCCTTCTTTTTCCAAAAGATATCCATTTTCCAATATTAATGGAATTAAATTTCTATAAGGATTTAATAATCTTTCACTTATAAAATCTTCATATGTTTCCATAAAAAATATATCTGGTGTTTCCATATTTATTAATTTTTTAAACATTTCTTTTAGTTTAGTAAAAAAAGAAATACTACCTTGTAATTTTTTTGGTAAATATTTATTTGCTTCTTCTCTATTATAAATACTTTCTTTTCCTTTTACAAACTGATTATTTTTATCTATTAATGAAAAATAAAATACTAATTCATCATATCCACTAACATTTGTAAATCTTAATATAAGTGCTAATCTGTAATCAACATCATTTTCTGAATCAATGCTAACCTCAACTGCAATTGCATTTTTTTCTTTATATTCTTGAAATGTATTATTTATAAAATTATCAGAAGTTTCCATTTCTTCATTAATATAACCATAATTAATATTATAATTAATCAATTCTTTCATTCTGGATATTTGATCTTTCATGTTATTATATCATTATATAAATATATTCTTATTTATAAATATTTATTAAAAAAACAAATAAATGAAAAAGAAAATAGTTGTTTTTACTGGTGCGGGCGTAAGTGAGGAATCTGGCATCCCAACATTCAGGACAGGAAAAAATGGTTTATGGTTAAACCATAAAATAGATGATGTTGCAACAATAAGTGCATGGCACAAAGATAAACAAAAAGTTTTAGATTTTTATAACGAAAGAAGAAGGCAACTGGAAAATGTAAAACCAAATCTGGCGCATAAATTAATTGCAGAACTTGAAAATAATTTTGATGTTACCGTGATAACTCAAAATGTTGATAATTTACATGAAAGGGGTGGCTCTTCAAATGTTATTCACATTCATGGGGAACTTACAAAATCTCAAAGCTCATCAGATGAAGATTTAATATATGATTGTGGTTATAATGATATAAAGTTGGGTGATAAATGTGAAAATGGCTCACAATTAAGACCTCATGTTGTTTGGTTTGGGGAATATCCTTGTAATATTGAAGAATCATATAAAACAATTGAAAAATGTGATTATTTAATAATAATTGGAACTTCTTTATTTATCCATTATTGTTTTCAAATGTTAACTTATATAAAATTATCTTGTGAAGTATTTTTTATTGATCCAAACCCAGTTAAAAGTTTAAGTAAAATTGGAATGGAAATTACTTATATTAATAAAAAAGCTAGTGAAGGAATAAAAGAAGTTTTTGAATTATTAAATTAAGATTATTGGGTGCCATAAAGGAATTGAACCTTTACCTGAAAATTCACAGTTTTCTATGCTCACCAATTTACAACAATAGCACCATATTAATTATAATGTATTTTCTGAAAGATTCGAACTCTCATCTTTTGGTTCGTAGCCAAATATTTTATCCAGTTAAACTAAGAAAATAGTTTTTTGTTGACCAGGAAGGATTTGAACCTTCGACCTTCATTTCATCAGAATGTTGCTCCACCAATTGAGCTACTGGTCAATATAATTTTGCGGAGGACAGAGTATTTGAAACACATTCTTTTTACAGAACGCACTATTTAGCAAATAGGCCCAATACCCTGATTGGTTTATTTTCCGCAAGTTTTATAGGATTCGAACCCATACCCTGAAGTTTGGAATTTCAGATGCTGCCATTACACCAAGAACCTGTTTTTTAAAAAAGCGGAAAAGGTGAGAATCGAACTCACGATGTTTTTACACACAATAGTTTTCAAGACTATCTCTTCGTCCATGCCAGTCCTTTTCCTTTTTTATATTTCCAGCTGGTCTGGGGAATTCTGCCATCCCGGCTTCCAAGTTAACGGCTTGGCACTCTAAACTTCTGAGTTACAGACCAAAATTAAAAAACCCCTTAAAAACTTAATCCAAGGGGTTTTTTATATATCTTTTAAAAATGATTATTGTATAAACATACCCCTTCCAGGTCGTATAATATTACGACTATTACTATGAATTGATATGTTTAACCAGTTTTTCATTTTCTTAATAAATAGTTTCAAAGTACAAATATAAGTAAAATATTTTAAAAAATCAATAATATTGCGACAATCCCCTACTTATACGCAAACTTTTTAACCCGCCCACACACCCTCATAGTCAAGCACAGTACAGTTAATTTGTTCAATCATTTCTAATGTTTCCAAGCACCATTTTATCTGCTTCTTATCAAATTGCAATAGGTTATCATTTAACGGCATCCCTATCGCAATGAAATTTAGTTTTATCTTTTTCAGCAGTTTTTTGTTTTCTTCTATTGCAATTTGATACTGCTCTATTTCCAGTTGTTGCTTTGTAATCAATTCTTCTTTTGTCATTGTGTTTTTTATATTTTTAAATTTGTAGTTTAAGTCGTAAAAAATCCTTCATAAATCTCCGATGCGTTAGCGGAAATTGTACCTAATTTTCTAACTTGCATCTAATTCTATTGTCTAAACAATCATCGCACTCCGTTCTGGCAATCGGATTTCCACATTGGCACAAGTGTCCGCTAACATTTGCTTGGACAATATAATTTTTTACTACACATTCCAATTCATCTGCCATTTTCTGTTGCATCTCAGCCCAAGTTTTGCATCCTTTATCTTTCGGTGTCATTCCGCAATAGCTTTGTGATATCACTCTTAATTCTTCGTTCATATAATTATATTTTAGTTGTTAATCCGTAAGAAACCTGACAGCAATCCCAAAACCGTTAGCTGAAATTTAATGGCTCAACCTCCCAAGCGCGCTCTACTTCCAACACACTACCGTTTGTAAAGCAGAAATATAGCTCTCCATTCTCATATCTATCTCTAGCCTTTGCAGGTTCAAATTCATCTCCTTGAAATGGTCTAACCCAATAAAAACTACCGCCAACAACAGTAGTATTCAATTTCGGCTTTTGTGGTTTATCTTTCATTTTTTTTAGGTTTTTAAGTTATTAATTCAGATATTTAGAATACAAAGGTAAGTAAAATAATTGAAATAAACAAGTATTATCTAATATTTTTTTAATTTTTGTAGTTACCAGAGTAGGGATCTAACCTATATTATCACCTTCAAAGGGTGCTTTCCTGCCAAAATTAGAAGATCCGGTAGTACTCCAGGAGAGATTCGAACTCTCACTTTATAGTTTCTAATACTATATCCTCTACCAATTGGGATACTGGAATATTTTTTAATTTTTTTGTATGGTGTGAGAATTATGATATCTCGACCTCTACATCCCAAATGTAGCGTTCTGCCTCTGAACTAACACCATATTTTAATTTTTTATCAATAAAAAAACCCTGATGACTTTTTTATTGAACATCAGGGTTTATAATCTATTGTATTTTTTTAATTTTTTTACATAAGTTTTCCACCCCAATGTTTATTACTGGGTAGCTGTGGGAGATTATGTAAATTTATGTTTTTCATTTTATTATAAATACTTTCAAGATACAAAAGTAAGTAAAATAATTAAAATAAACAAGTATAAAATGAATTATTTTTCCCAACCTATTCTTTTTGATATGATTGGATGTTCTTCATTTGGTAATTTATCACGTTTTTCTTTCATATTTTTACTGAAATATTCACCAGATTCTCCTTGAAATAATGAATGGCCAGCAGGACTAAATCTCCATAATCTTAACATTGATTCATAATCCATATTATCAATTTGTTCTTTTATATTTGTATCCATAAAAATAATAGTTAATTTTAATTTTAAAATACAAAGGTAAGTAAAATAAATGACATATCCAAATTATTTATCAATTATTTTTTATTTGCTAAATATATTTCATTTTTTATATAATCTTTTACTAATACACTTTCCTGATTAAATTCACTAGCAATTTTTGATGCAACAATTTCCAATAATTCAGAACCAATACCAATTATTTCAATTGATGTACTTGTTTCATCATAATGTTTTCCATTAGGAGATTTATATCTTCCTTTAAAAAATTTACCGATGCTAAATCCAGTTATTTCTTCATGTTTACTTATAATTTTTGATAATTTTTTATCTTTAAATATTCTGTTTAATAATGATTGATATTTTTGTTTAAACCATTCTTTAATTTTATCAATTAAATTTTTATATTCAAACTTTTTATTAACATCAATAGAAAAAACAATAATTCCACCTTTTTGATTTTCCGGGAAAACAAATTCTTTTTCTTCTGTTAATATTCCTTCTTTTATTTGATAATTTATTACATTATCTTTTGAATTATCTCTGTTAATAGAAATACCGTTAAGCTGTAAAGAGGATATTCCTCTGCCAACGGTTTCTAAAACATGAATTCTTTTGAAACCAGTAAATTCTTCAGTTAATGAAAGTTCTTTAATTCCAGATAATCTTCTAAAATTTTTTAAAAAATTATTCATAAAATTTTAAAATAAATTAATATATTTTACTTTTGCTAAACCTTTATTTTCTCCTAACATTTTATAAGAATCGGTTCTTGATGGTATAATTCTTTCTTGGACATTAAAAGTAAATTTTTTAATTGCATTTTTGTTTTTACTTCTAATAAATTGACTCCATGCGTTTTTTAAATTCTCTGGTTTAAAATTATAACCGTTTCCTTTTAAAAATGTTTTTTCTATAGTACCATCTGGTTTAACTAAAATAAAAAATTCATTATCTTTAAATATAATAGTTTCTTGTTCATATTTTTTACCTAATTCAGTAATATCTTTAAATGTAATTTTTGGAATAAAATATGATCTTTCTCTAACCGATATTTCCTCATTAGTATTATCAAGATAACTATATCCACTATCTAACTCTATGAAACCATATCCTTTACTTTTAATTTCTTTTTTTAAATTACTATGTAAAATTATATTTTCAACCCAATAATTATCTAATTTGAATGCAGAAATAATACCAAAAGTATCATCATTATTTGTATGATTCCATACTCTTGATAATGATGATTCTGCAAGTATTTGATTTAATATTGGTTCTACTTTCATATTATCAATAAAAAGTGAATTATTTTAAATAAAAACCTCTAACAAGCCTAATCGTTAAGGATTAAAAAGTGGAGATGCCGGTAATTCGAAAACCGGGTCCGTTAATCTTTCAACATAAAATATTTTTTTAGTGTTATTTTTTGTTCAATTTTTAAAGAATCGTTCCCAAACTTTTACCCTAAACTAATCAGGATTTATTTTATTGTTTGGATTATACAAACATGTTCAGTTAAAATCTGTTCCCGATTATTCAGTTTAACTCTATCCTGTTTCCAATATAATTGACTTAACCTTGTTAAGCAATTTCAAATTCAATTTCTTGATTTTTGAAAATCAGATTTTCATCTGACACCAAGAACCTTGCAATCTCATTTGAGAGTCCTTTGTTTGATTCGCCATTTAAGCGATTCTTCTGTCTTTTCCAGAATGCCAAACACATATTTTATGACTACTTTGATCACGTCAATGCCTGTCATCCCCATATGATATAATTATTTATTTTAGCTGTGTTTTTATCCTTCGTTGTAATACTACGTACTACGGTTGATGGGAAGGGATAACACAATTAAGTTTCTCCTATTATATTACTTCTGGATTATTCCAAGACCAACACTTAAATAAATAATATCTTTTAATTTCAAAGAACTTGTTTATAAATATAATCTAAATTACAAATATAAATAAAATAAATTAAAAAGTCAATAGTTTATTTTTAATTCAAATTAATTGTAGAAATATTATTTATTTTTTCTATTGTTATAACATTTGATACCCAATCTTTTACCAAAGAATTAAATGTTACCAAAAATATTAAATCATAATACTTTTTTATTCTATCCAGAAAATAACTCATCTCCTGTAAATTCTCTTCTGATACTTTTTCAAACGGCTCATCAAAAATAATAAAATTTGGTTTTGGTAGAGAATTTATTTTATTTAAAACTACTCTTAATGCAAGTGAGGCAATGGTTCTTTCATATCCAGAACCCGTTTTTAATGATTTAATCAGTCCAGTTTTATTGTCTTTCATATCCAATACCATTTCCTGGTTGTTTTCATTGATTGATACTTCAACTGTGAATTCTGCAACTCCTTCCAATAATTTGGATAGTTCATTATTTAATTTTGGAATCATATCACGTAAAATTGATTTGGAAATTCCATTTTTTCCCATCAAACTTAAATAGATAGTAAAAACTTTATAAATTTTTTCTTCTTCTCTTATTTCTTTTCCTATTTTTATTTTATCTTCAATATCCTTATTATTATTTAAAATAATATTTTCAAATTCTCTAATTATTGATATTAATTCTTTTTCATCTGTTTCTTGTTGATGAACCTTAAAATTAATATCTCTTATCTTCTCATTTGTTTTATTATTTTGATTAATTTTATCAATATTTTTATGATAGTTTTTTAAATTATCATTTTCTTTTTGTAAATTTATATTTGATAAATCTATTTCAATTTCGGTTCTATCAAATTTAAGTTGGAGTTTATCTCTTTGTTCTATTTTATCTTTATTTTCATTATATTCTTTTAATTGTTGTCCTGTACCATTCAAATCTTCTTTATATTTTTTATATGATAAATTATTTGATTCTAATTTAATTTTTAATTCTTTTATTTCTTTTGAATGATCAATACCTTTTAATGATTGACCACATTTGGAACAAATTTCTCCTTCTTTTAATTCTTTTATATCTTTTTCTAATCTTTCAATATCATTTTTTAATATTGTTACGTTTGAGGATAGTTCTCTTTCTTTTTGTATTAATTTTTCATGTTCTATTTTACTATATGTTACTTTAATATTATCAATTTTAAATTTAATTTCTTTTAATTCATTTTTTTTATTAGTTACATCTTTTTCTATTGCACTTATTTTATTTTCAATTAATAAAGGATCTGATTTTAATAATTTGTCATCAATATCCTGATGTAATGAAGATAATAAAGAATCCTTTGTTTCTTTTGTATCTTTTATGTTTTTTTCAACAATAACTAACTTATCTTTATTTTCTTTTAACTGAGTTTCTTTTTGTTTTATTTCTGATTGTAATTCTTCTATTTCACTTTTTAAAGTCGGAATATTATATAAATTTGATTTTAATGTTGTTTTCCAATCATTAAATATTGTTTTACATATTTCTTCTTTCTCTTTGAATATATTTAAACCAAGGAATTTACACAACAATAATCCTCTTTCTGTGGGTTTTGTTTCAATAAAATTCATAAGATTATCACCAGTGGTAAAAATAGTCATAATAAAATCTTCCATATCTCCAATTTTACTTTTGATTATTTTATCAGTTTCTTGTCTTTGTTCCCCCTCCAAATTTTCTATTATATCATTATCTAATTCCTTATAAAAATTTAATTCAGTACTACAATTTGGTGTCCCATCTTTTTTCCATTTTCTTATTATTTCTCTTTCAATAATATAATTTGAATTATCAATTTTTATATAACCTTTTACTTTTACAATATCATCCTTTGTATATAAATTAAAAATTTCTTCACTTTTTGATGTTCTGGTTGTTGTATTGAAAAATAAAAACAATAAAGAATCGATACACAGCACCGTTTTCCCCATAAAATTTTTAGAAAAAATTCCTACTAATCCATTTAATTTATCAAACTCAATAACATTATTTTTTCCATAACTTAAAAAATTATCAATTTCAAGTTTTCTAATTGACCATGAACTATTTGAATATTTTTTATTTTGTAATTGGTCATTAACTTTTTTGTCTAATTTAAATAAATTTTTTACAAAATTGCTATGTTCTATTATATTTACTGGGGACCCATTAAGATTCTGTTTTAATAAATCTTTGTATTTTTTATATGTTATTGTTTTTATCATCTTATCAATTTTAAATGTTCTTCCAACGGCAGTCAGAAAATATGGACAAAGCCCATAGTTGTTACTCCCTTCAATTTTAAATGTTCTTCCAACAGGTCAGTTGTTATCTTCTTGATTTCCTGAGAATTACAATGATATTTGGATGAAAAAATTTTCCATATTCTATTATAATCTACCCAGGCATGGTTAGTTTTTTTATTATATTCAATATAAAGTTTATCTTTATAAACATAAAATATATAATCTGGATGTTCATTAAGAGTTTTTGGTTTTAAAACTTTTAATAACTCAATAAAATAATCTTCTTTTGATTTCATTTTTTATTATTTATTTTTTTAATATAATAATAATAATCATGCCAAATTGGAAATATTCCAAATAAAAGATATATTGTATGTTTTTTTGTCCATAATCCACTACCCCATTTTTCTGGTCGTTTATTTATAATGATTTTTTTTATAATTAATTTGATTTTCATGTTCTATTCTCTTCAATATCTTTTCATCATCTGTCCTGATTTCTTTAATCACTGGAATATTATCAAATCCATCAAAATCATTTTCAGTTTCATTAGACCTAAATCTATGTTCTTCATGTACTTTTCCACTATATTCGTAAACTGTGGTAATTCCAAGATACACACCATAATTTTTATATGTTTTACCGACTTCTAATTTTATAGTTTTTTTTATTTTATTATTTTATATTCATTTTTTTTATTTATTATATGAAAATTTCCCCCAATATTATATAATTCATAAGGAAATAAATTCATCCAGTATGTTTCTTTTCCAAAAAATACATCATGAATATTATTTGTGAAATTAACAGAAAATGTATTAAAATAAAAAATTGAAATTAGCCACACATTATGCTTATTATTAAACTTAATATTATTTCCCATTTTTTTAAGAGAAGATAAACTTACAAAACTTTTATTATTAAATTCAACATTATCTGGAATATATGTTATTAATTTAGAATTTATATAAGAACCATCAATAATAATCTTATAACCTCCCGAGGGGGAGGATTTATTGTTTTTCATAACCCCCCGAAAGGGGGGAGTTATTTTATAAGGAATATCTTCTTTATTTAAAATATCAATGAATTCTTGTCTTTTTGTTTTTAGAATAGTTTTCATTAAATTATTTATTTTAATTCTTTTATTTGTTCTAATAAATGTTTTTCTTCAGATTTTAGATTGTTTGGAATAATTACGTTTATGTTTATTAATTGGTCTCCAACCTCATAAGAATTATTTATATTTGGTAATCCTTTTCTTTTTAATTTTAATACTTTTCCAGGTTGTGTTCCAGATTTAATATCAATTTTAGTATTATTTAATATTGTAGGTATTTCAATATTTGATCCCAAACAAGCATCAACATAATTTAAATCTAAATTATAAATAACATTTAAACCTTCTCTTATTAAGTGAGGATGTTTTTCTTCTTCTATTAATATTAATAAATCTCCATTTGGACCATTATTTTTCCCACAATTCCCATATCCTGGCATATTTAATTGCATTCCTTCTTCCACACCTTTTGGTATTTCTATTCCAAGATATTCTTGTTTCGGTATTATTCCTTCTCCAGAACAATTATGACATTTATTTTGAATTATTTTACCAGAACCATTACAAATATAACATATTATTGTTTGTTGGAACATACCAAATGCTGTTCTTTGTGAATTTGTTAGTTGCCCAGAACCTTTACAATTTAAACATGTTATTTCCCCTGTTCCACCCCTTCCAGAACAACTATCACACTTAACATGTCTATTTATTTTAATTTTTCTCTGAGTTCCTTCTAATACTTCTTTTAAATTTACTTTAATTTTAATTCTTAAATTAGTACCTTTATTTTGATTATTATATCCTTGCCTGTTTCTTCTGAAACCAAACATATTTTCAAAATGAGAAAATATATCATTCATATTAAACCCCTCAAATTCTTGTCCTTTTCCAACATGACCTAAGTTATCATATTGTTCTTTTTTTTGTGAATCAGAGAGAATTGAGTTTGCCCAATTAATTTCTTTGAATTTTTCTTCATCCCCCCCCTTATCTGGGTGATGTTGTATTGCTTTTTTTCTAAAAGCCTTTTTAATTTCATCTTGTGATGCATCTTTATTAAGTCCTAATATTTGATATGGGTCTTTATTCATTAATTTTTAAATTATTACATTTATTTCTTTTTCTTTATTTGATGTGAATATCAATTTTGTTCCTTTTAATTGTGGTAATTTTATTCTAACCACTCCCATAAAATAATCAATCAATTGTTCATGTCTATATTTTTTTAATAAATCATTCCATTTTGGAAATATATTAGTTAGTAACCTAAGATGAGTACCTACACCAGAATATGTACAATAAAAATGATTTACTTTAAGCATATATTCTTTATTATCTAAAAAATTTGTATAATTTTTTATTAACCAATTTTCAAATCTTTTAAACTTTATTTTTTCTTCCCCTATTTCTTTCATTTTTTCCTTTTTTGTTCCAGTCTAACAAATCTTGTATTTTTTTCTTCACCATAAATATCCTCATATTTCATTCTAAACATTCTTATAAAATCTGAAACTTGTCTTTGTTCTTCATGTGTTAAATCCTTATTTCCAAAATATAATAACAAGTTTTCAAAAGAAGGTTCTTTTTCAATAATTTTTTCCTTAACAATTTCTTTTATTATTATATTTTCTTCTTTATTATTTTTACTTTTGGGCCTAACAAATTTATCTTTTAGTTCTTGTGATTCTTTATAACCTTTTTTATAACCATTTTCTTCTCCTATTTTAAGTCCTTTGTCATACCCATTATCAAAAAATTCTTTTTTTAAATCAGATTCCAAATTACTGAGTTCGTTTTTTGAAACAAATCCTTCTTTCTTTATTATGGTTTGAAAAAAAGATAGCCCATATTTTTCTGTCATTAGCCCAGTATTAATGAGACTATCAATAATATCTATTATTTTTATTTCTTTATGAGTAACCCATTCAATTAATTCTTTATGTGTTTCATCAGAAACTTTAATGTTTTTCATTTAATTTGTATACTATTTGGTTTTCCTTCATCAGCAAAATGTATATTATCAATTTTATATTTTTTACATACTGGGTTAATAAATTCAACAACGTAATTATCTAATTCTTCAATTGTAAATTTATTTAAATGTTTTTTATAAGGTATAAAACTTCTATCTAAATAAACATCACTGAGAATAACCTTATACCATGTAAGCTCACTATCATTCTGATAGATATTATCTGGGGGCAATAATTTCCATCCTCTTTTATAAAAAATTACATTAAGTTCTTTTATAATTTGTATCTCCGTTGTCATTTTTCACATTTAGTTATTTTTAGCAAAAGGATTTTCTTTTGAAATATTATCCCTTTTTAAATCTACGATTTCTTCCTTTTTTTCTGATATTACTGTAAGAGAAGGTTTTTTACAGAAAATACATAAATTTGTTCCCTCAATAAAAGGAACATTATGACATTTAGATAATTTTTGATTATCAAAGGGAAAATATCTTTTAGCTTTTTTCATTTTATTTTTTTTTAAAATATTAATAATTTAATTATTAGTAGTAAATGGATTTTCATTCTCTCGTTCATCATTTTTATCACCAACTAATTCTTTATCATCTTCATCATTAGGCAAATGTTTCTGAATGAGTTGCATAATGTACTCTCTTTCTGATTCTGCGCCCCCAGATAAATTATAAAACGGAAGAACACATACTTCCATTGCTTCCAGTAATGAAAATCCATCATTAATAATTTCTCCCATTTCAACTGACATTCGTGTACTAATTGCAGTGTTTAATTTGGGGGATTCTGATTCTTGATCTTTTCTTGTTTCATGTGTTATTTTAGCAAGGGCTTCAATTGTTTTTTTATTAATATCTGGATATAACATTGTAAGTAATTCAACTTCTTCATCCTTGTTAAGTACATCCATTTCAATAGTTGTAAACCTGTCAGATAGTGCTCTATCAAATACTCTTGTTGAAGTATATTCACTTCCAACATTTGCAGTAGCAATAAAAGAAACCCCCTTTGCAACTTTAATTACTGGCTGCCCTTCTGCTTCGTCCAATTTTAAAAAGTTTTGTTCTTTGTCCAAGACAGGCATAAGAATATTCCATGCTTCAGGATGTGCTCTTGATAATTCTTCCAAGAGAATAACAGCATTTTCTGTTTGAATTGCCTGAACAAATGTGCTTTCATTAAAAAATGTTCCTTTTTCTTTGTTATAAAAAGTATTTCCAATAAGTGCTGCCCGTGGGTCCTGCGTAGAACCTAAAGGAATATTAAATAATTTTCTTTTTAAAGTACTGGCAGCATGAAAAGCACTTATAGTTTTTCCTGAACCGGAGAGGCCAGTCATAATAATATTCTTTGACTTAAGTATATTTCTTATAAGATATTTCCATTTTAATTCATTAATAAAAAGCTTTTTAGGTTTATATTTATAACTGTTATGTACAAAACTCATATCAAATATTTGATTTTCTGGTATTTGTGGTACATAATCTTTATCAACTAATTGATATTCTCCGTTTTCAAAAATAATATTCTTTCCTTTTTCATATGATTGTTTTCTAATATCTAAATCAATATGGTCAGTAACATCACTATTTGTTCCAACAATGCTTGCAAAATAAACTCTACCATCATCTTGTTTTGTTACTTTAATAATATCACCTTCAATTGGTTGATAAGTATTTTTAGTTTCTGGAACTTGTTTTTTAGTTTTGGTTAATTGGGGTGGATTTTCCATTTCTTTTTTTAATTTTTTCATTTTTTTTAAGTTAATAAATTAAGTTATTAATTAGAATACAAAAGTAAGTAAAATAATTGACATATCCAAATAAAAAATTAATTATTGCTAACAAATGGATTATTTTCTGAAATATTATTATCATTATTATCTTCTTGTTTGGTTTCTTTTTCTTCATTAATTTCAATTTCATCAAGATTTATGACTGGAATTTCTTCCATTGGCTCTTTTTCACTTTTTATTTTTTTTGATTTTTTCATAATTTTTATTATATTTTTCCCAAATTAATGCACATTGTTTAATCTCTTCATTTGTTAAAGTTTCTTCTTTATTAATAAAATTACTTATTGTTCCATAAACATCTTTATTTATTTTAATTCCCTTAGCCAAAAATAAAGTGTTATAATAATCATTATATATTTTATTTCTTAATTCTTTTAATGGTTTTTCATAATAATATTCAATATTTTCATCTAAATAGGAAACATAAGGTGTCCAGTTTCCAGATATACTTATTTTTCTTTTTACATCAACAACCCAACAATTATTAAAACCCGGATTTGGATTTTGCATTATGATAAATCCAACATCTCCCACCTTATGATTACAATAATTATTTTTTAAAATGATAACTTTATCTCCAGGTTTATAATTTCTTATTTTTTTATTCATTATTAAAAATAATTAATTAAGTTTTCCCATTTGAAGAAATTTCTTATTTAATTCTTTTGCTAACGGTATTAAACTTGTAACATTAATATTTGTTGTACCTTTTCCATACATTTCTTTAAATGAATTCATATCATCTAAACCATTTTCATTAATAAAGAAAGACAGTATTTCAACCCCAGAATTTCTTATTTTATTAACTGCTTGTTTTGTAATTATTATTCCCTCTTGTGTTCCCATAGTACACATTCCAGGATATCCATCAGAATAATTAATAAATAAAGAATTTTTATTTAAAAGTGGTTTCATAATTTTAGTCATAAGTGCCTCATAACATAATCCTTCTGGAGTACAACCATGAGGTGAAACATATTTAAACCATTTCAATTTATTAGGACTATCAATTTTTGAGTCATAAAAATTAATAACAATTGCTTGCTCAGGTTGGTTATCATTAATACCATCAGAATATCTCAATGATATTTGAACTCTTATTCCTTTTGTCATTGATGCTGCTTTTGCAATAGCAATAGCAGAAATCATTGTATTTGTCCATTTATTACCAGTCATTGAACCACTTAAATCTAATGAAATATGAACTGATATATCTCCATATTTATCTGTAGTTTTGGTAAAAAATATATCATCTGAACCATAACCGCAATTTGATAATCTTCTTTTATCAATTTTCCCGATATTTAATCTGGGTGTTATTAAAGTTCTTTCTTCTTGCCTTGTTTGAAGTTTTTTCCCCAGCATGGTTCCAAGCATTATCCCCCGATTAACATTTTCATCCTGATAAGAATTATAATAATTAAATATTTTATATATGTTTGATTGGATTGTATTCATTGTAATGTTATTGACAGTAATAACTTTGTGTTCCCCATCATTGGATTCTCTATCTTGTTGTTTTTTTATTTCAATTTCTTCTGTATCTGATTCTATTAAAACATTAATTTTATTATTTGTTTCAGAATCAACTTTTTGTTTTTTAACCAAACTTTTTAAAAAATCTTTTTGTTTTTTTAATAAATTCTGTAGTTCTTTAAGTGCATTTGGTCCCAATTTAACAAGTTTTCCTCCTTTACCATTTCCTGATTTTAAATCTTTTAATGGCCCATCATATTCAATTGGTTCATTATCTTTACTTTTATCACCCTCATTTTTTTTCATATCTTCTTTTGTAACATATTTTTCAATAATATCAAAAATTTTAAGTGCAACACCCAATGCCTTTTTAGTTCCTTTTTTATTATCACCCAGTCTATCAATATTTTTAATATCAACTAATTTCCATATTTCTGGAAGTCCTTTTAATTCATTCATTTTAACTTTTGGGTTAGTTATATTGATAACATAAAACATATAGTTTTGTACCGTTTCTTCAGTTAAATCTATTTTTTGTTTTGTTTCTTCACAAACTACAAATTTGTTGTTTATTAATTCATTAATTTTATCTGATTCAAAATATTTCTTATACATTTCCTGATAATATATTTTATATCCTGGGGATTCTTTATATTGCCAATCGTCAATTCTTCTGTCCTCTATAATATTTAACAAATCTTTAATTAACCCAATATAATTCAAATATTTTTTATCTAATAATTGTTTCCTTTGTTTTTCATCCATTATTTGATGTAAAATTTCAAAATCAGTTAAAACAATATGAGTTCCTTCATGCATTGCTAGTCCACAGGTAGCATCAAATTCTTTTGATACATTTCCAGAAATAGTAATTGTTTTACTATCAGTAAAACTTTTATCCTCCCCTTCAGAAGAATATCTAACAGGAATATCCTTTCCAGTTAATATTTTAACAAAATTTCTTACAGATTTAAGAAGTTTAGTTCTTTCAAGAATTGTGGGTTCTTTATCATTATTATTAAAATCAAATAATCTTTTTCCCCAAAAACTTGTTCCTTTGTTTCCTTTTGTTGATTTGGTTCTTTCACCAAATGATGTTTCCATATTTCCAAATTGTTTATTAAACCAAGACATGATATTTTAATTTATTTAGTTGTTACTCCCTTCAATTTTAAATGTTCTTCCAACAGGTCAGTTGTTATCTTCTTGATTTTTTCCCACTATTAGCTAAAGAAATAGTTAAGCCTGTTACAGATAATCCAACACCAGTAAAAAACACATATCTATCAGTTTCTCTTGCATAACTATATCCATAATTATAATAATTTTGATTATAACTGTAGGAAGTGTAAGAATATGTTGCTGCTAACATTGTAACTAGGCCAACACCCATAATAATAATTCCAAGTTCAAATCTTCTATCCCTTCCATCATTATCATCATTTCTTTCTTTATTATTATATGTTTGAGATTGGCCATTATATGGATTAAAACTTGTATATTTGTTATAAAATGTTTGTGCATTAACATTTAATGTTAAAATAACAAGTAAGAATATTATTAATTTTTTCATTGTTTTTAAGTTTTAATATATTTTAATAATACAAAGGTAAGTAAAATAAATGACATATCCAAATAAAAAGTGAATTATTTTTTTTCAATATATCCCACAATTTTTTAATATACTAACAATTTGGGTTGGTGTTTTTCTTGTTATTTTGGATATTTCCCAGATATCTTCAAATTCAAGCCAATCTTCAATAATTTTATCTTTATAATCCATTTTAGGTAAATGATTAATAATAACTCCCTTATCATATATGTAATCTTCAAGAAAATCTTTAATATCTTGTTTTGTATAAGCCATTTTTGTTATTTATTTTCAGTTATTTTTAAAATTTCTTTATATGAGAAAGGCTCATAAGTACCAAATAATTTATAATAATTATCAATTCCAACGTCCAAGGATTTTCCTTGTCCTTGATATTTTGAATGAACGTGTCCGAATAGGTGAATTGTTTCCCTTTTCATTCCTGCCCAACTAACAATGGGATAATGAAATAATATTATTCTTTGATTATCAATTTGTATTTCTGCATAATTCTGAACAGAAGAAAATATATTTTGAATATCATCTTTATTTTTTCTTATATATTTGTCATGATTCCCCAATATTAGATGAATATTTTTACAGATAATTTGATTTCTGAAATATTGAATATTCGATGGATGTCCAAATGACCAATCCCCTAAATTATATAAAATATCATTTTCTCCAACTTTATTATTTATTCCATTAATAATTGTTTGGTTCATTTCTTGAATACTATTAAAATTTCTGCAACTAGAGGTATCTGGCCAAACAGTTGTTCCTTTAACTATGTTTACATGACTGTGGTGAAAATCAGAGCTGAAAAAAACATTTATTTCTGATGAATTATATTTTTTATTCTTGTTCATTTATTTCTTTGTTGTTACTTATATCCGTAAAATGAATATCATGTTCATATTTTATTGTAATTTTTTCATTATTTTTAAAGTATTTTTTTATAATAATCTCTTTTAAATAATTTTCTAATTGTTCCTTTATATATTTTTTAGAATTTAATAATTTTTCCCAATTTCCTATTAATTCTGTAAGGATTACTATTCTATTTTTAACATTATTATTATCAAAATAAAAAGGATTAAATCGAGTTAAAATTTTACCAGATTTTAAATCCCAGTTATTCCAATTATCAATATTTATTTTTTCTATAATTTTTTTTATTTGTTTTTTATTCATAATTAAAATTCTAATAAAATTTTAAATCTTGATTCACACTAAAACAAAATATTCCCAATTCGGCCCACATCTTAATTATAGAAATTCTGTCATCATAAACACATAATAAATTAAATTTATCTTTTATATTTTCTTCATATAATTCTTTTTTGATAATACTGTCTTTTCTAAAATCATTTTCTTTTCTCATAAAAATATAATCATATTTAATTCCATTTGTTTTTAACCATTTTTCTGTTAATTCTTTACAAGAAGAATCTCTGCCAGATAAAATAATTATTTTTCTTTTCATATATCTATGAAACTCAATTTGTTCAGCAACAATTTCATTAAGAGAATCAATACTAATTTTATCCCAATCATATGGACTTCTATCCCCCATTAATGCTAAGGTTCCATCTATATCAAAACAAATTACGTTAGGTAATTCAGAATTAAAATCAGGTTTTATAATTTTTCTAGTTTTATTTTTCTTAACATATTGAAAATTAAAATTTTCTTTTAAAATTTTTAAATCATTGTTCATTTTATTAATTATTTTTTCTCCCACTTGTTTTTCTCTATTTTTATCTCTTTCTATACATTTTTCCACTGATGTATCAAATAATATATATTCAATATCTGCATAATCCTGAACAAGTTTAATAAAATTATTGATATATTTTAATTTAAGATTGGTATTATCAATAATAACATTTTGTTTTTTAATTAAACTTTTTATTATAACATCTTCACATAATTCAGTTATTAAATTTTCAATTTTGTTTTCACATATTTGTTGGTTTTTTAACATGTATCTGAATTCATCTCTGGAAACTCTGACATAATTTTGATTTTTGGAAATAAAATCTTTTGCCCATGTTGATTTACCGGCACCGCTTATGCCAATTAGTATGATTACTTTTAGATTATCTTTCATTTTTATTATATTTTTCCCAAATTAAAGCACATTGTTTGAGCTCTTCATGTGTCAAAGTTTCTTCTTTTTCAATAAATTTTTTTATTATATTATAATCCCCATATCCTGAGGATGTACTAATAAATATTTTAGTAGATAGGGTATCTAATGATTTTTCATAATAATATTCAAATCTTGTATTTACTAAACAACAGTTTAAATTATCTAAAGAATTAATTATTTGTGTATTATTTTGATAGGCAATTTTAATATCTGTTATTTTATATACTTTATCTTTGTAAAATTTATTTGATTCACCAAGCTCTCTAGGATTATCAATTAAAATAACTTTATCTCCTATTTTATATTTTCTTTTTTTCATAATTTATTCTGGATATTCAGGAATTAAATTCAATAGTTTATCTTTATTTTGAGTAAATTTCCATGCAGGATAAATAACCCAAAAATTTCTTTCAATACTATCCTTGATTAATTTTTCTTTAGTAATTGATCTTCCATTTTATTTTAAGTTTTAGAATACAAAGGTAAGTAAAATAATTGAAATAAACAAGTATTTATTAATAAATAAAAGATATTATTTATGAGTATGCCAAAAAAGCGTCAAGTTAATATATCGCCAGCTAAACGTGGCCAAGAGCGTATAGACGAATTACTTAATTCGGTAGATCCTAAAACATCCTATTTTCCCCCTGGTATTTCTATTAAAGATCTGGAAAATGGATTTAAAGAATTTATTGAAGAATTAAATTTTACATTAGATGGTAAGAAAATTCCAGTTGTTTTTTTACCATCTGAACGCTGGGCCGAATTTTCTAAATCGTGGAAATATCTTGATAAAGATAAAAATCCAATTATGCCACTTATTAGTATAAGAAGATCATCTCCACCAGCACCTGGGACATCATTAAATAAACTATATAATATTCCTGGACGTAAAACGTTTACTTATATGAGAGTACCAACCTTTTCATCTTATCGAGGAGCAGATATTTATAAGATACCACAACCAATTCAGGTCGACTGCCGCTTCCAATTATTTTTTCTTTCAAAATATATTCAGGACATAAATAAATTCGCTGAATTAATTTTAACTGATTTTTCTTCAAGGCAATCTTATACAAAAATAAAAAATTTTTATATGCCAATAATTTTAGAAGATGACCCAAGTGATGAATCAACAATTGAAGATTTTAGTGGTGATAGGTTTTATAAACAGGTTTATAATTTTAATCTTATGGGCTATATTCAAAACGAAGATGAATTTGAAATAAAACCTGCAGTACAAAAAATTATAATGTTTCAAGAGGTAGATAGTGATTTTATAACATTATCAGGAAATACAGTTTTATCTGGAGAATAAAAATAAATGAAATCTTTAAGCAAATTAAGCTAATTTACCAAAATTTCTTTTCCCAATTTTTAGAATTTGACCTATTTTCAATTCAAAAGTTTCATCAATTTTACCACTATCAATAATACTAACAGCACCAGATTTTATTAATCTTCTCGATTCATTTTTACTACAATTTTTTATTTTTTGTATACAAGAAATCAAATCAGAAATGGGGATTTTTTTTATATTTTCTGGTAAACTTCTATTTTGAATGGTTTTTTCAAAATCTTTAATTGCCCAGATGGCTTCTTCTTTGCCTCTTAATTGTCTAATAATATCAAAAGCCATTGTTTTTTTACGTTCCATTGGATTTTTAGGTAAATTATCAAGATCTGTTAATAAAGGAATCCATTCTTCCATAGTTTTATCTGAAATACTCATACATTTACCAAAAATATCTTTAGTTGGTTCATCTAAAAAAATACAATTTCCTAAACTTTTACTCATTTTTTTACCATCGATTCCATTAATAATTGGTGTCATTATACATACTTCAGGAATTTGATTATTTAATTCTTGTAATTTACGTGTAATTTGAAAATTAAATAACTGATCACTACCACCAACCTCTATTTCACTTTTTAAATGAAGTGAATCCTTTCCTTGTAAAATAGGAACAATTAATTCATGAAGTCCAATGCTTTGATTATTTTCTATTCTTTTTTGGAATGATTCCCTACTTAATAAATTTTGTATAGTAAATTTAGAAAATGTTAATAATAATTCAGGAACGGTCATGGAATTAAACAAATCTACATTTTTAAATATTTTAAATCCTGGGTCAAGAACAGATTTAATTTGTTCTAATATTTGTTCACTATTATTTTTAACTTCTTTTTCAGAAAGAATTGGTCTGGTTTTATCTTTACCTGATGGATCACCCATTTGAGCAGTAAACGTTCCAAGCACTATTGTTATTTCTTTGCCTTGTTCTTGTAATTTTTTAATAGTTCTTAATGGAACAAAATGTCCCAAATGAAGTTTGGAGAATGTGGGATCAATGCCAAATTTAACTCTGGTTAAATTTTCCAAGTTACTATTTTGTGGAAAAATATCCATAATTATTATAATTATGATTATATATTAAACTTTATCTATTGAAAATAATCCAAGTTTACTCATTCCCAATTCTAAATCTGATATTAGGTCAGAAAATATTTTAATATTTTTATCATTACCCCTTATATAATTACTTTCATATAATTTATTAATATACTTACAATGATTGGATAATGACTTAAATAATAAATTTGGAGATAGGTTACATTTGGATTTTAACTCATAAAATTCTAACTCTTTTGAGTAGAATGAGTCATTATTTTGAGTAGATACCCCACAACTCTTTATATGTGCCAGCGTGTAGCTTAAATAAAGTCCAAGAGATAATTTAGGATTATCAATTAGTTTTGTATCTATTGATTTATTTGTGGGGGGGGCCGATTTTAAAATTTGACCAGCAATTATGTTATATACGAGCTTAATATCATTATTGAATAGATTCATTAAATTGTCAATAAAATCTTTAAGGTAGATGATATTACCCTTGCTATTGGACATTTTTTTACCATCTAATAGAACTAACCCTAAACCCATATGACTTGTTTTTGGATATAGTTTTTTTAAACTCTTAAAATGGTTATCCTGTTCAAATCCAGTTAGATATAAAGTTGATGAATTTAATTTACTAGCCAAGGCAACATCTTGATAGAAATATGTAGTGAATCCAGAATTTTTAATTCCAACTAGCTTCTCATCACCTAAATCGAAAACCTTAGATCCAATATAATCATTATCACCGTCTATTAATAGTGAGTTATCCTCTAATTCCATTTTTGAAGCATAATAAATATCATCCACTTTGTATCCAAAATCCTTACAATTATTTAAAAACGAATTTAAGGCATCCTTTTTTTTAATTTGACCATCTAATGTATCACCAAGAATAGCAATAAATTTATTACCAATTCCCAATTTCTGAAAAGCATTAGCAATAACTAAATTGGATAAGTGACCAACATGTAAGTGTTTATTTAAATTTGGACTAAATCCATCAATATAATCATATATTTTATGACTATTAAAGGCTTGTGATATATCAAAATTATCATTGATAATAATATTTGTATAAGGACCAGAATCTGCCATACCCAACTTCCAATATTTACACCATTCTTTAATTTCATCAGATGGTTTTCCAAAAATAGAAAAATTAAATCCAAAATTGGGTGGTGTTGTTTTTATTTTATTTATATCTATTTTCATAGTATTTTAATTTAATTAATACAAAGGTAAGTAAAATAATTGACATATCCAAATAAAAAAGAATTATTATTTGAACAAGAAATTAAAAAATTATCCAAAAATACCAGAAAAAGATAATTTTAATAAAATATTAGAAATTATGACTTTTAGTAATGTTTCATATATTTATTAATATAAAATAAAAAATAAAATTATTTAAATTATGGCAAAAGAAAAAACAACCTTCGTGAGTCCGGGAATTTTTGTAAGAGAAAATGATTTATCATTTGTAACGTCAACTGTGGCAGTCACTACACTTGGGCTTGCGGGTGAAACAAAAAAAGGACCAGCAATGGAAGCAGTTGCAGTAAGCAATTGGGATGATTTCAAAAAGAAATTTGGAAATTTAGATCAAAAACAATTTGGCGGAGCTCCAAAATATGAATTGTCATATATTGCAAGACAATATTTAACAGAATCAAATCAATTGTTTGTAACAAGGATTCTTGGTTTATCAGGATATGATGCTGGTAGATCTTGGATTATAAGTACAGAAGCAAATGTTGATAAAACTAAAACTGGACAAACTTCAAATAGTACAGTGTTTGCACATAGTGGAGGGACAACAGGAAAAGATATTGCGTTCCCATCTAATACTACTGTTGATATGGCATATTTTTCTGGCGCAACTTGGAGATTTTCAGGAATTACAGCAGAAGGTCTTACACTTGATACTATAAATATATCAAAAGATATTGAAACAAAAGCAAATCAATTTTTAACACAAATAACCGCATCCAATTCTGGTACGACACAATCTTTTAGTGCCAATACAACTACTAATTATTATAATACATGGGATAAATCAGAGGGAAATGGTACAAATAGTTTTAGTGGTATTGCATTTACTATAACTGTTACTTCTTCTACTGTAACAAGTAATAATAGTGTGTTAAGCGGAACTGCAAGCGGAACTGTAATAACTTATTCTGGTTCTTCACAATCAGCATATGAAGATATTGTTGTTGCAACAATAAGATCAAGAGGTTCTTATAATGGCGACACTCTCACAAAAAACGTAACTGGCGTAACATTTTCTGATTCTTCAAATATTTACAGTACCGATTCAGATAACGCTGATCCTTTTGGTGAATTTACGATATCTGCAGGTACAGATACAAGAACAAGTGAAACTTATAAAGTTTCATTGCTTGATACAAATGAAAATTATATTACAAAAGTATTAGGTAAAGAACCTACAGATAAATCAACAAAAATATATGTTGAAGAGCATTATCCTGAATTGATTAAGAAATTAGATGATGATAATAGATTATATGGTCTTAGATCTACTTTATTGCAATCTTTTGATCTTACAGATTATAAGAGAAAATGGAACACGCCTGAAACTCCTTGGGTTGTTTCAGAAGTGAGGGGAAATACTGTAAATAGATTATTTAAGATTATATCTATTTCAGATGGTGATTTTGCTAATGAAGAAATTAAAATTTCAATCCAAAATATTAATCTTGAAACAAAAGAATTTGATGTAATTGTCAGGGACTTTACTGATACTGACGATAACCCTGTTATTCTTGAAAGATTTACAAGATGTATAATGGAACCAACTCTTAATAATTATGTTGCTAAAAGAATAGGAACTGATGATTTAGATTATACTTTAAGATCTAATTATATTATGCTGGAACTTGATGAAAAACATCCTAACGATGCGTTTCCTGCAGGATTTGAGGGATATGTACAACATAATTATTCCGGTCAAACAAAACCCCCGATTCTTTATAAACAAACATATACATCTGATGAAAAAAGTTCTACAAGAAAATTAAGTAAAACTTATCTTGGAATTTCTGAAACTGCATATAATAAAACTATAAAATCAAGTAAAAAAGGTAAGGGAATTGATAAATCACATTTTATTTATCAGGGTGAAGGAACTTGGACTGGATTAACAAAAGGATTTCACTTAGATGAAGGTGCAAGTGGTATAACTGCAAATACTCATACATTTGATCAGGGAGCAGCCAAAATAAGAACCACTTCAGATGTTGGTGCTGACACTTATTATGAAAAACGTCAAAGTAGGAAATTTACATTAGTTCCTGCTGGTGGATTTGATGGTTGGGATGTTTTCCGTACTTCCAGAACAAATAAAGATACCTATAGAATAGGACAAACTGGATATAATAATGAAATAACTAATGGATTATTTACTAATACTACAAATGAAGAAATAGCAGAAAGTGATTATTATGCTTATTTAACAGGTATTAATACCTTTAAAAATCCTGAAAGTGTTAATATTAACTTATTTGCCACTCCTGGAATTAATTTCAGTGATCATTTGGCTCTTGTCAATGAAGCGATTGATATGATTGAAGATGATAGAGCAGATAGTTTATATATTGTAACTACACCTGATGCTGATGATAGTTCAACATTAGCAGACGATACTGTTGATTTATTAGATGCTGCTGATATTGATAGTTCATATTCGGCAACTTATTATCCTTGGATTCAAATGAGAGATAATGAAAATGGTGTTAATATTTATTTGCCACCAACAGGTGAGGTTGTTAGAAATATTGCTTTAACCGACAATATTGCATTTCCTTGGTTCGCACCAGCAGGTATGACAAGAGGTTTAACTAAAGCAAAAAGAGCAAAAAGAAAATTAACTCAAGAAGATAGAGATACTTTATATAAAGGAAGAATTAACCCAATTGCAACTTTTAGTGATGTTGGTGTAACAATCTGGGGACAGAAAACTTTACAAGTTAAAGAAAGTGCTCTTGATAGAGTCAATGTTAGAAGATTGTTGTTACAAACTCGTAAATTAATATCTGCAATAGCAATTAGATTGGTATTTGAACAAAATGACCAGGAATTAAGAGATCAATTTTTAAGTTTAGTTAATCCGATACTTGATGGAATTAAACAACAAAGAGGACTTGTAGAATTTAAGGTTGTAATGGACGATACAAATAATACTTCAGAAAGTATTGATAGAAATGAACTGAGGGGTTCTATATGGTTAAAACCAGTAAAATCTGCGGAATTTATAATTTTAGACTTTAACGTTATGGCTAGCGGTGCTGCTTTTGAAAATATCTAATAATTATTAAATTTTATACTAAAAAGGAAGATTTTGTCTTCCTTTTTTTTATGCTTAAAAAAATATTTTTAATAATTTTATTCAATTATTTTAATTTTATCAGCATAACACGTATAAGTCCTAAAATTGATCATTTTGGCCAAAACTTTAATTTTTGTTTTTTTATCTATTAGTATCATCATATGTTCTTTTTTAATGTTATTCCCATCTTTTACATCTATTATAATTTTCATATCATTATATAATATTAATAAAATATATCTACTTTCCCTGTTTATGGCGGGGAGATTATATGATGTTTCAATAACCGTTCCGTTAATTTCATAAATGTCATCAACATCAGTTTTTATATTATTAAAACTAATTAATAATATAATAAAGAAAAGTATAATTAATTTCATAATATGTTATTATTTAAAAAAATTTACGATGCAGTAATTTAATTTCATCTTCATTTATTTGCTCATTATAAATTTCATCAAACCATTCTGGTTCATATTTTTCAATTTTTGATTGTAATTCTCGCCCATATTGTATCTCCCAACTAATTTGTTCATGATTACCTAATTCTACTAACAAGTCATAATGTTCTTTTCCACAATTAAACATTAAAATAATGGATTTTAAACTTTGTATTTTATTCTCAGTATCAGTTAATTTTTTTTGTTCTGCTTCCACTATGTGGGTTTGTGCTTTTAATACAAAATTCTTATTGGATAATTTATTTTGATATTTTATTTTTTGACCTTCCAATCTTTTTATTTCATTAATGTATAGATTTAATTGTAATTTTTTTTCTATTGTGGGGAGTTCTAAATAAACATTATAACCATCTATATTTATATAATCAAAAAAAATATCATTTTTAAATAATTCATATAAATCATATTCAATTTTTGATAGATTACCCATATTAGATTTTGATATATTTCCTTCCCATCTGCATACTTGTATGTCCCTCATTTCTAACTCCTTTGACAACATATCAATATGTAATATGAGTTTATCTTTGAAAGGGATATTATATTTATTTCTTGTATTTTTAATAAATGAAATAATTGAAAATGCTGTTTCACCACAATTAATAATTAATTTTTCGTATTCGCCTGGCTTCATTTTTTTTAAAAAAAAGAATGCTTAGAAAAGGTTGTATTGTTTCTTTTAAATGTAATTGATTTACCTTTTATATATTCAAAATATTTTTTCTTTAACATTTCAATAAAATAACTAATCAATTCATTTTCTGTATATTTTCCAGAATCTAATAATTTATTCCATAAAAAAAAGTATCTACATAAATTTCTATAGAGTTTTCATTCCTATGCCAAAAAGTAGTATTTTCGTTAAATTTAGTTCTCAACTTTAAACACAATTTATGTGATGACACTATTAAATCATTTTTCATTTTTTAAGTTTTAATTACAGTTTTGCCAGGTTAATAAACATTTTTATATTTAATTAAACAAGTTCTATTGTACTTTCATCTTCATGCCATTCTTTACCTTCTTCATCTAAAAAATAATAGAAATATGTTTTATTTTTATCATTCCATTTAACTCTAGTTATTTTAGTGAAAAGAGGTTCAATACCAGATAATACTTTTATATTATCTCCTGTTGAAAATTTTTGTTTAAAGTTTATCATTTTTTTCAATTAAATTTCGTTATTACAAGTTTACCATTTTCTATTTTTGGTTTATAATCAAAATCTGCTTCTGTGGGTACATTCCTATCTGTATTTCTTGCCCAAATAGTTTCATATTCAACTATACAACTTATAGGTTTTTTAGATTTATTGAGAGATTCAACATATTTATCTTTATCAATATTTCCTCCTCTCATGCAAGTTTGATAACCATACATAATGGCATCTCTCAAATCTTCTTCTGAATACTTTTTTTGTACTGCTTTGTAAATAAATTCAGCAAAATCTTTATTTTCATAAATATCTAAATTGATTGAATTGCTTCCATTAAAATATTCTCTGATTAATTTATTAATTTCATTAGGTAAACTAAACAATGGAGTTTCAGGTATCCAAGTTAATTTAGTTGATGCAATAATTTTCTTAAATACAACAACACCTTTAAGGCGTTTATTTAGAAAAGTTTTGTCTTTTTCATTAATGCAAAAACCTATTGTCATGTTAAATAAATCCAATCTCCTATCTCCAATTTCAATATCGTCATCACTGACAATTATTGCATAATCATCAATATATATTATTTCATGTGATTTTTCCATAATTTTATAAGGTTTAAATTATTTATCATTTTTTAATGTTTCTTTTAATGTTATATCCCAAATTTCATCAGCTGAAAATTCTTCCCTAAATTGTTGTAAATTAATATAAATATCTCTTCCAATTTCCCTATCATTAACCCACTCACCACCATTTAACCGATAATATGTATCAAAAGAATTTAATTGCCATTGATGTTTTGTTTCATTATTTGGATGATTAATGCAATCTCCTATCCATCTATCAACATACCCCACTTTACAATGAAATCTTGTAAATTTACCCCAACCTTCTCTTAATATCTCATCTTTTAATTCTATATTTTAATTCTCTATACAGTTCTCCACCATACATATTATAATCTATTAAATAATAAAATACTGTACTATCATTTATAGTATTATATTCCCACGATTTATTATCAACTTCAACATATACTTTTGTTGAAGATTTTATTATTTCAATGGGAGTAGTTATTTTAACTTCCTCTGTTTTTATGGGTAAAAGGGCGCCTAACCCCCAACCAATAATCACTATGAACATTAAAATAACACTTGGAATTTGGCACAATTTGCCATCATTTAATGTTAAATCTAAAATAAGCCAAATAATATTACTTATTGTTAATATTAACAAAACGATTAATAATGTTGTCATAATTTTTAAGTTTTAAGTTAAGTAATTTAAGTTAATTAGAATACAAAGGTAAGTAAAATAATTGAAATAAACAAATATTTTATCAAATTTCATTTTTAATAACGAATAACGAACATAATATATTTATAATCAATGTTACTATAAATGCAGCAATAGTTTGACCATCTGTTGGTTCAACAGATAAATAAGAAAATTCTTTAAATTGTTTTCTGATAAATTTATCATCTATTTCTTTATATAAAAAATCACTTAATTCATTTAAATTTAATTTATCTTGTTTTTCAACAAAATTTCTAACTCTTATTTTAATTTCAGCAACTTCTGTCCATGAAAATGGTTTACACCATTTAACATTCATTTTATCATCAATTCCAATGGTAATAATAAATTCATTTTTATTACCACCTTTCCAATATGATTCTTGTAAATTTGCTGATATAACAGGTAAATTATTATATAAAAGAATAAAAACTTTAACTTGTTTTTTTAAACTAAGTTTTGAATTTAATATTTGTAATTTTCTTTCAGCTAAATTTTGAATACTATCATCACTTTTACCCAAAATACATTTTTGTTTATAATTTTCATATATTTCTGGATACTCATATAATTTATACTCTTTAATATCGTTTTTAGACACTTCCGGGTAATTAAAAACACTATTTGATACTTGGACCCTATTTTCATAATTATGTACTGTAATGACAGGTTCTAATTTTTCATCTGTTTTATCCCATGTAGAAACATATCTATCTCCATCATTGGTATAATAATGTCTATTAAGATTAACAAATATTTCATTTTTAAATTTATTAACAAGTTCTTTATATTGTTTTTCAGTTATTCTTATTGATTCTCCATTAGAATCTGTTATTATCCAATATTCAGAATGATAATCAACATAAGAACAATCATAAGTTGAACAATTATTGCCCTCATCATCACAACAACATGTACAAGTTCGATGAATGTATTCATTCCAATCTTCATAATATTCTGCAATTACTACTGAACTTCCCCAATATTCAATATCTCTTGTTCTTGACCATTCTGCTGTAAATTTGAATATAAGAATTATTATAATTGATGCAGCAAATGGAATAAAAAACTCCCACCATACAGTTTGATGTTTAAACCAAAACCATAAAATTATGGCAGTAAATAATGGAATAAGTAATGCAAGAAATATAAATTGAAAATCCATTTTATTTATGGTAAATCAACAGGGGGTGTTATTAGTTTATCCATTCGCTCTTTTTTATAGAATAACAGTATGATATTAACGATATACACTGCTTGCAATTTACTTTTGTTTTAACCTCAATTGGTATCCCTATTCTTAAATGGCTATCACCATTCGTGTCTAATCCGCATAATGTATGGTCATCAAATACTCCATTAAAATGGACATCATTATCACTTTCTGTCTTTATTTTTAAATGTTTTGCCATCTTCCTGTGAGAGTTATCTGCAATTTTTTTTCATAATTTTAAATATTAAAATAAATTAATTAAAATACATTTAAATCATTATCTTTACCTGTTTTATATACATCTTCAGTTTTATCAGAAGTAATGGTTGTTATCTCAACATCACCTCTTGAAGATAATTTCCAAACATGACTATTCCACCACATATTAATAAATGTTGAATGTTCTCTTTTATAATCAATAAGTTTTTTTTGTTCATAAAAGAATTCCTGTTGATTTGATTCAATTGCAATCTGTAGATTTTCATATAATACTCCAGCTGCTTTCATATCAAATTGTGGATTTTGTTCATGTACCCATGACATTAATGCCCCACCTCTTGAATTATCATATCTTCCAGCAATTAAGCTGGGATAGATTTCTTTAAATGCTTCTTTGGCATCTTCCATAAATTTTGTCGGAACTTGTGCCATTTTTGCTATTGTTTTAAACATTTTATCAAAATTTGATTTGCAAACATCTTGTTGCGCCTCAACATTTTTACGTAATTTTATTTCTTTGTTGTTAGCCCCCGTATAAGAGAAAAACAATCCACCCCCCACTATTACTGTAATAATTAGGGATATTAATAGTCCTTTTTTCATAATTTTTTTAGTGTTTTAGTTAATAATTTAAGTTAATTAATCACAAAGGTAAATAAAATAAATGAGAAAACCAAATATTTTATTAAATTTTTTTAATATAAGTAAATATTTATATAAGAATATGAAAATTATAATCATTACGATATAATAAAATAAAAATTAATAACATGGAAAATAACATAAAAATGGTTTCTGTTCCCAGGTCTTCAAACATAAAAGAAATTGGATATGATGAAGAATTAAAAACATTGGTATTAAAATTTCATCATGGGGGGGTTTATAAATATAGTCCAGTGAGCTTACAACAATATCTTAATTTTTTAAAAAATCCCAGTAAAGGTAAATATTTTTATAAAAATATAAAAAATAATACATCAATAAAATCTAAAAAAATATAATAAAAGAAAAGAAATGTTTAAAAAATTAATAACAATGGAAACACCAGATATATTTTTTATTGAAACTTATGAGGATTATATAGATGAAAAATTATTAAACCCTTATAGAAATTTAATTCCCATAATATTAGATCATGGATATGTTTTAGAAAGGGAGGGAATATCACATGATAAAAAAAAATATTTTTGGAAATTTGTTAAAAAATCAAAACAAAATTTAATAGAAGGTTATGAAGAATTTGATATTTCAAAAATTAAAAAGGATGATGCATATTGGCAACATAGAAAAGAACTCACAATGGAAGCAGTAAGAAGATTTATTAAAACAGAAGAAGAAAATAAAAAAATTAATAATAATGAAAATAATTAAAGAAATATTTCTACTTTATCCTGAATTATGGCTGGCACTATTATCTTTAGTCCTATCATTATCAGGATTACACATGATTGGATTTGGGGTTTTTATTGCTTTCGCATTAATTATTTTAATTAAATTGATTGTTTCATTATTCAAATCACTTAAAAAAAATAGATAATGATTTATATTTGTTTTATAATTTGGGTATTATATTCAATTGTAGAGGGAATTAGAGATGCTATATTTTATCATCATTATAATCTTTATTCAGAAAAATTATTTAACGAACACATCATATTCGTTATTCAAAGATCTATGGTGTGTTTTATGCTATTTTATTTATCAGATTTTAATTTTTTATTATTATTGTCATTAATTTTGAATTTTTCATTTTTCCATAATGGGTCATATTATACAACAAGGCACATATTAAAAAAGAAAATATATAATTATGATAATTTATATTCAAAAAAATGGTTTGCGCAATCAACAACATCAACATCTTTTTGGACCAAATACATGACACCATTAAACAGAACAATATTATTTTTAATATCGGTGGGACTATTATTTGTTATTTAAACTTTTTTAATATTTTAAAACTAATTTTTTATAAAAAAAGAAATTAATCTATCAATTCCAATAGCAAAACCAACCCCACCATTATATTCCCCACCACCACATATTTGTTTTGAATTTCCTAATTTATCATAATAAATCTCAAAACCTTTTCCTTCTTTGTAATATTCTAACCCTCTTGTAACATTTCTGTTTATCTTAAATTCATTTATTTTAAAATATTCTATTAAATCGCTTGCAATAACTATTAATTCTTCCAAATAGTTTTTTTTAGGATTAATAATTTCCACACCTAATTGAGTGAATTGTCTGTATCTTCCTGCTTGAGGTTTTTCACCCCTAAAACATTCTTGGATATAAAATAACTTTATGTCGTTTTGAAATTTGAATTGAGTGTTTGATAATTTTTGAATTACTGCAGTATATTCTGGAGATAAGCAAATATTTCTATTTCCATTATCACTAAAATTAAACATTAGATTGTTATTTTCTTTGCCAATTTTATTTGCAAATATTTCTTGCATCTGAATAATGGGAATTGAGATTTCCTCATAATTTTTTTTGATTAAGTAATCACACATTTTGTTTATTATGATTCTTTTTTCATTACCTACAAGTATTCTTGTTCCTTTGTAACATGTTTCTTTAATAGTTTTCATTTACTTAATATTTTTATATTTTTCCAAAACTATATATATGAAATCCTTTTAAATTTTTATGATTTTTAAATTCGTTAATAATATCAGAAGGATTAAATCCATTAATCATTAATTTTAATAAATTAATTTTAGAATTATTAATATAATATTTAATACTATTTTCAATACCACATAATTTACTGAATTTTAATAATTGTTTTAAATTACATTTATTGGGGATACCAAGATAAACTGGTAATGGTGATTCATCCAAAAATCTCTTAATAGATTTTTTATTTAATGACCATTGTGTAACAACAAAATCACTGTATGATGACTTTTGTTTTAAAATATTTAAAGTTTGATTATAGTCAAGATTACCATTTCCTTCAGGAAACCCAGCAACCCCAATTTTAAAATTATTTAAAATCCCTGTTTTTATGACAGATTCAACGGTATTGAATTCTCCTTCTTGTTTTCCTGAACCTCTTATAAGTAATAAAGTATTTGTGTATTTAGATAAAATATGAGATATAAATTTAAGTTCTTTTTTATTTTTAATTTTTAGAACTGGAATGTGAGGAATTGGGTTAAATCCCTTGTTTTTAAGTTCTATTACCTTATTTAAGATATTAATAAAGGATTCATTGGGTAGCCAGGTTATAAAAATATCATTATAACCTGAAAGATTATCTATGTTTGTTTTGGACGTTATTTCTATTTGGTTTTTCATCTTATTGTACTGTATTTGATACATTTATTATTGTTTTATATGAAATATAATACAAAGGTAAGTAAAATAAATGACATTTCCTAATATTTTATCAAATATTTTTAATTTGATGATATTTATATATTGAACACTTTTAATAAAAACATAGGTGAAAATAACATATTAAAAACCCTTCTTATATTCATCTTTCCTATCTATCTATGTTAGCAAAGTGTTCAATGGATATAGTGGGGGGTTTTATTTAAAAAAAGAATTATGATTATACCAAATCAAAAAATAGAAATAGGAATTGTTTCTACAAATTTGTATCATTTTATAAAATTGGGATATAGTGTTAATGTAAAAGATAGAATAGAAGTTTTGCCTGAACATTTAATGGAAAAAAGTCCATCAAAAATAAAAGTTAAATGTGATATTTGTAAAAAAGAAAAAGAAATAAGATATAATACTTATATTCAAAGTATCAATAGATATGGTAAATATTCTTGTTCTCCAAAATGCTCATCTTTTAAATGTAAATTAACTAAAAAAGAACGCTATGATAATGAGACATTTAATAATAGAGTACAATTTTTAAAAACAATGGAAGGAAGGTGGAATGAAATGGTTGAAACTTATCAAAAAAATTGTTTAGAAAAATATGATGGGAAACTCCCTGCTCAATTAGAAGAAGTTAAAACAAAATCCAAACAAACAAAATTAAAAAATCATGGTGATAAAAATTATAATAATAGAGAACAATCAGAGGAAACAAAGTTAAAAAAATATGGAAATAAAAATTATAATAATAGAATACAAATGATAGAGTCAGTAACTGGAATACCATATGATAAATATATTAAACAAATGCCAGATTTTAAATTATATAGAAAAAGAATTGATAGTTATAGTAGAACTCAGCCTTTATATTTATTAAAAAATAATGAAAAAAGGGCAAACAGAGGATATTGGTTAGAACATATGTTTTCAAGAAATGCCGGATTTAAAGAAAATATTCCTATTTATATTATTGGTGATATTGTTAATCTTGATATGTTACCGTATAAGAAAAATATTGGCAAACATGATAAGTGTTCCATAACAAAAGAAGAATTATTTAAAAGATTTGACAATAGGAATCAAATATTAAAACAATTAATTGAAGAATATAATAAAAATATTTTGTAATTTTTTTAACTTGATGATATTTATAATTAAGAATAATAATATTTAAATTAAAATTATAATAACATGGCACAATTATTTACCCGAGTTCCTATAGATTACGAGCCAAAAAGGAAAAATAGATTTGTTTTTGAATTTGATAATGGTTCTATAATTGATCACTGGGTAGTTAGATCTGGTGGAAGACCAAAATATACTGTTAATGAAGTAGAAATTCCATATATGAATACTTCTACTTGGGTTGCTGGCAGGTACTTATGGGAGCCAATAGATATTACTTTTATTGACCCAATTGGCCCAAGTTCATCTCAAAAAATAATGGAATGGATAAGGTTGTGTACTGAATCTGTTACAGGTAGAATGGGATATGCTGCTGGTTATATGAAAAATATTGTGTTAAAAGGATTAGACCCAACAGGAATTGAAATTGAAAAATGGTTGTTGGAAAATGCATGGGTTCAATCAGCAGATTTTGGAGATTTAAGTTATGAAGATGACGGATTAATGGATGTGCAAATTACGCTCCGGTACTTTAGGGCTATTGCGAATTATTGATTTTCCAACTGGTTTTTTTATAAAATTAATTTAAAAATTTCTCCACAATAACCATTCCTTTTTGTTATATTCAACTATTTATAATAAAAAGGATTTATGGAAAATAAAAAAGAAGATAGATATTCACTCAGATTTAAATGTATTTGTATAGTTTGTAACGATGAATTTTTATCAAGAATAAGCGTTGCCAAATATTGTTCTAGTAAATGTAGAACAAAAAATCATATAAAAAGAAAATTAAAAAAAGAAGGAATAAATTATCCGTATAAATGTCCAGAATGTAATATTGGTTTTAAAAAATATAGTAGTTTAAGGCGGCACAGATCAAGATCACATAAAATTTCATCAAAACAAACATATATTCAATTCAAATTAAATAATATATCTCCAACTTGTAAGTGTGGGTGTGGTGAGATCACTAAATTTTTAGGTGATAAAAGTGGTTTTAGAGAATATAAACGAGGGCATATTGCAAGAATTAAATGTAATTTAAAACATACACCAGAAGAAAAAATAAAATCAGCAAATACACAAAGAAAAATGCATGAATCTGGAGAAATTGTTATATGGAATAAAGGTTTAACAAAAGAAACAGATGAAAGAGTTAAACTATATTCTGAAAAAATAAATACCCCAGAAAGATCAAGAAAATTATCAATAGCATTAACTGGTATTAAAAGAACCAAAGAACAAATAGAAAAGACTAGAGTAGGAGTAATAAAATATTGGTCAGACCCTAAAAACAGAGATGATGCAAGAAAGAGAAGAATAAAATGGTTTCGTTCTAAACAGCATAAAAAGAAAAGTAATCTTGAAAAAGAATTTGATAAAATATTAAAAACATTAAATATAGAATTTATAAATCAATATAATTTGAATAATAGCTTGTTTGATTATTATATCCCAAATAAAGATATTTTAATTGAAGTTGATGGTGATTGGTATCACTGTAACCCAAATATTCATCCAGAACCCAAATATAATATACAAAAACAAACATTGAGAAATGATAAATATAAAAATAAATTATGTAAAAATAATAATATCAAATTATTAAGATTTTGGGAAAATGATATAAAAAATAATAGAACTCAGGTTGTTGAACAACTGATAAAAGAATTAAAATAATCAGTTATTCTTTACTTTTTTCAAAAAACTATTTATCTTTATATTAAATTTAAATATTATGACTAAAGAATTACAAGAAAAATTATTTAACAAATATCCTAAAATATTCAGACAAAAGGATTTGTCAATGATGGAAACTTGCATGTGCTGGGGCATTGATACTGATGAAGGTTGGTTTTTTTTATTGGATCAATTATGTAATTCAATTCAAAGTTATATTGATTTAAATGAACATTTAAAGATTCCACAAGTTGAGGCAGTCCAAGTGAAGGAAAAGTTCGGTGCTTTATGTTTTTATACAAATGGTGGGGATAATCGTATAGATGGAATGATTCAACTTGCAGAGAATATGTCATATCATATTTGTGAAAAATGTGGGACAACAGAAAATGTCGGACATACGACAGGATGGATTGTTACATTATGTGAAAGTTGTTCAAACAAAGAGGAAAGATACAAAAATTCGTGGGTAAGGGGTGATAAAACATCATTAAGAAAATTTGATATTAATAAAAATTAGTTAAAAAAATTTAATGTTGATATATTTATACATATAATAACTATAATACTAAATATTAAAAAACATGGAAACAGCAGAAAAATTAGTACCACAATCAAAACAATATTTTACGGAACCAGAAAATGAATTTGAAAAAATGTATGATATTGTCCCACTTCCATCGGATGGGATATTATATCCAAATAAAAAAGATAGAATAAAGGTAGCATTTATGACAACTAAATGCGAGAATATCTTAACATCACCAAATTTGGTCCGAAGCGGAACTGTTTTTGATAAACTTTTAGAAGTGTGTATTATAGACAAGGATATTAAACCTTCTGATTTATTGGTTGGTGATAGAAATGCAATAATGGTGTTTCTCAGATGTACTGGTTATGGTGAAAAATATCCTGTTAAAGTCACTGACCCCAATAGTGGAGAGGAGTTTGAAACTGAAGTTGATTTATCAAAATTAAAAACAAAAGGATTGGGGGCAGAACCAGATGAAAATATGGAATTTGATTTCACCCTCCCTAAATTAAAGAAAAAAATTAAATTTAAGCTATTAACTGCAGGACTGGAGCAACAAATACTTAAAACGATTGAAAGTCTTTCAAAATTAAGTAAAAATTCCAATGGAATATCAAATTTATTAACAACAAGATTATCAACAATGATAACAAGAGTTGAGGATAAAACAGATAAAATCTGGATATCTCAATTCGTTGAAAATATGCCAGCATCAGATTCTTTGGCATTTAGAAAATATATTGATAAAATTGAACCTGGAGTTGACTTTACATATGAGTTTGAATCTCCAAATGGTAATGTTTTTAAACAACAAGTTCCAATGAGCATAGATTTTTTTTTTCCTTCTTAAGAAGTGATGAATATAAAGTTTATATTTGGAAAGAGATTTATGCTCTGGTAAAACATGGAAATTTCTCATATTCGGATGTTATGAATATGCCAGTCCATGAAAGAAAGTTTTTTATCAATCATTTAATTGAAGAAAATGATGAAATTAAAAAACAAGAGGAGAAGGCAATGAATAGGTCAAAATCAAGTTCTTCCCCAAATTGGAGAGTTCCAAAAGTAAGAAAAAAATAATTTTAAAGATATTGACTTTTTCAAATATTATGTTTATCTTTGTATTATATATTAAAAAAATAACGTTTTAAGGGTTTGAGAAGTGGTGGTTTAAAAACTCACAATCCAGTCAAACGAACAAAATTAAATAGAAATTACAAAACTTAATACAACCACGGTCCCCACCATTTCTTAAACCCTTTGTTGTTTGTAGTTTTTTATACCGAAATGTTTATTAATAAAATATGGTCATAAGTATGAGTGATATTATTCCAATAATAATTGTAATCCATTCACTTAATGTTAAATTCTTTATGTGGTTGAGTACATTTTTATTTGGTATTTCCGTAGGATATTTTTTAGGTAAATTTCTTAATCGTTCAGATTCAGATGAATAATCAGGTTTAACTGGTTTAATATTTATTCTAAATTTATTTCTTATACTTTCCAGGAATTTGTTGTAAATCTGTCTTTGATTCATTCGGTTTTTAATCCCTCTCTTTTTTGCGTAAATCTGCGTATTTTTTTATATACCCAAAAATATTCTAAACCACTAAAAATTAACAACATTAAAAACCAACCTATAATAGATAAATGTGCATAGTGTCCCAAAAAAGGTGACCAATCAGAATAATAACCAATTAAGTCATTAGTAACCGAATATACTGGTTTAACAGTACTTAAAATATTATTTTTACTTCCATCACTGGCTAACCATGTTATAATACCCCAAGATAAAAGAAGGTTAAATAAAGTAATGAATATTACCCTTATTATCATAGTACTATAACTACCCCCAGAATAATCTTTAATTGTCTCTAATTCAGATCCACAATGTTTACATTTTATGGCACCCTCTTTAATTTCCTCTTTACAGTAGGGACATTCAGTTATTTTAATATTTGTCATAGTCTAATATGTTTTTTTGAGTGAGTTTGTAATTTCGAAACATAAAAGAATAAAATAAATCTTACAAAAATAATATTTTATTTTGATAATTCACAAATAATGAATTACTTTGTCAATTAATAATTATAATATCCTATTGTTATGAAAAAAATAAAAATCTTGTTTTCAGGGTTGATAATTATTTTGATTATTAGTCCAGGATGTGTTAAAAAAGTATGTTATATATGTGAAAAGGATGGATATTGGTTAACCTTTTGTACTGATGGTAAATTAAGTCACGGTAGTGGGTCAAGTATTGAGATTCAACGTCATGAATCACAAACTGAACAAGAATTAATAGAATGGACTCATCGACAAAAAGAATATGATTATAAATGTAAAAAATGTGATGGAGAATATCCGTGTCCCTGAATAAAAAAAGTAATATGAATTATAATTTATTGGTCCTGGTGGGATTTATTCATAATCATCATAAAATAGGTCAAGTACAGAGAACTTGGAAAATAAGTTTATCTAACAATATTGATGAATATAATAAATTGCCAGATCCAAAAACTGTAATAGAATGTTCAACAATAGAAGAATCAAAGAAAATTAAGGAAAACATTACTGTCAGGGGTCTAGCAATAAGTGATAATAATGATGATGAAGGAAACTTTGTATACGTTTACTTGTCAGGAAGGTAATATAGATTTTGGTAAGTTGTATTTTTTTGAATATTTCTGTGTAAGTTTAACAAAATCATCACTCATTTTTCTTATCTCTTCTATTTTTTCTTTGTCTGGTTTGTCAGTATATACCAACATACTTAAAGATGTCGAGTGAGAAATTGTTTCTAAATATAACTCTGTAAATTGTTTGTACTGTATCTTTTTAAAATATGTGTCAAAGAAATAAACTGTTTTTTTAAAAAAATTACAAACAACTAACAATAAATGAAGTTTTTTGGTCAAAAACATTCCAATTTTATTTAATATATTCTTCATAATTTATTTAATTTTAAAAATTATAGAATAGCAATAAAAATTTCATTTTATTGTTCTTTATTTTTTTAATATATAATACAAAGATAAACATAATATTTGAAAAAGTCAATAGTCCTTATTAAAAATTATTAAATTTGAAATATTTATATATAAAAAACAATCATATATGAAGGAAAATAAATCCATAAGAATCAGGACCACCCCAAATGGTCCAGATAAATATATTAAGGTATATCTAACAAGTGATTTTGATACTTTAGATATATTATCTATAAAATTAAGACAAGAAGATGTTTTTAGAAGCATGTGTGCAGATTATGGCTGTATTGTGGGAAGAGTTTCAACAAAAAGTTTTGGTATTCCAAATTGTAAAATATCTGTTTTTATTCCATTATCAGAAGAAGATGAAAATAATCAATTAATTAATTTTTTATATCCATATAAAGGGGTTACAGATAAAAATGAAGATGGCATAAGATATAATTTATTATCCAAAGAAAAACAAAGAACAACTCATCAACCAGTTGGAACATTTCCGTCAAAAAGAGAAATTTTGGACAATGACCTTGTTTTGGAAGTATATGAAAAATATTATAAATTTACTACAACAACAAATAGTTCTGGGGATTATATGATAATGGGGATTCCAGTTGGTACACACACAATTCATATGGATGTGGATTTTAGTGATATTGGTTTTGTCAGTTCAACTCCATCTGAATTAATTGAAAAAGGATATAGTGAAAATTTATTTGAAAGTAATACAAGGTTTAAAAAATCAACAAATTTAAATGAATTAACACAAATAGTTACACAGAATAAATCTGTGGAAATATTACCATTTTGGGGTAATTCAGAACAATGTGAAATAGGAATTGTCAGAACAGATTTTGATATTCAAAATTTTGAAATAACACCAAGTTCCATATTTTTTGGTAGCATTTATGCTGATCATGAGAATAATTATATTGAAACAGATGGAGACGTATTTCAACCGGACGCAGATAAATGGGGGGAAAGAAATAATGCATGCCATATTCATCCAGATCCTCGTTTTGGTAAGGTATTTGCTGCAACAAAATTAGAAGATGGTACTATAGAATCTCTTCCTACCCAAGATTTTGGCATAAATGGAAGACATGGAGACTGGGCATTTTCTATACCAATGAATAGATCTAGAAAATTTACAGATGAATTTGGTAAATTAGTGGATTCATCAGATGTATTTAAAGGTCTTCCCACAGAGATAGATGTTAGATTTGTAATAAGATTTGAAAAAAATCATCCGAATGATTTAATTGGGGATAAAAGATTTGGATATTATCGCATCCCAAATATGGGTAATCATTTTGGGGAGAATGACGCAGAGTATTATAGAATGAAATGGAAAAGATTATATACTGTTAGGCAATATATTCCTAGATATAATGGTTCAAGCAATTTAATACGAATAAGAAGGTTTTTAGGAATTCAAAGAGGCAATGAGTGCCCTTGGTCATTAAAATTTCCATTTAATAGAATTAATACTAATTTAACAGGAATAAAGGATAATATCAGATATTCAATTCCAACATATGTTGCATTTAAATATGATGCAGGCGCTATTGTAAATGATTCTCTTAGTGAATTTATAAGTGAGAGTTATGAAAAATCTTATGATTTTTATAATAATTGGGTTAATGGTTCATTATATTCATTTATTTTTAAAACACTTCCATCTAATGGTAGTGATGCGAACTCATGGTTTAGTTTCCGATCTCCCCAAGGTTATAAGTTTATCATAGATAACTCTGGATTTACTGAAAACAATTCTGCCACTCAATATAATTTTGGTCCTAATGGTGGTTTTATTGATTGGGTTCCAGGAGGTACAAATCCATTTTATGCTTCTCATGCGGGTTCTGCCCCAAATGTTTTTTTATTTGCAACAAATATAACTGATTTGGGTAGTATAACTAAAGATACAGAAGAATTTAGTAATCCAGATGCTTTATTTTTATTTGATAAATTACCATACAGCAGTTATAAATTGCCAGGTTATGAAAATGAAGGATTTTTTGAGACCAATACCGATATTGATGGAACAGGCATTAGTGGTCAAATAGTAAAATCTGGAAGAGAAGAAATAATTACAAGAACTTGTGAAATTGGACAAGAAATAACTATAAATTCAAATGGAGATATAACATCAGAAACTTTTGATGATAATATTAGAAAATGGCTGTGTGAAAATAATGGTGGAGGTAATTATGATTCATCTATTACACATAAAGGTAGTAATATGAAAACATTATATAATTCTACCAATAATTCAAAATTTTCTTTTTATTTTTATTTTGGAATGGGTGGAGGAACCACGAATTCTTTAGATTTAGTTAAACAAAAATTTTTTTCATAATGACTCAGCATCTATTATCCAGTAAAAAACATTTATTATCTACGGATCAAGATTTTCAAATTAAATTAAATCTTGAAAGTAAAAATAGATTATTAAGAGAGGGGGATATTAATTCATTATTTAATCTTGATGAACAATTTAATATTGAAAGGCAAAGGTCAACACAATATAGAATATATGGTAAAATAAATTTATTAACATATGATGAAATTACAAAAATTACTAATATTAATTCATCAAGCCCAGAGGATACTATATTTTTTACTAAAAAATTTAAAGAAATATCAAATAATGATATTACTTTATTAGACAAGAATAATTGGGTAATACAGATTCTTTATCCTTTTAGTTCTGATACAATAAGCGATGGATTTGATGAAATTATTTTTGAAGATACATTTTATAATAATGTCAATAAAGGGTGGGGATTTGCTGGACAAAATACATCGGCATTACAAATAATTGACGGAGTAATGAGATATAGTGGAGTTAATAATAGTCCTATTGCTGTAATAGAAAACATTATTGATATTGATATAGAATATGAAATCACATATGAAGTAAAAAATCTTAAAAATAATGGAAGAGTAAGAGTGCGATTTGGAAATACTGTTGGAACTTTTAGAAGTGCAAATGGAGTATATAGCGAAAGATTAATTCCTACATTTAATAATGTTATAGCTTTTAGTTTTCAAAATGGGATAGGAAATGATTTAGATATTGATAATATAGTTATAAAAACTAAAAGTTTATCAAAAAAGAAATACAGAAGATTATTTAAAATATTAACAGATGTTAATGATTATAGTGTTTTTAAATCTGGGTTTGAAAAAAATATTTTTAATGATCAAATCGTTCAATTTATTTTTAATAAGGATATTGAAATATCTGGATTAAAAGATTATTTGGGAAGACCAATTTCAGACTTATATTTAGGTATTGTTAAATCTGGATCAACAAAAATGATTGAGTTAGAAGAAGGATTTAATAGGGTTTATACTGATTCAGTTAGTAATTTTACAAAAAATATAGGAGAATCATATATTGGGGATGAAGTATTATTTGATCATAATTTGTTAACTCAAGAAATTGTCAGTACAAGATTTCATAAATTTGGATATAATGAATGTGGTGATCTTATATTTGAAGATAGTTTTGATAATAATTATGATAAGGGGTGGTTGAAATTATTGAATCCAGTCACATCATTAAATACTATATTAATACTTAATAATTCATTATTTTATATATATGGTAATACATCGGGAATTTGGGCAGGTTCTGTTAGTATTAATAAACTAGAAATAGATAAATTTTATACAATTAGTTTTGATATAACTAGCGTTCCAAATCCATCATATGGACAATTAGAAGTAAGAGTAAAATGTGGTAATAACCTAGGTACTATTAGAACATTAGTTGGAACATATACAGAGGTTTTACAATGTACAGAAAACGGAAATTTGGGATTTGATTTTACTTTTAATAGTAATGGGATTTCTAGAGATTCTGTTGTTATTGATAATATTATTGTTTATTTAGAAACTGGAAGCATAAAATATTATAAACCATTTTATAAAATAGATATTAAAAAATTTTCTAGCAATATTGAAATAGGAAATACTGGGACAACAATTGGAATTCCAACTTATGCAAGTAAAGTAGATAATGAGGGAAATATGAAATGGAAAGATTTATTAGATATTGGTCAAATAGAAGATGGAGATGGTGTTGATTATCCATTTATTAATGATCATCATTATTTATATGATAATTATAATTTATATGTGAGAAAGGTATCACCAATTAATAATGTTGATTTTGGTGGTGGGAAGTTTATGACAATAAAACCAATTGATTCTACTACAATTGAAGTTACCAATAAATTTGGAAGTGGAACGGGGTCCCCATTGGATGCAAAAGATAAATGTATTGCAGAAGGTGATAAATCTACACCCGAACCAGGGCCAAGTGGCCCAGGAACAAGTTCCAAAGATGAGGAAAATAAAAATCAAACTGATAATAATGATCCAAAAAAATGTTAATTTAACATGAGTTTAAAATATAAAATATTAACCGCAAGTGGAGATACAAATATAATAATTCCATTAAATTTGGAATTTGACCCGATGGATAATTCAGAAATAATTGAAGAACTTATAAGAAAAGAAAAGAGAAAATCTGTAAATATAAATAAAGATTTAGAAAAAGTTAGATATTCACCTATTTTATTTCCAAAACCAATTCAATTCCGTATTAATTTTTATGATTGTGATACTGAAACTTTTTATCTTGATTATAAATATATTGGTTTTAACACTGATGGAACTTCAAATGATGACAGATTAAAAAAGGTATTTTCAAATAGTTTTTATGTGATGGATTTTTATGATTCAATGGATTCAAGAACACAAACTAAATTATTTAGTACCATTATTCCTACAATACCTATTAATCAAAATATAGACAGAATATCAATTATATCCAGATTTTTAATTAATCCTGGAGATGAGGGTTATTTTTTATATTATTTAAAAGATATTGATTTTCCAAAAGATATTTTTATGAAATTAACTTTTTTTAATGCTAAAACAGGGAAAAGAATATCCTTTTTTAATCCTGTAAAAAGTGGTTCTGGTAAAGTTAATGCTAATGATTATAAAGATGAATTTTTATATTTTAAATTTATATTTAATAAAAATAATACTTATGAAATTATAGATGCTGTTCAATCTACTTTTCAAAGTAAACCAGTAAGTCGTTTGACAATAATTGAAGTTGTAATAGACAATAATTAAAAAATGGAACTTATAAAAAGAAAAATAATATTAAATGGTTTAACAATATCTGGGAATACAATATTTCCACCAAATTTTATTCAACCAGATTTGAAGATTGGAATATTTTTAAAACAATCATATGATAATATTGGACTTTATACTGATATAACTGAAGAAATTAATAAGGAAATATTTGGTAATTGTAATCAACTGGCAAAAGGTGATGGTCAGATATTTTCAGATATTGGTATGTATCTGGGGGTATTTGGTAATTTTTTTATAAGAATTGAAGATAATTCAGTTTTATTTCCTGAAATACAAATAGGAACAGAATTAAATATATCTTTTGGTAATATAATAGATACTGTTATTGTACAGATGATTATGCCAAAACCAAATCCCAATTTTGATAAAACAGTATATAAAATAAATAAATCAATTCCTGGGTTAAATTTTGCTGATATAGTAAATATTACTACTGGGCAAATAACTGATGTTATTTTATCAGAATATAGTGGTACTGATAATAGTGGTTCTGGAATAATTATAACAACAGGGATATCACAAAATTTTCAATTAAGTGATTTTATTACAAATCAAAATTATGTTATAACAGGTGAAACCGACAGTAAATTAAATGAAGTAAAAAGATTTCAATTACTTGATCCATTTATTGTAAATAAACCAGAACCGGGAAATAAGTGGGTAAGATTTAGTGGAACAGATATCAATACTAACAGAGGATTTATTGACTATACTCTTACCCCAATCGATTATAAAACATTTATAGATAATAATGAAACAAATTTTAAAATACCATCTGATTTTCTTCCATCAAATATAACCGTATTTTCTGGTTGGAATATATATAATACCACTTTACTTCCAGCAATAAAAGAAGAAATTAAAATGGGGTTGGTTCAATTACCTAAAATAGATAGTGATATTTTTATTGATAGAAACGAATTGAGTGTTTTTGAAAATCATTATAGATTAGCAGAAATAATGGGGGTGGGGCATTTAATAAAATATCAAAGAAAATATTTTATAATTTCAGAACAATAAATTAATTTAGATAATATTTATATAAAAATATACTTAAAATGTCAACTGGATCTTATGGCGTAATTCGTAGTGCAAATCCCGATATCTCATCCGTAGAAATATTTTATACTTTCTCCCCATCAAGAGAAAGTGTAATTCTGGGCTCTGTGAACAGATTGGACCCAAATGATGTTTTAACTCCTGTAAATCACCCAGATCAACCAAATCAAATATTGGGAGGTTTATATGGCTTAAAATTACCAGCAGCAAATTTCAATATAAAAGGATTTTATAATATTGTTATAAGACCAAAAGAATTTAAAACAAAAATTGTTGATTGTGGAAATTTGAGTTCAATTCCTGATGTTAAAGGAATTATTTTAGATTCTAATAGATCTGATTTATCTGATTTTCAAAATAAACTTTCTGATCAACAATTAGTTGGATATAGGATCGAATATTTAAATCCAGATGGCAGTAAAATTCCTAATTTATTTAGGATAATAACATCGAATAATCGTTGCGAGCCTGTAACCGAAAATTTGGAAACAGTTACACAAAAAGCAGTGAAATATCGCTTTACTTCTACAGGTAGTTTAGTTTTTTGTACATTAACTCCGAGTTCTGCACCAAGCATAAAAAGCAATGCAATTCCAATTATAGGGCAACCAAATACTGATATAATTATATCAAATACTTTCTTTAATCCATTGATGATCGAAGTAGAATTAACTTCACACTCTATTGATACTTTGGCCATAGGTTTATATGGGAATCAAGTTAAAGATTTAAGTTCTGGGATGAGAACAATTTATGATTTTGATGAGAATATTTATAAACAATTTAATGAATTTGAAATACTTTCACCAAACTTTAATGAGCCAACACATGAAGTAAGACAAATTAAAGAAGTAATTGATACTTCACAATTATTTTCTACAATAATAGAGGGACTCTAATCTAAATTTTTTTTAAAAATAATTAGTCTTTTGCTTATTTAACAGGTATTTATATAGTGGATGATTTAAATAAATAATAGTTAAAAAAATAAGCATTTAAAATCCCAATATCATTTATTTTCTTTCCAATTTAACTATTGATTAATTTTCATTTATTGGTTTTTTGAGAATATTTGAAAATCTACCTTCATATTCTGTGCTTCTCATTTCATTATGTAAAATTTGTTTTTCTTTATCAATTTCAAATTGAATTAATTCACAGGTAAATGCAGTTTCAAATGTAATAATAACCCCCTCTGTTTTATCCTCAACATTTTTTAATGACCCCCCAATAAGTTCAAATTCTTTTTTATCCATTTTTTTCATCCAGCATTCCGAAATGGTCATTATCATTAAAGCATTATTATTTATAACATATTCTTTAAGAAATAACTCTGTTTTTTCTTTTTCTTCAATGGTGGAGAGATTTAAAAGAATCATTTTCAATTCGCCTATTTTGGGAAGAATAATGGCAACAGGGGCAAGGTATCCATCATTAATAAAATTTTCTTTGGCCCCATTAATTATGTTTTCTTTAATTGCGTTTAATGTTTGATTTGTTATCATTTTGTTTTTCATTGTTTTTAAGTTTTAAGTTTAATAATACAAAGGTAAGTAAAATATTTGATATATCCAAATAAAAAATGAATTATTTTAGTTTTAAGGGATATTTATATAAAAAATACAAAATATTATGAAAAACACTAACACCATTAATGGATATGATGAAATGAAATCTCTTATCAAAAAAATGAAAGAATATAATAAAACTAAAAACCAACCTCAATCTCAATTAATTAAAGAGGATTATAATGATAGTAACAATGAAAAAAAAGAAGATAATCTTTTATTTGGTGAAAAACAACAATCACTTATAAGAGAAGATGATGAAGAATTAACGGATGAAGAATTACAAGAAGAAAAAGAACAATTTGAATCTTCTGTTTCTTCTCCAGTTGAATATGGAGAATTTAAAATTTATGGTGATAATGTGGAGTGGAGTGGTAAACTTATAAAAGAAAATATTTCATGGATTTATTCATTAGATGATATAGAATCAGTTTATATAACATCAGAACAATTACATTTAACAGATTCTGTTATTGAAACACTTCAAAAATTAAAATCATATTGGACAATATGGTCAGAAAAATGGTCTAAGGAAATAAGTGCATAATATGAAAATTATAAGATTAAATGAACAACAATTTAAAATGTTTATAGAAGATAAGGTATTTCAAATGTTAAATGAAAAATTGGGGGCCAATATTGATGTTGATATATTATCAAAATTTTTAATAAATTATTTAAAAGATAAACAATATGGGCAATACGCAATTAATAAGAATCAATTGCCAGAATTAGAAAATGTTAAAATAAATAAAATTATTATTGATTATAATGATAAAAGTCAGGCGAGTTATTTTGATATTAGAAAATCTAAAAAAACAAATAATAACACCATATTATTTTTTAATATTATTAATAATAATTTATTAGAAGATATACCCCATGAAGTTAATCATGCATTACAATTTTTTATGCTTGGAAAAAGGAAAACAGCAGATAGATTAAGACCAATAGAGGCATCAAATTTTTCAAGAAGATTTATTAAAAAAAATAGAGAAGTTGTAGATAAATTTGTAGATATTTTGGACAGATCAATAGAAAGCGAAATTAATTCTAAGGTGTCTGGAATATATGGAGAATTAAAATCACTATTAGAACAACAAGGATGGACAAAGGGAATGATTAAAAATAATCAACAATTTAATAATTGGTTTTCAGAATATATTAAAAATACGGATGGGTATAAAACTTCAATAATTATGATTCATTATAATATTTTTAAAGAATTTGATAATAGTAATTTAAAAGGTGTTGATAATTATGATAAAAGAATATTTTTTACAATTATGGAAGAATCTAAAAATTATATAATAAAATTAAATTTAATTGACAAAATTAAATATTTATGGAATTTTTTTAAATTAACCTCAACAAATAGATTGGATATTGGATATAATATTTTAACAGAAGAACAAGTTAATTCCCTAATGAAAAAATATCAATTATTTATTAATAAACAGGGAGAAAAATTAAGAAGAAAATTGTTTAGATTATATGATTTATTTTTATAAAATATGAAAATTGAATTAAATAACGTAAAAAGGAAAAAATAAATTATGTATAATAGTGGATTAAAACAATGTATTAAGTGTGATGTTGAAAAACCAATTGAAGATTATTATTATAATAAAACGAAGGGTTGTTATTTTAATACTTGCAAAAATTGCATTAAAGAAATAAATAAAAAATATTATTTAAATAACCCTGAAAAATTAAAAGAAAAACGTAAAAAATGGGTATTGAATAATCCTGAAAAAAATAAAGAAATTAAGAAAAAATGGAAGGAAAATAATCCAGATTATAATAAAAAATATTATTTGAACAACCTTGATAAAGTAAAAGAAAGAAATAAAAATTATAATAAAAAAAGAAGAAAAGAAGATCCCACCTTCAAATTAACATATAACCTACGGAACAGATTAAGTAATGCATTAAAAAGAAATATAAAGTCAAATTCAACTATTAATTTAATTGGATCTTCAATCAAAGATTTAAAAATATATTTGGAAAATCAATTTGATGAAAGTATGAGTTGGGATAACTATGGTTCATACTGGGAAGTAGACCATATCATACCTTGTAGTTCCTTTAATTTTTCAATTGAAGAGGAACAAAAAAAATGTTTTCATTGGACAAATTTACAACCATTAAGTACTGAAGATAATAGACAAAAAAGTAATAAGTTAAATTGGGTTAAAAATAATGAAAATTGAATTAAATAAAGACGCTAAATATATTTTAGTTATTATTGGGATGTGTGCTTTGGGATATTTTTTCTTATATAAGTATAATCCAAAATATGATAAATATGATATTGAGATATCAAAACAAGAAGAAAAAATAAAATTATTAGAAAAACAAATAAATGAAAAGGATTCCATTTATAATATTTTGGAAAAACAAAGAGATAGTTCACTTTTTAATATCGAAACAAGAAAAGAAAATATAAAAATAATATATAAAAATTATGATAAGAAAATTTCTGATATTAATAATCTTTCTACTGATAGCACAATTAAGTATTTCTCAACCTGGATTAACCAGTAATGAGTATCCTAAATTGTATATTAGTGAGAATAATGATACTTTATTATTGTTAACTATTGACCAGGTTAAAAAATTAAATGTATTAAAATTAGAAAAAGATAAATATAAAGAACTTACTGATTCTTTAAATAGACAAGTATCTGACTATGAATTAGTTATTATTCAAGATAAGGAACTTATAAATAATTTAAAAGAACAATTAATACTAAAAGGTAAAATTATAAATGAAAAAGATGGAATTGTAAGTGAATTAACTGATAAGAATAAGAAAATTGAAAAGAAATTAAATAGAAATGTTTTTTTCAATAAAGTATTAATAGTTGGTGTGGGGATTTTGACTGTTTTAGTTTTGGTTAAATAATAAGTTTTTGTTTTTCAACTCATATTGAATATTTAATTAGTTTTTTGATAAATCAAATATTTATATAAAAAATATACTTTTAGATAAATGGCAAAAAAGACAAAGATAGTAGGAAAAAATATTGATAATTCAAATTTAATTAATTTTAAAGTTACAGAAGGTAGTATAATATCACAGATTGGTAATTTTTCCACAACCACAGATTTATCTCCCAAAGTATCTAAAAAATATGAGGGGAAACTTGGAATTTTTTCAACTGCTATCACATTAGAATCATTAAAATTAAATGATGTAAAAGAAGCTAAAACCCTACTTTCAAATAATATAGATGTAGTTCTTAATATTGATAGAAGTAATATATCAAATTATGCTTATTTTGGTTCACTCAGAGAATTTATTAGAGTATCACTTTCTGAAATTATACTTAAATTCCCTGGTGCATTATATCTAAATAATATCCAGAATACAGAAACAAAAAATACTGTTTTAAATTATTCTTATAATCAGACATTAGATGAGGCAACATTTAGAACCCCCACAGATTTTATTGAGAATAAATTTCAATTAATTTATAGAGAAGATTCAAAATCATTGGAAACCTTTGATTCTTTATCAAATTTAACGGATTTCAAATCTGAAAAGAATTTTAAAAATATTAAAAAATATTTTAAAAGATATTCTGTTTTAAATAGTAATAATAAAGAATTTGATGTTATTTCATTTACAGGAAGTACAGACACAGATAAAAATTTATGGTTTAAAACAAAAGGAAATGTTTTTCCCTCCATTACTGGTACAACTACTACACTATCAACAACTTATCACATAAAACCCAGATATCAACATGTTGAAGAATTTTTTAATGGTTTAGGTAATTTTGAAAGTTATGTTTTAAACAGAGAAGTAAAACCAAAATTTACTGCAGAATTTCAAGACCCAATAGAAACTGAAAGTGGTAGAATTGTATTAATCAACAAACAATTTACTTGGCCAGTAAAAGATGGATATAATTTAGATATTGATACAGACAATTATAAAGATTATTTGGAAAGTTTATTGTTACTGGCAGATAAGCAAGACGCATATAAAACAAATTTAGTTGCAAGGTTTTTTACAACAACAGCGCTTAAAGAATTTGATACTCCTGATGGAAAAATAGATAAACTATTAAAAATTTATGGTAGAGAATTTGATGAGGTTAAAACATTTATTGATGGTCTTGCATTTGCCAATAGAATTACTTATGATAAAAAAGAAAATATTCCAGATCAATTAGTTAAAAATTTAGCAAAAACATTAGGATGGGGGGTTTTAAAAAGTGTTGGAGAAGAAGATTTATTAACTTCATTTTTAGGTAAAACAAGTAGTAGAATATCTTTTAGTGGTCATTCAAAAAATTTCACGCCAGCTGAGATGGATATTGAATTATGGAGAAGAATTGTATTAAATACTAATTGGTTATTTAAATCAAAAGGGACAAGAAAAGTATTGGAATTTTTACTTAAATTTATTGGGGCCCCAGATTGTTTAATTGATATAAATGAACATGTTTATCTTGTCTCTGGTAAAATAAATCCAAACGATCAATCATTATCTGGATTAACAGATTTTTTTGATGATGAGGGATTTCCTGCAATACCTGAGAATAAACCAGATTATTATTTTCAACAATTTGGAAGATGGAGAGAAGAAATTGATGTTTTAGGCAAAAAAGATCAATCAGTTGGAATTCATCTTGGACCATATGATGGGGGACAATCTTACTTTGAACCATATATATTAGCAGGATTTCAACTTAATAAAGTACCAGATGATAAAAAATCATGGGTTTATTCAACTAAAGATAATGAACATAGAGTTTATAATAGAAGTTTAACAAGACAAGCAGATTATTCTGGAAGAAGTGAATTAATATTAAACACAAAAGAAGTTGATATGAATTTGGATGTTGCAAAAGCAATAGAATGTGATGTTTATAATTATAATAAATTATCTTTTGATTATCCAGTTTCTCCCACTGGTAGAACATATCCATATCCTGATGATAAATATACAAAATTTAATGTTGCCAATTTAAGTTTTGCACAATATATAAATAAAATATATTCTCATTTTATTGATGTAAAAAACAGAAAAGTAATTTCAGATAATAAGGGTGGTGGATATCCCACATTAAGAAAACTTTATTTTGATTATTATTACAGAAGTCAAACTGAAGGTAATTTACAAAGTAAAGCATTAAATGTACCAAAGGTAATTAAATATATTGATTTATTGGAAAATTATTGGTTTGATTTAATTGATCAGTTAATCCCATCAACAACAATATGGGAAAACGGTGAAAGATATAGAAATACAGTATTTAACAGACAAAAATTTGTTTATAGGCATGGAATAAATGATGGATCAGAATTTCAAGAAGATCAACCAAAAGATATTAGTGGTTCAATATGTACTTTTTGTATAGAAGGAAAGAATATACCAGTTAGAGAAGGAAATACTGGGACATTGGTTGATACTGAAGGATTTTGGCAATCAAACTTTTCAAGTAAACATATAGATTAATATGAAAATAATAATCACAGAAAGTCAATTTAAAAGATTAATTGAAAATATTATTTTAGAATCAGATTCAAAAAGAAAAGAATTTATTGATATATTAAATCAGGAAAATATTTCTTATGAAATAAATAATGACAATAAGATTATTATTGGTGGTAAGAATATATATTCTAAATTAATAACATATATTCCAGATAATGTTGTGTTTAATAATGATGATTATGTATATTTCCCTTTTCTTAAAGGGGTGGGAAATAATATTGTGTTTAATAATAATGGTTATGTAGATTTACCTTCTCTTAAAGAAATGGGAAATAATATTAAGTTTAATAATGATGGTTATGTATATTTCCCTTTTCTTAAAGGGGTGGGAAATAATATTATATTTAATAATAAAGATAATGTATGGTTAACTTCAATTATATGGTTTAACATTAATTCCGTTAATTTCACAAATAATGTTGGGGATGTATATTTTGGAAAAGAATTATTCTGGATGAATGAATTTCCTTATCAGATATATAATATTAAAGGAAAATTTCAAATGAAAAATAAAGAAGGTGAATGGGATATAATAAAATAATATGAAAATAAGATTAAAACCATTGACTTTTTAGTTAATTTTTATTATCTTTGTATATTAATTTAAGTTTTTTCAAATTGTGAAAGATTTTATAGAAGTTTTTTTAGAAGGAAAGGACCCACAAAGGTACATAACTTCTGTTGAGGGAGATTATTATACCAATTCAGTTACATTATTTATTGATGATCCAGTAAAAGGTAAATATACTGAAAAACATCATTATACTCCCTATCTTTTTATGAAAGATTTAAAACAAAATAAAATTCAACTATATCAATCCAAAGAAATAAGAGATAAGGCAATAGAATATTATGGAATTAAAATAGAAAAATTAAGAACAGATAATAATTTAAGATTGGAAAACGGATTTAAATATTTAGTTACCAGTACTAAATCTGTTGGAGCATTAATTAATTTTTTTAAAAAAGGAGGATATGACCCATTTGAAAGAAAAGATTTATTTATAATAAACAGACCAGAAGAACAATTTTTAATTCAAACAGAGAAAAGACTATTTAAAGGTTTTGAATATTATAAAGATGTTCATAAATTATATTTTGACCTTGAAACAACTGGAATCGATCCAAAAACACAAAAAATATTTTTAATTGGAATAAAAGATAACAGAGGTTTTCAACATGTTATTGAAATTGATGATAATGATGATTCTGAAATAGAAGGAATAGAAATGTTTTTTAGAATAATAAATGAAATAAAACCCTCAATTATAAGTGGATATAATAGTGAGAATTTTGACTTTCCTTTTATAATTGAAAGATGTAACAGATTGGGTATTGATTTAAATAATTGTGATTTTCTAACTTCTTTGGATAAGAAAAAACCAATAAGAAAGAAAAAAGGATTTTTAAAAATGGCATCAGAAACAGAAGAATATTTTCAAACAATAATGTATGGATACAATGTAACGGATGTTGCTCATTCTGTTAGACGAACAATGGCAATAAATTCTGATATAAAAACATGGGGATTAAAATATATTACAAAATATGCAAAGAAAAATAAGCCAAATAGAATGTATGTTGATGGTGATAAAATTTATCAAATATATAAAGAGAATAAAAGATATAAAATTGATAGAAAAACTAATAATTATCAGTTAATTAAAGATAATGAATATGTTTCTTCAACAGAAGACACAATAACAGGAAAAGAAATAGTACGTCAATATCTTTTGGATGACTTATGGGAAACAGAACAAGTAGATGAAATATTTAATCAGGCATCTTTTTTATTATCTTCATTGATACCATCTTCTTTGGGAAGAACATCGACAATGGGAACCGCAGTTACTTGGAAAATTCTTATGATGGCATATTCTTATGAAAATAAAATATCAATACCAAACAATGATAAAAAAAGAGATATGGTTGGTGGACTATCAAGATTATTTAAAATAGGATATGGAGAAAATATAGTAAAACTTGATTTTGCTAGTCTTTATCCTTCAATTATGATTGAACATGATGTATTTCCAGATTGTGATATTGATCATGTTATGAAAAAATTGATAACTTATTTTAGTAAAACAAGAAATAAATATAAACATTTAAAAGAAAAATATAAAAAAGAAAATAATGAAGAATTATCAAATTATTATAATGTCAGACAATTACCACTTAAAATATTAAATAATGGATTTTTTGGTTCTTTAAGCGCTCCAGAAGTTTTCAATTGGGGTGATATGGATTGTGGGGAAAGAATAACTTGTACTGGAAGACAATATCTTAGAAAAATGATAAAATATTTTGTAGATAATGATTTTATTTTATTACAAACAGATACAGATGGGGGTAATTATTCAGTACCGGACAGTCATAAAAATAAAATTGAAGAATTGGTTGAATATTTTAATAAAACTTATATGAAAGGATTCATGAATTTGGATATTGACAAAAAATGGAAATCTTCAATTAATATGAAAAGAAAAAATTATGTTAATTTGACTTATGAAGGAAAATCTGAAATTACAGGGAATACGTTAAAATCAAATAAGATACAAAGATATTTGGAAGAATTTATTGATAAAAGTGTTAATTTATTATTAAACAACAAACCAAAAGAGTTTGTTGAATATTATTATGAGTATATAGAAAAAATATATAATAAACAATTACCATTAAATTATATGGCAAATAAGGCTAAAGTTAAAATATCAAAACAAGATTATAAAAAAAGATTACAAAAAACAAATAAAAATGGAAAACCACTTCCAAGGTTCGCCTATATGGAATTATTGGTGGAAAAAAACATTGATAAGAACTTGGGGGAAATTGTCTATTATGTTAATAATGGAAATAAAGTTTCAGACCAGGATGTTGGAAATTCAATATTAATTGATCCAGAAAAGGAAGAATATGGACATTATAATTTTTTAAGATATGTTAATATTTTAAATAACAGGATAAAACAATTGCTGACTTGTTTTCAAAAAGAAGTCAGAGATACATTATTAGTAAAAAATCCAAAAGATAAACAATATTATACTGAGAAACAATTAAAACTCCAAATGGAAGATTTGGACACAATTGAAGAGACAATGAATATAGACCAACGTGAGTTAGATTTTTGGAATAAAATAGGGAAAAATCCAAGAGAAATATTTGATGGATTTACCACAAACAATTGTATCAGGCAACTTGATATAACAAGATATGATAATATAATATCAGATTTAAAAGGAAAATTTAAAAAAGAAGGGGTAAATATAAAATCATATAAAGAAAATTATAATAACGGAGAATTTGTTATACTACCTAAAATTGAAAATGGAGAAGAAAAATGGATTTTAAGTGAGGTAGTCGGGGGGGAATTTAAAGAAATTGATGAAATGGAAGTTATAAAACAATAGACTCTTTTATTTCTTTAAATTTCCAGGATTTTGATGTATAAGTAATCTGCTCGCTATGAAAAAAATTAACAGTTTCTATTTTATATTTTCTTAAAAAATGACCAATATATTCTAAGAAATATTTTGACATATTAATTTTATTTTTTTCAAATTTGTTTTCCATATTTTTTTTTACACCATTTTTTGAGTATATGATTATTGTGCTTAAAAAAGAGGTATTAGAACCACCAAACAATTTAACACTATGAGGAAATATCCAATCTTTTAATGTGAGATAATCTATAATTTCTTTTCTACATTCTTCTGTCATAGTTATTTAAATAATTCCATTTTTAAATTATAAATTTTAACAGAATCGAAATTATTTATGGCAGTACTCTATCCTGTTGAGTTACGGGGCCATTTTCAATTTCACTGATATTTTTAATGGGAAAGTTTGATTTCCATTTGTGTAACATTAATTCTTTTTCCCCCACTTTACTAAACTGAATTATATATTCATCATCAATTTCAAATTTTAATAAATGCTTATATCTTTCTGTTTTAAATTTGGAATTATTAAAATTTCCATCCATTACTCTTGATTTTATCCAATCCAGATTAAATGAAAAATATTTACGTTTTTTGTCAAAGGCAAAATCATTATGTTCAAGAGTTAAGTCCCTTTCTTTTTTAGACATTGCCCTATATACAATCATAATTTTATTTTTTGTGCCAGAGGCAGGGTTCGAACCTGCATGAGCAAATAATGCTCAATGGGTTTTAAAATATTTACAAAATAAATCCCCCACCTTTTAGGATATTGAAATAAATTTTGTTTATTGGTATATTTATTTATATTATGAGAGCTTATAAATATAGAATTTATCCTACCCCCAAACAGAAAAAAGTTTTGCAAGATACTTTGTTTTCTTGCTTCAAACTCTATAATACAGCATTGGAGCATCGCAGAGAAGCATATCGTATTGCTCAAAAATCTATTTCTTATAATGAACAACAAAATGAATTGCCATCGATTAAAGATGAATTCCCTGAATATAATAAAATTCATAGCCAAGTATTGCAGAATGTAATTAAACGGGTTGATTTGGCTTATCAAAATTTCTTTCGCAGAATAAAACAAAAAGGAGAAAAATCTGGTTTTCCTCGTTATAAAAGTTTTGATAGATATGATAGTTTTACTTATCCTCAAAGTGGATTTGATATTATTAATAAAAAAGTTAGACTTTCTAAAATAGGATCTATAAAAATTAAACTTCACAGGCAAATTCCTTTGAATAGTGAAATAAAAACTTGCACAATTAAGAGAGAAGGCAATCAATGGTATGTTATTTTCTCTTGTAAACTTTCTAATCCTATTCCAGAAAAGAAAGTTATTACTAATGTAATTGGGATTGATTTGGGACTTACTAATTTTGCAGTACTTTCCAATGGAGAAGAAATTGCCAATCCAAAATATTTGAAACAATCTGAAGATAAACTTAAAGAAATTCAGAGCAAATACTCTAAAGGGAAAAGTAAAAAAATTAAAAAACAACTTACCAATCTTCATAGAAAAATTGCAAGACAGAGAAATCATTTTCAGCATAAACTTTCTTATAGGTTGGTAAATACTTTTGACCTTATTGCTTATGAAGATTTGAAAATTAAACAAATGATTGAAGATAATAAATATAATCTTCAAAAACATATTTCTGATGCCTCTTGGAGTACATTTATTTTTATGCTGAAGTACAAAGCGGAAGATGCTGGTACTTATTGTATAGCAGTAAATCCAAAAGGCACAACAATAAAATGCAGTAATTGTGGTACTCTCGAACCTAAAACCCTCTATGAACGCTCTCATAAGTGTACTACTTGTGAGTTTGAAACTACGAGAGACCATAATGCTGCTATTAATATTCATAAGTTGGGTATCAACTTGGTTGGTAATTCTGTATGTTCTGATATGGTTCATCATTTTTTATCTTCCGAAGCCCCTTTGCCTTTAGTTATTTAGGCAAGGGGTAGTTCACGACATCTGATAATCAATACTTTCTTTTGAATGTCCAATTGATTCCAGCCACTTATCTAATTTTTTCATATCTTTCTTTTTTATAATTATAGAAGATGCAGTGGAAAATATATTGGATGTTACTCCAAATACCCACCAAATTGTAACTGGCGGAACTAATTTACCAGTTCTTAAATCATCATATAATTCAGAAAGTTCTGCTTTTCTTTTTGTTGTTTCATTAGGATGACCTGTTACCCACCCTTCAGAATATTCAACAAATCCATCATTTAACACCCAATCAGTATGACCACGATATCCACCAGTATTAACCCATTTTTCTTCTTTAATAGGTTCTGGCATTTCAAGAGATAATTCACCACTCTCATCCATATCCATCATACCAAAAGAATTATTGAATTTTAAGGTTATAACCCCATTTGGTCCAATTTCAAAAATTGTGCTAGGGGTTTCCCACATATATTGATAACTACCTTCATTGTAG
>Ga0209727_1000131_pt1 | contig 91455 bp, 164 predicted proteins | sample RifGroC1_FD_183995 | JGI IMG/M metagenome (GOLD analysis project Ga0209727, IMG submission 183995) | Groundwater microbial communities from Rifle, Colorado, USA - Groundwater C1 (SPAdes) (version 2) | ecosystem: Environmental > Aquatic > Deep subsurface > Groundwater | place: Rifle, Colorado... | reverse complement strand
TTTACCATACGCCGATTTAAAAAGAGATTTTGGCTGTAAAAAATGTATGATTGAAAACTTCTATGTAAACAGATTTCCAGAAAAAGAGTTGTTAAAAATTCTTCTTGATAATTCTTTAGAATTTGTTTCTTTTCCCGAAGGCTATAAAACAGGTGCGAGCAAAATTCATTACAAGTGCTCTCTTGGGCATGAAACATTTCGAATGGTTAGGGATTTTGTAAAATTTCCAACATGCCGTCAATGCAGAATAGATTTAAGAGCATATAATAATCGAGGAGAAGGATCTTCAACGTGGAAGGGCGGAGTTAGTAAAATTTGGGTTGCTGCAAGAGCTAGGCTCGATCCTTGGACTATTGCCTCTCTCCGAGCAGCAAACTATACTTGTTGTATAACCGGAGAGTCAAATGTTCCCATCGATGTTCATCATATCACCTCGTTTGAAACTATTGCCAAAGCAGCAATGGCGGAATTTGGTATAAGTGATGAAAACTACTATACGAGCGCATACAGCAAATATGGCACAGATGTTTTGTTCAGAATAGTAGAATTACACAATAAATATGGACTGGGTGCAGTGATGAAAAAATCAGTTCATGTACTTTATCATAAACTCTATGGTCATGGCAATAACACCCCCGCTCAATTTGAAGAATTCAAACAGCGAATATCTTCCGGTGAAATCAAATTACCGGAATAAAAATTAAAAATGGTATTATAATACCACAAAAGGAGAAATATAAAATGGCACGTCCTAAGTCTTTAGACAGGGAAATCAAACCCTCGAATACCGAGGATGAAGTTTCTCAACTTCGAAAACAAGTAGAAGAACTTACAAAATTAGTAATGGCATCACAAAAAGTTGGTGGCGATAAAATAGAAATACCTGCTGAAAACCGCCTTTTTGCCGATATTCCTCAAAATGAATATATAAAAGTAATGTCATTATGTAATAATAAGTTAAATTTATCCACCGCTCAAGGCAGGCAGGGTAAACATTATAGTTTTATGAAATTTGGTGAAACCCGTAACATCGTATTTGGAGATCTACTGGATATTAATGCCAATCATCCTAATTTTCTGGAAGCCGGTTATTATCTGATTTTAGATGATCGTGTAATTAAATCTCAGGGACTGGAAGAAACATATGCTCACATATTAACCAAGGTGCAAATTGAACAAATTTTGAGTAATCATAAAGATGCTCTTAGCCTGTTTCAAGTAGCCAATCCCAAGCAGCAAAAAATTGTTGTTGATTTTATCATACAAAAAATGGTTGCTAATGAACCCGTAGATTTTAATCTCGTCAACAGCATATCCAAAGTATCTGGGGTTGACATCAACGCCAGGGTAAAGGCTGTGCAAGAAATTAATGAAATTAAAAACGAGTAGGAACTGCCTTTAGGTACACGCCTAATAAAAAACTTTTATGGGTACGGTAGTCATTAGGCTACCGTACTTCTATAATACAACAGGAAGGAGGTTTATGGGAACATTATCATCGGAAATAAATGATCTGTTTCTCATGCGCGTAACCGATTACCGCTTGGATACCATCTATAATACCAGTGGAAGTTTCGTGCTTAATGAATATCTGGAACCCTGGTTGATGGACGCCATCGTAGAGTTCAATGAATGCGATCAAGTACTAACATATGCTCCTACGAGCGGAACAACCGAAGGTAGTTTTTCTGTTGTGTTGTCTACAGAAAATAAAATAATCCTCAGTCAAATTATGGTAAAATACTGGATGGCTAAGTCTATTAGCGACGTCCTGCAAATGCAAAACTTTATAACCGACAGGGATTTTAAAACTTTTTCTTCTGCTCAGAATCTTCAAGCTAAGAAGGAATACTACATTATGAAAACTGAAGAAATCAGTCAACTACTCAACAATTACGGCTTCAGAAAACTAGACTGGGTTGACTGGCAGAACCAAGACTTTGATCACAGAGCGGTTTAGGGAGGCGTAACATATGGGATTAAAATATTATCAATTATCTCCTCCTGCTATAAGCGCAAGTTCCATACTAGTTGAAGAATTTGATGCTCTTGTGAATCAGCAGTTTGAAGTTGCTTCAGACGTGTATGTAATTAAACGAGAATCAAGTTTTGCCAGTGGATCTTTAGTAGATGCAACCGCAAGAGTAACCTCTGCTATTGATAACATGACTGGCGCTCGGCTGAGTGATGATTTCAAACAGTTGATATTCAAACCAAGCGACACTCATATTGCAGGTATAGGTACAAAATATTATTTCGAAAATAATTACTGGATATGTGTTTATAGCGACACGATAAAATCGCTGTCAAATAACTGTATGGTTAGGAGAGCCAACGAATATCTTCGCTGGATTGGCGACAACGGAGTTTACTATGAGGAACCGTGTGCCATTGATTATAAAATAGCTAGAAGTAAAGATACACTTACGGCAGAAAATTTGATCATACCACAGGGCTACATAGACATATATGTGCAACTAAATTCTAATACTGAATTAATCAAAGGCGGACAGAGATTTCTATTTGGTCGCCCCAATAATAGATTGTGTTGGCGCGTATTTGGCAACGGCGTTCAAAATACTCAAAACCAAGAGACCGATGACGATACAACTAGCAGATTGCTTACGTTAACAGTAGGTGGTTGGGAAATAAACAACGACCTCGATAACCTCAGTTTGGGCATAGCAAACTACTATGACAACGTCTATGCCTTGTCTCTAACACCTGCGGTAATAACAGGAAATGTCGGAGAAACACGTCAACTGGTTTCTACTGTAACACTCAACGGAGATCCTATCACCAAATCCGTAGTATACACTAGTAGCGACGCGGCAAAAGTCGGGGTTTCAACAACAGGTTCTTTGACTCTAAGTGCTTCTGGTGTTGCCGTAATTACTTCCACCATGGCTAGTAATTCCACGGTTTCAGCAAGTGCCGCGGTAACAGTAAGTACTTCCGGTGTTTCAACAGAAGAAGTACGGATAACACCATCAGATGATACATTCATATTAGAAGATGAGTCTAAGATATTTACTGCCTACGTATATACTAACGGCATACAACAAGCCGATGTATTTACATTCCCGCTTGCAGACGCCAATGTACCGACAGCAAATTATACAATGACTGCTGTAGGCAATAACGTCTTTACAATAAATAATGTCAATAAATACTTGGATTATCCTCTACTCGTAAATGCCACAAGTGGTAGTTTTGTAAAACAAATAAGTGTTAATTTGAAGGGAGCATGGTGACATTATGCCTAATATCGATCCTAATTTAGACAGTAATCAATGGGCTTATAATAAATTCAGCCTACTCCCTCAAATGAGTTATAACATCTGCTCATATCTTATGGATAACGATGAATTAATATGGAGGTTGTTAAAATATACAACTGCTGATGCTTGGAATTCCTCACTACATGCCGATCTCAGCAAAGCCGAAAAAGGTGCGTTGATATGGAATGGCGAGGGCGACGAAATCGACCACAGGGTATTCTTCGATGTAGGACAAGATCAGAGCTGGACAGTTGCTGCTACAATATTGAGAATAAGTCCGGCTGAAGTTGTTCCTGCCAATCACATCTATGGTACTTCCTCCGTGCTTTTCGAAGTCTACAGTCATTACAGTCTTTCCACCATGACCAACTATGCCACAAGAAATGCAGTTATTATACAAAGACTGATAGAGGTGCTAAATGGCGCCGACATCGAAGGCGTGGGTAGATTATACTTTAACGCCAGAGCGTCGTCAAGATGTAGAGTTGGTGTAATAGGGAGTATTCCCTATAAAGGCATGTCTGTGGTTATGTGCAGTAATGCCTTGGGATAGGAGCAGACTATGAATGAAGACCTGTCAAAATCATATATTAGTAGCAACGACGTATTTGGCTTATCTCAGATTTATAAAGGACTGGAATTCTATCCCGTCAAAATAAAAGATATGAAATATTTTAGCGCTTTTTATAATATTTTTACATATCCCAAGAATTTTGTAGCAGATAAAGACGTAATAAAGATGAGTTATCTCAGATTTATTATCGCCATATCTGCGGATAAAGACATCAGGGATAAAACCATCGAAGATATTGAGGATTTCTTCAAATATGTAACCAAAAGACAAAAAGTAAAAATAGAAACTCACATTATAGACAGCGGCAAACCCTACAGCGGTGAAAACTCCATGGTCTATCTTATTATTGACGACGTGGAAATCAATGAATGGGAATTTGAAGAACTGCGGGAAATCATACTGGAACAAAACGGCAGTAGCATAGAATATGTGAATCAGTACCATCCTGAACTGGAGCAGAAATTAATACGCTCACATGGCAGATCTGATATAGATTTCGCCGATCAGATATTTACACTTTCTATTTTATTGCGTAAAAATCCCGAAGAAATTGGTGAATATACTATATATCAGTTGCAAAACATATTTGATAGAATGATAACGTTAAAACAATTTGATTTATATCAACCTCTTATAGCCTCTGGTGAGATCAAAATGAAAGGCGGAGAGCTAAAACATTATCTTTATCACCGAGGTAAAAAAGGAAGATATGATGATATATTGATAGCGTCGGAGACATTTTTTGACAAGAATAAAGCCGTCCTTGGAAAATAAGATGTTCCGATAATTTGAATTATAACTAAATAAAAAAGGAGAAAATAACATATGACAGACTCGAATAGATTCTTGGTTACAGTTGCCGACGCAATTCTTCGTGATGCAACTACTGGCAATGCACTTGCTTATGGTACAGCCAATATCGATAGCGCATTAACAATAACCACGCAGGCAACAGAAGTGAGAGGTGGCAGGAACAACCCCCTGCTTTATACCTATATTCATGACAGAAAAGTTGAAGTAAAAATCACAGAGGCAACATTTAATAAAACCATCCTTGCTCTTAATGCCGGTACAAGCGTTTTGAATAGTAGCGTTACAGCGGTAAAAACAGATTGTCTTGTTCTCTCTGCTAGTGGTAGCGGCACCTTGCTTGATACCCCGCTGGGTGACGTCAGCGTTGTTCTTTCTAATGGCTTGATTGAAACCGTAACTCCTGTTGGCAGTGTAATTACAATTAGTGGTGGTGCAGATGATCGCGTTAATGCAATCTATGAATACACCATTACTGCGGATCAAATTACCGTTGAAACCGTTCTTCCGCCTACAGTCGTAGACCTTACGCTTATTGCAGAAGAGCGCGACAACACCGGCGCGATCCAGAATTACGTTCAGATCAATATTCCGAGTTTCCAAGTTACTGGTAACTACACCTTGAGTTTTGCAGCCAATGGGGTCAGCAATCAGGCTCTCGAAGGTAGTGCCCTTGCCGTGGCTTCAAGCGATTGCGACACCGGCGAATACTATGCCAAAGTGACCTGGATTCCTGTCGCCGACACCACACCTTCAATTCTTTCCTTGGCAGCCAGCCCTGCCACGCTGTCATTCTCTGTTGCGGCCGGATTGCCTAAGAGCAAACAAATTACTCTTTGGGGTATTCGTGGTGGCTTGCTATCTAACGTAGATGTTACTACAACGGCTTCGTTTATTGTAACCAGCGGTTCAACAACTCTTGCAGCCAATTTCAATGTAGGACTCCATACTGGCTTGGTGACGGCAGGATCTGCTGTTGCAGCCGGATGGCTTGCTACTGTCACTGCTTCATATGTCGATGCGGATGCCGGCTTGTTACATGATACCATTAGTATTGTGACAACCGCTTAATCTTTTTTCGATAACAGGAGGGGTATTATAACGATATCCCTCCTAATTATTTCGAAAGGAGAATTGCGCCTATGGTGGTATTAAATGTGTTTGCACAGATATTGTTATATGTCAATATCTTGGGAGGATTTATTGTAGGTGTCACTAATTTTATTCATGCGGTGCGTAATCGTGAAGAAGTAGGTAATTGGAGCAAATGGATGTATTCTTTTCTAGGACTCTATTGGTCTGTCGTTTACTCGATTTTAAAATTTGTTCCCCTTGATGGTAGCGAATACGCATTTTCTAGTACTTGGATTCGACCAGCAGCCACAATGCTCATCGTTCTTGTCGTTATTGAATCCGTTTCTAATTTTAAACCCATGTATTTACCGGATATAATTAAAGCACATATTCAAAAAATAAAAGATAGACGGAGGCGATATGACAAGTCCTAGCATTACTGATATCGTAGCACTCATCGGCATTCTAGTAATGCTTTGGAAAACATTTTTGTCGCGTGGAGATAAAAATAAATTGGTGGTGGAAAACGATAAAACCGCCGCAGAAACCATTGACAAATACGAGGACGCCCTAGATAAGCAATTGACTCGCATCAGCAGGCTTGAAAACGTAATTGACACATATGATAAAAAATTCTTGGATCAAGAAAAGAAATTTGATGATCAGGGACTTCGTATTGGCAGGCTAGAAAGAGAAAACAAGAAACTTATACGTAAACTCGACGAGCGAGATGCAACTATAGATTGCCTCGAAGTTTATTATCGTGAACTCGCGCAGAAAGCATGTGATGGCGGTATCATGGACGTAGTTATCGACCCCCCCTGCTTTAAATATGAGGAAGAATAATTTAGGATGAAATAAATGGAAAAAATAAATTTTGATTTATCGAATAAGGAAGAACCTCTGGCTGAATTTCTTTTCAGTGATAAAAAAGTTCTGGTTAAGAAATTCATTAATATGACGGATAAAAATACAATTTTAGCCGCGTATTTTAGCGCAGCAGACGATGATGTCGTTACTCAATATCTTACCAGACATTATACCCTGGTTGTTGCAGTTTTAGACGTTCTCACCAACGTCGACATAAAAGACATTGTGATAGATGATGTGGTTTCCAGCGGACTTTGGAATAAAGTATCTGCTGAGATTATGGATCTCGATGAACTTTATATCGACATCAAAAAGATTGAAAAAGAATTGCAGGAACAGCAATCTGTTGTGTCCGCATTTAAGCGGTTGATAGATGTAGCCAGCGACGCCATCGCCAAAGTAAAAGACATGGATTTCAGCGAAGACGGCATCCAAAAGTTGTTGGGGAAATTCGAAGCCGTTAAAGCCGATGTGGGTAAATTCTATCCCAATATCGAAACCACGGAAGAATTGCCGGTAAAAAAGGGCAGACCTAAAAAAACTACCACATAAAAGATGGATTTCATTATATGCCATATAGAGAAAAATTTCGTAAGTACCTGGAATACGGTTGCCCCGAATGTGGTGGTAGACTGAAAGTGGTTGATGTCGTCGATGACGAAGAAGGAGTTAGCTATTCCAATACATTTATGATATGTGAGGATTGCAACTTTAGTGAAGACATTACGGATAAACGTAATAAAAACAGTAAGGTGGAGATATAACCACGGGAGGTGAGCGATGGCGGGAGCTCCTATAACTAATGACGTCCAGTTGATGGCGGTATTCTCGGCTGAGATGACAGAGATTGTAGACGAATTTTCTGGGCAAATTCTTGAGATAATCAAAGAATCTGTTAGGAACACGGTCTATTCTGAAACGAGAGGCGACTACGAAAGACTTGAAGACAATGGTGGTTTTTTAGGTGCTTGGGGCAAAGAAGTGGCAAAATTTGCGGGGAAATATGTTGAATCGCTAGTCGGGATTGACCCTCTCGGATTATTGAGGCTTCAGGAAGCCACTGCTATGAAGTATGTTCCTGAAAAACATCAACACGGTAACTCCGCGGGAGACGATAGACGCGCAAACATGGCGGAATTTATTGCCACGGGAACCGGCTATGATTTTGGCGGAAATGCGGCTATGCCTAGGGATTTCTGGTCTATTATAGAACAAAAAGTAAATGATGGTAGTTTTGACGCTATATTGGAATCACTTTTCAGCAAGCACGGCATTCAATTTACAAAAACTTTTTAAAGGAGAAAAACAAATGGTTTTACCCGAAACGTTTAAGGATTTTCTATCACTAATAGGTAGTCCCGTTTTTATTGGTGTAATTTTATCGGTAATTTTAGTACGATGGGCATGGTTCGTGAATTTATCTAATAAGGCTAAATTCTGGATTGTTGGCGGAGTTAGCATTTTCTTGCCGATATTAAGTCGTGCTCTTACCTTATATCTTCCTGTTGGCATGGTTGATTTTATCGAGCAGTGGTTCCCCACAGTTGTGATAGGCATGGGTATATGGATGTCCAGCCAGGTCTGGAATAAATTGTTCGGTGCTGATGGTGCTATTTCTAAAGCCGCAACCATTAAACAACTTAATGCTCCAACTAAACAGCAAGTGGTTGAGCCCGTCGAGAAATAGGTGATTAGATGTAGTTAGAAGGCAGGAGGCTTAAGTGCCTCCTGCCTATTTTTATATATGGAATCAAAAAAAGAAAAGGAAAAATATGATTACTGAAATACGCGGCGGAAGAAATAATCCTCTACTTTATAGTTATGAGGATATTAAATCAGGTTTTTTAAATAATAAATTTTTAGTAAGTATATGTGACATATATATATTTGATGAAAAAGAAAACCTAATATTGTCTAGTAAGACTCTGACTGATTGTACGGTAGATATTGGGCACCAAAATGGAACGATTGTTTTTACAGATGTTGCATTTAGTCTTAATTTTTTAAAATTTTTATCTGATGTGAAAGAAGAAAAACATACAGATTATCAAAACGTATTGAATGTAAAACCTCAAGAAAAAGTTTCTTTATTTTCTGGGCGTGATTCAAAAAAGTGCAAGGTTGCTCTTGTGGCTGAAGTTCGTAATTCTACAGGAGAAAACGTCGAACAGTTAAAATATGGTTTTCCTAACTGCTCCATCGACCAGAAGTATGCACAAGTTATGACATCGAATTCCGTGTCAACTACCGGTATTAAGATAAATATTCTTCCTGATGCTAATGGAAAACTTGTTGACATAATTTTATAATGGTATAGTATAAGGATGAGGGATTAGAAATAGTTTCTTGTCCTTATATTGAAACGGAGATGAATATGAATTATATATATGCTTTTGATTTAAGCTTGTCATCTAGCGGAGTATGCATATTTGATGAAAAAGGAAATCCGATTAAAATAATGAGCATTCCTACAACTTCTAAAATGGAGCATAAGGATAGGCTGAAAATAATAGCAGATAATTGGTTGGAATTGCGTGGGCAATATTCCACAAATCTGATTATTTTAGAATCGGGGTTTTCTCGTCATGCGGCAAGTACGCAGGCAATTTTTAAGGTGGTTGGTCTCACCCAGTATTTATTCAATGATTGCCGCCAAGTCGTGTATGCTCCCTCATCCGTTAAGAAAATTGTGACGGGCAACGGAAGGTCTGACAAATCTGTCGTACAAGGAAAGATACTGGAAATGTTTCCTTATATCAGGTTTGAAAATCAGGATCAGTCGGATTCTGTAGCTATAGGATTATGTTATTTTATAGAACAAGGAATTATACCATGGAGGAACAGCGATGCCTAAAGAAAAAAATAGAAATAATCTAAAATATAATCGGAATCGCATAAAGGAGACATAAAAACAATGGGACGAAAAACATTTAAAAATATTATTACTTCTCCTGATAAGTGGGAAAAGGTTAACGAAAAAAACAAGCAATTAATAAAAGATTTTTTAAGAGAAAAAGACACTCGCTCTTCTTCGGGAACGGTTGACGGATATAGAAGCGATCTTTCTATATTTTTTACTTTTGTATTAGAAAATTTAGATAATAAATTTTTTGTAGATATTCGTAAGATGGAATTTTCCCAATTCTTTAGTTTTTGTGTTAGCGACCTCAAATGGAGTTCATCAAGATTCAATCGAATGAGAAGTTGCTTGTCCAGTCTGAGCAACTTTGTCGAGCGAATGATGGACGAAGAATTTCCTCTTTACCGGAACACTATTTTAAAAGCGGTGGAAACAATGCCTAAAGTAATGTCAAGAGAAAAAACTATTTTAAGCGAAGATCAAATCAATAATTTACTAAAGCATTTAGTGGGTTCCAATAAATTGCAGGAAGCGTGTTTAATTAGTTTGGCTATTTCCAGTGGAGCTAGAATAAGTGAGCTGTTGAGATTTACTACAGACATTATTGACAAAGATAATTTGGCATATTCCGATATTTTTATTGAAACCAGTAAAATGATAAAAACTAAAGGGCGGACTAAAACCGGAGATATGAAATTTAAATATATTATCAAGGATTTATTTATTCCATATTATGATTCATGGCTAATAGAACGTAATAAAATCATGGAAGCGAACAGTCAGAGTCATACTAGTATTTTTATTAAACAAGACGGTTCTCCAGCTACTATGGGCACAATTCGTTACTGGATTCCTAAATGGGAAGAATTTCTCGGTGTTCCATTATATGCCCATGCGTTTAGGCATTATATGGTTACTTTTCTTACTCGTATAGGATTGACCAGTGATTTGATAGTCGAAATTTGTGGCTGGAAAAGTGCTTCTATGTACGCCATTTATAATGACCTAACAGGGAAAGATCGAGAATGGAAGGAACTCGATAATCTCAAGGCGCACTTTGATAAGTAATTCAATTTATATTTTCAAGTAATAGAAAGGAGGGTAAAATATAAATGGCCGAATATAATGTAATGGTAAAAATGCAGCTATCGGATATCGGCATAGAAGCACAATTGGCTAAAATACAAGCCAAGATGAAGCCGATGAATATATCCGTAACCGCGAAAGCAACGGATTTTGAAAAACTAGAAACCAGTGTTGGCAAGTTGAAAAATCAACTGGAAGCAATAAAAATAAAGAATCAGGACGCTTTTAAGAATCCTGAAGTTGCCAAGCAATATCACGACGTTAGTAATCTCATAGGTGCTTATAGTAAAGGTCAAGTTTCTATAGGTAAAGTTCAAGTCGCTATGGGGGGGCTTAAAAATAAATTTGAAGAAGTCAATCAATCTGCTAGAACAACTATAGCCAGTACGGATAATTTTGGTACTGCTATAGTTAAAGTTGTTGGTAAAATCGCGATGTGGGGTGTCGCCACAGGTATATTGTATGGAACACTGAGGAACATCAAAGAAGGCGTTCAGTTTATTGAAGACCTGAACAAGTCTATGACGAATGTTCAGATTGTCACCGGAATGTCTACTTCCCAAGCAAGAGCTTTGGCAATTGAATATAATAACTTGGCGAAAGAGTTGGGCGCAACTACTCTGGAAGTCGCTGAAGGATCGCTGGAATGGCAGCGACAGGGTAAAACAGCAGAGGAGACACAGAAATTATTACGCGCCAGTGTAATGATGGCTAAATTAGGCAATTTAGACCAGGCGCAATCTACGGAATATCTTACATCTATTATTAATGGTTATAAATTAAGTTTAGATGAAGTTATGCCCACTATTGACAAATTAATTTCGTTAGACAATGCCTACGCCAGTTCTGTAGGTGAAGTGGCCTCGGCGTTACAAAAAGTTTCAGCAACATCTCGTATGGCTGGAGTAGATTTTGATCAAATGGCAGCCATGATAACTGTGGTGAGCGCTAATATGCGTGTCGCTCCAGAAAGTATCGGACAAGCCTTTTCCCGATGAGGGATTGGAGGCATTAGGGCATAATTCATAATCCCTAATGAAAAATTATCTCTGATTGACTTGGAACTCCTGAAGAGGACAACAAGGGGCAACTATTTAGTAATATCTTCTGATTTGTATATTGACATTTGTGGCAAAGTGTGGTATACTTAATAATTAAAGAAAGGAGGCACAGTGATAGAATTATTTTGTTCAAATTGTAATAAATCAATTATTCGTACTGGTAGAAAAAGACATGAGCATTCTTTTTGTAGTAAAGAATGCGAAATGATATTTAAGCACAACCAGTTTTATGAAGAACGATTTTGCCCAATATGTGACACACCGTTTGAAACGACCAAGATTAAAAATAAGATCTATTGCGGTTTGAAATGTCAGATAGAATGGCAACGCCAGAACCCCCGAACCGGAAAAAATCATCCTTGCTATATTCCCGAATTGCATCAAGACATATTGTGTGGTTGGTGCGATAAGTCTTTTGACGCTTTAACGGCGGAAATAGAGAATGGTAAAAGATTTTGTTCAAATATCTGTAGGCAAGCGTGGTATGCCCAAGTATGGAGTCAGTCCAAAGAATGGAGCGATAAAAGCAAAATCAGAGCAACAAAAATACTCGAAGAAGGACTTGTGGCTAAGGCAGACACAAGGATACAGCGGGTTATTAACGGAATTCTTGACAGTCTATTGGTAGAATACTCTGTAGAAAAAGGATTTATTTATTTTTCCGCAGATAACTACTTAATTCAGCAAGGATTAGTCGTTGAAAATATGGGTACATATTGGCATTGTGATCATCGTAAATATCCTGAAATTATATATGAAAGACATGTCAGTAGAATAAAACAAGATAAAGCAAAACATTCATATTTTAAAAATAACTACGGCATAGAAATTTTATATCTGTGGGAATCGGAAATAATGAATAATCCCAATCTGTGTAAACTCCTTATTTTGAAATATATTGAAAACAATGGAGTTTTATTTGATTATCATTCTTTCAATTATTCTGTTGATGGATCGGAATTGATTTTAAACAACGACATTCAAACACCATATATGAATCAGCCAATTGAATATATAAATACGATTGTCAACATAAAAACAGGTGAAAGAAGGTCGATGAAACAACCCGAAAAATGGACAACATATAATTGCGAATGTTGCGGAAAAGAAAAAGAACAATTGACTTCCCATTATGTAAAAGCCAATCATCATGCGTGCTCGTACGATTGTGCACACAAACTCAGAAGAATATTACACACAAAAGAAATGCCACTTTCTTTTGGATAGAGCCTGAACGACTAAGTGAGATAATCCCATTTCTAAATGGGAATGCGATAGTCTGATCTTCCCTATAACAAAGGAAGGGGAAGAGAGATACTCAAGCGTAAAGACGCTTTTAAGAAGAAGTATCTCCCTTATTTATGTATTTAAATAAGAGTAACAAATATGCAAAACGATACTGGTTAGGATGCAGAACGTCAAGCTGGGGAAATTTTTCGACGACGAAGGCGAATCTATTTCAGATGTAGAAACAGTTCTTGAAAATCTGGGATTAACCCTGCGGGATAAAACAACTGGTCAGTTCCGGGATATGGGCGACGTACTTAATGAAACGATGGTTTTATGGAATGAACTAGGCGCTCAAGGCAAAACTCTGGAACAATCTATGCTCGCAAATGCTTTTGCAGGAAACCGCCAATCCGAAGTCCTCAAAAGTTTAATGGGTAGCCAAAAAGAGTATCTTGCTGCTTTGGAAATAGAAGCAGAATCTCTCGGTCTTACCGAACAACGATACAAAATATTTAGTGATAACGTTGAAGCGGCTAAAAACAAGTTTACTGCTTCTTTGGAAGAAATGTGGTCTAAAACAATAACGCCAGAAACAATCAAGAACTTCGCTGATTTAGGTACAAAAATAATTGGCGTCATCGATGCTCTTGGTGGTCTTATACCGATACTAAAAGCAATTGGCGCGGCTTTAATCGTAATAAACTATCAAACTATTTTAACTGGTTTGGGATCTCTTATCGCTATTATACCTGCCGTAATCACCGGACTAACCGGAGTAACGTTTGGATTAGGCGGAGTTACAACTGCTTTGGCAGCTACAACCGTTGGAACAGCGGCAGCAACTGCCGGCATTAGTATTTTAGTCGGTGCCCTGGTATTGCTTATTTCTAATATCAAAACTGCTGAAGAACGAGTTGTTGCTCTAAATGCGGCTTTCCAAGAAGACAGTAACCAATATAATAAAGATCAAGAAGAACTCAAAAAATTGGCAGAAAGATATGAAGAATTATCCAAAAAAGCCAATAAGTCCCTTGAAGACAACATAGAATTATTAGATATACAAACAACACTCAATACCCGATATGGCGCTCTTACATCTGGTTTGAACTTATATACAGATGCTATAGATGGTAATAGTAAAGCGATAGAAACTAACATAGCGTGGATAAAAGCGCAGCAGGGGGTTGATTCCCTAAGATTTTTGCGAGAACAAGCCGACAAATATGGATCGGCTAGGGACTATTTAGATAGTCAAAAAAAATATGGAGTGTATAACCTCGGCAAATTTGGAGGTATGGGTACTGAACAATTTACTCCCGAAGAGAGATTGGATTATTTGGGAGGGCAATTAGCCAAAGGGAAAGAAAATATTGGCGAATTTAATTATAACGAAATTACCAGAGAGTTTAAAGAATTATCCGCAGCCATTGAAGCGGCTACTGGTATCATTATCGCGTATGAACACAACACCAATATCTTAAAGGCAACCAATGACGGCGCGGCAGATGCTGCTAGACGTTTTGGTGGCGAACAAGGCGACTTAGTTGATGCCCTTGCCGATGCCGCCAATGCTCTTGATGGAGGCATTGCTCCTGCTGAAGAATATGAGCGATCCTTAGATGATGTTGCCTCTACAATGGATGCCGTAACTGCTGCTCAAAAAGAACAAATAGATAATGGCTACATCAGCGCACAAACAGCAATAGAGCTTATAAGCGCTAACGCCAGTCTCGCACAATATCTGACTCAAACAGCCAATGGATATCTATTCGATGCCGAAGCCGCACGGCAAGCCACTTATCAGGAAATGCTGAACGCGTTTACCAAATATGGTATTGCCAGTGCCGCCGTAGCTGCCGCTAACGGCAACTATAAATTTGCGATGTCCGCTATTGCCGCAGCAAACGCTACCAAAGAAGAAAAAGAACAAATGATTGGATTGCTGAACGCTTTTGCAGCCATGAGTATTTCCGTTGGTAGTGTCGGCGGCGGCGGAGGTGCAGCAAGTCAGGCAAATGTAGATGCACAAAATGCAGAAATAGATGCAATAAATAATCAAATAGATGCATTACATGATCAACAAGATGCACTGAAAGATCTGCTAAAAGCCTACAAAAAAATAATAGATGCGCAAAAAGAAAAATTACGCCTTGCTAAAGAAGAAGATGATTATCAGAAATCTCTGGAAGAAAAAAATAAAGAATTAGTAGATATCGACAACGAACTCCTGGCGATACAATTTGATAACAGTCAAGAAGCGAATGCGAGACGTCTGGAACTAGAAGAACTTCGTGCTGAAAAAACGGAAGAAATAGCGGAGTTGCAAGCCGATAGAACCTATGATATTCAGATACAAGCATTAGATGCTGAATACGCCGCCTATGAAGAATGGATTAACAATCAACTCGCAGGAATTGACCGCCTTATAGAAGGCTTTAATCGCATGATTGAAGCCATTCGTGAGGTCATCGAAGCCCTTCAACAAATGAATAGCCAAGGCGGAGGTGGAGGTTACAGTGGCGGCGGAGGCAGCAGTAGCGGTGCTAGTAGCAACGTTGGGCCGGGAATAGAAAACTTTACTGCTGGTGGTGGTTGGAGCGATGGATTTTATAACTCCCAGGGCGAATGGCAATCAGATTTTGGTGGTTTTAGCCAAGGCGGTATGGGAGTCATACCTCCGGGTTATCCCGATGACACCTATCCTCTCATGGCTGAAAGCGGTGAAATGTTTATGATATTCAACCAGCAGCAACAGCAGCAACTTGCTAGAGGAGCACAAATACCTAATATGGACACCGTGGTTGCAAACTCAGGTGGCGCCAGCGGTGGTATCGTCGTAGGAGATATCAGCATATCGGTAGCCGGAAATCTTGACAGAGTGGGATTAGATGATATAAAAACTGCGGTATTTGATGTTTTGAATTCCGCCAGTAACCAAAGAGGTAAGAGGGCTAATGCGCTTACATATAGCGTGTAGTATTTATGGGGTTGGAATTTTATTTCCAGCCCCTTTTACTTATAACAACTTCGGCGGAATTTTAAATGAAAGGCAGCGATAATATGGTGACGACAATATGATAGTTATAAATAATACCGGTGATCAAAATTTAAACACAGGTGTTTTAGTTGGTGCCATTGTGCTATGGTATGGTAGCGCAAGCGCCGTGCCTTCAGGATATCAATTATGTAATGGCAGCGGCGGAACACCTGATCTCAGAGGCAGATTTGTAAGAGGTGCGGCAACATCTGGTGAACTTCTAACAACTGCTGGTAGCGCCACACATCTGCACTCCGGCGCAAATTCTGGTGCGGTTAGTGATCACAGTCATAGTTATAGCATTTCTGTGAGTGCAAATGGAGAACAAAACGTTGGGTTTTTTGTGACGGGAGGAACACCATATGCGAATACAGGTCATGGACATACGGTTAATAATGGCACAACGAGTAGTGCCGGAGGGCATAGTCACACGTCTTCGGGCGTCTCCGCGCTGGCATCATCCCTGCCATTTCACAAGTTGTTGTACTGGATAAAGAGGATGTCATGACAGTAGCGATAGGACAAATCATGGTTTGGCAGGGCAGTAGCATTCCTGAGAACTGGCAATTATGTAATGGCAGCAACGGCACCCCGGATTTACGAGGGTATTTTGTTTACGGCAGATATGATGACGGCGATACGCCGACTTCGGCTAGTAGCACCGCTCACACACACGTAGGTGCAACATCCTCAACCGTTAGTAATCACGGGCACAGCGCCACAGTAAGCATAGGAACAGATACCGGAATAAGCACGATAGGCGGTGCTATTACATATGCCGCAGGTCTCCATAGTCATGGAGCCTCAGCAAATATTTCTGACGCAGGCGCCCATAGTCATTCTACGAGCCTGTCTTCTGCAACGGCTCTGCCGCCGTACATGCTTTTATATTATATAATGAAGGTGGCATAATGGCTACTCCAACAGGTGTAATTACAATTTGGTACGGTGCATCCGCAGGTATTCCCATCGGATGGGTTTTATGCGATGGCAGTAACGACGCACCGGATTTGCGTTCCCATTTTGTTATGGGAGCCAGCAGTGACGGCGAAGTCAACACGACTTCGGGCAGCAATGTCCATAGTCATTCTTCTGCTCCTTCTTTAGCGAGTGGTGGTGGCCACAGCCATGGTTTCAGTGGCAACACCAATAGTCAGACAGGTGGGTCACTTGCGGGATCTGGAGATAGTGGTAGTTACAGAAAGTCCGCACCCCATAGTCATTCATATAGCGGTACTGCTGCTACTGGTGGCGAACACGCGCATACCGTAGGGGCTTCACAATCTGCAACAAATGTGCCACCCTATGTTAAACTATATTATATCATGAAAACATAAGAACGGAGGAAAACAATAATGAGTTTTTACGGAGATAGTTTTGTCTTCAATGGCGTTCCCAGCGAACTCTATGATTTGAGAATCTTCAATTTTGATGCCTCTGGTCTTATCGGTAGCAGTGCTGGCGGAGACGTCAGTATTTATGAACAATGGCTATATCGTAGGGAATCACCGTATTTTTACGGCAGATATTATCAGAGTTCACTTGAATTTGATTTCACCGTAGGTAGTTTTTCTCATATCGACGGAAATAGTCGCCACGCTATTGAAACCTGGTTGCTGGGAAAATCAACATATTTACCACTTAGAATCGTACAAGGTGATATCGCAGATGTCGTATATAATGTGATATTATCACGATCAACGCATCAATATATTGGTAATTTAAACTATGCCCTGACTCTACATGCTAAATGTGATAGACCTTGGGCAATAACTTATCCCCCTACTTTGACTAAAACGTATTCCAACGGCTTGCATACGGAAACATTTGATTATTTCAACGCGAGTTCATATGGGGGATATAATCACCCCGTAATTACTTTTACCGTGGATACCAGTGGCAGCAGCACGAATTATTTCTCGCTGATTAACGCCAACGACAACAACCGGGAATTCCGATTTAGTGGACTGACGCCATTGGAACAAATAGTAGTAGACAACGACAAAGGAATTATCACATCAAGCACATCGGCACTGCGTATGAATAAATTCAATCAGAAATTTTTTAGAACCGTACAGGGACTTAATGTTTTAACACTAAGCGGATATTTTACCGAATTCACCTTAGATGCGGTGTTTGCTAGTGGAGTGGGGGTATAACAACATGGCAATTACATCATTTGATGTCTACAATCAGGTAGAGACTCCTGTTTTTACCTTATGCAATCCCGATGAGACGGTGTTGTATAATCTCGGTACTATTTTTGACAGAAACCTGGAATTACGTTATAACACCCTTTCTACTCTAACCTTTACCGCTCCATCCCAAGTAGACGGAGTAAACAGCGATTATTACGACAGCCTCGAATATCGTCGCCTTGTTTTTGTCGACGGCGTAGCTAATTTTATGATAACCGATGTAAAAATAGAAAATAATGGTGGTGTGGAACAGAAGAAAATAACGTGTCAATCCATGGAAGTCATATTATCCTATAAGAAGTTGAGTTTATTCAGCGGCACATATACATTTAATAACATCCTCAGCGGTTCAGGAGTTTCGACTAAAAACCTTATGTCGGAACTCATGGCTTACATTCCCGGATGGACGCTTGCCGGTGTAGACGCCGCATTGAAGAACGTCACTCGTAGTTTTGACGTAACGGATAAAACCCTATATGACTTCATGATAAATGATGTCAGTCAGACGTTTCAATGCATATTTGTATTTGATACCATCAATAAAACCATAACGGCGAAAACAGTAGATAATGCCACAGTCCCAACGGATGTCTTTATATCATTTGACAACCTTATGAATAGCTTCACCAAGGATGAATCCACTAATGAATTAGTAACGGCATTAAATGTTTTAGGTGGTGAAGACATGGCTATCAACCTAGTTAATCCCATTGGTACAAATACGATATATAATTTCGATTATTATAAAGATACCGCGTGGATGCAACAATCTCTAATTGATGCCCTCGATGTCTGGGAAGCCAGTGTGGAGGAGCAACAGCCTATATATGCGAACCTATTAACGGGTCTGCGTATAGAAAACGCTGCACTTATTACCCTGAATTCCGACTTGGTAACACTGGAGGGACAACTTTCAGCACTTGTCGTGGTAAAAGATGCAAGGGTTCAACAGGGCTTGGATATCACGGAAATCAGTGGCAGCATCGTCGTAGTGGAAGCAGAGATTGTTGATAAAGAGGTGGAAATCAGTACAGAAGAAGGAATTATCGCCGGTATCAGTGCACAACTATCTGCTATTAACACCAGCTTGCTGTTCGAAAATAATTTCACCGCGTCACAGCTAACGAGTCTGAATAACTTTATAATAGGAAGCACGTATACCAACACCACATTTATTCAAACCAGTTTGATGACAGAGGTAGACGTGCAAAATGTTTCACAGGAACTCTATGATCTCGCAGAAACTGTTTTGGTAAAACTTTCTCAACCCCGATATAGTTTTGAAATAGATGCAGCTAATTTTCTTTTTATCAAAGATTTTGAACCATTTATTGCGCAGATATCTTTGGGCTGCACAATAACGGTTGAATTGAGTCCTACGGTTTCCACCGTGGCGGCACTTTTAGGCATAGATTTTAGTTACGACGATCCCACACAATTTCAACTACTGCTTAGTAACCGCCTGAGACTGGATGATAGTCAGTTCCAATATAGCGATATGCAGGGTGAAACCATAGATGCGGGAATTACGACAAAATTTAATTCTCAAAAATGGAATTCTGTTAGCAGTTCTTATAATACCGTAATTGGGGTAGGAAATAATATCGTGGTATCCACGAGTACCTCCGGCAGCAGCAACCTCGCTGTTTTCTCCAGTCTTACGGGTACGGCTATAGCGGATGTCGGTGCCATGTATTTGCCACCTACTGCTTTTACGCCATATCTGGTTTCCACAGGTGCTACTTTTACCTACAACTATCAGGTGGGAAGATATGGTATCATCGGCAGATTTTTATTCTTTGAATTATCGCTGTCTTTGAGCGGAGTCAGTGGAACAACAACTAATGGCGTGGCTGTAATGATGCCGGTTCTTCATAAAGATCTTGCGAATTTATCTTCCACCCTTAGAGTTACATATGAAAACATCACGCTTGGAGCCGGATATTATGCCGTTTGTGGCGTTCTGGCAAATAACAGCAACGTCATGAATTTGTATAAAGAAGGAACGGCTACGGGTCTGGCGGCAGTAGTTGCAAGCACCTTGGGTGCGGCTACCACCAAAATATATATCAACGGGCAATATCTAATCAACTAGAAGGGATGGCATAAATTATGAATACTTTTACCAGAGTCGTGGTTAACAGCCTCGCCGAAGTTGATTTTATCGCCGGTTCATATAAGGAACTCTACTTTTATCTGTTTACTTCCGCATGTGCGGTTATAGATGTTTCTACGGTATCCGTATCTTGGGTACTCTATCCTTATAATCGCCCAGAATATATCGTGTTGTCTAAGTCTGTTGATTGTTGCAGCGGATACGCGCTTATACCATTACTGAGTACCGATACTATTAATTTAGCGGGAAAATATATGCAAAGGGCAACTCTTTTAACAGGTGTCAGCGGATATAACTACGAACTCGGACAGGGTGTTGTTAATATAACCGCGGCAATAGGGAGGACGTAATGACAACAGCAATCAGTCTTACCTATGTTACTTCTGCCAGTCCTATGCGATTGACATTATATGCGTATCAGAGCGGAGCCTACCTGTCGTTGTTTTCAGGATCTTATATCTCCGATGTTTCGGCTTCAAGTCTTGAAGACGTGGGCGTAAGTGCAGATTATCATAATCCCCCTTACGTTTTTAGTCTCACGCTTAACAACAACTCACATCTGTCTACGGGTGTGGATGAATATAATGAAATCACCGTATCTAATTATTATCTGGGACTAACACTTGGAAATCACAGCGCTTCAACTTTGGGCGAAATGGCTCCAGAAACATTGAATGAATTGTCGGTGATGTATGTGGGATAACCGACGATGTGAAAAAATCTCAAAGGAGAATAAATGACAACAAGTACATTTGCCAATCTTTCAATAAATTCATTGCTGGAGCAATCTTATATCGCCGGAACATATCTGGAATTACCATTTGACGTATTTGATGCCGATGGCAACGCCGTGGATATCAGTAGCTTTACTTACACGTGGTTGTTGTGCCCATACGGACAGCCTAGTTCCGTAACCCTGACAAAATCGGGAGTGTTTCAAACCGACGTGGTGGCGAAAAACAGATTCATTGTTTATTTGTACAGCACCGATACCAGTGGACTCAGCGGAAAATATGTGCATCAGCCCGTAATTGTGAGCAATCCCGGTTACGAATTTCGCATGGGACAGGGGCTTATGACATTCATTCCCCAAATAGGTACATAAAGGAGTGATATAAATGGGAACAACAACTAATTTAGGACTAACTACATATAGTACAATAACAGATGCGTCATCGGTGCTGATTTATGATTATATCGACCAGGTATCTGGAAGCGTTGTCACATCCAATCTATCTATTATTGACGCCTTCGCCGGAAACACCAGTGCCAGCCTTACAGATATCAGCGCCAGTCTTGTTGCGGTTGAAACCAAAACCAGCAACAATCACTCCGCGGTTATTCAAATCGTAGGATCTACCACAGATGTAGATACCAGCAGCGGTATTTTTTACTTCCGCGCACCATCGGAAATCAACGGAATGGTTTTAAAACGAGCACAGGGGTTTGTAAATACCGCCGGTACAACTAATGCCACAACGATTCAAGTCAGGAATATGACACAGTATTCCAGTAATGACGCCTTGAGCACAGCGATTAGTATCGCCAGTGGAGATGTTGCGGGAACCGTTGGCACAGTAGACACAGATTATGATGACGTCAGCACAGACGATCAGATAAAGATATATGCCGTAACTGAATCCGTTACGAGAGCACAGGGCTTACAAATAGTATTGGAGTGGGGATATGAATAACACGAATATCAACTACAAAAGGAATAACAAATGACAACATCTACAACTAACTTGGGTTTAACAACTTATAGCACTGTAACAAATGCCAGCACGGTGTTTTCAGAATATGTCGATGTGTCTTCGGGTTCTAGCGCAACATCTAATCTGCAAAAAATAGATACTTTTGCTGGAGCGATAAAATCAGGAAGTTATGTCGTACTAGCCTTGAATTCCACTTTGACTAACGAGTGGATGATAACTTCTGGAAGTGGCAATACTCTGGTTCAAGACAGCAGCGCGTCAGCCGTCAGGATGGATTTAAATTATGCCACATCTGCCCACGTTACATCTGGATCTTCTGACACCTTGGTGATATCCGCAAGCGCCTTGGCGTCTAGTGATTACGGAAAAAGAACTGTAATTATCCCTTTGAATGCCAGCGCCTCTTTGGTTGGAACGGAAAGCAATTATGTTCCAATTCCGGGGAGCATGAATGGCTGGAAACTTATTGCCGTAGACGCTTATTGCAGTGCTTCGAGCACGAGTGGAAGCCCTGCATTTTCGGTAAAATCTAGTGCGGAACAATCGGCTAGTGCTAGTCAGACCATGTTGACCGTCAATCCGGTGATAGGTGAAGGAAGTTTTTACAATGGCAGCGGAACAGGAAGTGTTTCTGCGGTTATAGATACATCCTATCAAACTGTATATAGCGGATGGAAGATTTGGGCAATGAGTTCGGGTTCATCCCTATGTGGTACGGGGGTCAAAGGCTCATCTATTGGTCTAACTTTCCAGAACTTACCGTGAGGAGATAGACTATGGCAATAATAACTACTGGCACCAATGTTGATGTAGACACAACTGTCAATATAACAACTTCTGGAGAAAATAGAGCACTATTGCTGATGGTAGCTGGGGCTAATTTGACAAAGCCCACATCTATTACTTTTAACAGCGCTTCTTTTGTGCAAGCCGTTGCTTATAATGGCGCAACAGACTATGCCTCTATATGGCTGCTAATGAATCCAGATGAAGGAACATACAATATAACCATGAATCAAAATGGAGGTTATGTAGCGTTAGGAGTAGCCCTGAGTGGCGTAAATACTGGCGCGGGGGTCATCGCATACGATACGACTGACGGATCAGGAGCAAACAACAGCGTCAGTGCGAGCGGCGTACTAAGCGGAGATTATCTATTTGCTTGCGCGGGTTTGCGATTCGATGTGGGGAACATCACCGTAACAAGTGGCTCGCTAATCTACACCAACAATAATAAATTTGGATCAGGTTATGATATATCTACAGATACGTCGGTAGACGTTCTTTTTAACTTTGGCGGAACAGTAGATAGTTCCGGCGTCGGAATAGTCCTTAGACCCGCAGAAGGACAGGCGATAACAATGACTAGTGAACTAGTTCCGATGTGGTTTTTCTAGAACATAATAAAAGAGTAATTTCATGTGGTAAAAGGGTAGTACCTGTGTGGGCTACCCTTGGTTTTAACCAAGATGTGCCATACAAAATATCGAAAGGAAGTCAATGAGTATTCTTTTTCAGGATAATAGTCATTATCAGCAATATATCGATTTTGCCTATCTGAAAACCAAGGGGCAGAATAAAATGATTTTAAAGGCTGCCAGTGGCAGTCTTTTCAAAGATGATAAGTTTGAAGAACATTATGCCGGAGGTGTAGCCAATCATTTTTCAATAGCTCCTTTTTTTTGGGTTGATCCAATTTATGATGCCACGCAACAAGCACGGTTTTTTTTGGACGCCATAAAAGGAAAAGATATTGCTTTTATCGAACTGGATTGGGAACATTGGTGGGCGGATTGGGATAAGTGGCAGCAATGGAATAATAAACAAATCAGCCAATCACAAGTTCCAAGGGTTTCAGCGGATAAAATCTTTACACATTTCAAAACAGTATATGAATACGTGGAAAAAAATTCTCCTTATAATATCGTCGTATATACAGCCAATTGGTTTTTGCAAGCATATTGTCCTCAAGGGTTTGAATATCTGCGGGATAAATATACACATTGGTCGGATTATACGTTGGTACAGGGAATAACGGCAGGAGAGAAGACGTGGGAATATCTTGAAACCATAGCTCCCGTTGGTAAGAAAATACCTACGCTGCCACTAAATTATCCTTTAGATAAGGTGGTGTTTTTCCAATTCAGTGGTGACAGGTTCAAGGCAAAAGGTGTATATTCCGACGTCGCTAAGACGAGATTATCGGAATTAGATTTGAATATAGAAGTAAACCCAGTTATAACTTGGGACAAATTAAAAGAAGGAGCAAAGATGATTTTATATTATCCTCTGCCAGAAGGCATTAGGATTAGCCAAAAGTTTGGCGAAAATCCCAACTGGTATCCAGCAAGTCAGGGGCATAACGGCGTTGATTGGGCTTGTCCTGTCGGTACAAAACTGTATGCGGCTCAAGACGGAGAAGTCATACGTGCGGATATGCTACAGGGTCAAACCGGTTATGGCAGGCACGTTAGAATTCAAACAAAAGACGGTATTTTGATATACGGGCATCTTTCTAAGTTAGGATGTGCTGTTGGCGACATTGTTAAAGCCAAACAAGAAATTGGTTTAAGCGGTGGTGCCACCAATGATCCTGGATGCGGGTTCTCCACTGGGGCACACTTGCATTTTGAAATCCGTCCTACTAGTGGTGGATCTAATACGCCTGGTGGATACCTTGGAGCGATTGACCCCATGCCCTATCTCGTGGGCTGGCAATCCGTTCCTACACCGGTTGTGCTGTTCCATGGCAAATGCCTTGTTAGCAGTTTAAATATTCGTGCAGGTGCAGGCATTCACTACGCCGACATGGGCGACCTTGTGTTGAACCAAACCGTCAGTGTTTATAAAGTAGATGTTGTCACAGGCTGGTGGAAGATAGACGCAACTCTTGATAGGTGGGTAAGTAATTACAGCGGTTATATGCTGAAAATTCCTTTACCTACACCTCCTCCCGTTGTGGTTCCTGGTGAAAAATTATGGGCGGATATGAATATCGACGAAAAAATAGCAAGGCTTAAACTGGAACATCCAGATATTAAGTAATCAAATAGGGTATACTGTAAAAGGTATACCCTATTTTTTTATCGCTGTTTTATTATTGTTCTAAAATATTTCTTTCAATGTCAAGCTTTCTGTTATTCGCATCTTCTTCGGTAAAAAGTTCGGGATAACGAATTCTAAGTTTTTGAACATTTTTTTCCAATATCTTATCAAAGTTTAAATTGTTTATAGTGCATAACCCAGCAATATACCACATTTCGTCCCCAATCTCTTCTTCGACATTTACCCAATCAGGTTCTTTTCCATAAGCAAGTTCTTTTTTAAAAACATCTAGTAGTTCTCCTGCTTCTGTACTCATACCCATAGCCATGTGAATATTATCTAATTGTTTGTTGGCTAAACGAGCGCCAGTACGTGCCGATAATTCCTGATATGTTTTAAAATCCATAGTTATCCTTAATCGTATGATGTGGTAAATTTTCCAAGAACCACGTCTTTAGTACAGACAAGACATTTTTTCTTTTCATCTATTACAACCATATCGTTACCGCAAATTGGGCATTTATCTTTTTTCAAATTCTTGGGGGATAGAACTTCGGTCTTGCGACTACCGTTCCTATACATAGCAACACCTTTGCAACCTTCTTTCCACGCCATGATAATTGCCTTAGCCATGGTTTCTTTATGGGTATGAGTGGGAAAATTGATGGTTTTGCTGACGCCACTATCCACATGTTTTTGTGCAGACACAAGCGTTTTAATATGTTCTTCCCATGTGACTTCAGTTGCGCCATTTGAAGATACCGCACATCTAAAATATGGTTTATCGGCAAGATCGTTTTCAAAAGTATACGTGCCTGTTTTATCATTCCGAATGGTTATTTCACTGAACACTGGTTCAATACCGGATGAGCATCCAGCAATAAGGCTTATTGTTCCCGTAGGAGCAACGGTTAAAAGAGTAATGTTTCTCCGTGGAACGGATAGTTTTTTACACTCTTCTGGAATACCCAATTCTTGACCAAGGCGAATGGATTCTTCTTCCGCTTTATCGTGGATAAACGCCATGATGTTTTCTAGTTCACTTAGTGCTTCTTGAGATCCATAGGGAATTTGTTTCATCAGTAAATAATCGGCATAACCCATAATGCCTGCGCCAATGGGACGGTTGGATAGGCTCCAATCCCTAATTTCTTCAGTAGGATATGCGGTCTTATCAATTACACTGTCTAAAAACCGTACTGCAAGTCTTACGACAAGTGATAGTTTTTCCCAATCTAATTGTTTATTTTTTGTAAGTAATTTCGATAAATCAATTGATCCTAAATTGCAAACACCTTTAGGTGGAAGGGGCTGTTCGCTACAAGGATTTGTGGAAAATATTTCTTGCCCAACTTCTTTATATGGTGATTGGTCAATTCGATCGCGAAATAGAATCCCAGGTTCTCCGTTGCGCCAAGCACCTTCTACCATCAAATTAAAAACATCTTTGGCTTTATACTCTTGATATTTTTTACCATTAAATTCTGTCCAATATGTATCGTCATTTTCTACGGCGGTCATAAAATCATCGTCCACCATAACTGACATATTAGCATTGGCAATAACGCCCTCCTCTTCTTTGGCGGTAATAAACTTAATAATATCTGGATGTCTTACACCCATTGTAAACATGATAGCCATACTTCGAAACCCCGCTTGGGTAAGAGCATCGGCATCATGCGAAATTGTATTAGCAAATTTTATTGGGCCACCTGCGTAACCATGAGTGCTACCGTGTACCGTTTCTCCCTCTGGTCTAATCTTGCTGAGGGATGTTCCACATCCTCCGCCTTTTCTGGCGATAAGAGCAAAGTCTAATTTTGTTTTAAATATTCCTTCAATCGTATCTGGAAAATCAACAACGTAACAAGCCGATAATCCCGCGCCCTGTTTACCCGCATTTACAAGACATGGAGAATTAGGGACAAAGTATGTGTTTCTGATAATTTCCCGCAGGGTTTCTTTATCCTCTCCTTCTTCGTCGATAATATTATCAACAGATCTGTCGGCAATTTGTTCCCATTTGGTTTCATTTAGTACAGCATTAAAATATCGTTTTTGTAAAATATTTTGTGCCGTTTTAGAAATGGGTCTTACATTTGGAAATAATTCTTTCACTCAACCTCCTTTAATATTTCTAAAATTCGTTCCACCGCTAAATTAACATCCCCATCAGGATTTGGAATAACATAATCTACTTCACGATGAATTCCGCTAAAAGCACCTTGATCAGATATAATTCGTCGAAATGATTCCATAACATTATCGCCTCGCTTCATCATTCTTCCTACACGTTCTCTTTCTTCAACATCTATAAAAAATGAAATAATATGCAAATCTTTGTTTGCTTTTAACTGGCGATATCCATAGGTTTCAACAACTGCAATAGCATCGTTTTTACAATCATCTTCTGCTATACCATAATGCCAGGAATTATAAACCGTATCTTCTACAAAAAACCCTTGCGATAATTTTTTTACAAATTCTTCTTCGGTTACGAAATGATAATCAATATCATTTATTTCATTTTTTCTTATTGGACGAGACGTATAACTAATAATCCGATTATAACCTTTTTCTGTTAATTTTTTTTCTATTGTACTTTTTCCCGAAGCAGAACAACCGATTATAATAATCACGCCAACCCCGCTTTTCCTTCGATGATAGTAACAACCTGCTTCCAATCAGACGCTCGTAGTGACCAGTCGTATTTGGCATTCCACGGAGTATTAAAAAGAATGCCAACCCCAGTTGTGTCTCTAACATTTTCCCATTTATCATCCACTAAAATATCCACATTAATCAACTCTTTCCTCTGACATTCGATATAATTTCTATGGTTGACATCAAATCCATTATCTATTAGCCATTCAAATTTTCTACCAGCGCTACCGGGTGTTGCGTGTGTCACAAACACAATATCATATCCCATCAATTTTAGGTAGTTATATCCTTCCAGAGCACCTTCAACTGGTTTTACCATATTGTATAAATTGGGCATTTCGATATATGAATATATCTCTTCTCGGAATTCTGGTTTGACAAATAACGAAATATTCCAATCCGTGATGTCTTCGCGCTTTAGCACATGGGCGCTACGAAGTTTGTATATTTCAAGCCAGGCTGGAATGAGGCTGGCGCAGACGTCATCTATATCGAGCGCGAGTATGGTCATTTACTGTCTTCCCTTTCAAAACTAGCTCTGGCGTTTTCCCATCCCCAATTATTATCCATGTCTTCAGGCTTACTGCATAATGCATTTGACCATGGGAATTCAATCCATCCGGCGCTGTGCTCGAAACAACTGAGGTGCCCGTTGGCTTTCAGGCGTTGCCCCAACTCCATGTCGTTCTTTTTGGTAGAAACATCGCCATAAGAAATCCTAGCAATTCTGCCAGCCCCTACAGAGATAATTTCCTCCGCACTGAAAACTTCCGCGTCTAACTCTTCAGCGGTAATGAAAGGTAGGTGTAAAACACCATACTTGGTTTCAGCGTTTTCAATAGCGCCCATTACTGCTTGAGCAAATTCCTGCATAGCAGCATCGGCTAAAGGAGAAGATCTGAGGTCGTAAAATCGTTGCCATGCATCTGCCGTACCAGTAACCAAGCCCCTCATCATCTTGAAAGTAGGAAGAACCCTGCTACTTTGTTCTTTAGCAATACCTAAATCGGCTAACGCCTTAGCTTTTTTGCTACAATATCGCCAGGCCGATTGCCATATCTTTTCGGCTTCTTCTTGGGTTTCCATATCGGTTGGAAATCCGCTGGACATTCCCTCACCCTGATTGAAAAACATCTCCGGCATATAGTAACCAAGACTGTCGATATTCTTTTCTACCGTCATGGCGCGGTTACTACTGGCATTACGAGCAAATCGTTTCGAAGTCAAAATTTCTGTCCAAATGTACAAAGGCACAGTAATTTTACAAGTAATTAGAGCGCATTGATCTAATTCCTTCTGTGGCGCTGTCTTTAGAATACATTCTGCTTTAATATCTGCCATTATATGTCCTTATGAAATGTAAATTTTATTGTGACCAATTTATCCAAATAGATTCTCTCTGCAAATTATGCTCTGCATCATAGCCAAGAAAGTGAAGATAATCGGTAATTTCTTTAACTTTGTCCGAACTATAGCCTATAGAATCAAAATAGGTATAGATCTTACCGCTGTTTATGCCTTCGTCAATGGCTATTTCAATTTTCTCTATAATTTCAGGATTTTCGATTTCAAATCTATCCATCACTTCTTTTTTCGACACAGTTGATTGATCATATGCCTCTTTTGGCGTAATCATAATTTCTCTCCTTTATGAAGTGGACAATTTTCACAATCTGCTTCTGATTTTACAGTTCCCAGAATCACCAGATCGTCGCATCCCAGTAATCCGTCAACGGCGTTCTCGTGCCCACACCACGGAGGTTGTGGATGTTTTTTAGCCGTCCTGTCCCAAGACACTCGCATATTATAAATATCGAATCTTTCACCTATTGTGAGTTCGTGATAAAATTTTACCATGAGTCGCTCCACCACTGCTTTCTCGGATGATATTCGCTAACCTTATCGAAGGCTTGCCATATCATTTCCAATTCAGATCGGTTTACTCTAAATTTGCCATCTGTATTTTTGACGAATAAATTTATATCTTCTGTTTTCAAATATTCATCGTATAAAAATGAGATGTCGTCGTAACTAAGAATTGATCCTATCAATATCGTTCTCCTTATGAAACGAGTGTTTTATTTAGTTTCTTTATGGTTTTATTCCAAACACCAACTGCTTTTTTGATTGTGTCCCGACTCTTGGTTTCAATACTTTCGTAATATTCATCTGTATGATTACGCCAATAAACAAAATAATGACCTTCAGGTAGTTCACCTAATTTCGGCAATTGACCTCTATGGGGTAGCATTTCTAAATCAGTTTTTATATCGAGGTTATCAAGCGAATCCTCATATCTTTGACTCATATTATCTCCTTATGAAATACCTATTTTATCGTTCTCTATCTGTTGATATATAATAATGTGGTGAGCAATCCTTATCATAAAATAAAAACTCATTTGTACTATGAATTCTTCCAGCGGATGGAAGAACATATTGATCACCACTATCTAGATTTATGATAAGATAATCTGAAGAATTGAATGCTCCCATCTTCATATCTAATGAAACAATTTTTCCCAACGAATCTCCATAACAAAAATCTGGTGGATTCTTAGAACAAGAACAAAGCAATGCGCACAATATAGCAACTATCAATATAATTTTTTTCATTTATTATCCTTATAAAATATTCATTTTATTTGTCGTCCCAATGTTCAACTATATGCTTCAAAGCAAACATAAATATTGTTACAAAAGAAACTATAATAACTGAATAGCAAAAAAAGCTCCAACCATCAACAATGTTAGCCCCATCCTCTGATACGGCGACTGGATAATGAATGGTTTGAAGGATAGAAATACCAACCATGAGCCCCCATAAAAATGATAACATTCTTTTAACCATAAACAATCTCCTTTTGTAATAAAAAAATCCTTTTATTATAAAATCGTTTCACCAATTCGTATTGACTCTTGCCGTTCATAGTTTCTTTCATCGTCTTCTTCCTGTTCTCGAACACACCAGTCGCATTCTCTGTCGTCAAGGGTAAAATCAGAATATGGAGCATAGTCGCCACAATGCAAACATTGTTTGAATCCCCTAATAATTATATTTTCCATATTTACCTCATGAAACATTTATTTTATGGTTCAAATATTATTTCTAATTCTGGGCATCTTGCCCAATAATATCCTGTTTCTTCACCGTATTTCCAAAATTCCAAGATTTTTAATACGTTGGAAGTCATTGTCGGCCCCGAACCACAGCATCTAATATTTGGTGGATCTGCGTACCCCAACGTATATCCCTCCTTAATGCTTTCGGATAAGCGTTTGCGATTACGGACGGCATCCATTATTTCCCAATCTTCTGATATTTTAAATCGATGCCCACAATTCTGACATTCAATTAATATTAATGCGGCTTCCTTGGCATAAATATTATTTAACTCGTCTGGATGGAATTGGCAATACCTAGGAATAGCTGCTTCGGAATCCCACCAAATTGGTTCACCTAATTTGTCGATAATATCCGCGAGGTAATTATACATTATTTATCCTTTTTAGTCAGATATAATAGCGCCACAATCGGCCACAACAAATTAGCAATAAAAACCAATAAGGACGGTGCTTGCATTTTCCAGATGGCTAGTTCGCCTTTATGATCAATAAATGATAAAATCATAGCGCCTAATAAAACCCATCCAAGAATTCCTAATGCAATCCAGATAACAATTGTCATATTTTACTCCATGAAAGTGTGATTTTATTATATAATTTCAGGTATGTTAGATTTGATATATTCATAAATTCTCCATGCTTGTAGTTTGGGAGTACTTATCTGTGATTTAATATTTTTTAAGTTTTCTTCTGTTAATAATTCTAATATCTTTGATTTAAACTTATCATTGTATACAATAACATATAATTCTTGTGCGTATTGTCCTACAAAATCTATCTTTTTCCCTAAATGTCCCCAAGCACAAAACCCAATGTCATAATTTTCTGGTTTCTTATAACTTCCTCCTCGGCGATATTCTGTAACTTTAAAATCCTTGAACTGGTATTTTTTCTTTTGGTTATTTCCATTGCCTGGTTTTTTGTAGATATTAAAACAACAATGCAGATTCCTATCTGTATAAAATTTATCGCCCAAATCTTCGCTGTGTATTAAATCAAATTCATACATTTGTTGAGTATTGTTTAATTGACTGATGGGTAAAATAAAAGCCACGTAATCACCTAATTGGATACACTTTTTAAAAAATTTTACAGATAATGTATTTCTAGTGCCAAAAGGAGGATTTCCTATAAAAAGTCTGCCTGTTTTATACGGCATGTTCAGTTGTAAAAAATCTTGTTGAAGGATAGATTCATCTTTTGGATCAATGTCATATGCAATACAATTTTTAATTTTTTTACTAAACACTCCATTGCCAGCAGATGGTTCAATTACTTCCGAGATTTTTTCGTTTTTGAGAACTTTACGAGCAACAGATAGACAATAGGAGGCAGTTTCTTCAGATGTATAATATTGATCTAAATTTAATTTGTTGGAATTTTTATTCAATATTCACCTCATGAAAGTAATCTTTTATCTAGTCCCACCAATTTTGAATATTCTTGCGCAAAAGAATAAATAAGTTATCTAAATCTTCTTTTTCCATCTTGTCAGATAGTCGATATGCTTTATTCTTCATTTTCTTTTGATCGGCTGCGTCATCTTTATCCATTCTCAAATAACCGTTTTCATCTTCGTCCATCCAATGATTCCAATTGTAATCAGGATATTTTTTGTCAAAGTCTTCCAACGCAACTAGAAGGTATCTATTATCTCGGATGCGCCTAAGAATAACAATCACGTCTTCTATCTCCTGGGCTACATCATCTTTATCTGCAATATGAGGAATATCGCCGGAATAAAATTCGTGCATTAATTCTAATTTCTTTTGTAGCAAGTCGAAAATAGAAGAGTGATCCCACTGGACGTCTCCCCAAATCGTAGGCATCCATTTGAAGAATTGTATGACTCTACGAAAGAATAATTGAATATCGTATAATATCCAGGGAAGAATAATCTTTTTCTTTTCTCTACTTCTTATTGCTTTTACCTGTAGGTTGCCCATAATCAAATATCCTTTCAGAATTTTCTTTCAAATAATCATCCATATTTTCAATCTGTCTGTAGCAATCAATATGAAAAAATAAATTCATATATGGTCGTTCCAATGGTATCATCTGGTATTTATAATCAGGTATTCTCAAATTGCATTTGAAACATATCGGAACATTCATTCAGGTTTCTCTAATGCTATTTTTGCATAGGCGAGTAATTCATCTATTAGTTGCATCAAATCTTCTGGAGATCTTTTTCCATCATAGTCAACACCAATATCTAAAATCCATTCAAGGGCAACGTCTTTGTTAGTAACAATTCTTTCTTCTGATAAAAAGTCAAAAAACTCTTTGAAACGTACTTCTTGCGACTCAGCAAATTTCTCTAATTCTACATCGATATTGCAATTACCACTATCCGTATCTGCTCCCATATCTATTTCTCCTTTACGTTATAATAAAATTCGTGTTTTATTATGTAGGTTTTTTATCTTCAAAAATATCCACCGGATCACTTGTAGCGAGAGTAACAAAATATCCAATCCAAAGTATTACAAATAAAGTGGCAACAACTCCCCACACCCATCCAACAGCATTAAACTTATCTAGAAATAAATATGCAACTGCTGTCATTAGTATGGGGCTACGAGCACCAAAATTCTTAGTGGCAATTACTTTTTGTTTTTTCATTTTATTCTCCTTTTTTATATAATGAAATCCACGTTTTATCAAGACGCTACCATATAATCAAATCGATTGATTTATCGCCATCTTCGTCTGTGCTGTAAAGAACGGCATCAATGTCGTAATCGCCTTCTTCTGTATTTCCGCTCAGACATATACGAACAGGAAGATTACCATATTGCTGACGGCGAACTTGAAGCGCATGTATCAGACTGTCTACATCTTTGATGTCTAAAAAATCCATAGGTTTATCCTTCTATTGTGGAACCATACTACTGATAAAATTCATCAGGTCAATATCGTCAACGAAATTACCAAAAATATCTGAAATCTTGAGAGAAAAGTTAGGATCAAGGTTTTCTCTGATCATCAATGTCCTACCATATTTTTCATCTTCGTAAACAATACCAATAACGTTTTCGCCATTGATTAAAAAATATTTCGCCTTATTCATCTTCTAATCCTCCATCGCTTTTATTAGTTCGTCAACGCTGTGTACGGTAGTAGTTCCAATCCCTGCGTCTGCTTCCTGGATAGCCTGCATAGAAACATCATTGGGAATCTCATCTTCCCATCCTTCGCTAATACCACAAGTCTTACAACTATCCATCATACAGTCGCCACCATCTAGCATACAGATATCCATGTGCCATAAAAAATTATGAAAGACGCAGGGTTTGGTTTCTGGCATTTGATATGGATTGCTTTCTATTAATTTACCAAAACTAGCCATATGATTTTTTGTTACGATGTTTCCCGTATATTCATAGCAGTAGATAGTATTTTTTGGCACATATTGTTCGGGATCTCGATATAATTTCAAATGTAATAATTTCCAGGATATGCGATAAATATATCTTGCAATATCTTCAAGCCACATAAGAATCTTATCCAAAGTAGATAGTTTCATATCCTTCATAAAATAGTCCTTTTATGTTGCTGATTTTCGTCGAGAAAGGTTTCGAAGCTAAACGGTAAAAATTTTTGTCCATAATATGTCCAAAAATAATTAATAACTTCTTCCTCTCCGCATAATAGAATGATACGGCTTAGTGCTTCTTCCGCGCTTATATATTTAAAATCAACGATACTATTTCTCAGATTTTTAAATTTGTCTTCATGCTCCATGGCTAACCACCTTATTATAATTTCTTTCAACAATATCCATCCAAATTTTTATCAGTTCGGGGTCGTTGAGTTTAACCGGAATACCGTACATGGTGGGATACCCCAACCATTCTTTTACTATACCTGGTGTTTCAAGCAATTTTTCCCAAACACCGGAATGCATCAACATATATTTTTTATGATCCAATGTTTCCACTTCATATATTTCGGTATTGGTTGGTAAAACATCGTATGTAGTAACATAGATGCCGTCTAACATTTTAGGATACTTATTATGAAAATCTTCTACTAGTTTTAACCAATCATCTTTTGTAAGAGTAGCCGTTGGTTCAGCGGCAGATGTGGTAGCAAATCCAGACAATAACGATGTGTCAATATCGTTTGTTAGGCGCTGATAAAATTCTTTTTCAAAATCATCCATTGATCATCCTTTCATTAACTAACTATACCACATTATCTCGATTCTGTCAAGATGAAATTAAATTTCATTGTCCTGTTGATGATCGACGCTTAGGTAATCAACAAACTCTTTCCAAAATTCCTCGGTTACTTGTTCGCCTTCCCTTATTCCTTCGGCATCATCTTCATCATGCCTATACGGAAACCACAGTTCTCCACTTTCATGAAATTCCAGCCAGAACGCCTTTTTAATTTCTTCTAATGTAAACGTCTTTTCCATTTTTACCTCATAGAATCTAAATTTCATTGTCTAATCATTCCGGTTGCAGTTGTGCTGGTTCTCTTGAATCCAAAATGTTCATAAAATTTATAAAGTCGATTTCGATATTCTTCTCTGTTGTCATCAGCAAGACCATCAATTCTGTTTGGACTTACCGAAGTCATGTGCAAAACACAAAAACCAAAATGCGCGATGATGTCATGCATCATTTGTAAAGCATATCCGCTGTGCCTAAATTCTTTGTTGATATAAAATCTGGCTACATATCCATGAAATCGATTATCAAGAGGATTTACTTGTAGCCCAAAAATATAAATGCATCCAACTCTCTTACCGTTGTGAATGAGATTTTGGCAAAACGAATTCCAAGTTCTTCGATATTGTATGGATACGTCACCCATATCTTTTTTATAATCTAAAATATTGTTCCAAATATCCATGGTTTTTTGATCAGCAAGATATCCCTTATTCATAGCACCTCATTAAGATTGTACTTTTATGATCTATTAATTAACGCATCATATTCATTTGAACAGTCTTGGCAAGGACTATACATATAGCAAGTGTTTCCGCAAACAGCACATTCGCCACAATCGTAAGGTAGATATCCACCTCCACCAAGTCCTGCGGATTTATATTGGTTTTTTTCGAACCACCAAATTGTGTATCGTTCTTCTTTGGAAAATTTAGCCCACCAGTTTTTATCACGTTTCATTTTTCTTCCTCATGAAATTATCTTTTATTAACTTTTATATAATGCTCACACAGCATACAGTTCCGTCTGTTTTTTATTTTGAATGACATGAGTGACCAACATCCAAAATCGCCTAAAACTGCTTGGGGATAGCTACACCACTCTGGCGCAGGATATTTTTCAGCACATTCGCTCCAAGTCATTCCTGACTTAACCAACTCGTCGAATTCTTCTATTGATAATTCGTGGAAATATTTAATCATATTTTACCTCATAAAACATTGCTTTTATTAACTAAATTTTCTTAATAGTGCTTGTTTTTTCTTGCCTATATTCCATTTAGGCTCGCCTTTATTGTCATAGCCGATAAAATGATTTCTAAAATATGCCGAAATCGCATATGACAACGCTACCTCGTCGGCTTCAGCCAACTCCATTTCAGAAGGTTCTTCGATGTCGGGCAGCATATCTAAGTCAAACTCTACTGAATTTAATTCCCAGCCAAAATCAGAAACATGATCTTGTAACTTGTCTAATTCTTTTTTAACATATGGCATTATAATATCCTATCGTCGTGCTCATGATCACTATCCCCTACATATACATCAACCATCTTTTTACTACACCATGGGCAATAACGGAAATACACGAATTCTTTTCCCAATTCATAGCCATGAATCCAAGCATTAGAAACCGCTCCGTCTATTCTTGGCATATTCTTCTTAAATTCATCGCAACTGCATATATTCATTTTTTATTCCTCCGAATAACGTACAACATATTGACTTTTATTGCCTAAATATGACGTTAATAGTCAACATATTGCACATTATGAAACTACCATTTTATAGTGATTAAGCGCTTGAACAATTTCGTCCACGGTAAGTTCGTTAAAGCGGTTTGGCTCCATCGCTAATCGCCAGACTTCCGTAATGTCGCCAGCATATGGTTTTGGCCAGGGCTTGTCATAATAAATGATATATGCCTTTAAGTTTTTGTCATATTTCCAAAATAGTTTGTCCATAACTACTCCATACCACATAGAACCATCATTTTATTATATCCAACCATCAGTCTTTTCGGGCGTAATAAGATTTATCGTGGTGTTGTAATCATATTCTGTTCCGCCTTCGGGATAATCATCATGACTAAAAAACATTTCTCCTTCAATATAAACACGCCATTTTCCATCAGCCAAATCTTTTATAACGGGAGATTCTTTTAGCAGAGGAACAATGTCGTATTCAATTTCTAAATATTCGTTTACGCATTCGCTTTCGGTTACGATATCAACATCCTCATATTCGAGTAGATCATCATGTTTGTCTAGCCACAACACCATTGCAAATTTCAAACTTCCGTCATCAGTCATGATAAAAGATTCCTTTTATTATAAACTTTTAAACATCTTTTACAAGCATGGGCAAGAGGAACATTAATAGTCATTCGATAATTGCCCTCGAATTTTTGTCCGCAAAGAGGGGCAGATACATACCCCGCTTTTACAAGGTGCTGATCATCAACGCCTTCGCCTGGCTCATAGACTAAATGTAGTTTATTTCCTGAATGAATTTGTGCGTATCTCATATTTTCACCTCATGAAACGCTAGTTTTATCCTGTAGGATTTTTCTTATCTTTTCAAGTCTACCACAAAATTCTCGTTGTGTCAAGACTGTGTGACTGGCATCTGACTTTCCTATAGAATGAGTAATGGATGAATCCTTTGTAGCCAACAAAGCACGTTGGAAACCGGTGTTTTTAGAAATCTCGTTATATGCTCTGTCCAGCAGGTCTTGGTACTCTTGGCTGTGCCTATCAATTTCTTTGCCTTGCCACCAGAGAGTTTGAGTTTTCCACCATTTCTTATCTTTGCCTTTATATTTTGCCTGCATCCCCACGAGTGTGCAAACGTGTTTTTGCATTTCTGGATTTTCAAATTTTAGCGATTGTAAAAATCCTTCCATGCTTGAGCACTTAACACCATCGATTTCGAATGGATGGGGAGCAAAATTTGATAGAGCAGAAGAAGGGTATCCGTTGCCCGATTTTATGTCCATGATTTATTCCCACTCATCGAAGCGCTTTTCATCTAAGCGATGAATCGCTTCTATCATACCGACTTGACTAGGTAGCTTGGCATTCTTTGTCAAGCGTTGATGCATAGATAGGGCTTCGAACATGCAGAACCAAATCAGGCGCAATGGAAATTTATGAGCCAATTTCTGAAATACCTTATCTCGAAAATCCTTTTTCAATTTAGTTTCCCTGATTGTAGTTGCTGATAATATTGAAACATCTTGATACCAGCAGGGGTGATGCGATAACCTGGCTTACCGGTCTTGGGATCTTCAACTTCTTCGGCAAATCCCATGGCAATGAGATTATTCATATCAGCCATTAGTTCTTCCATAGAATCATATTTTAGTTTAATGTCGTCTGCTTTCATTTTCCTCCACATAAAAGTCTTATTTTATTATCTAAAGTTTACCACATTATTCGGTTTCTGTCAAGGGCTTTTTGGTATTATCTGTTTTATAGAAACCTTTTCCTTTATACAGAACATGAGGCGCAAAGTATTTTTGCTGTACTTTATCGCTTTTACAACTGGGACAAAATGTAATAATTACATCCGTTATAGATTTTATAACGGTAAAAACAGTTTTACATTCCTTACATCGATATTGATATTCTGCCATTATTTCTTCTCCTCTAAAAATTTATCCAGATCTTCTGGTTTGACGATACTATAATTTGTAATCCACCATTGTGGTATTCCATGGGTGTCTTTTACGAATTTCCCATCAATCTTTTTTTGTGGAAATTGACTTTCAAGATTTCTACAATATAATAAAGCACCAGTCGTAAAGGGCGTGTTGTCATAAGTTTTATTATATATTTTTAAAGATGCTTGTTTACCACTATGCAACCCATAGATTTGTATTCTTGGCGCAATACGATTTCCATCGTCTGCGAACTGGATTTTTAACTCTTTAACATAAACATATTTCCTATCAAGTTCTGGATAGGTGGATTGAATGGTGCCCAGTATTTCAAACTCATTTGCCAACTGATCAGAAAAAGGAATTCGTAAATTGGGTGTTTCCGTCCAGATTTGTTTGAGGGCATCTAGTCTTTTAATTTTAGTTTTTTCCACATAGGTCTTTTGATATTTATTTTCGCCAGTTGTAAATGCATTATACATATTTAACAATTTGCCATTGTGTCCAAAATTTTGGAAGTAATTAATTTTTATCAGGGTTGCCCATTTAGAAGAAAGATAATCGTTTTCTTCTGCAAATATAAGCAGATCGAGAAAATCACCATCGGTAAAAACTTGCGACAACTGATAAAAACTATCGCCTACTGTATTTCCAAATCCCTTCAAAGTTTTCAGGGATTGTGTGATACTTTTATTTTCTACATCTGCTACGATTTTACGATTATCCTGACCAAATTGTAGAGATGGAAACTTTATACCAAAGGCTTCTTGTGCCTCAAGTTTGACTTCGAACAATCTGTCTTTATCCGAATCGGCTTCAAGAATATTTAGGAATACTTCATAAAATTCCATCGGATAATGTGCCTTGAGATATGCACCGTAAAGACTGTCTCCTGCCACGCTATAAGAATGGCTGGCATTAAAACTATAGGCACTACTGTCGTTGATAATCTGCCAAGTCATATCCGCAATACGTTTTGCTTCTTTGGCGTCCGCATTTTCATTTTCAATTAATTTCTTTTTCATACCGGCAACAAACTGATCTTTATATTTCTTGACTTTTTCTACACGTTTTTTTGCAATATTTTTAATAATCTCATATGTTTTAGAAATCGGAATTCCGGCATAAGCCATAACCTGCATAGCGGTTTCTTGATACAGCATAAAGCTATATGGAAATTCTGGTGTCTGAATCAAATCATCAAGAGATTTGATGCCATAAGTAAATGGCTCACGACTTTCAAATAAGAAATAATTTGATTTGAAACCAGGTCGAATGGCTGCTACAAATGCAGATAAATCTGATATGTTTTGTGGCTTATATTTTGTAGCTCTACCGCGAGTTCCTGTTTGCTCAAATTGATTGATGCCCTTAGTCCAACCATTGGCATACACATCCCAAACCGCTTTGTCGTTTTCACACAATTTTAATAGTTCTGGAATAGTATGAGGTTCTTTACCAATACGATGATATGTGTTGTAAATCAGTTCAACTACGCTGACTTTCAGCAGGTCGTTTTTTAGCAACTTATAATTTTCTGCAAATAAACCGTCACAACACACGCAGATATGTTCGACGTTGCCGGTCTTGATTTTAATCAATCCAAATTCTTCTCTGATGTCTCCATGTGAATACATTAAATGGGCACATGGATGCGGAGTCAGGCTGTTTACCAGCCCAAGATATTTTTCGCTTTCTGTAAAAACATCGTGATATTTTTTATCAATATAGTCTAAAACATTGATTGATTCTTTTTCTTCTTCGCTTTCTGTGTGCTTGATATCCATATCATATTTACGAATTTGTTCAGACACAATATTGGCGGTTTCAAAATCAATGTTGGAAATACGAGAATATAATTTCCAAGCGCTACTGGCTTTTACCGTGCCAAAAGCAATCATGGGATAGCTGTGTCCATCGCCCAAGATTTCAGTTTGTGCCTGAGCAAAAACTTCTGGATTGCCTAGGTTCAAATCGATATCGGGAAGACTCTTGGTTTCCAGTAGGCGTTCTGATGATATGAATCTTTCGGGGAATAACTTGACGGTAGCAGCGATACGATCAATGGTGGTAAATTCCAACAATTTCGAGAGGTAGAAACTCGGAGCAGATCCACGTCCTGTAAGGGTAATATGTCCGCCCATTGCTTTACCCTTTTTAATAATTTCATAATCAAGCAAGAAATAGTCAGACATATTGGTAACACAAACCGTATCTAATTCTTTTTTGATTTCACCTTCATAATAAGCCCAACTACTTAAGGGAATATTATTTTTTTCGACATTCCATTGTTGCCATACCAAACTTTCCAAGATTTTATTTTTTTCATCTTGGGTTTTGTCAGGATAAAGTGTGGGTAACTTGATAATTTCTGGATCGAATATGATGGAATCATATGGTTCAACTGATTCAAATATCAACGTGTTTTCTAATGCTTCACCAATTTCAACTTTGTTGAGAACATCTTGTTCCTGAAATCTTTGAAGAACTTCTTCATAAGAAGGAAAGTCTAAAAACCAGTTTTCTTCATCTGGATATTCAATACCACGTGATAGCAGGTAATCATCTCGTTCTTTAGCCTGGTTGGGATATATCATGTGACTATCCATTCCTGCAATAATAGGAATACGATATCGATTAGATAAATCTAATATTTTTTTATTTAATTCTTTTTGTGATTCCACACTGTGGTTCTGGACTTCTAGGAAAAAGTTGTTTTGAAAATATTCTTGCATTTGTAGTAATAAGTTTTCAGCATCTTCATATTTCCAAATGCCACCTATACATGCGGTTGTAACCCACACATCGTTTTTTGGCAGAGAAAACAGAAGTTCAAGATCGATTCTTGCTTTATAATAAAACCCAGAAATATTTGCTTCGCTTAAAATACGATTAATGCCTTTTCTACCGTTTTCATTTTTTGCCAACAGAATAAGGTGGGCGTTTGTTTTATCTTTTTCCAACCTGTCTTTAACAAAATAAGATTCGGTTCCCAGCAGTGGCTTAACATTAAATTCTTTGGATAATTCCATCGCCTCAATTACGCGCCCACTCCAACCGTGCTCTAAGGCAGAAAACACAGATTGTCCCAATTCAGAAACTCGAACTGCCCGATCTCGATTAGATATCGTCGAGTCGGGCGTTGAGATGTTGCTGTACTGAGAATGTGAATGGTAATTGATATAATTATTCATTTTATTCCTTGACTATTTTATAGGGGCAAATTGAACTCATTGAACAAAGAGAATTACAGAAGAACTCATTACTGGGATTGGCTTCAAAATTTTCTTCCTGTTTGATTTTATCAACTACGGATAAAAACCATAAAATATCTTCAGATACTTTTTTTACACTAATAGGAAATCTTTCAATTCCTCCGGTTCTAAAAAACCATAGCCATTGTTCGTCCACTTGGATTTTTTTCTTTGCCCATAAAACACCAGCATATAAATTTAATTGTTTTCTGTAGGGTATGATTTTAGCAGGAACGATTTGGCGCTTGGCATTGAATGGGTTGGAGGATTTATAGTCCATTAAAATTATTTTGCCATTATCTTTATTTTTCAGAATAATATCTGGTTTGATGGTGACTTTAATATCCCTGATTTGTGCTATAGTAAATTCTTCGGCTTGAAGAATTTCAAACTTGCTTTTATCGAAATCAAAATTTTCGAAAAATTTATATCCTTGATCATAATATAACGCACCTAAATTTTTACCAAATCCAAACGGACTATCTGATTTAATATTTTCAGCATAATGTTCTTTATAATATGGTAGCAACTCATAAATTGCTAATTTATCAAGAAAAAAATCTTCCAAGATGTTATGGCAATAACTACCAAATTCTGAAAAATAATTGGTGTGTCGTTCTTGTTTTTCTATATAGGTAAGAAACCATGCGTACTTACAGGTTTCAAATGTGCTGATATTGCTGTAGCTAAATGTCATTTTGTTGATGATATCAGTATTTTTTGGCATCTATTATTCTCTCATAAGGTCAGGAAGTTGTTCGTGATGGTTAGGATCTTGAGTAGGCAACGGCGATGTGTCTTTATTCCATTTATATCGCCGAAATAATTCTTTGGTATTATTATAGAACCTATAACTTGTATAATCAAAATATAATTTAGCCAATCCTATTCTACCCGAATATCTATTTTTCATTGTTTCTACTTCGGTATCATAGGGTGTTGGCTCCTTGCCTTTTCTATATCCTCCCTTACCATCTTTTTCTCCATCTTTTTCTTTTTGGCTATAGCGCTTGATGGAAAAAATATATTGAGCAAGGTTAGGTATATCGCCACTACCTGCAATGTCATCACTGCCTAATTCCTGACCAGTCATGGTTTTCCTCGGATGCGCGATCAACACAATTAAAACACCATACAATAACGACAGGCGATTCAATTTAACAATAAATTCTTTTTGTTTTTGTAACAAGTCTTTTTCGCTGGCGTTATTCAAGCCTATCGTCATTAGGTTATCTAATATCCATACTTTGACCCCGTATTTGCGAGTAACGCTGATGGCTTTTTCAAGAATGATGGTTTCGGAGTTGTCAACTTCCTTGTACACCCACACGCGACCTTTATACCACTGGCGCATTTCTTTTCTCGCATCGACATCCATAATACGCACGAAGTCGCTATTGTCTTTCATTTTTACGTGTTCGCGTCCCGCCATGGTAAGTTCAATCCAAGATTTTAGAACAGGTGCGCTCAATTCGCCACTAAAATAAAAGACATCTTGCCCTTGATCTAAGGGTTCACACACAAACACCTGGTTGACAAAACTTGATTTACCCGCACCTCTTTTACCAGTAATTAAAGCCACGCTACCATACAAAATTTTATATACGATTTTGTCCAGGGGCGCAAGGTTGGTATAAAGACCTTCGGCGGTTTCTATATCAAAATCATCTACGGTTGATAGGTCGTCAATACCAGTAATGGGTAATTCTTTGGCGTCATTAATAAAATCTAAAACTTTTTGACTACCGCAATAATGGAGAATTTCGTTGATATCCTTGACTTTTACTTCTGTTCCATTTTTGCCAATTACCCTGCTTGGTGCGTCCACATATAATGTTCTCCATACACCTAGGCGTTGGCACACCTCTTTGCGCATTTTTAGTCCTGCTTCATCGTTATCTGACCACACCACGATTTTATCAAATAATTCCAACCATTCCCAATTCGTTTCTATCCAGCCATAATTGTTGGCGCCCAAAGGAACGCTCACCGAATTTTTATATCCAGACTCTATAGCGGCAAGACAGTCAATTTCCCCTTCGCATATCAGAAGTGGGCCATTGGTAAAATCAACTCTATTCATATTATAAAGCAACGGCATGGTATCAGTGTCTTTTTGACACCAAGATTTAAATTTTTCGCCTTTATCAACTTTACGCGCAGGACGATATTTTACTAGGGTCAACACATCATTGGTATCATAATAATGAAAAACGATATTGTGATTGCCGTCTTGTTGAACATCAACCATATCCAGAGTGGTTTTAGAAATACTTCGAGTTTGTAAATATTCTTCTACTTCTTGACGAGAATCGTTTTGCTCTCGCGATGGATAGCGATAATCTCTTTCGGTTTTTATTCCTTTTTCGCCAAAAGAAAATTTTGTTTCAGTTAATTCAAATAGTTTTTGAACAGCACCCAAATAGGTTAGACCATTGTGCTGAATGTAATGATCAATAATGCCATATCTACGACCACAGCCGAAGCACTTGAAAGCATTGTCTTTTTTGCTAAAAACAAAACTTGGAGTATCCTCGGCATGGAAAGGACATAGTGCTTTAAAGTCTGGTTCTACACATCCTTCTAATTGTAAGTCCGCCGCTATAATCTCAGCGGCTTGTTCTCCTAATTTTTCCTTCGCGCCAAGTACAGTTTCCTTCGGAACGAGCATGTACATCCTTTCTATTTTAAAAGGCGGAGGGTTTTATGCTCCGCCTTATTAATAGCAACTACAACTTACTAGAAGGGGAGGTCATCCGATGATTCCTCTACGACAGGGGTTTCATCTTGTGCATCTGATTTTTCTTCAGGGACAAAAAATTCCCAATCCCATACAGTAAATTGCTTCGGATATACGTCTACACCTTCTTTATTTTTGAATACTTCGTTGGTGAGCGACGCGCTCTTGAGAACAATCCAAACGCCTTTGGAATTGCCGTCTTCAAACTTATCTGCGCCTTCAAGGGCATCAATAAGTTCGTCGATTTTAGCCTGAGCACTGGCGGCAAAATGAATACCAGGATAGGGGCTGCGTTTCCACGTATCTGTCTTTTTATCGTGGCGACTATCGCGTAGCATAACGAGGGAATAACCTTCTCGCTTTTCAACCTTGGTTGCAAGTACTTTGGTTTTGATATTATTAAAATTCATATTATTCTCCCTCTGCCGGTATCTCAATAAGTTTACCCAATAATTCAATCAATTTAGCCTGATCCTTCATCTTGCTAGGATTACCACTAGGCTCATATGTTTTTAACAATGTCATAACCTTTTCATTGGTCTTGGCATTCAGGCGCTTGCATTCGGTGATAACTTTTCCCTGAAGATCTACCAAGACTTCTTCCTGTTTCTTGAAAATAGTAGCCTTGCTTTCGGCAGGAACAGCGGGAGTGTCTACGGTATTTTCATTAATAGACTTCATAATTAATTCGATGGTTTTTTCGTCAGGTTTTTTGATATACATTCCTGTAGAAACATATCCCATACCTTTATCCACAGTGGCATTGTTATCCATGTCCATCATCAATACAAAATCGAAGTCGAATTCAAAACCATCTCTTTGCTGGAGTTCCATACCAACTTTTTCGTAAACCTTGCGGTTATTCTTTTCTGTTTCAGCATAACCTTGTTTGGCACGAGTACAGAAAATCATGTGCAAAGGAGATCGAATAATAGCATCGATTAGGGAATTCTGGAGTGGAGTACCTACAGCCCACCCTGCGTAAATATTGCCACCGAATTTGGACTTAGCGGCGTCATTGACAACCTCAAGCAGGCCGCCTTCGCCATTATAAAAGTGACTTGAACTATCTACAATTAATTGTCCATATCCTTCCTTCTCAGCTTTATGGATATTGTCTATTAGTAGCTGGGGATGAAAGGGGGGATCTGCATCATCAACATCAAACGCGAATTTATCTGCATACAAACTCATACGAAAATGCTCGGTATCAATTGCAGCGGTTGGTTTCTTGGTTATTGTTTCCAAATACTTTGCAAAAGTAAGCGCTGTATAGGTTTTTCCTGCGCCAGACGGCCCGCCTATTACTACTCGAACAGGCTTCTTGCCTTTTACGGCTTTAATAAAACTCATTTATTTCTCCTTTTATAAATAGACTTACTACAAATATGTGCAACCTAATAAAAATACTATTTTATGTTGTTAAATATGTGCCTCCTTGAAGTTATTTATTCCAATAAAAGCCCTGGCAAGCATGGTAGCAACACGTTCTTCGTGCTCACCATCTTTATGATTATTCCTCATTTCACTCAAAAAAATATGCATGAATTCGTGAATTACAACTTTTTCTATATCTGAGTCATCCACGGTTTCTAACCTGTCGGTATTAACGCCGATTTTCGCTTGTTGATATTGCCACAGAGATTCGCAACAAGCAGGGGCAAGTTCAACCAATTTATTATTTTTTAAGAACAGCGCTTTGAATTCATCTTTATCAAGAAAATCTAGTTGAATATCCCATTCGGTTAAATTGAATTTTTTCAACCAAAAGTCAAATATTTTATCAAATAGTTTTTCTTTTTCTGTTAGCATATTACAACCTCATGAATGACATATTTTATTATGAAACTTCGTTGTTTTCCATGCAAGCCACAGCCAACGCCGCAATCTTAAGCACATTATCCATGGCAAGAAGTTGATCTAATTTATAAACGTTATGTTTAGCTCGTGATAATTGTTCCTCAATATAGATAAGCCATTCCCCAACGGATGTGTCCGCATCGCTTTTGGGACGTGGGGGCTTGCTGTTTTGATATTCGCGTTCTTCGTCGATTAGTTGATATGCTTCTGATCGTTCCATTTTTTCTCCTTATAAAATAATAATTTCATTGCAAGTTGTCAGTATCAATAATCTCATATCCGAAAGGATTGTGCCATTCGTTATCAATACCGTTGACGAATATTTTTCCATCATCAGTTAATATAGCAGAGATATTTTCTTTGCCTCTTTCTTCTTTCATATATTCTTCTACAAAAGAGAGCATAGGTTCAACTGTTTTAAACAAACCCCTATAATAATCGCAGGAGTATTCACCATCGCATCCGGTATACAATCTATATATTTTCACTTTTTGCTCCTTAATAAAATAATACTTTTATTGGGCTATTGTGGTACTATTTCCAGAATAGTCCCCATAATACTTTTTTCTTGCTTGGTTTGCTATAATTCTCGCTTGTTCGATATTATTAAATTTTCCTAAAACAGTATTTTTTCCATTGACTTGAATTTGAACTACGTACTGCCCATTTATAAGAGACACGTTGCGTTCACCAGAAGTGTTATTTGCGTTCTCGCCACATCTGTTTTTTGTGTTTCCTCCAAAATCAGTTATTCTTAGATTGGATTTTCGGTTATCTAGAGTGTCTCCATTTATATGATCAACAATATCGTTGTTTTCACAATTCAAAATAATCCTATGAAACCTAATTACTTTATATTTCGGTTTTCCGTCAATGGTTCCTAGATATAAGGTTATTTTTACATAAAATTTCCCATTTAGTTTAATATATCTACTAGCATAAAACGTACCATCATATGCGTTCACTTTATCAAAATCTTCTTTATCAATAATCGTTATTAAATCATTGTCTTCTCGCCTATGGAGAATTATTTTTATTATACCGTTTTCGATAATATATTTATTTTTCATTCACCTCCGATAGAAGCCTAATTTCATTAACCTTTGATTGACGCCAAAGGCTTTAGTGATATTTTAATTTCAACCAGATCTTCTTGGTTTTTCATAACTTCATCAATGTTTTTGTATGCACCTGGTGCTTCATCTAAATTAGAGGCATCTCGCAAGCCGTGCACAATACCAGTCATTTTATCTTGTTCATCTTTCAGGTTTAAGGTTCTTACGGCATCCTTGCGTCCCATTCTACGACCTGCGCCATGGGAACAAGATTCGAAACTTTCTGGATTACCCAATCCTTTGGTGATATAACTGGATGTTCCCATAGAACCAGGAATAATTCCTCGTAGCCCCAGAGTGGCTTTTGTGGCACCTTTACGATGAACCAAAACATCCTTGCCGTAATGATTTTCAAATGCGGCGTAGTTATGATGAATATCAATTTCATCTTCCATATAGCAATCCACTACAGAAGATAAGCAAAGTAGAGTACGTCTAGCCATCAAATCCCTGTTACCCTCGGCAAAATTTAAGCAATATTTCATTGCTTGGAAATACTCTTTTCCTTCCGAGGTCTCAATAGGAAGAAAAGCCAAGTCCTTATCCGGTAATTGCACATGCCATCTGTCGCATAATTTTTGCGCAAGTTTGTGGTATATATCAGCGGTTTTCTTGCCAAAGTTACGGCTTCCAGAATGAATCATAATCCATATATGATCATCTGATCCTTTTTGAATTTCAATGAAATGGTTTCCTCCCCCAAGCGTTCCCAACTGTTTTCGGGCTGACGGAAGTTGATCCTGGATGGTCTGAATATCTGGAGCGTCATCGAATCCGTCCCATTCTTGATCTTCTGGATGATGATTAAATCCCACAGGAATAACATCACGGATTTTACCCATAACCAATTTTAATTCTTCTGTAGAAATATCTGTCAGAGAAGTTTTTATCGCAGCCATACCACAGCCGATGTCCACACCAACCGCATTTGGGACTATCACGCCTTGGGTAGCCATGACGCCACCAATGGGCATACCATAACCTTGGTGACTATCTGGCATAATAGAAATCCATTTATAGACAAATGGAAGATTGGCTAAGTTTTTTGCTTGTTGTAAAGCGCCATCTTCAATATCTGTTAGCCACATTTTGATTGGTAATTTCTCGCTGTCAATAACTTTCAAATTATCTCCTTCCATATATGACTTTGCTTATTCACAAAAGGCGTGAGCCGACTGGTATCCAGTTATTCTCTGGCTAGGGATACTCCGCGCTACCCTTTCGGGTTTCGAGGCGTTACTCTCTCTTCAGACGCTTTAAGTGCCAGACAAGATGTTGCCTGCATATCGGCTCATTGGCAACCCACGCCTTTTGTGAACAAACTTAATAAAAGCACAATTTCATTAACACTAATTATTTTTTATGACGAATTGTATATTACATTCGTCGTCGTTCTCAATCATTTCAGCAGTGTCTACCATCTGTTCCTTGACTCTAATATCAAACTCTGGGGTTGTTTCATTGCTGCTAATAAACTGATTCTTAATTAATTGCCACATATTATCTAGATCTCCATATGTTTCCACCATCCACCCCGCAGATAAAGATTCGGAGTAATGTTCCCATACTTCTTCGGCATCTCGCAAAGCAATATCGAATCCATGTAACATAGATATATATTGGATTATTCTGCAAATATTGATATGTTCAACCCAAATACTAGAATACATGCGTCCATCCTTATTTTAACTTACTGCATAAAATCACATTTTACTACATTTTGGGTGAGCGCACTAGCACTATGCTAATCTGTTTGGGCTGGGGCTTTCACAGATAGGGGAATTTAACCCCTGTCTCTCACTTGTAGCGGGTGTTCGATTTGAACGAACGTATCGAGTTTATGAGACTCGTGAGTGATCCACTACTCTAACCCGCTAGGGTGATAACATACTACCGATCTAGTTGTTATCTATATGACGCCAGAAATAATCGGTCTCTGTGGGAGGTTATTCTAGAATTATCCCAATCTCGGTTCGCTAGGCTCGCCCTATCGCGTGATGCGTTCTGTTGAATAACTATACCACAATATCTTAAATCTGTCAAGGGTATTGCTCCTCATATTTGCACATGTATTTTGAGGATGTCTCCTGCTCGAAACATTATACCTATTCGCCCAGCAATCCCTACCGCGAACCCACTCGCCATCATCGGCATAACTACCCCTGTGCTAAGACATGTTCTACTATACGAGTAAAGTCAATACTAGAAAAGCAAATCCAAGATTCATAAGGTCAAGTCGCCATACGGGGACGCCCAATGCTTTCAAAAGAAAACTGACAAACGCGCAAATCAATAGAATGGTATCCAACATTTTACTCCTTTCTTAATGAAATTTTAGTTTCATGTTATGAAATGTGGGTTTTATGTGGTCTTTTTCCACACAAAAATCGGTTCAACTTTATGCGATACATCTTTTTTATTTCCTTGTCCTAAAAACTTACTCAATCGCATGTGATAAGTTTCAGGTTCTTTGCCAAAAACTTTTGTGCCTATTCTATACGTATCTTCGTCAATCGGCTTTCCTACGTTGAGAACCAAATATCCATTGGGTTTTAGGTAATCGAAAGAATGATTGATTAATGGCGTCAAAAATCCTTCCACCCATTTTTCGTATGTTGGGTATCTCGCATAAGATTGTTTTTCATCTGCGGCATACTTTTCCACATTAAAATATGGTGGCGACGTAAACACCAAATCAAATTTCTCATCGGTGACAAAATCCTCAAAAGGTAGGGCAGAAGTTGATAATTCAAAAACCGGTCTGTCTGGGCGAGCCTCGAACAAATGATTGTGCAGATTGATATTCCCAGCAATAGAAACCTTGTTTGGATCTGTTGCAACATAGCGACGCACCTGAGAACAAAACGCACCCATCAATCTTCCGCCATATCCCATACAGGGATCTAAGACGCTGCCACCAATTGGAGCATATTTTTGGTAAACCCACCTGGCAATAGATGGTCTAAAATTTGAAGCAGCTTGTCCGCCAAAAGCACTCAACGTTCTGCGCACACACGAGGGATTAAGATTGCGATCATTATACTTGATTCTTTTCGTTAGGGCGGTACGGAATAGACCATCATCAAGAAAAATATCCATGGGTGATTTTGCGTTTTTACAATTTACAGCATACATTTCTTGATGAAACATGTTGCATGTTGCAAGTCCCAACATTCCCTGTTGAAGTTCATTATTTGGCAATTCTATTTTTGAACTGTCTGATTTTGATAAAGACAAACATTCTTTTTTAATCTTGTTGTCATCGATTTCAAAATAAGGAAATCCGGTTTTACGGTAATGTTCAATCAGAGTTGAAACAATATCGTAAATTTCAGATTCTGATAATGCTTCCAGAACAGTATATGGTGTATTTATAATCTCATCGTAGTTCAATAATTCACCTCATGAAACTTGCATTTTATTATGATTTCGGAAACCTGCGTCGGTATTCTTCAACAGAAATCTTCATTTTCTTAGATCGTCCTGCTACTACTCGTTCATTATTGGTAGTCGCTTCTTTAATTTTAGGCAATGGTTCAGGCAGTGTTTTGATAACTTTTAAGGTTTCTGCTCCCTCCATACCAGTAGCCATATGGCTTGTAACAACGGTCTTGCGCTGATTATCGAAAATAAACCATTTGTTCTTGCTATCTTTTTTCAATTGAAATCTTTGCATTTTTCTCCTTTTAATAAAATACCGATTTTATTTATTATATTTTATCATCCGATGAATGGATTCTTTCAAATTCCAAACTCGTAATGTTCCTAACCTGGCTAATCTGAATGCTTTTTTATAGTCCCATTTTTGTGCAGATTTATTAGATACAGGTTTTCTCGCAACACTAACAATACCCTTACTACTTACAAATAAAATTCCTGCATGTTCTGGTACATATTCCTCACAGCCTTTTAATTTTTCAGGCATAGCAAACCACAGATATTTTATAGATGCGCAATCGTGGTGATGTGGTTTTTTAGCGTCTGCTTTTAGATCTGATTTAGAAATTTTTATTTCCACTTCGCTTGCATACATTCCAACCATATTAAGCATACATAAATCCATTTCATATCTAAACATGCCGTGGCTTACATTTGGAACAATAACGTTTTTTCTAGTATCAAAATATCTAGCAATAACAATTTCCATTTCTGCTGTGGTTTCATAATTCATAAGTTATCCCTACTACATAGAATCTATGTTTTATTATAATATCCACTTTACAATTGGGTCTCCTGAATATGCTTTTTCCCACACCATCCAAGTGTACGCCAGAAGCCCGCTCCCCCTTCCTTGATCATTGCCCTTATCAAAACTCAATCTTTTAGAAAAAACATATATAGTTTTTGGAGGGTATTGTTTAAATAGTCCGTGCCTTTTTTGTCCTTCTAAAAAATTCAGTTTCAACAACATGGCTATTTTATGATCAGCGCAATCAAAAGAGTGAATTAAAAATTGTTCGGCTTGTTTATATGGAGGGTTGGTAATAATATTATTTACTTGTTTGAATGTCTCCAAAAAATTTATGCTAGGTTGCCCATAACCTCTGTCGTATAGATCTGTTGAAATTATCAAATTTTCTTTTGGTAATAATTCAGATATTGCACCATCACCACATGCACACTCCCAAATAGATCCAGAAAATTTTTCCTTCTTTAATAACTCTTTTGTAGCATATGCTGGAGTGCGATAAAAATCTTGTATCTCTCTATCTTTTTCGCTCGATCCTACCAAGTATCTACTGTCCAATAATCATCCTCCTACATCACGAAACACTCATTTTATACAATAAAATCGCTATTTCATTCACAATACTGAGCATCATCAACTAATTTTGCAAAGACTTCTTTTACAAATTCCCTGGACATAGTTTCAGAATCAATATTAATAACACCGCTATGTATAAATTTTCGTATGCCAATTTGACCAAATCCATTACTGCCCCACCAACTTATACGAAAGCCCATTTCTTCTTCATTGCTATAAATTCCACCAATAGTAGCACTAGTTATCATAACCCCATCCTTTTATATATAATCAAAGAAGATTCCAACTTTAAAAATAAGCCATCCAAATTTTAAAATAATACGCGAATCTCTTGGTGGAAAAACTAAACTTAAAATTGGAAGTATATAAAAACTATCTTCGAATTTGATGGTATCGACATATTCGAACATAACATATAATCTTTTTTTGTGTATCATGAAATACTCCTTTTATTCGCTTTTATTTACCCAATCGTAAACTCTGCTCTCAGTACTTTGGTCTTCCATCCTGAAAAATATTAACTCGTCTTTTGGGGTACGCCCTTGTAAAAGTAGAATGATAACCCAAATACCCTTGATGATAGTAGTATACATGGCTTGAAACAATATTCTATCTAATTTGCTCATGAAATCTTCCTTTCATCTACTATTCCATCTTCTATAAATAATTTTATGCGGAGTATCGCCCTCTGCTTGACTTTCAGCAGCACTACATCTCACACAATATTCCCCATTTACATATTCGTTTTCTGACCACCATTCTAATTTGCATCCAAACAATCTGCATAGTAATCTGCGCCACCAATAACTAATAATCATTACAAGTTCATTATATTTATCATCCATCATAAAATATCTCTTTCATCCTATCAAAATGTCTACACTAAACCATAACCAAGAAATCAAATAATATTTATGCCATCCAGAATAATTAGCGTATTCTTCATCTATTGCAGTCCACTTAAAAAAGTGGGGCTTCCAACTGAATCCAGAAGGTTCTTTATAAAATTCAATATTCATAATAAAATCACCGTTTCATGTTCCTTTGATCAATAGTTTCCTGGTAGTGCTTATCACATAAGGTCAAGATCCACCCTAAATCATCTCGCACTTTACCCTTTTCACCACATTGTTCACAAATTTTATAGCTCTGATTCTCGTAATAAGCAATCAGGTCATGATACCATTCTGGTGCAGAATCTAAGTAAAAACGGAGTCCGGCGAATTTCTCTTTTACCTGCCACACTTTGACATGTTTGGGTTTGGCGTCATAAAGATTGTTAATAAGTTTAGCCCAACCTGCTCCCACACTGTGTAAAGCTGTTTTTCTTTTTAATCCACCGCCATACCAAATATTTTCAGGATATCTGATTCTATTCCATAGAAGCTGCAAGCGCCTAATAAATCGTTTCATACCACCTCATAAAATCCACCTTTCATTTAGTATAAGTGCCAGCAATGAGCATTGCCAAAACATTCTTTTCTTCGTCGTTAAGTTTCTTCCACATTTTTGTAACAATGTTCATTACCTCACTAAATTTTTTCATCATGTTTTCTCCTTTTCTATAATGTAACTATACCACACAAACCGAGTCTTGTCAAGGCATAAATACTTGTTCTATTTACCCAAAATGACAATTGTTTGATCGTAGTTATGAATAAGTGTTTTTAACGCGTCTCGCATATCTAATTGCCGAAACGAAAGCATGGGCTCGTCAACATAAATCGTCTCAAACACTTCTGCATGATGTAGTGCGCGAAGGAATTCTCCAATATCTGAAACAATAACTTTTGCCGGAATTTCACCAAATGTTTTTTGGCTCTCGCGGTTAAAAGTAATTATTAAGTCTTTTGATGTGGCATTATTTTTAATAAAAGTAGTTTTACCCACGCCTCTACCAATATCAAGACGTATTACTCCGTATTCCCATACTGCTTCAGACGGAGAAAACATTTCCATGTTGTGGCTATTGGCTTCTCGATTTTGCTTATTGAGATCAATTAGTTGTTTCAGAACATCATCGTATTCTTTACTCATATTGCTCCTTCACGCAAGATTACTTTATGTTGCCTAATTTATTTTGAAAATATTCATGTTGTGAATATTCGTCAGCTAAAATTTCGTGATATTTAATATATAGTCCAAAAAAGTGTTTATAAAACTTGTATGCGCGAAGCAACACTTCTTTTTCTTTTTTACAATCGTCGTATTCACCAGGCATACACTCGTAATTATCTTTCATATCATCCTCATAAAACGGTCATTTCATTGCCTAGGTGATAATTTGTTAGCGACTAAATCCTGAATAGCCTTATAGCCCTCACCATAAGTAAAATAACCTTCAAGTGCTTTTTCGATACCAGATCTAATAGCAACGGCGGCGGTTTCACGGATTACTTTATCGAAATCATAAGATTGAATTATTTTCTCGATTTCGGCACCGACATATTCTTCCGTCTCTTTATTGTATTTTGACAACGTTTGAATTATACCTACTTTAATACCGTCTAAATCAAATCTAATTTCTGGAAACTGATTCATATTATTCTCCTTTTTGTTTTTGATAAACTTGTCCATATTGGATACATCATTCAAATCATAGGGATTAAATTGTTTATTCATATTTCTCCTGGGTTTAAAATAGGTGGCAACCTAAATTAATTAAATATTCTTAGTTACAATCTGTATTGGATATCCATCCGATAAGCACACAATAATATATGCTGGAAGATTAATTCCTTCATCTTGATTATATGCGGGAAGAATAATTATTTTATCATGTAACTTCAATGTTTCCATAATTTTCAAGAACGGATTTAGCGCCTGTGGATAAAGCACAAATCCGGTTGCTTCTGTTGTATAAAAAACTTCATTTGAGTCGCTACTTATTCCTCCACTGCGAAATCCTCTTTCTTCGGCAGACAAGTAAAATCTAACGGCTCGCTCCACATTATTCCCAAAATTATTTTTGTAGCATTTCTGATAATCCACGTTATAAACATACTTAATAAAATTTGTATCTACTGCTTTTAAATCACCATCACCGTCTGTAACACCCATTCCTTCACCTCTACCTTTTCTGTTGCCACCTATTTGAAACCTTATGAAACAGTTATTTTATTGTGCTTCACAAAACGCATCATATTCATCGTCAATATCTTTTAATGTTTTGTAGACCGCATCGCCAAATTGTCCACTTCCACTAAAAAATAAAGAAATCCATTTCTCATCTTTATTGGTTCTACGCCATGGGTAAATCCAACAGACCTCATCGCCATGGTACAAGAACCAAAATCCTGCCCTGTCAAAATACCAGAATGTTTTGAACAGCGATATTTCCAAACCCATTAGAAATCTTCGAATTTTTCTTTTCATACATTCCTCATTTGAATATATGTTATTTTCTGAACATAAGGCAACTATATCATTTCTTGTAAAACCAAAATACGTTGGAAATTCTTTTTTTATAACAATTAATTTACCGTTTTCTTTGCGCATGATTTTGTCCTTTCATTTATTTTTTGGTTATTGCCAGAATATAATCTATAGACCCTATCGTATTTTTCATAAAAAAAGAATATTTTATGTGATAAAATATTGTTCAGCGTTAATCTTTATTTCTTTTAAATTTTCAATTAATTCATCTATCTCAGATATTAATTCTTCTGGTGAATTACATGCCATCGTAATTACTGGAACAGAATCATGTAAAGTCCAATTATATAAAGATAAAGACACTTCATTATATTTATTTTTTAGTATGCTTATTCTGCTTGGCGCCATAATCTTCTCCTCTTATTTGTTATTTAAAATTTTCTAATAAGTTTTTGTTTAGGATAATAGGCGTTTTATGTCTATTGCCCTATTTATAAGTAACAAAATTTTACCTTTCCATTTTTTTATATTGGTTGTTCCCATAATTATACCCCTCAAAGTATCCTAGGCAATATAAATTTATATTTTTATCTTTTTGTTTATAGCCCAAATCATTTTTTCCATCAATATACCCATCGTCAAAACCTTTTATATAACCAATATACAAAGTTTTATTTTTAAAATAAAGATCAAATTTCATAATTTACCGGCGGTCATATCTTTCTCATTAGGCGAACAATATAATAACATCTTATTGTCGTCTGCATTTTTTGCAATTTCTATTTTTAATTTACCATAATATCCGTTTTTAAAATTCTTAATATTTTCATCATAAGTTTTCTGTGATATCAGCAACGTATTACAATTTGGTATTTGATTTTTCATTTTTTCAATTGATATAAAATCTATTTTCATTTATTTATCCATTTCAAAACCTTATGAAATTATTGTTTTATGTACCTCATGAAAGTTCAATTTCATTAATCAATATGTACAATTTCGATCAGCGATATGGACTGCCTATCATAAACATATCTTTGATTTGCCCCGTTGGTTATGATAATAGTGGCGTTCCCATAGAAAATGTCTTTTTCTTCGTCATCGATTGGATCTACCCAATCTTTTGTTCCATTCTTGAAATGAATTATCGCTTGCTTCATAATATCTCCTAATAAAATTTTACTTTCATGTACTTTTTTTTATTGCTTCTAACAAATTTTCCAGATAATAAGCATCTACATGGAGTTCCATTCCGCCAAAATTCAGTCCCAAATATTGCATTTCTTCTCCATCAAATCCAGTCCATTTATTGTTGTACTCTGCATTTTTCTTAAGGTGAATTGCTTGACTCCAAGTATCCATACACAGATACGCATCGTCACCAATTTGAAGCCTTGCCCAGTTTCCATGTTCTTTTGGAAACATAGTACCCCGCATTAAAATGATTTTTACGAGTTCTTCAAATAAATCACGCGATTCTTTATTCGGCACGGTCATACTATATATCCTTTCAACAAATGTTGAAAACACTCGTACAATGAAATCAAGATTTTATGAGGCATCTTTTCCCTCATCAATCCATTTTTTTTGTACCTTCAATAACTTCTTCTACTGAGATGTCCATTTGTTTGGCAAGCCTAATAAGCATTTCTGCTATTTCCTTAAAAATATCATTCCAATCTTCCATTTTTCTCATTGTGCTATCAAAGATTTATTATAGCCATCTCACGATAGGTGAACCAAGATAATCTTCTTTCCAAACAAACCAAGCAAAGGCAATCATTCCACTATTTTTCATCTTTTCGCCATTGCGCGTTAAAGTTAATCTTTTTCTAAAAACGTTTACTGATGATAAACGGGTTTGCTGCAAGAGTTTACTTCGTTTATCGCCCTCAAGCGCTTGTAATTTCAAGAGTAAAGCCATATTTTTAATTTTCAATCCGTTGATTGCATGGTCAATAAATTCATTTGCCAAATTAAAAGGAGGATTGGTTATGATATTGTCTGATAATTTTTCTTTAGTTTCCAGAAAATCTACGCCAACTTTTCCATATCCATGTCCATATAAATCTGTGCTAATAACATCATATCCGTTTCGTATAAGGACTTCTGAAATTGCCCCATTGCCACAAGCACATTCCCAAATATTACCAGATGGCTTGAATATGTCTAATAATGAAATGGTGGCATTCTCTGGCGTTGGATAAAAATCGTCTTGGGGTCTATCTGTTGGATTAAAACCTACCAAACTATGCGCTCTGTCCAATATTCTCTCCTAATGAAATCAGTCTTTTATTCTATTCCGCGTTTCTCTATTTGCGCCTTAACCATTTCTAGTAGTGATTGAGCAAGCGCTAGGGCATCGTGCATTGACGCAATTACAATCTCATCCCTCGTTTTGATATCAGTTATAATACAGCCTTGAGGCATTTCTTCAATGATTATTTCCCAAAGATTCTTTATATGTTCGTCCATTTTACTCCTAATAAAAGATAGGTTTCATTGTGTCTTTTTCCCCCATGGGGATTTTTGAAAATATTCTGTAACGAGAAAATATTGATTGGGAAAATGTGTTTTATATGCAACCAAGTCACCAGTTAGACTATTGATAACATTTGCTCCGCTTTCACTAGCAATCCAACTACACTTTCCATACTTTTCCTCATACCAGGTGACGGCGTTTTGCCACAGGAAGCATGATCGTATTTCTATAGCTTCGACCATTGCATTGCCTCCTCGCTGGGCATCGGCTGATTCCTAATTGCTGTGTTAGCCACATCGGAACCCATGGCTTTAAGATACCTCTCGGTGGTACTGAACTGGCTGTGGCGGAGCATGTCCTTCACAATATATGGCGACACATTGTTTTGTACCGCCAAGCAAGCAAACGTCCTGCGGAGAGTATGGGGTGCAATCATCTCAACTCGTTCCGGCGCAATCCCTGCCTTTTTAGCCACAGACTTTACGCGCTTGTAAATAGATCCGCTGCTAGACAGTGAGTGCTTTCCTACCTTTGAAAGAATAAGATATTCGCTATCGCTTTTACGCAAGGACAAATAAGCATCTACCAGCGTTTTTACAATCGGAGGCATTTCTAACTTAACTTTCTTTTTACCCTTGCCTAAAACCGTCAGGAAATCGCCCCCGATATCCGACACTTTTACTCCGATTAATTCCTCACGACGTAGCCCCATGTAAAACATCAGCGCCAGACTAAGTTTGAAGTCAAGAGAATCTGCATGACTAATCATCGCCTGTCTTTCTGCTTCTGTAAGAGATATCTTATCTTTGCGCTCTTCCTTGCGGGGTTTCATATTCTGGATGATGTTTTCAGCGGTCATTTTATGATCATGCAGCCAGGAAGAAAACACCTGAAGATTGCGCAGATGTGCGTTGTAACTGCTGTTTTGTACCGGTAATTCGCTGAGATAATTTTCAAAGTCAATGAGTTGTAACCGTCGATAATCTTCAATGTCTTTAACGTCGTAATGCACCAAGAATTTAGATATGGTACTACTATAACTTCTTAGCGTATGTGGTGATAAGTGGCTTTTATTTTTGATAAATTCATTATATTCTCGCATAATCATCTCCTTGAATATATAAATATTACCACCAATTGCCGTTCTTGTCAAGGGTTAAATATTGTTTTCTTGTTGTTCTCTGTCGATAATATATCTGGCGTTTTCCATCATTTGGATTTCTTCTACTGTTTGTTCGGTAAAACTACAAGCGATTAGAAACGCTTTGAAAGCAATGAGATAGTCATCAATACTGACGCCGTTTAAAGATATTTCGGCAACAACGCGGTAATCCGTGTCTGTATTTAATTCAAATTTTATGGTGTCCATTTTTTCTCCTAGGCTGTCTTTAGCCAATCCGAATAGTTGTTTAAATCTTTATTGCAATCAATAACATCTTTCATTATAGTGTTGTAGATTTCCATAGTAGCTACATCCTCGCTCAGTAATCCGAATTCTTCCATCTGGGTCATTCCGCGAGATTTGCCTTCGGACATTTTGCGCTCCAGAGATTCATGCTTATCATATATCATTTGTAATATTGAATCCAAGGTAATCATATCGGCATCCTATAAACAATATTGGTGTACGGGTTCATCGTCTAAATAAGCGGCTACCAATAAATCCAGTTGCCTATGGCATATCGCACATCTTACCATATTCCAATCTTTCAGCAGATTTTCTTCCAGGTCTGTTTCTGTTTCAGCGTGAAAATCTGATAGCATATTCTTTATATCTTTACCGGTTGGATCTTTATCTTTTTCCAACATATAACTCCTTTATAAAATGTTGCTTTCATTATGTTGTGGTAACATTGTTGCCCATTCTATCAGCGATAAATTTCCTCTTAGTAACTCGCAATGGGCATAACTATCAGTCCATCCATCATATGAATCTTTTCTAATGCAAGATCTTCCGTCTTCATAGTTGCCATCGTATCTAAAATCTTTAGGTATTGATGGAAGTATAATGTTTTTTTCGAAAATCACATATGTTTGAAACAAGAGAAAAGGATGAATAAAATCATCATATACGTGACCGCTACAACAAAATCTGGTACGATATCCCTTCTTATTCAACAGGCTAATAGTGGGCAGCATCATCTCGTCTATTTGTACCAAAAGTCCACCACAATGTTTACACGTTCTTCGGGGCTTATATTTTCTGCCACAGGGCGATTTCATAAGCATGTTTTAGCGGGCATCGTTTGATTTTAGTACAGATATTTTTGGCGTCATAATATTCGCTTATACGTTCTTCGATACTAATTCCATCTTCTATTATTTTTGCTTCCATGACATAGAGTGAATTTTTATGACGAGCACGTTTTTCTTCTATTTGTATATCTGTTTTGATTATCCAATCATTTACCGTAATCATGTACGTCATCACGATCTGGAGAACTGATAATTTGTTGGTACACATCCAATAGTTTATGAATATTTTTTTCGTAAGTTTGTTCCAAGGCAAATTCGTAGGCTTTACCGTTTGCTAGTTTACGAGCATCTTCTATATTTTCGATCATGTCCACTAATGCCTTCTTCCAATTATCTACGCCGTTTTCCACCAGTGTTCCATACTCGCCGAGTTCATGATAGGTCTCGAAATTGGTGGCAATCCATGGAGTTTTCATTATCATATATTCCAGGGCTTTAATCCATGACCGCCTTTTGTCGAACTCACTGCTCAAAGGGGCTAATCCAATATCAATGCTTTTCAACAGGGACGCCCATTGTTCTTCTGGAACAAACGGTGAGAAGAATTTCTTGCCTTCGGGAAGATTGATTTTATCGTAAACTCTTTTGTCACCACCGCACATAATTCTAACATTAGGATATTTTCTACCCACATAGGTAAGAGCAGGTAAAACGCCACTATCCGTAAAAGAAGAAACATGCGACATACTCCCACACCAGCCTATTACAATGTCATCGTGGGGAAATAATGGCTGCGTATCATCTGGGTAGCGATTCAAATCCAGGTAGTTATGGGTGCGATATGTTTTTGTATATGCCATCCAATCATCTGTCAACACCTTAGATGGCGCAATCATGCCCTTAGCTGTGCGAACGCCCCTGCGTAACTGCGTCAACGTCTTTGGCACAACAGTCAGGGTATTCAGCGTATTGTCTTCATTCTTGGTCATTATCTGACTTTCGTGCCAGAAGCCATGGGCTACGTTTTCCGGCTCAATAACATGATAGGCATCGTCAAATATTACCGCTATTGTCTTATTTCTAACCCACCAAAACATTTCCATTACCAGGGCATCGCCAAACAAATTGCGTTCAATTACGATAATATCTGCTTTTTCACAAGCCTTTTGAACCTCCTCTGTATTGGTATTAAAATCATTGATAAAAAATGTATCGACATGATGCCCTTCTAGTTTATTAATTGCTTTTGCCGGATTTAAAATGTTATGGATGGAACAATTTAATTCACCAGGCGAATCTGCGAAAACCATTACGATATCCAAATTTATTTCTCCTTTGCTTTATATTGGCTTACAGGATTTTCTTTTTCATCTTTATTGAGAATAGAATGCATATATATTCTCTTAATCCAATTTAAAAATTCTTCTTTGGTTTTTGCTTTTTTACCTATATTACATTCTTTACAGCAGGGAACAGCATTATCCAAAGTATATCCTCTTGTATTGTCAACCCTATCCATTCCAGAATAATAAAAAACACTATTCATTCCGCCTTTTTGTATATTAGAAGGAGGAGCGTTACAATAAAAGCAATTTTGTTTTGCCAAATATAAAAAATCTTTTTCAGTTAACTCGAATTCTTGATTTTTATTTCTTGCAGATTTTTTATATGACATGTACGCCCTATGAATGTTGGCTTTTTCGAGTCCTGACTCAAAATGGTCTTTAAGGTAACATCCGCAAGAAATTGTGTTTCCGTTTACTAAATTTGCTCCTCTAATAATACCTGGATTTCCGCAATCGCAAATACAATTCCAATATATTCCTGATTTTATATTTTCTGGTCTTTCTGCTAAAGATAACACCGTCCATCTACCAAACTTCTTGTTAGTTAAATCAATCATTCTCATTTTGCCAACAATAATTCTCCTACATCCACAACTCCTAGTGTATCCCGACGCCAGACTGCTCCCTCGAACAACAGTAGTGTTGTCACAATCACACTTGCATTTCCAATAAGGCTGTTTTCTATAAAAATGATCAAGGAATAGAACTATCAAACTACCAAATCTCTTTCCTGTAATATCTTTATTTCTATGGCACTTTCCACATGTTTGGAGATTTAAAACCAGCAATTCTGTAACTGTTCTTAAAGAGGTATTTCCACAATCGCAGTAGCATTCCCAAGTTGTTTTTCGCGTTTTTTTCGTTTCCGATTTTTTTATTGCCGTTAATTTTCCAAATCTCATCCCTGTTAGGTCGAGATTGATATATTTGCTTTTATAAGCCATATTTTTCAGGGTCGATTCCCGCCTGTTTTAAAATTGCGTTTTGGGTATTTGTAACAAGGGTCAGATTCTCGGCGGTGTTCCTCCATTTCTTAAAGACTTTAATCCAATTCTGTGAAAAATCACGATTGCCGGTCATTTGTCCTCCAGGCTCTAACCTATAACTGCATTCCGCGTCTAACAATGAGAGATTGTAAAAATCGAATTTTCTGCTTAATGCAATCCAAAAATCATGATCTTCGGTTGACGTTAACGTTTCATCGAGCCAATATTCTGTTTTTTCCCACGATTTTCTTGAAAAAAGAGTATTGCAACAAGGACAGATATTCATCCATAATATTTGGTCACGAGAAAATTCTGAGTTCCAGTATAGTTCCTGATGTTTGAGACGATATCTCTTTTGGTTATCTTGTATGATGGGATCATATATATTCCTCAAAGATCGTGTATAAACTATTTCCGCATTTAATTTTTTGATATTCCACATTCTAAATTCTAGCGCCAAAGGCATATATTGATCATCTGAATCGAGAAAACTTATGAATTCACCATGGCAGCTTTTAAGGGCAGTATTTCTGGCAGCAGGAAGCCCTTTATTCTCGGCGTGTGCAGTATAAATAATGTTCAAGTCCTGAAATTGACTTAGAATATCATCAATAGGTTCTCCGCCATCGTTGCAAATTGCCACTTCGACATTCTTGTAAGTTTGACTTCGCAGGGATTCCAGCGTTAAGGGTATCCACTCTTTGCGATTATAAACTGGTACAATCACAGAAATCAAAGGATTGCTTTCTTTAGTGTGTTGTTTTGGTTTATGTCTGCTCATATATTTTCTTCACCTCTATATCTACTAATTCATGTGCTCCGCTGTTTTTATAATGATTGAACAGCTTGTCGTCTATTCTATAACCAGCCATAAAATATTGTAACAATACGTCTGCATCTATATCGCCGCTTTTATTAGGATGATCAAGTTGGACTTTGTTGATTGGATTGCTAAACGCCACGCTTTTATCATACATTAATAAATTTGGTTTTACCTGAATGTGGCAACTGGTCATACTATCCTCTAGGGAATTTGGATTATGATAATCGCAATTATCTAGTATTTCCATTATATCTTCCAGCCTGTAAGCAGAACTTGATAGTTCGAGTGGGTAGCCAAAGTCCAGTTGCGCCGTTTGCCAATTATATTTATTAACAACTCCATTGTCTATTTTTGTAGTAGCAGGAATGTCTTGGAGTTTGCCGTATGGAAAGCAGAACGAGCAATTTAAGCCAAGACGTAAACTGAATCCCAAACAATCTAGATTACTTTCCAAATTACTAACGATATTAGCCAAAAGAAAATCTTCAACGAATACAGTGTCATCCACGATACAGAATAAAATACCACTTTTATCGCGTACAATATTCAGCAGATCCGCCTTAAATGATTTTTCTTCTACGAAATTTACCTGTGGATATTCTCGTTTTAATATTTCGTATGATTCCATGTGATGATCATCTGCTCGATACAACACATTCACATATGCGGATTTGTAGATATCTGCACAGTGTAATTGCAGGGTTCTCAGGCACAAATCAAGCTGGAGACCCCTATTCTTGGAAAAAATAACAGTAACGACTTTTTTCATTTATTTTTTCATCCGAATCAATTGTTTATTATATCTGGCTACAGGAACGTCATAATTCATATTTATTTTTTCGATATCCGAAAAATCGCTCCTCTGAATGGCAACCATCGGCACCGAAATATAGCAAGGCAATTGAGGTACAATCACATCCGCATATAGGCAATCTATAAAATAATCATTTTTTTCTATAACATCGACTATTTGTGGCAAATAACGTTTTGATACACCATAAAAATGCGTACTCTGGGCGTGTGTCAATCTGGCAAGATGTTCACTTACCTGAAAACATGGGCGCATGAGATTCCCACCAAAATATATCATAGCCCAATCTAATCCCCAAAGTTCATCCAACACTTTTTCTACAAGATGTTCTTCAAAATTTATTATTTGAAGATCATCTTCCATAATAAGAACACTTTTGTTTTCTTTGAGCGCCTTCTTTAAAATAGCCAAATGAGAAAGTCTACACCCTACCGATGGATTTTCATGCTCAATAGCACTAAACCGCTCAGGATAATAGTTTAATTTATAAAACTCAGGTTCACATGCACCTAATCTGTCGCGTCTTTTATCGAGATTAATCACATATCCCAGTTCAAAAAAATTATCTAATTTCATGGAAGCTCCTGTATAAAAATATTCATTCCTCGTCTTGTCTGGTCTTTCCTAACCATGCCCTACCACACCAGACCAAGCATAACCTTGGCTAACTCTGCCGCTCCATAACCTCAATTTTCTTGCTCAATCAATCTCATCTTGTCTCTGGCGTCCATCATAAACGGATGTCTTTTCTTATGACAGTCTCGACAAGATGTTTTTAAATTACTGGGGTGATTGGTTCCACCTTGATTTAATTCTAATACGTGATGAGTATGACAATCTGTTAATTCTGTTTCATTGCCACAGTATCGACATCTGCCCAAATCTCTTTCGTAAACATATTGCCGCAGTATTCGCCATAAATCCACTGGTGGTCTTTTATACCACGGAAATTTTTTACCAGGAAATTCGGGTAGTTCAAAATATGTTTTAGTAATATTATTTTTTATATTGCCCTCACCTTATCTCACCTGACCAAACCTGACACTGCCTAACCTCGCCGCTACCTACCGCTACTCTCCTACCCAGTCCAAAACCTCAAACTTATTTCAAATTTTACCTCGCCATACCTTAATTGACCGGAACACACCTTATCAGACATCACCTGACCTGGCACCACCTACTTCAGTCTCGCCACACCTTAACCTCAAATTTATTTCACCACATCAAATTTTACAACAGAGAAACGGCCAAACTTGGGGCGATAATCACCAATGCCCACAGTTTTTCCTGCGAGAACCAGAATGTCCTGTAACATATTTGCAGGTAATTCATTATCCAAAACATTGATTGTAAACTCCAATTCCCATCCTGGCTTAAATGCTGGGCGAATACGCACAACTCTTGCCCTCTGTATTACGACGGGGCGCAAATCCAAATACAGTGGCTTATCTGCATCTGTATCTAAATCTTTAGGATTTTCAATACCAAATAGAATTTTTTCTGGATCTATTACCACATTGGCGCTAACCATATCTTTATAAGATTTTCCTCGCTTACCAGTAACCTTAAAGTTAACGGCGGCTTTTACCATGGCTAATTCAAAATGGTTTGCTGGCTGATAAACGCCGTTTTTATCATCTACATATAAACTCTGTCGCCATTCTTCTCGATAATCTTTTGCTCCAGTTGATTTAGTACCACCAGAACCCATCTCCTCATAAGTAGGAATGGGAAAACGGTGTTGCAACATAACTGATGTTCCTTGAACTTTTACATTGACTTGATACATTTACTATTCTCCTTTTTGATAAATAAATTTTTGATATTCTGAAATATGATCAACTAGATATTTTGGATGGGTTTTCGTTGTAATAGGAACTGGGCGAATTCTAAAATTAGGTCTAAAAAATGGATCTCGTAATGCATCGATGTTGGCTTGAAGATTATCTGTAATAACGGGGATGTTCATTTCGGAGTGTCCGTATGACGCTAGTTTCAATTTAATATTTTCTGCACCATTTAAAAATGAAAAGTGCCAACCCGCTTTATCTATATATTCTTTTTTGAATGAATTATTTTGGAAAAAATATCCATCGTATGCTCTAAAGGCATCAAAACTATGTTGTTTCAATAATTTATAAGAACTATATCTATTACCTCTCCATATTGCCGTAGGATCTACAACATTTTCCCAAAGGCAATCAATAAAATAATAATAACAGGATTGATGACAAATGTACAATGTATCTTCATCGATATTATCAAAATTTACCACATCTGGATTCCAAAGTTCATCCGTATCGCCATAGACAACTATATCATCATCTTCTAAATTTGTCAAGGCTTGCATAGCAGCATTTTTATGAATCCTGTCCCTATCCCACTGATCCCATTCTGGACGATTTTCGTCAAATGTATGATAAATTATTTTATGCTCAAATTCCTTAAACATTTCTTTATTTTCTTGAAAGAAAAGTGGTTTTGGTTTACCCGTAAAAGTTGTTGTACACTCATTCAAAATAAATTCATCTACATAGGGATCTAAAATATGGAGACGCAGTAGATATAAATCCAATTCATTAAATCCCGTGGTTACATCATAAACTTTAGGCATTATCTTTCTCCTTTAATTTGAAGCCAAAATCTTGGTGGTTTTGGGGCCACTGAGGATCGTCCACAAGATTGAAATCTGAAATATTTCCAACACATTCATATCCCTTGGACTCCATAAATGGGAACAACTCGTCTTCACCCTTGTTCCACTCAATTAGGAAAAAGGAAGGTTTCCAAGTTTCGAAATCTAATCCCCTTAAAACTTCTAGTTCATAGCCTTCCACATCAATAAACATTGCATCTACTTTTTCAATTTCAAAATAACTTAATATCTGTGTAATCGTATATGCAGGAACTTCGATATTAGCATTCGCCTGATTATTTAGCCGCTTTCCACCAATACTACCCATGGGATGACCATTAAAATCGCCCTTGATTGTATCTCCTACATAATCATCTGCAACTAATGCGCCAAATATAATAATATTTTTTTCATTATCTCTGTTGGCTAAACACTGATTATAAGCGTAGGGTGACGCCTCAATTAATATGCCTGTCCAATTTTGATTACGTTCTAACGCTAAGGAATTACTCTGGAAAATTCCATCATTCGCTCCAACCTCCAAAAACACGCCGTCATTAAACTTCAAATATTTTAAAATTTCAACAGCAACGTCCTTGCTCATAATTCTCCTTTTAGTAATGAAATCCATGGAACAAACGGCGACATCTCTAATCCAATATGTGCTGATTTACCAGGCATACAATTAATAAGAATGCGATTTTTCTGCGTGATCAGTTCTCTAAACATCAAGAAATCCATGGGATGAGGTGCGCCATTGGGACAATATTTTGTAATAACATTGTAGTCTTCTTTCAGCGTTTTAATCTTTGCTGCAAACGTCATAGTAGTTGCATTGGTTTTTTTCCAATGGCAACTTTCTGTAATCATTACTTTTGTATCTTCTCCACCGCCAGAAATAAAGGGATTGTAGCCGCCTTTATCGCTATCTTTGTACTTGTCCATGCTGTCATAGAGAGATAGATAATCAGAAATTTCCAAGCCCTCTCTAATAATTCTCTCGGCGTCATAATCGTGTACGTAGTCATCTTCTACAAAATATGCGATATCTTCATCTTGTAATTCTGTAACTGCTCTATCCACAATATAGCGAAAACTAAGCGTGTTTCCAAAAAATGTTCGTTCAATATTTTTTATTCCCTCAGACACTAAAAACGATATGACATCATCGTCAGCATTATCGGCTATTACAATTAAATTCTCTGTTCCGAATATTTTGACCAAGTTACGAAAACAGTCTTGCCTAGTAATACCTGACAGATCCGTATTAGAAAGTTCTGTGCGTCCCAACGGATTACCCCGACTAGATACGCGATAATAAATTTTGAATTTATTTGTCATATAATAAGCCATCCTTATCTAAAAATTTATAGCCGAATGTCCAAATATCAGAAGACAACCACCCTCTGGAATTATTATATCGCCACCAATATCTGGGAGCAATAACATCTGGCTGATTTTCACTCAGCCACGTAGGAAATAGGGTAAAACTAGAATTAGACAATATAACATTTTTGGCAACATTAAAAATATAATAATCGCATCCCAATTCATTCTGCATAACGGGAATGCTATCACCAAATAAAAGTTTACCATACTTTACGTCATCTGTCAAGACCCCAAATTTCATCCTGGGGTTTTTCTTCAACATAATATTCATGGCGTTTTGATAATATTCTAGCGGTAATAATATTCTGGTGTCGCCACAAAAATCTTTACCTCGTACATGAATAGCGCAGAAATTATCATCTAAGACAATATTTAGACCAGATAATATTTGATCATAACGATTAATATTTTCCGGTTTGATTCTAAACCATTCACGAACGTTGTCTTTTATAGGTTCATAATATCGGGCGTCTTGGCAGTTGGAAATAAACATTTTTGTATTATCTGGAATGTCAAATATTTCCGGCTGATAGGGAAAATATCGGAATAGATCGCCATCGGGATAGCGAGTTTCTTCCACACGCTCAAACCAATATTGTTGTATAAATGGAGGATTTTCATCTCGTTTATAAGCATGTTGTTTACCGTAATCAATATCGAGAAAATCAAATTGTGGAACAGACTGATAGTTGTGGGGCATATCATATTCAGGTACGGGGTTAAACCCCCACTCGTAGCCATTACGCTCGCTTATAGCCCTAGTAATAGCATATACAGCCATTTGGTTGCCGAACCCCGCCGTAAAATTAGATATTAACAATATCGCCTTCCCTATTCATAAAATTAAAACAACCCCAACTTCTCATATTCGAATTTGCCCATTCTTCATTTTTTCCGTAATTGTGATTAGCCCAAAGATAAGGGGCAACAGCATAGGGATTATTCTTATTCAACCAGGTTGGTAAAATATTAAATCCAGAATTAGCGGCAATAATGTTTTTACAATTATTGATAATCCACCAATCTGTAGCACAAGAAAAATGCATTACGGGAATATCAAAAAATGTTTTATAGAATTGCGGATCTTCCGTAATAACAATAAATTTCATCTGAGGATTTCTTTTTGACATAATCTGCATTGCTTTGTCCCAATAGTTATGACCTAAAAACAAGGACGGAACACCTCTGTATTCCCCTCCCCTTGCAGACAAGATGCAAAGATTTTCATCCAATTCTATATTCGCTACTCGTAATAATTGCTGTGATTCCCTAATAACTTCTTCTTTTACCGCATACCATTTTGCCACTTTTTCTTTGTTGAGATAGTTGGCGTCTTGACCGCAGAAAATCGTAATATGAGTGTTTGGAGACACATCAAAAATATCGGGTTGAAACGGATGGAAATTATAGCCATCATGTACTTCCCTTTTTTCCTCCCAAATATTATCGACATCTGGTAAAGTTTCACCATATTCCATATGATTTTCTTCACCATAATTAATATCTTCAAAAAAAGTCATTTGCTCTATACCGCCAAAATAATCATGGCTTGTTTTTTTATTTACACCATATTTATAATTATTTTTTTCCGCTACTGTGCGACAAATAGCAAGCCTAAATAATTGGTCTGAAATATTTCCTGTTAGCCAAGTTGTGATCATTCATGCTCCAATACAAATACGTGATTGCCGTTGCTAATATATTGCCAATTGTCTTTAATCCACTGAACGTGATTGCAATGTTTAACGATTTTCCAACCATGGGACTCAAACACATTAGCCCACCATTTTTCATCCTCGGCAATGAGGTGTGAGATCTCCAAATGATACTCAGGTATCCTATACCGCCCAAAATCCCCCATCGGGATTACGCACATCATCTTTTTAGAAACTTTAGCGAAGTTGTCTAGCATCACAGGAAGTTGTTCTTTAGATAAATGTTCGAGCATATCCTTAATTATAATATGTGTATAACCGGTATCCGCATGTTCGTCCCATGTTTTAGGATCGCTACTATTCCAACAGTTTTCGGGAGAAAAAGATAATGCGTATGTGCTGATATCTGTGCCATCCGCTTTTATTTCTAATGTTCGTAAACATTTTACCAAAAACCCCATGGCACATCCAACCTCTAGAACATAGCTGTCGTCATCTAATCCCAAATAATCTATGAAACCAAAGGCTTCTCGGAATGTCCTTCTGGGCAAAAACCTATAGTTCTCCAACCACCCTTTTTTACTCTGCTTCCCGCGTTGGAAGTAGTCCTCATCATAAAAATCGCCAGTAAATTCCTTATACAAAATCCACATCCTCTATTCTTTGTAATAAATTATGAATGTAATCATTTGAATCTTTTCCACAATTACAAAAACTGCACCTATATCCTAAATCATGGGGCTTATTATTAATTAGATATTCTTCTATCCCCCCTACTTTACAAACTCCAAAATCAGCAGGAATTTTTCCCGCATATTCAGGAGAAAGTTCTATAGAAGGACACGGAAGAAAGTTGGCATTCCAATCCAGAGCAGCACGTATCCACAGCATATAGCAACCCTCAACGACGCCAGGTTCTTTCTTGAACATAATCAGGGGTTTGCCATATCGTTGTACTTCATCATAAACTCGTTGTTCAAATTCTAATGTGCAAGGACGTATACATGTTACTCTAATGATGACATCGTTTTCTTTGGCATAATCATATAGTTTAGAAATTTCGGCAATACTTTTATTGTCATATACTATATATGACATACTTGTTTTTACTGTCGTTGGAATATTAGATAAATCTAATTTTTTTGCATATTCAAAAGACTGAATAGATACGCGAATCCAATTGAATTTACTCAATATATCCGATAAAATATCTTTAAGAGCTAAACCGTTTGTAACCAGAGATAATTTCAACCCCTTATCATAGGCATAAGAAACCGCTGGACTAAAATGTGACCATAACAGCGGATCGCCACCTCCTGACATTTCTACTGCTTTTAGCCCATATTTTTTAAGCACATCTATAGCGGTTGTAAAATCTTCTAGTGATAATTCAGCATCATTCCTCAGCGTCTTATTAAAGCAACAGTACGGACATGATAACTGACAACGGTTATTTGGGAACACGGATAAATGAATTGGCCCAACGACTTCACCTGCCTCTATTTTTCTCAGATGCTCTTGGTGATGAACCAGCTTTAAAATTCCTGGACGGTATTGAGATAAATCATTTGGGTTGTTTTTCAAATACAGCCAGCCTTTCAACATTTGTAATATAAACTAATCTTTTGGCTTCTACCATTTCATTACAGAATTTGGAAATAGATGTCCACATTCCATCATTATAATCATGAAAAAGAAATACGCCACCATCTTTTAATTTGTTTTCATAATTATAAAAATCAGTTGATACGCCCTGATAAGAATGGTCGGCATCAAATATAATTACGTCAAAACCGCTATCGGAAAATTCAGACGCTATGTCTGAAGTTTTTCCCCTATGCATTTTTATTTTACCGCTATCAATTAGTTCTCTGCAATTTTTTGTAAACGATTCATACATATTGGGAATTTTTTGAGCCAGTGCCTTATAAACATTACATTGTCCTTCATCGTGAGATAGGTGCTCCTGAGTATCGCTCCAAACATCCACGCAATCCAGACTCTTAGCAACAGATCCTATAACATAGCTTGACATTCCTATCATGCTACCCAATTCCAATATTTTTTTGTTTCTACATATTTCCATCAACTTCGTTAGTTCTGGTGCAGACATCCCGCCATGTCCAAAAGATACTGCATGTGCAATTATTTCAGCATCATTCATATAACTCCTCTCTCAGATTATAACTACCGGTAAAAATATACCACAACGATCTTTCAACAATATGTCCCTCGGTAGGAGTTCTAGAATTTAATTCATTCATAATGTCTTCCCAAAAGTGCTGTGGATATTGTAGAATGTTTTGTTTAGGCACTAAATATTGGCTGCCGGGAGCGAAGCGTATAAAGTTTAGATGATTATAATTTTCAAAATATCGGTTCATAAATTCATCAAAACTAGAGTAGCGACAACCTTGGCTGTGAGTTGAATTATGCGCTTGAATGTACCATGCGTTATTAATTTCGGCAAATCCCCCGTTTTGATCTCTGGCTTCCCAAGCATTCGCTGGGGTGCTACCATAATATTCTAGTGATGTAAATTCAGTATTTTGAATCAGGTTGTCAAACACGTCTTTTTTACAGTGGTCATAAGGAAAAGATTGACAGAATATTGTAACATCTGGCAGATTATCATAATTATCAGCAATAAATTTACAAATATCTCTTTGGTTGCCGCCTAAATTTCCTATATTTACAATATGATTATCATCTTCTATAGGTTCACCCTTATTATAAATAAGATAATCATTGGTATATTCAGTTATCCAATTATAATCTTCTTTATACCGGCTTACTACAAATAATTTTTCTACCATGGGGGCAAATTTCTGTGATATCCGAATGGAGGTATTCCTATGTTTTCAGGAACGGCATTCTCATATGCGAACCTTGCGGCTACTTCTACGGGAGCATATTTTATCCCATATTCTAGTAACTTGGCTCTGTGATACACGGCGAGATTGCCATCCTCATTAAAATATCCTTGACGTTCTTCCAATTTCAGACCCAGAATATGAGGAGCATCTAATAAGCGCTTAGATCTTAAACTGAACCCGCCGTTACCATTTCTAATTCTTTCACCATCGTCAGTAAGATAAGCATTGGGAATCACCTTCCACGGACTACCAATCCAATCATATTGTAGCCACGCATCATCCCAAAGCTCTGGATGTAATGTCCATGCATGTGCCTGAACATACAGGACATGCGATGTGTTTACATGTTTTCCCAACTCCAAAAACATATAATGATTAAAATCATTGATATTATTTATTTCAGGAGCAAACTCATACACAATATTTTCAGGTAGTTCAAATGGTTTTTCATGACTTAATAATTTTATTTCAGCAAAATCTAGCCCCTCTTGACATTTTTGTAAAGACGCGATAGTTTGCGGTACTTCATGAGAACTATATGCTAAAAGAGTAACATCTTTCAAATATTTTTTCAAATAATTTCTCCTTTATATTTATTTTTTATATGTAGCATTTCAGTATCTACAAGTTCTTGCGTAATTCCTTGAGTGGTTTGTCCCTCCCACAGGTATTGGACAAAGATAAGATCATTCAATATTTTTGGCTCTCCATATTTTTTGTATAGCTGCCAATAAAATTCACAATCAACAAACCACTTTAAATTTTTATCGAAATATAAATTACTACCATTTAAAAATGTCAAGCAAGAAGGAGTACCTATGGTATTAACAAAGTAAATTTGATTGTTCCAAGACGGAATTTGGGGTTTGAATAATCCCACTCTATCGTTGGTATGCATATACATAGAAGTCATCCAGCCAATATTGACGTCAAAATTATTCACGATTTTTTGTAAAGAGTCATTGCTATAAAAATAATCATCCTGGCACATAAGATGAATAATATCGCCAGAAGAATGTTTAAACGCATTGTTCACATTGCTAGATAAGGTGTTATTGTCCTCATCTTTAATATATTTTATATTTAGGTTTTTGATGGTTGCTGCGTATTTACGTATGGAGTTATCGGTTGAACTATCAGATATAATGACTTCAAAATCTGAAAAGGTTTGCTGCTGTAATTTTGCCAGAGAGAATTGAAGCATTTCAACTCCTCTGCCCTGCATTTCATAAACTGGAAGAGCTATGCTCAATAAAGTCATTCATTTTCTCCAAATTCATAGAAACATCAAGGGGCATATTGGGATCAATAACGCCTTCGAAACTTACCACATCGGGCTTTGTTTGTACTGCCAGTTGATAGCCATTTTTTAATTCTGTTCCAACATTAAATATGCCCTGGGCATTATTTTTTATCAGGCGTATGATTAAAGACGCAATAACATCAGTGTAATCAAAATTTCCAACTTGCTTTACAGGCGCCCTTTCGTATGGAAATGGCTTTGATTTAAAAGAAGTTCTGATAAGCAAGTAGTTTTTAGCAAAAGATTGTACGTAGGCGTCTGATACCAGTTTCGAATACGCATACCAGGTTCGTGCGTGTACGGGAACATCCTCTTCTGAAGCATTTGGAACAGATCCGCCATAAATATAATCGCTTGAAATCTGAATAATTTTTTTGTTGTGGTGATTGCAAAAATCAACAAGATTGCACACCGCTTTAAAGTTTACGTCTAAAATAGTCTGATAGTCATTAGCATATGTACCTGTATTGGCTATACAATTTATAACGACGTTATAATCATAAAGATGTTTTTCATATGTTGCTATATTACAAATATCAAAATCATCTTTTTTACGGCTGATATAATCCCATTGGGTTTGTGCAACAATTTCTTTGCCCAGTCTTCCATATCCCAATACCAAATATTTTTCCATTTTATCTCCCGTAAAAATCGCGTATCGATTCAAAAATATAATTCATACAGTCGTCGTCTAATGCGGGATGAACACCTACCCAAAAAACGTTATTCATGATTCTATCGGTGTTCGTAAGTTCCCCGCTTACACGATATGCTCCTTCTGGTAATTTTATATATGCGGGATGTCTTAAGAGATTCCCAGCAAATACCCTTCGGGTTCCTATTTTACGGTTATTTTCCAAATGATTGATTAGCCCGCCGATGTCATTATCGTCAGATCTAAAAATAACCGGATATCCAAACCAACTCGGATCTGATTCCTCTAAAGATTGTAGGGGAATAAAAATATCAGCCAAGGACTCCATTCCATTCGATAATATGTTATAATTTTTTTGTCGCTTTTCTTTAAATTCCTGTAGTTTTTTTAATTGGCTAAATCCTAACGCGGCTTGCATATCTGTAATTTTTAAGTTCATGCCTATTTCAGAAAACACATATTTATGATCATATCCAACAGGTAAAGTACCATATTGTTTGTCGAAACGATGTCCACAAGTATTATCTCTTCCGGTTTCGCAAAAACAATCCTTTCCCCAGGATTTCAGGCTATTAAGCATCATCAATAACTTGGGGTTGTCTGTAACAACAGCACCGCCCTCACCCATAGTAGATTGGTGTGCGGGATAAAAACTAAACGTAGCCATCTCCCCATAATGTCCGATAGGATTGCCGTCGTAAAAGCCACCAGAAGCATCGCAGCAGTCCAGCATCATGTGTAAATTATGCCTTTTTGCTATTTCGGAGATGGCTTTTATGTCAACGGGATTGCCCAACGTGTGAGCCACAAAGATGGCTTTTGTTTTTGGGCTTATTGCGGCTTCGATTAACGCCGTATCGATATTGAGAGTTTCATAGTTGACATCAATAAAAACCGGCACTAAATTGTTTTGTACGATTGGATTTACCGTTGTAGGAAATCCGCAGGCTACGGTAATAATTTCATCTCCATCTTTTATGTCGGCATACGCTTTTTTCAAAGCGCTTACTGCAAGCCAACTTGCAGAAGATCCTGAATTACAACTGGTGGCATATCTTCGGTTACAAATTTGGGACAGAGATTTCTGAAATAAATCATTATATCTGCCCTCTGTAAAATGAACATCAAGAACGGCATCAATTGTTGTAAGCAAATCCTCTTGCGTAATTAGCTTGCTAGAAGATGGCAGGTAGTCTCTTTTTGGAACCAAGGACTGATCTTTATTAATCACGATAGGAATTCCTCATAAAATAATCATAGTACCAATTTACTGTTTTTTCTGCGCCTTTTTCAAAATTATAAGATGGTTGCCACCCCAAAGAATTCATGTGCTCACCATCAAGACACTGAATATCGATTTCGCATTTTGCAGTATTTTTTATATCTGGTGTAATACAAACACCAGTATACTTTTGTGCAACCGATAATATTTCTACAACATTCTTGGCTTTACCATAGGAAACATTGACTATTTCGTTGCGTCCTAGGTTTGCAATAAATAAATAGGCAGAAATAACATCCTCGATATAAATGTAATCTCGCATCATGGAAACGCCATCGCTACGGATATCCATTGGTCTACCCACATAACAAGAACGAATAGCTTCTGGAAAAACCCTGTTCCAATTCAAGTCTCCACCGCCAAAAATATTGCCACAACGTAAAATAGATATAGGCATACCATAGGTATCACGATAGCTCTGAGCCATAAGATCAGTACACGATTTTGAGCAATCATATGGGAATCTGCCATTGAGCGCCGTCTTTTCATTATATGGTGCTTGTTCGTTACCATATGCCTTATCGCTTGAAGCAACAACAATGCGTTTTACGTCGCTATTCATTCTAGCGGATTCCAAAAGATTGACGGTTCCCATGGCGTTGGTTTCCATTGTTTCTCTTGGATTTTGTAGTGCCTCAGATACAAGTGCTTGTGCGGCTAAATGAAAAATTGTATCAACCTGGTGGCGTTGAAGTATTTTTGTTGTAAAATCGTAGTTCCGTATATCTCCTGACTCCAATATTACATCATCCAAGTCCCACAAATGAACCAATTCCATGTTATCATGGCTTGTAGCAACGACCTCTATTCCTTGGTTTAACAATTCCTGCACAAGCCATTGCCCAACAAATCCAAAAGCGCCAGTAACCAATACTTTACTCATAAGTTATTTCCGCCATTTGTCCAAAAAGCCTTTCCAGTGTTCCACAAGTCCATAAAGAGATTTAAATCTTTTTGCGTATCAATACTCCCCCAATTACCGAGATGTTTGTAACCAACCATCTTTTGATGAAGTACAATTCGTGGAATACAGTCGCCTTCAAAACTATCGTCTTTCTCGATATAATCAAAAATATTGGGACTACATACCATAAAACCCCCATTAATCCAATCATCTCTTTGGGGCTTTTCGTTGAATGTTTTTATCGGAGACGTTTTTCCTTCGCCCTCTTCCAAAACCATAAGTCCATATCTTTCGGGAGGATGAACGGCGGTTATCAATAAATCTGGTGAAGATTTATCTGCATAAAAACAATGTTCCACATCGGCGAGATTTACGTCGCTTAATCCGTCACTATAACTTAAGCAAAACGGATATGCGCCTATTTCAAATCTAAGGCGCTGAATTCTTTCTCCGGTGTTGGCGTTTTCACCAGTATTTATCAGGCGCACAACATATGGCAAATCTATATTATTAAAATACTCTTCAAAATCTTCATGGCGATGCCCTGTAGCCAAAATAAATTCATCGTAACCGAAATGATTATAACTATTCATAACGTGTTGAACCATGGGTATTTCACCTAAACGCACCAGTGGCTTAGGGTTAACGTCGTTCAATCTTGAGCCTTTGCCACCTGCTAAAAGCACAACTTTAGTCATATTAAATTTATACTCCTTATTTATTCAAAACAATTTGCGTCTTGTAATAACTTCCCGCACAAATCTTTCTGAGAAACAACCGGTAAAATTCCTTCTGGTATTGGCCATTCGATACCAATTGATGGGTCATTCCATAGTATGGCATAATAACTTGCGGGATCATAATGCTGACTCGTCATATACAAAATTTCCGCCCAAGCGCTCAGGGTATAAAATCCGTGCGCAAATCCTGGCGGTATCCAAATCTGCTGTTTTTTTTCTCCCGACAAAACAACCCCAACCCATTTTCCAAACGTGGGGGACGACCTTCTAATATCGACTGCCACGTCGAATATCTTTCCTTGTAGCACAGTTATAAATTTACCTTGAGGATTATCAATCTGATAATGCAGTCCTCTAAGAACATTATGATAAGACCCAGATATATCGCATTCGCAAAATTGACAACTACTAATATTTTCTTCAAATGTTTTTTGATTATATGTTTTTACAAAAAATCCTCTGGAATCAACAAAAGGATCTAGTTCAACAACTTTTACATCCGGTATCTCCGTGTCAATAATTTTCAAAGGGCTATTCCTTTTCGTCTTCGAATTCCACAGTAGCATACGGAAAATATACGGTTTTCCACAACTTATCAAACCTATAAATCAAAAAACAGGGATAATGAATAAATACGTCCTTAGCATTTACGTCTTCAATAGACGTAACGCCCTGTTCTCCCAAGCGATAAGCCACACCATTCTGATCAAAAACCTGCTTGATATGCATTTATCCTCCTGTAATCCAACTATCTTTAGTTTCTCGGCGTAATTTTTTAGCGTCTTCCCATTTGAGATCTTTACCGATTTCAATTACTTTGCGAATAACCAAGCCCTGTTCTTTCCCCACACCAAGATAAAAAGCAAATGATTTTACCGCATATTTTTTGTCCACACGTCCTCCTTTATATAATATAGATATTACCACAGAATCGTCATTCTGTCAAGGGCTGATTTTATTCTTCTGTAATAACCACGTTTTAGCAAGCTCTGTCAACACTTTTTTCTTATTAAGTTCGGGAGATTCTATAACCATATCCAGCATTTGGTTGAGCGCCTCGCCGATTTGCCGTCCTTGTTGATATCCCAAAGAGATTAGATTGTCCCCGTTGACAGCCAAATCCTTTATTTGAAACGCTTCATTGTGTACAACAATTTCCCCCAATAGATGTTTAGCCAGATCCAATTCCTGTAACTTTTCTGCTCTCATATACAAAGAATGCATCAAAATATCTTGATTTCTTATTTCAAACAATTTTTCAACCAGAGCAGTTCCTAATTTGTTTAATAATTTTTTCACATTCTTCTTAGTGGGACTCATTAGTCCGTCGTGGTACAAAACTAAGTTGGACACATTTTCTATGGTTTCGTTTTCAAACTTATACTCTTTCAACCATGATGTAGCTAATCTAGCAGATTCTATTTCGTGCTGATAGAAGTGATCAAACCCATTATCGTCTGTGGTTTTGCAGTTTGGTTTACCGACATCGTGCAACATCAGCGCAAGGCGTATCTCTAAATCCTTTGGTGCATCGCCTATGGTTCCAAGGATATGAGTCCCGACATCTAAATGGTGCCATCTGTTTTTCTGTTCAACACCAAAACACTTATCCAGGTCTGGAACTATGTGCTTCATCAGATTTAATCTATACAATTGCCAAAGAAAGAATGTACTGTTGTCGCTCATAAGAACTCTAGTCAATTCGGCATTTATTCTTTCCTTAGATATATTGTCTATAAGCCTAGCATTTTTAGCAATTGAGTCTTGTGTTTCCTCTGCTATGAGGAATCCCAATTCGGCTCCAAATCTAATAGCTCTTAGCATTCGCAAAGCATCCTCATTGAACCTGTCGTCTGGATTACCAACACAGAGGATATGCGACTCCGCCAAATCCTTTCTTCCCCCAAAAGGATCAATCAATCCTTCCTCTCGGTTGTACGCCAGCGCATTAATGGTGAAATCTCTTCGGCTTAAATCGTCGGTAATATCATCTACAAATTCAACAGAATCTGGTCGCCGATTGTCAGAATAATTTCCATCAACTCTAAAAGTAGTTACTTCATAGTTGCGTTCATCTATGACAAGGGTGATTGTACCATGCTTTAAACCGGTTTCCACAATGCGAAAACCATCAAAAATTTCCAACAGTTGTTCTGGCTTGGCGTTAGTCGCTATGTCATAATCTTTCGGGGTCTTCCCTAAAAGCGAATCGCGGACAGCGCCTCCTACCAAATATGCCTTGAACCCGCTTTCATTGAGTTCATCTATAATACTCTGAACATCTTCTGGAATAACAATAGCCATTATTTTACGTCCATAACTATTTCGCAATATAATTCCGATAATTTAACCTTATTGGGTGAATGCGACAAAGGAGATTGATTATACCACAAGATAAATTCATTATCCATAATTTCAGACAGGGCAATTACTTCGTCATATTGGTACTTGCCATTTTTGATTGCTCGAATTTCCTCGCAGTTAGGAAGAGGAAAAGTAATATTTCCGTTGAGTAGCAGTTCTTTGCCCTCGGTCATAAGTCTGAAAAGATGGCTCGCGTGTTTTACGTCATATCCATATAACTCTTCCAGTCGTCTACGTTCTGGATTCCGATTATCACGCCAAGACACATAGTTGTCCCATTTTCTTTTTTCTTCACGGTATTCTAATTCTCTGCGAAGTTCGTCTGCTACGTCGGCACGAAGATATTCAAACTTAATATTAGATATGGTTTGAATACCCTCTCCTGAAACTTTAGGCGAATCTGTTAGTCCGAACATTTTTCTGGTCGGTTTTTCTTTAGGTGGATTGATAAACCATTGTCTATGATTTTTGATGTCATTCAGTTGTGACATCGCATATCCCGAAAACGTATATTTGGCTTTCTTGCTCAAAAACAAATCTTTGTTTTCAATCAGTTTTTCCCACAACGGAGTAGACATCAGGGTATGCGAAGACGGAATAAAAAGCATCTCTATGATATTGGGATTGGAATCAGCGCAAAGTCTTATAAATTTTCCCAGATCATAAATAGTTCTATCCTTTTCTGCAAAACCACCATCTTTTTGTTCAAAGCCCTGGAATAAATCCAAAACAACATTTAAGGGAGTATTGCAGACTCCCCGATAGTCGGTATCAGAATTTTCCGTGTTGGTTCCATATAGCCTTGAACCAACGATACATTCAAAAATTAAATATTTTTCTGGTTCAAAGTGCATTTTTTTACCTCATAAAATAAAGATTTTATCTACTCTGGCTTTACTGTTTTCTTCTTATCTTGTGGTTCTTTCTTTTCTTCAGGTTTACCGGCGGCTTTCATCGCTTCCTGCTCAGCAGCCAGGTCTTCTTGCTCCTGAGTCATTTCTTTGCCCTCAACATATAGCCGCATACTTTCATCTACCGTGCGTTCCAAGGATACATCAATAGCCTTCTTGAGATTTTCAAGCAGAGTGGTTTCCAGACCATAGCCATTGGGGAATATCAGCAATTTCTTGTTGGCTGCCAGCGAAAAATTCAAGCCGTTGAGATAATGCTTGGGTTGATTAAATGTATATGTTTGTGATCCATCGCTATATTTCCATTTAAAGTCCCAATCACCTTTATTGGTATCATCAATTAGTTTTTGTACGAATTTCATCTTCTACTGCCTTTCCAAAAACTTAGCAATTAGCTCATTCATTGTCTCTTTAGTGGCAATACTACCATCCTCAGAAATAAGCATATCGCCCGAACGATTACGATAAACGAAATATCCGTGTTCATGTATAAATTCCAGGAATCCCTCAACTCCCTGTTTTACAACTTCATCTAGTTCACTCATATCTCTCCTTTATGAAATGTGCATTTTATTATGATGATTCGTCTTCTATGCCAGTATCATAAGCGTTGTTTATAGATTCTATAATATCTGCGACAATTTTGGCAAGAACCTGTTCTTCTTTGACTTGTATAAAATATTCTCCGCTTGCCTCGTCAAGAAACTCTAACAAGTTTTTTTCTAGCTTGACCAATAGTTCAGTTCTCATTTTTCTCCTTTATAAAATGATAATTTTATGTTATAGATCAAATTCTTTTGTTTCTATAATCCAACCGTCTTGGCAAGTCCATTCGACCTCAACGGTACAACCAGGTTGCGTTCCATATTCATAGTCGCCACCGTGAATATCCTTCAGATAAACTTTATAGGTAAAAGTTTGTTCTTTTTCACAGAAAGGGCAATATGCTTTTATGTCTTGCATCAACATTGTGTCTCCTCATGAAATCTAGTTTTCATTATGTTCCACTACTGTAATTGTCATATCTTTATCTTTATGAACTCGTAAAACCACATATTTTTCATTTGCAAGAATAGCATTTATGATCAATATGTCTTTGCTGTGATAGTCTAAAACCTCACCGTTCATTTCTGCCATCCACATCCAAACATCTCCTCTTTGCCCTCCCCATCGAAAAGGATAGGATATAATCACGGTGTCCGGAAATAAATCGTGGCGGTCTTCATATTTCATCTTAGTCACTCACTGTCTGGCTCTGGAATTTCTTTTTCAATTTCTTGCATTTTATCCAGCACCAACTTTAAAGTTTCCAATTGCTGTCTCAAATCTCGATGATCCGTCGCTGTTCCATAGTCGCGAGTTTTGCCATCAACGTCTATAATACTTATGGCAAGCCACACGGCAAGTTTATTCCATCGCCTGATTTTATCCATATTATCTCCTTGTAAAATTAATTTTTATCAGGTTTATATAAATCAAACAAATCATGTTCTTTAGAAACAGATGTTACTAGCGAACTAACGGTATCATAAACCAACGATACCATTAAGCCTATATCAAACTTGATTTGTTCCTTTTTGACCAGGGCCATATAAGTGCGCATAATTGCTTTTGCATGATATTCACCAGAACCAACGGCTAATAATCCGTCTTCTGGAACTAGGATGGAAAAATCGTTTTGGACTTCATATAAAGATTTTCCATTATAAAAAATAAAATTGCCTCCCCTGACTACGCCCTTATCGTCTTGTAGATAACCGCCGTCTTTCATGGCTGTTTTAGCCCAATCCACAAAGGAAGTATATACGTTCTTTTCTTCTTTCCAATCTGGCAGATCTTTAGAGATTTTAGCATATTCTAAAATTTGACCCATGCGAAAAGAAGATGTATACCCAAACGCCAGATCATCCCTTTTAAAAATTTTGGGTTTTACATATAAATCTTTTGTAAATCCGTCGCTCCCGCATTTGTCACCAGCCATATAAAGATATTTATCTTTGCTCAAAGTAAAATCTACGCCGATAATTAAAGTCATTGAACTATTGTCTCCTCATGAAAGTATAATTTTATTACGTTATAATATTACCACAATTTTGATATTTTGTCAAGTTATTCATTGTCGCGAATAAAGTATTGTTTTCGCGAAGTTCATTCACTTGAAATGTTGATTTCATTCACCAAAATCCAATTCTGGTTTTGGTTGATATTCAGATAAGAATTTCTTCATAGATATTCTAACTGGAATTTTATTGTTATTATTATAATTCCATTTAAAACCACGCACATATTTATCATCAAAATTTTCAACGAAAAATACTTTTTCTATGGTTGGATCAAACCAGTCTGGGTTGAAATTTATATAGTTGCTGTATTGAATGATTTCCATTTTTTCACCTCATAAAACTAATATTTTATCTACCACATAAAAGAATTGTTTTATGATAAAAACTCCATCAAAGAACCAATTAAAACATCAAGTTTACGATCAACGAATACCACATATTCTTCATCGTCGCTCCAGTGGATCTTTGGTATCTGCTCAAGATCATAAGCAAGGCGTTCCTGCTTTGACATTTTGCTAATCCTAGCAAGTTCTTCAATCCATTCTAATTTATTCATAGCACTCCTCATGAAACAATCATTTTATGCTACCAAACAATAAAGCTAATTGACCTGTTCCCTTTTTCATCTGTGGCATATAAAACGGAATCAATCTTATAACATCCTTCTTCTTTTCCCGAACTCAAATCTATATCTATTGGAAGATTACCATATTTCTCATAATAAAACTCTAGCGTCGATAGCAAATCATTTAAATTACTAACTTTACAAAATTCTTGCATTTTCTTCTCCTTTTATTCTGCTTCATAAAACAACTATTTTATTTACCGTAAAAAGCATAAATACAGTCAATACATTTTGATTTTTCAACACCACATTCCGTACATTCTATAAACAGATTAATTTCCATCAATTTATCCCATTCGATTTTCATTTGTTCAAAAGCCACAAGCATTTCTTCTTTGGTAGTTATTTTTTTTGAAACTATTCCCATGGACTGATGCCTACCAAACGCACTATTATAGATTTTTAATTGTTTATCATACTCTGGATTTCTTGTTGGCTTATTCATACTTCCTCATGAAACGCTGATTTTATCTTCTTCTTTTTTCATTTCCACAAATTCTAAGATTCTTACGGCAATATCGGTGTATAAATCTAATACCAACAACAATCTCTTTAAAGAATCATTTTATTTATTTCTACGATTCCTGCGTTTTCGCTCTTCAAGTTTTGATCCAACAAAAATAATTAGGGCGCTTAAAAGAATAAGAGCAAGAAATACAAGCCCAACAATATCTGACAGTGTTATAATAAATAGATTTTTCATTTTTCTCCTTATAAAAGACTTATTTTATACGCCAAACAGCCACATTAAGATTATTGAAACTGGTTTCTCTAGCGCCCAAACCATCAATATCATAATCATAAGAGCCCAAAGAACTGCGACAACCTCTTCTAAAGAAGGGTGTTTACACAATAATTGTTTTATTTTAATTTTACACATCATGAAATTCCTGCTTCATTATATTCTTCCAGAGGGCAATCCGACAAAATCTCATCTGGGTTTTCAATATACGCATAACTATTGCCTGTCAATTTGTCAACATACTTACCATCCTTATCGCCTTGATAAACTGGAATTTTTAATTTTTTCAACTCATCGATAGTCGCAACAGTTGCCAATCGTAAACAAAAATAGTTTGATTTCGTAGACCACTTATTTTTGTATTCATAGTGTGAGAATGCGCAATATTTGCAGTTTTCTATAAGACGATAGCTCGGTTTAAACTTAATAATCTTTGTCATAAAATCACCCTTCCTGTAATTTATATTGATTCGCAAATCTCAACATATCAACTAAGTGAGACTGCGCCTCATATGTTTCTTCTAATTCCATCAACTGATCAATTCTTCCCTTCACAATATCGTCTGGAGCATTTGCTAAAAAACTATTTTGACTCAGTTGATTTGAAACACTGCTTAGAAACTTTGTTGTTTCGGATAATTTTTTCTCAAACTTTGTCAGCCGGTCTTCAAGGGTGTCTTTCGGTGTAACCTTTGCGAATACGATTGAGGACAGACTGGTAAAAACGCCCCAAGTGTGACACATATCTATAATATCACCCCAAGATAAGTCAAAATCATTTCTCATGAAATCATCCTTTTATTAATCCTGAGTAAATTTACTACAACAGGTTTTGTGTATATGTTTTTCTCCACATTCTATGCAAGAGATTATCTTGTTTTTTGGAATTTTATGGATAATGCCCATGGAGTTTTTACATCTTCGACACGTTACGTCCTGATCGTGAACTGCAAAATAATTAGCAGCAGGTGTTCCACATAGAATTTCGGGTTTTCCTAAAAAGTCTTTAGCCATACAGTGTATTTTATAATACATCACGAAATCTCTCTTTCATTGTGGATTCTTGGCTGTGGTTGGGGTTATTTCGCCAAGAGATTCGTATCTAACATAATCGGTGTCTGATTCGTCAAATTTATCAATCCAACGCCAGTTGGTACAGGTTTTAGCTTTAGCAATTGCTTCTTTCGCATTATTCGCATACAGATCAGCGTGATGATAAAAATTGCTACCGCCTTTGTGTCCAGAGTATCTCCTAACTCTTATAATTTTCATTATAAAATCCTTCTTTCATTTACTAAATTTATAATCTCTGGCAAATTTAATCAGAGTGTTGCAAACTGCTTGACCAAAATTTAGCCCATCACCCTCATATTTAAACTCGCCGTGTTTTGCACATTCTGGAACTTGCAGATAAAATGTGTAAAAAACAGTGTCGTAATCATATCCGGTATAACCAAAATTTTCGAGCAGTGTAACAACTTGCCAGGTATGATTATGATCTAAAACAGGTTGCCATTCACCAAAATCAGATACATAATCATCCTCATGCTTTCCGCAATGACAAGCATGGGGTACAACTTTTTTGTATGCCAATATAGTGTCGGTATTCAGAGTGGCTACATCATCCATTTGCTTGCCGTAAAATTCAATCGTTCCCATATGATATCCTTTCTTAATGCTAACTATATCATAATTTCTGTTACTTGTCAAGGCTTAGGTTGCCTGTAATTGATAATAACGGGATTATTTACAACCCTGTATCGCTCATCCAGGATACTTGCATTTATATGTGTTACCCGTCCTACTTTTAGTTTTCCCGCTGATTCGTGGATATGGGCGCTGATATGATATTTTAATTTCTTTAATTCTGTTATTCTTTTAGCCAAGGAAATACTTCCTGTAGCTCGTCCACCTATTGCCTCATCTAATATTCCGAAAGCTGCACCATGGGTAATCAGGATATTGGTATCATCTGGAATCTGTTGGTATAATTTCTCTAGTTCCTGTTCGGTTTTCATAAACCACCATTCTCTAAACGGTAGAGAATATGGTGATGCAAATATTTTTATTCCATCTATTGTTATGCTGTCATGGTTTAGAATATAAATATCCTCGTATTTTTTAGCCGTATTTGTAATATCTTGAAAATTGCCGTCATGGTTCCCGAATGTGATTACTTTATGGGTATACGGTAGATTGTATATCCAGAATAGGAAATCTTCGCCGTAATCGAAATGATTCTTTTGAATATCTCCAGCAAATATTAATATGTCGCCAGGATGATCAAAAAACCACTGCGTTAATTTATTGCTGATTTGACCATGAATATCTGAAAATGCTACGATTTTAGTCAATAATTACTCCATGAAACGAATCTTTTATTATGTTACTCATTATATTTCAATAAAAATTCTGGGCTTACAATTTTGAAACTAATTCCCTTTTCGTAATTTCTTACAACAACCCCTTCTCGTAACGTGTCAGATATTTGAGATTTTCCATTTGAATATTCAACCATATCTTGAATTGTAGACCTTAATTTGAGGTTGTTATCAAGTAGTGGTACAAACTTAATTGCGTGCCACTCAAGTATGCTTTTTGCCAAATCATTATCTGGCTTTTGGTCAGAAAAAATTAAGTTGAAAGCAAAGAATTCATAGTCCGATACCTTATATTTATTTCCTTGAATATTAGTCCCGATAATTTCACCCTGCAAAATAACATAATTACTTTTATCTATAAGGTTTTTGAGCACTTGTTCAATATTATATTTTCTCGCAATAGACCAGTATGAACTATTATCGGGTTTTCTCAATAAAAGATTTCTACTGCACACCCCAAAAACAAATTTGGTTTTTCCAAACCACCCCTTGCTTTTGACCAAAAAATATGTTCCGCTCTGACCATCTATTTTTTCGCTTACTTGAAATGCCGTATCTTTTTCTTCTTCGCAAATATCGGGAAATAATTGAATACGATCTTCGTCCGTCTTTTTTATGAAAGAGGGAAAACCCTCTCTCTTTTTTCCAAAAAGTTTTCTATACCACTTCATTTTCCCCAACAACTTTTTAATTTTATTCTTTTCCCTTGCGTTTTTTTCATCGAATAAACGTTGTTCGATTTCTGCCTGCGGATCATATTTTCTCACCGCGAGAAGTTCTGTCACATCTTTTCCTTCGTGATAGTTCCCTTTAGGCAAAACAGATAAAGGAAGAATTAGTCCCTGACTAATCGTATTGCGCAACTTGATTGTACGCACTCTAAACTTACGCTGACGCAGAAATTCATATTCTGGTTTTTCTGGCATAATTGAATCAATTTCAATATATATTGCCATATCACCAATTTTAAAATTGTCTTTTTTAGCAATTACAACCTGCCAACCTAAAACAGTTGCTTTTTCAATAGCGTCAGCACCCTCAATGGGTTCAATATTTATAATTTTTTGGATACTTGCTAATTGCCTTGCCATAAGACCTCCTCAATAAAATTCGTCTTTCATTGTGTAAAAACAAACAGTTTTTCCCACCCCTGTTTTGCACCAGTATTCAAATCTAGCGTGTTGTTAACCTTTTTTGACCACACACAAGCAAAATCATTTGGCGCGACATATTCCGAACAATAAACCTTACTACCACTTCTTGCAACAAACCTAACCCAATCCCAATATTTTTTATGATCAAAAGAATCTTTGTATTTCGTGGTATTTTCATAAGGGGGATCACAATACACAATGCTGTTATGCGGTATTTCTAATTCCCAATAATTTTTATTAAAAAATTCTATTCCTTGCAATCCTTGGACTTGCGCCAAAACATTTCTCTTGCTTTCTGAACAATAGTTGCGTGGTAGCCCGTTGTTCTGATTTCCTCGCGCATAACCTCCAAACCATTTGCCAGAAAAAGAACACCCGAAACCAACAAAACCAACTAGCCGTGAATCGTATTTATCTTTATTGTCTTTTATATCGTACCATTCTTTTTCTGAAATATTGTCGGGCGGTTGCCATCCGTTTTGCAAAGCCTTAAACATTTCTATTAAATAAAAGTGAATATCGTTTGCTATTCTATTACCAGATACTTTGTCGATAAGATTACATCCGCCACAAAAAGGTTCTACATAATATTGATTGGGTTTTCTATCTTTAAGGATGATAGATAAAAGTTCTTTGGCGTGACGATTTTTAGATCCCATATATTTCATAAATTATTCTCCATGAAACTCTTGTTTTATGCACCGATACAGTTATTGCAACTGGGATAATCTATATCGCAATTATCGCACGGTGATTCTGTTACCTCTTTAGTATAGGTATAAATTGTTTTATGCATGGCTTCTCGCGCCTGGTAGAAATGTTCGTGGCACAAAACCTTTCCGGCCATATCTAAAGACATAGCGGGATTGCTTACTTCTTTCTTACAGATATCACAAAAATATTTAACCATTATTCCTCCTCATAAAATGCCTGTTTCATTAATCCCGATTATCGATTATCAATTTTAAGACAAAACATACAAGCGCTACTCCACAGCCTATCAAACCAAACACGGCAAGCACAGATAAAGCACTGTCACTTTCTAAAGAATAAACAGTTAAGGCCCAGATGGATAAAACTAAAACTGCTCCCCAAATTGCACCAACAAACATTTTTCCCATATTTTCTCCTTTTCTTTATAATGAAAATCGCTTTTATTATATAGTTCCCGTTTCAATAAATTTATCAGCCATAGCGTTTATATATGTTATGAAATCCCTATTTCTCAAATAGGCGTTCATGAGCAAATGTTTTTTGGCGAAATCATGTTCAAAATCGCTTAGCAATAAATGTTCTAATTTGCACGTGTTTTTGATGAGGTCAATCTTATCTGCGCTAAAATAAAGCCCTAGTATCATGAAACACTCCTTTCATTATCTATCGCATACTGTCTTTTGATATAAGCCATGCGTGTTGGTAGCTTCGGGGAATAAACGCAACGTCTCGCCCGTGTTTAGCTCCTGCCCCCCAACTAATTTCAATTCCATCTACACCAAGATAAACGGACAAGTGAACGCCTTTGTGATCGGCTTCAATTCTATCAGTTTGAAAAAACCGTCTTTGAGAATTTGGAGTACCTTTTTCTGTTAATCCCAAACAGGCAAATTCATCCGTATAAAAAGACGATGGAGTTTGAGAATCTAAATATTCGTTCAATTCCCTAACGGATTCTTTTCGCTCTCGTGTTAAATCCTCAATTTTTTCTAATGCCCATTTTGGTAGTTTAGCCAGTTCTTCATTTGTAAAACTGTTATACTCAAAATCTTTTTCCATTATTACCTCCTTAATAGAATCCTCATTTTATTCACCGTCATCAAACCCAAACAACCTCTGCATTCTGTTTACTAAAACAGTATCTACTGGTTTTCCATCAATCGCTGGGTGGTATGAATCCATGGCAAGGTACAAGGATTCAAGAATATCATATCCCTCTTGAAGAATAGCCATCTCTTCTGTTATTTTGTTTATATTTGGAAATGTGTTCATTATTCCGTTCATTCATACCTCCTTAATAAAATCACGATTTTATGTCGATCTTTTCTTCCTGTATTTGTATAACATATGCAAGCATCCTAGATAGTGCTTCCGTCGTGTAAGATGTTAGCCATTCAATTTCTTTGGGCGTTTTGATTTTCCCAGAAAGTATTTCATTTAATACAAGCTGTGAAATTATTTTAGTAATATCGACACTTCTGTCAGTCATTTTTTCTCCTTAATAAAAGTATGATTTTATTTAGTATATTCGTAAAACTCTTTAAGCGTTACCTCTTTGACCTTACCGTTTATTGTTACTTCGACTTTGCAAAACGGATAATTTTCTTCCCAAACAATGGGAATATTTGCAATTACCGCATCTTTACATCTAGTCAATTCCCTAGATTCAGCCGTAGGTACAAGAGCAACAAAACCAAGCATACAAGTCACACCCACAAGAAATCCCCTAACAAACATTCCCATTATATCCTCCTAATAAAACTTTGATTTCATTCAACACTATCTGATATTTTTCCTGCACCATAAATATCTTCTGGTGCTTCGTGGTCGCCATTGGTATTCAAAACCTTGCGCCTGTTAAGTTCATCATCCAAATTGTCTAGCCACTGGCGAAACTGGTGAATATACTTACCGTCAAAAATTCTAACAGATCGTTCATCATCACTAAATTCTATTTCTTGATATCTTTCGAGATATTTTGCCTCAAAACCAGGTGAGTAAAAACTATCCATTCTTCTTACTCCTTTCTGTTCCATCGGTATTAGCGTATCCATATATTTTGACACGACCATTTACAATTTCTTTTATATCTGCCAATTGCATTTTAGCGAATACCCTATGACCGGCATCTATGGCTGCGTTTTTCGTCGGCCACTCTGAAGTCATAGCCATACCAGAAAAGAATTCCGATACCATCCAAGATTTCATGATTTCATTTTCAAAGACTTTATGATGGACAAAACATCTGATAGGAACATCGGTTAATTCCGTACCGTCTACTTCAAATAATATGCCTTTATTGGTTGGCGGATCTACTAACTTGATATTATATTTGGGCATCTGTTATTCCTTTCTGTTAATGAAATCTAACTTTTATCGTGTTACATATCAATAATTTTTTGTAATTCTTCTATTTCGTATTCCCAAAAATCTCCAACATGAGACTCTAATTTCTTCATCTCTTTCACAGCCAAATCTTTGGCCTCTACGACAATTTCATCCCACGTTTTATCAATGGCAAAGTGGCAAATACCATATTCACAAATGGGACAAAAATCATCAGATAGAATCTCGTCATATAGCCTTTTGGATTCGACATCCGCCTCTTCGAGCGTCATAGGTTTTGCTCCAGCATAATATTCAACAATCCTGGTCGGAACGAAGTTATCGAGTTGTTCTTCTTCAATATCTGACCACCACAGATTTTCAATATTCTGTGTGT
>Ga0209727_1000130_pt1 | contig 91877 bp, 83 predicted proteins | sample RifGroC1_FD_183995 | JGI IMG/M metagenome (GOLD analysis project Ga0209727, IMG submission 183995) | Groundwater microbial communities from Rifle, Colorado, USA - Groundwater C1 (SPAdes) (version 2) | ecosystem: Environmental > Aquatic > Deep subsurface > Groundwater | place: Rifle, Colorado... | reverse complement strand
GCCTGGGAAGTACGGCCGCAAGGCTAAAACTCAAAGGAATAGACGGGGATCCGCACAAGTAGAGGATCATGTGGTTCAATTCGACGATAAGCGAGGAACCTCACCAGGGTTTGAAACTAAGCTGCATGCCACAGAAATGTGGAGGCCTTCGAGGGTGCTTAGCAGGTGCTGCATGGTTGTCGTCAGCTCGTGCCGTAAGGTGTTCCGTTAAGTCGGGAAACGAGCGCAACCCCTGTCGCGTGTTATACATGTCACGCGAGACTGCCCAGACTTTTGCACATTAGCGAAAAGCTAGTGAATAAAAGTCTGGGAGGAAGGAGGGGATGACGTCAAATCAGCATGGCCCTTTGACACCCTGGGCGACACACGTGATACAATGGCCGGTACAGAGGGTTGCCAAGCCGCGAGGCGGAGCCAATCCCAAAAAACCGGTCCCAGTTCGGATAAGAGTCTGCAACTCGACTCTTTGAAGTTGGATTTACTAGTAATCGGGGATCAGAACGCCCCGGTGAATACGTTCTCGGATCTTGTACTCACCGCCCGTCACACCAAGAGAGTTGGTAACACCCGAAGGCCCCGTGTTAAACCGGGGACAACGGTGGGATCGATGATAAGGGTGAAGTCGTAACAAGGCATCCGTAGCGGAAGCTGTGGATGGATCACCTCCTTTCTAGGGAGTTAAGGTGCGGTTGATGTCTTCGGACATTAACCAAATTCTATGGGTCGTTTGCCTGGCTTTGCCAGGTAAAACCATTATTTTCAAACAAAATTTACCATTAGGACTAGCCACAATAGCTTACGATTTGTAATCTATAGTGTGAAACAAAAACATTAATCTATATTTCTTTTAGTATTTTTAAGGATATATTGGTTAGTGTTTTTTTTGTTCTTTATGGGGTTTTGAAGGCCGTTTGCCACCTAAATATCAATTCATTGATATGATTGTGGTATCTATATAAACCGTCTTCAAAACTCCGCCAATTTAAAAGTTTTGCTCCCGTAGCTCAGTGAGAGAGCGTGCGTTTCGTTTTTCTTGTATGATTTTATATGGTGTGGATTGATCATTCCGACGGAGTCCACATATAATATTAATCTCATCTTGTGATTCGCAAGGTCGACGGTTCGACTCCGTTCGGGGGCATCACGGTTTGTAAAGTTTGCTTGGGTGTAGCCAAGTCTGGTAAGGCAGTGGATCCTGACTCCACCATCCCGGGTTCAAATCCTGGCACCCAAGCCAAACAAATTAAGTCCCTTGAGAAATTCTCTCGGGGCTTTTTTCTTTGTTTGACAAAAGCCAAAAAAGGGAGTATAATGGACAAATGGTGAGATTTATTTCTTGCTGTAGGCAAATAAACACTTTTTCGCGAGAGTGTTTTTTTGTTGGGTAAAAAGCAGGCTTGAATAATAAGGGTAATAAGCGTAGAATGGAAATAGTTTTATATTTATAAAAAGTTATGAATGATATAAAAATCAGAAAAGCCGTGTTTGATGATTTGGAAGATGTTCTTCGACTCAATTTGGACTTGTTCAAAAAGGAATATTCGGAATATGATAAAAGTCTTGATATGGAATGGACTCATAGTGAGCCAGGAGAAGAATATTTTGCTGAAAGAATTGTGGGAAATGATGGGTTTGTTTGTGTGGCGGAGGACAATGGAAAAATTATTGGTTATATTTGTGGTGGACTTTGTGATCGCGGCTATCGAGTTGAGGGTGTATATGCCGAGTTGGAAAATATGCTTGTTGATGAAAAATATAGAGGACTTGGGATTGGCAAAAAGTTAGGAGAAGCATTTCTTCAATGGTGTGGTGTTGAGAAAGTCAGATACATAAACGTTTCAGCATCTGCAAGTAATACTGCAGGTATTGGATTTTATCGCAGTCTTGGTTTTTGCGACTATGACGTAAAACTTCAAATTGAAAAATAATATGATTAATGAGAAAATAAATTGCATTATTATTCATGGCTGTCCTTCCAAGAGGGAGGAGATGATGAATCTTGCTGATAGAACATTTGATAAGCATTGGATGCCATGGATAAGAGAAAAACTTGAGGCACAGGGAACAGGTGTGGAAATTCCAATGATGCCAACTCCTTGGGAGCCAGTTTATGAAGACTATAAAAAAGAATTTGAAAAATACACTATTAATGAAAATACAGTTTTGATTGGTCATAGTTGCGGTTGCAGTTTTTTGGTGCGTTGGTTGGGAGAAACAAAAAGGGAAATTTCAAAACTTATTCTTGTGGCTCCTTGGAAAATAGCTAATGATGCGAGCGAGCTTGAGAAAGCATTTTATGAGTTTCCAATTGATAAAAGCATTAAGGATAGAGTTAAAAAAATAATATTTTTCACTTCCAACAATGAGGAGCGTGATGGAAAAGAAGGCTTAAAAATGTTTCATGGTGCAATTGGAGGACAAATAATCAATCTTGAAGGTCGTGGTCATTATGTTATGCGTCACATGGGAACGCACGAATTTCCAGAATTATTGGAGGTTGTTTCGAATGATTAAAGCATGAAGAAATAAAGCGTCATCTCCCCAAATCCCATCCGCCCCGCCGGGTGGTTTTTTTGTTCTCAAAAATGGCTTTCCTCGGCTCTCACTGGGTTTTTGGTTTGACAAAGAGGGAAAATAGGAGTATAATGTAATATCGTATCAATGATGCGTTGTACCTAAATATGATTCATATCTCAGCAGGAAAAGGAGAAAAGGCCATGAAAAAAATTATTACCGTTGTACTACTTATTGCAGCAGCTGGCACTTTGGCATCGTGTTCTGTTCCGGGAGCTGACATTGGAATAGAAGCATCAAAAATCAAGTGGTCGTTTGCAAGAAGTCCTAAATCTGGGGCTTGCTACGAATTTATGACAATGTATAATTCTGCAGGTTATGCAACTACCACATACTCGGGTATGGCTCGAGTTGATGACAAATACTGCAAGTGATTACCATTTGCTCTATAGGGGGAGTTAGTTCGTGAAGCAATTCACAACTAACGCCCCCTTTTTTTATTTAACTAAAATCCTGTTTTTCCAAACACTTTTTCGCGAGAGTGTTTTTTTGTTGTGTTAAGAAATATAAGCTCGTTAGGGATGTACTAAAGTTATGAAACAATGCTTTAAATTTAACATAAATATATGTTTGGAATAGTAAGAATATTGGTCAATATTGTTTTTGGGGTCATCGAATTTCTGCTTTTGCTCAGATTTATTTTCAAGTTTTTTGCGGTCAACGTAGGTACGCCTTTTGTGGCTTGGATATATGCCGCCTCAGCTCCACTTGTCAGTCCATTTGCAAAGATTCTCCCGGATTTGGAACTGGGAGGATTCGTCGTCGACTTTGCAGTCCTTGTCGCGCTTCTCGTGTATATGTTCATAGGTTACCTGATACTGCAGGCATTTTCCTATGGAGGAAGAAGATATTACAGAGATGGAAGTGTTGAATAAGGAAAGATTTCTGATTTTTTGGAAATATTAATAATTTTTTAACTAGTAATCATATGTTGTGGACCATAGCTGTAATTTTATTTGTTCTTTGGCTCTTGGGATTCGTTGGTGTGGGCACGTTTGGTAGTTGGATTCATGTCCTATTAGTCATAGCAATCGTGGTAGTCGTGATACAACTTCTACAAGGTAAGCGCGTATTGTAAGTTTATGATTAATCCTAATTTTAACAAAGCATAAAAACATCCATAGGAGGATGTTTTTATGTCTGGCGAAAAATGGCAATAGATAGTATTTTTTTTAGGTTCTTGGGTGTTATTTGTTGTGCGAAAAAAAGCATTTCTTGAAATTTGACATTAACTTAAAAAATACTAAGATTAGGTGGAAGTTTAATATTCTATTTATAATCTTATGAAAATTACCGATAGTTCTCAACGCAGAGCCTTTATTTGGGTTGCTAGTATAACCGGGCTTATTTTGATGATGCCACTGATAGCGATGCAATTTACAAATGAAGTTGTCTGGACCGTGTCTGATTTTGTTGTTGCTGGAATTCTTCTTTTTAGTGCTGGTTCTATTTTTGTGTTGGCGTCAAAGAAATTTTCCAAGCATAAACTTATTGTAGGTGTCGTTGTGTTGATAGTGCTTATCTGGCTTTGGGCTGAACTTGCTGTGGGTATTTTTACTAATTGGGGTAGTTGATTGGTACATATTTGAATTAAATTATTCTGATTACGGGATATTTTAAAGGTAACACTTAACGGTGTTGTCCTTTTTTTATTGTGATATAATATTGATATATGAAAATAGAAATTTATTATTTCTCAGGCACTGGAAATTCTTTGCATATAGCAAGGGAATTGCAAAAGCAAATTCCTGATTCTGAACTTATTCCAATTGTGAAAATGCTTGGCAGGGATTCAATTAAGACCGAAGCACAAGCGGTTGGCTTTGTGTTTCCGATATATATGACTACTATTCCCAATCCAGTCAAAAGATTTATTCAGAAATTAGACCTCCTTGATAAAACTCAATATATATTTGCCATCGCCAACAGACTCGGCACAAGCCACGGAGCGTTTTTTGAGATTGAAAAAATACTCAAGAAAAAAGGCAAAACTTTGAACTCGCAATTTACAATTACGATGCCAAGCAACGACCCCAAATTTAATTACAACATTCCAACTGAAGAATATATTGCTGATCTGGAAACAACACTTCAGAAAAAACTTCCAGCAATTGCCGAAGTAATCATTAAAAGAGAGAATGCTAAGGAAAAAGATATTGAAGCCCAAGATAAAATTCCAACATTTTTGCTCAAAGTCGTTCCTCATATCATTGCCCTGACCAATAAGATGGGAATGGATTATAAAATGTTTGCTGATTCCAAATGTGGGGGTTGTGGAATTTGTGAGAAAGTCTGTTTGTCAAAAAAAATAAAGATGGAAAATGGAAAACCTATCTGGCAAAAAGACATCGAATGCTTTTTGTGCAGTGCTTGCATTAACTTTTGTCCAAACAAAGCGATTCAAATTAAATCATTCAAAACAGAAAAGAATGGCAGATATTCACATCCGTATGCTACGGTTGAAGATATTTCCAATGAAAAATAAATATGAAAATCATAATTTTAGATGGTGTGCATAACAAACAGGGAATGACATTGAAATTGGTGGCAAAGTTTCTCGAAGGAGTCAGGAGTGTAAATCCTGATGTGGAAATTGTGACCCATGATCTCTTGAACGAGAACATCCAGTTTTGCAAAGGCTGTGGTAAATGCACCGAAGACAAAGACCCAGTTAATGCAAAATGTATAATTGAAGATGACTGCGAAAAAATTAAGCAAGAGGCACTTGAAAGTGATGTGGTTGTTTTTGCAACTCCGATTTATGAATATTGTGTCAGCTCGGTTATGAAAAGATTTCTGGAAAGGTGTTTAACATTGGTTACCTTCAAATTGGGTCCAGTGGCTCGTGCCAAACCTATTGAAGGAAAAACTGGAGTGGTTATTTGTTCTTCTGGTGCTCCTTTTCCATTTAATCATTTGATGGGGATTACTCGCTATCCAAAATTCATACTTCACTTGGCAAGTAAATTTTTTAGGTGTCAAAAAGTGGAAATGATTATGGCTGGAGGTATGGCAATTAACTCAAAGATGCAGGCCAAATGGGAGAATAGGGCACATAAACTTGGTCAGAAAGTTGCAAGAAAATTTTAGGTTGGTTGAATATATCAGTACGTGTTATAATATTTTGGTAATCAATTAAAAATAAAAACAATGAAAAAAACGGTAGTCGCTATTTCTTCTTTTGCATTCTTGTTTATTGCAACGGGAGTAATGGCACAAGGAAAAACAGAAAACAAATTTGACAAGCCAAGTGAGGCAAAAAATGTGCAAATTTCAGAAAAGAAAGTTATTTCTGAACTTGAGCGAAAAAATATTGATGCGTTTGAAAAATCACTAAAAGGAAAGTCTGGTGGGGCAGTTCCTATTCTCGATATGCCTGAGCCAACATTTGGTGGTTCAACAGGTAAACTTGGAGATCCTTTGCCTTTTGGTGGTCAGAGATATGCGATTGTAATTGGTTTGGCTAATTATGCTGGAAAAGTAAATGATCTTTGCGTTACTAATGCCAAAACTGGAAAAAATGTTCCAACAAGTAATGATGGGTTGGCTGAATTTTGTAAGGATCAAGATGCTCTGAATATGGAAAGAGTTCTTACTGGTAAAAATGGTGAAGTCTATAATTATGGATATGATCCCGATAAGGTTTATCGTCTTAGTGATTCCGAGGCGACATTTGATAAGATAAAAGCTACAATTGATTTGGTGAAAAGGGACTTAACACCAAATGATGAATTAGTATTTTTCTTTAGTGGGCATAGTGCAACAGGAACTTATATTGATGAAACAGGTTATGACAAAAAAGATGAGATGCTGGATGAGGCTATGGTGATCTATGACCAAGATTACAATGAAACAGCATTCTTGAATAATACTCGCAATTATGCTTCCAAATACAGGCCAGGAAACGCGACTTATATTTGGGATGATCAACTTGTGGAATGGCTTAAAGATATTCTAACAAGTCGAGTTGTTTTTATATTTGATACTTGCAAGGCTGGAGGTATGAATGATCTTAAGTCTGATGGAAGGCTTTTGGCAATGTCTAGCACTGAGCTTGAAAGTTCTTACACTTACTATTTAGGTGGATTTAACAATGGAACTATAGAAAATTCTATTTACAAGGAAAGTGAAGGATTATTTACTCATTATTTTGTAAGAAGGGCGATGCTAGACGAATTAGGCGATGGTTTTAATCCAATTGTTGAAGGAGATTTATTGAAATCTGATAATAACGTAACATTAGAGGAAGCTTTTAACTATGTTAAGCCCATTATTGCAGCACAACAATCTGCAGTTTTGAATGACAGATTCATTGATGATTTGTTGCTTGGTTATTAATTTAACCAAATAATTCAAGAAAGGCTTGGCAGATTAGGTGGGTATTTTAATACCCACCTAAAATATTTTGTTGCGACAAAGTGCTTATTGGGGCTAAACTATTGCATAAATATAAATACCTGTTATTATAAAGAACTGCTTTTTGGGCAGTTTTTGTAGCTTAAAAAAAGAATGAATTTACATATAGATTGGAATAAAATTTCTGAAAGGAGGATAAAGATTTAACTAGTAATTGGCGATGTTTCTGCTAACATATCAACCACCAAGAGAGGAGAAGGCCATGATTAAAGGATGTAAGGAGCTGTACACGGCAATAGCAATGTTGAAAGAAGCGTCTCGTGAAAAAGGAAAGAACCTGCAGATGCCAGGGGACGGAAGGTATCAACCGAAAGAACTCAAGGCATTTTTGGGTTACGATCAGTGGGCTGCCTGGCTTATCATCGTGGAATGGTTTTGGATGAAGACACTGGCAACAATCGGGGTTATGCCAAGGGAGGACGCAGATCTTCTGACGGACGAGCTACTGTCTGTTTTATTGCTCGGGATAACGACAACTCTCCAGGATGCCAAGGAAAAAGAAAAAGGAATCAATCACGACATCTTGGCGCTTCTTGCATTGATGCGTTTGTATCTGCCAGAACAGCTTCATCGTTGGTTGCATTTCTGCGGCACTTCGTACGACATCATCAACACCGCGTACGCACTTCAGCTCAAGGTGCTTTTCGAAGAAGTATTCATGTCCAAGCTTCGCGAACTGGACGAATTGTGGAGAGGTAAGATTGCAGAAAATGCTTCAGTTCTCCAACCAGGACGTACTCACTTGCAAACTGCTTTGCCGGTCACGGTCGGCTTTTGGCTGGCCAATCTGCACAACCGTTTCGTGAGTTGTTCACGCAAAGCTGCATCTTTGGCAGGTGAAATTCCCGGCAAGTTCAGTGGCGCGGTCGGCACCTCGGCATCACAGAGAGCACTCATTAAGTCTAAAAAGGGCGAAAAGGTGCTTATGGAAATGCTTGGGCTTCCAGTTGCTAAGATCAGCACGCAGATTACTCCGCCCGAAGGCATGGCAAGATTTTATCACGAGCTTGTGCTCCTTTCTGGAGCGCTGGCAAATCTGGGAGAAGACACGAGGATTCTTCAGAGTTCGCAGTTCGGCGAAATTATTAGCGACAGTTCGTCATCATCGGCGATGTCACACAAGAAGGCGAACCCAATCGCTGCGGAAAACGTTTCTGGTATGCACGTAACTGTTATTGCTGAGTTTTTGAAAGTGTCCATGACGCTGGTAAGTGATCTTCAACGCGACCTTCGCTGGTCGAACGTTATGAGGAGTTACTCCGCCATAGCCGTTTATGTCTTCCAGCAGATCCTTACAGCAGAAAGACTACTCAAGAGCATGCAGGTTGATACGGACAGGTGCAAGGAAAACTTCGATCAGCAGGGCAATGTGGTAGTTGCAGAATTGCTGCATTTGTTTTTGCAGCGTGAAGGACTGCCTGAAGCACACCACTTCGTGAACAAAGAAGTGATGCCCAGAACGCCCAGCGGCGTTGATCTGCTTTCCACGGTCGAACATTTTGAAAAGGATTCGGCTTTCGCGCCGATTTCGGTAGAAATGTTGGCCAACCTGAAAAGCAGTGACGTGGTCGCTTATCTCAAGTCGCCGGAGAAATACATCGGCGATGCGATAGTAATCTCGAAACGCGAAGCTAAAAACAAACTCTAAATTCAAGGAGGTGAGAGCCGTGCAGCAAAATTTTGTAAGAAAGAAAATTCTGGTTGAAGGCATCGGAGGAAATTTTGTTTGCCTGCAGTTGGAAGTTTACGGCGACAGAGTTTCATTTGCCGTGCCGCAGGAAAAGGGAGAAGCCGGGCACGCAGAAGCTGTGCAAGCAGTGGATGCGCTGAGCGCTGAATTCAAGGACGCAAAGTGCTTCCATGATGCTATGCGCTGTTCTTTGCCGCAGGGAGACAAGGTGGACCGCATTTCTTTCAAAATGAAAGGCATCTGAAGTAAGCGCTTCGGCGTACATCAATAACTGGAAAAGGAGAGACATTATGGAGGACGTAACAAGAGGAGCTATAGTGACGCAAGGCAAGACAAAGATCGCCTACGCCGTTCAGGAGAACTTGAACTTGCTGATCATTCAGAGTAAGGATGACATCACCAAGAACGACGATCCGTCAGCAACAAGACAGATGGCCTCCAAGGCCAAGTATTCCACTGCAACAACCAGCATCGTCTTTGAACTTTTGAAACAGGCTGGCATTCCGGTTGCTTACCATGGCCAGCTTTCAGAGACGGAGTTTCTTGCAGAGCGTTGCAATATGATCCCTTTGGAAGTGGTAATTAGGCGCTATGCGGTCGGAAGCTATCTCAAGCGATATCCCAACTTCGAGAAAAAGAAAGGCGAAGTGCCACACCGTTTTCATAGTCTGATTTTCGAACTTTTCCTGAAAACGACTGGAGGAAAAATTCTGTCGATGGAAGGCGAAGTTCGTGGCGAAACGCCAGAGGATCTCGAAAACGGCAGGCCGATCGACGATCCGTTCATATGCAACCCCGGAGAAAGCGTCTGGGATCTCAGACATCCCAAAATACCCGGCTGGGAAGAGAAATCGAACCTTAAATGCCAGGTTTTCCGCAGCGAGATTTTACCTAAAGACGTAGCGGTCGAAAAAATTGAAGAGATCGCACGCAAGGTTTTTCTGGTTCTGGAAGGTGCATGGGCGCAGCTCGGTTTCAGGCTCGTCGATTTCAAGATCGAACTGGGCATCAACCAAAAGGGCGAACTGTTGGTGGCTGACGTGATCGACAACGACAGCTGGAGACTGAGAACCAATGACTGGAAAGAGCTTTCCAAGCAGCTTTTTCGCGATAACTTCGACATGAATGAAATCGCTGACAAGTATTCGCTGGTTGCAGGACTGGTCGGAAGGTTTACGGTTCCCGAGCAAGCAATCGTTCTCTGGCGCGGCTCCGACAGCGACAAGTTTCCAGAACTTCCGGAGATAACCGGAGTCGCAAAAGTCGAGATCACGAAGTCTGGACACAAAGCTCCCGGCGCGTGCATGAGCATTCTTGAAAAAGTGCTCGCGAGCTATCCCCAGGGCGGAGTCATACTCTCACTGGTCGGTATGAGCAACGGCCTCGGACCAACTTTGGCAGCAAGAACAACTATGCCGGTTATCGCCGTTGCCCTTTCTTCTAAGGAACGCCCCCATGATGTTTGGAGTAGTTTAGAAACTCCGAGCAGTGTGCCTCTGCTGACAACTCTTTCACCGAAGAACGCTGTGCTCGCAGCGCTCAACATCCTGTCTCAGAAAAACCCGATCGCTTACATGCACAGACAGTATGCCGTAGAGGGACTGGACCAGTAGTTTCTCGTATCAACGCATCAAAAAGGGCGCTGACATTTATTTGTCGGCGCCCTATTTTTATATATTTTTTTAAAATAAAAAAGGTTCCACGGAGTTGATCCATGGAACCTTGAATTGCAATGCAAAACATCGTTGATGTCAGTGGCCGAAGAAACCGCGGCCGAGTTTGTCGGGGATAAGGTAGAGAGGAACGTTGTTTTGCTGGCAGTACTCGATGACTGCGTTGTCGTTGACCGACGCGCTAGTGGAGATCACTGCCTTGATGCCGGCTTCAACGAGCGCCTGCACTCCATCCACGAACGGGAAAAAGCTGTCGCTGGCTGCTACGGCTCCGTCCACCGAATGATTGCAGACCTCCGCTTTTGTGAGGGCGAGTTGCGAGCCGTAGACTCTGGCTTGCTGGCCGACGCCGTTGCCGATGAGCATGCCGTCGCGAACCAGTGTGATCGTGTTACTGTTGCTGGTGTCGCAGATCGCTTTGGCGAATAGAATATCCTGCTCATGGAAAGGTGTAGCCTGACCATATTTCACCAGATTGGGGTCATTGAGGTCCAGGATGAAGGTGTAGTTGGGTTGGAGCAGGAAACCGCCACGAACGTAGCGGAACCTGGGTGCGGTGTCGAGACTGGAACGCGAAAGGCTGGCGAGAGTAGGGTTCTCAAGAAACCGGCAATTGCCGTTCTTGCGCATCATCATCTCGATCACTCCGTCTTCGAAGGATGGTGCGATGATGCCATCAAGCAGTCGCTTCTTCTGTCCTATCGGAAGGGCGTGGTGCAGTAGCGCCTCCGCAACTTCTTTTGTGACGTGGAAGTTGAGCATGACCAGGCCGCCGAAAATTGCCAGCGGATCACCGATCACCATCTTCTCGGTGGCTATAACCGGATCAGTGGCTGAGAAGGCTGCACCGCAGGCATTGCCATGTTTTACTGCTAGGGCGATGTTGGGCACGCACGGGGTTTCGCCGCAGTGCAACTCGAATGTTGCTGCGATGTGGGTAATGGTTTGGAGGAGACGGTCGAGGTCACACATGTTGTTGTAGCTGGGCTCGTTTCCTGCAACCAGGCGGAAGTTGGGTAATGCCAGGGGGTCGCCGCTGCTGGTGTCGTAGAGAGCTCCCGGTGTCTGGTAACCGTTCTCGCCATATTTGCAGGTGAGAATCTTTTTGCCAACCATGCCGGCGTAGTCGCCTTTGCCGTGGTAGACTGCGGAAGCAAGACAGTAATCGGCGACGGTGGCTTCTGCTTTCGCCACCAGACTGGTGATAAAAGCTTCTCTTTCAGGCTTGCCGGCTTTCAGCCATTCAATCACGACAGTTCGGTCCGTCGGATCGCACATAACGATACGCTGGCCCTTGGCTGCACTGCGCAGTATTGTTGGACCACCGATGTCAGTTTTTTCAATCACGGACTCGGGAGTGCAGTCGGATTTTGCTATTTCTTCCTTGAGTGGGTACATATCGACGCAGACGAGATCGAGCCAGGGAATGCCGAGACTTTCCAGTTCGGCGATGTCGATGTCAATGGGACGAGCAAGCAGACCAGCATGGACTTCTCGGGATAGGGTAACGACCCTGTGATCGAGAATAGCTTCTCCGCCGACGAGCGTCGAAACGTCCTGCACGGGAATTCCGGCTGTGGCGATTGCCTTGGCGGTTCCGCCCGAAGAGTACAATGTCCAACCTAGCTCAACGAGCGAACCGGCGAACTCCACGATACCTGTCTTGTTGTAGACGGACAATAAAGCGTTCTTTCTGTTCATCATTCCTCTCCTTTTGTGGTTGAATTTCAGATGACTTCGTGAATTACTTCTCCTCCTCTCGTTTTTTTAACAGCAATCAATTTTGCTACATATTTTTAAGTTGCAGTTCTGCCTAAAAGCAGTTTTTTATTGTAGCAAGCTAATTTATAGACGTCAATCAAAACTATTGCATAAATATAAATACCTGTTATTATAAAGAACTGCTTTTTTTGGCAGTTTTTGTAACTTAAAAAGTGAATGAATTTACATATAAGTTAGGAATAAAATTCTTGAAAGGAGGAGTTATTTAGCAAAGGAAAGCAGTTTTCTATTGGCGAAGCAAAAACCGAAAGAGGAGGAGTTAAGCAAATGAGAGATCTAATATTGAATGGGGTAGGAAGGGAAGATTCGAGAGTAATTTTTCCGTTTGACGTGCACAGTCTCGAAGAAGTTGAGAAGTTTGCGCAGTTGCTCGCGCTCAAAACGGCGTGTTTCAAAATCGGTAAACAGCTCAGTACTGCAGTTGGTGCTCCTCAGGCCGTAAAGTTTGTACATAACCTGGGCGGCGAAGTTTTTCTGGATCTAAAATTCAACGACATCCCAGAAACCGTCGCCAAGGCCGGCATCGAAGCAGCACACCTTGGCGTACGCATGTTCAATGTGCATGCGCTCGGGGGCAGTGTAATGATGAGCGAAACAATGGAACGTCTCGACAAAGAGTTCTCGAGCAGTTCCAGACCCAAGGTAATCGCCGTCACGGTTCTCACAAGTTACACTTACGAAACGCTCGCAGAAGTCGGGCTGGTTCCGCCGTTGATGATAACAGACTGGGATGATGAAGAAGTGAAGTGCAGCCAGAAAATCGAAATCGAGAGGCTGGCTGTGAAACTCGCAGTCTTGGCTCAAAAATCTGGCCTTGACGGGGTTGTGGCATCTCCACAGGAAACTGCGCTTATCCGCGAAGCATGTGGAAAGGATTTCCTTATCATCACTCCCGGAGTGCGTCCTGCCTTTGCAGCCGCTAATGATCAGAAACGCATTATGACTCCGGCCGACGCAGTAAGAGTTGGTGCAGATTATCTGGTAATCGGGCGTCCCATCTCTGCTGCAAGTGAAGAAATCGGTGGTCCTGTAGGCGCAATCGATCTTATCAACGAGGAGATCAGCCAGGCAATGTCTGAAAGATCGTGAGCTAACCAGCTCAACAACTCATTTAGGTAAAGGAGGAGACAAGGTATGAATCTTATTATTCCGTATCCAGGAGAAAATCTCTTGGAACTTGGGAAGCGCTGCGACGCGGTCTATGTCTGCCCGAAAATCGGCTCTCAGCGTATGGGACCATTGGTCGTCTATGCAGGAACAGATGACAGGGGTCGAAACTACGTCGGAGACATCTATTTCAACTTTCGGCGGATCGAATCCCACCTGAAAGCTGTCGAGGCTTACGCTGAGGCAGCACATCAGAAACTCCGCGATCAGCATTTACTCGACATGTTTGATACCATCTGCGGACTTCCGAATGGTGGTCGGACATTTGGTCAGGAGCTGGCACGTGTTATTGGCAAGCGTTTCGTGTATCCAGACAAAAAACCGAAACCGACCGAAGCCGGCAAGAAACAGGAATATACCTGGGACCTTTCTCAATTCGACTTTGAGCGGGGGGAGCGCGTCGCGATGGCGGAAGACGTTTTTAATAACTTCAAGAACACGGATATTAACACTGAGGAAATCGAAGTGACGGGAGCGAAAGTCGTTCTCCTTGTGGGAGCGCTAAACCGATCGCTGATTTACGACACATCCTACAAAGGTTTGCCTGTAGTTGCTTCCATACGAGAGCCATATCCGGAATATGAACAGGACGACCCCGCAGTTGTTGTGGATATCGTAGCCGGAAACCTTGAACTGGAAGTTAAGAAAAACTGGCCACGACTGCGTGCCATCATGGAGAAATATTCCAAGGCAGCATAAGGTAATCACGACCAATTGGTCAATGCCCCTCTCGTCAAAAGCGAGTAGGGGCTTTTTTTATAATAACAACTTGCGTTCTTATCTATTTTCATGTCAATATTAAAGACAAAATAAAAAACAGGTCTTTAACATAAGAATAAACCAATTCAAATGCAGATAGCACTTGAAATCCACTCTAACTAAGGAGGAACGGCAATGAAATCAGGTCTTGTTTCCAGAGGTATTTCTTTCGGTCCCGTCATGGTAGCGTCTGGTGCGCTTAACAACTTCGGTGAAGGCTATCCGAGTCACAACTTTATCAAGATGTTGATGCGTGGTCGTTTTGATTTTACCGGAGCTACGCTTGTTTCGAAAACTGCAACATTGGCTTCGCGCATCGGCAATCTGCCGTTGGATGAAGATTACCAACCAACTGAAATGTTTCCCAAGTGCATTTATGTTAATCCATTCAAGGGGATTGCTGTGAATGCTGTTTCGCTTAGTAATCCAGGAATTAAAACTCTTCTAAATCAGAGGAGATGGCAGAATTTGGATCAGAATCACTGGATTTCGTTTATGGCGGCTGATGGCAACACGCTCCAGCTTCGTCTGGATGAAACCGAGGGTTTTGCTCAAATCCTTAAAAAACATAAGTGGGATTTTAAAGCAATATTTGGTGTGCAACTAAACATTTCCTGTCCGAACACCGACCACGATCCTTCGGAATTAGCGCGCGAAGCATTGGAACAAGGCCGAATTTTGAGAACGATTCTGGGCGACGTGCCCCTCGATCTTAAGATTAATGCCATGACACCCATTGTGGCAGTCAAAGAAATTGAAAGAAATAATATATTCGATTCGCTAACGTGTTCTAATACCATACCCTGGGGAAAGATGCCTGAGCAGATCGACTGGAGGAAGCTTTTCGGCTCCGACGTTTCGCCTTTGAGAAAAAGAGGCTTTCAGCAGGACGGTGGGCTTTCTGGCTGGCCACTTCTGCCAATCGTGGAATCCTGGGTTAAGGAAGCTCGCTCAGCAGGTATCAAAATGCCCATAACTGCTGGTGGCGGAATACTTTACCCTGACGATGTCGATCGCTTGTATCACGCAGACGTCAATGCAATCGCCATCGGCTCAGTATCATTTCTTAAGCCCTGGAATGTTCAGCCCATCATCCAGCGAGCACAAAAACTTTTTGGGAGGTAACAAATGAAGAGAATCACAATTAGAAAAGGCTTTGATGCTCATATGCATCTCCGTGACGGAGTCATGATGTCAGACGTGCTGCCTTTTACGACAAATCAGTTCGCGGGTGGCGTTGCTATGGGTAATTTGCCTGGCAACGAAGTCCTTGATTCATTCGAGAAAAATCTGGCATATCTCGAAAAGATCAAAGCGCTTGCTCCCTCGTTCAACGCGGTGGTTCCACTCATGGTAACGCGTGAACTTCTGGGGCGCGCGAGTTATATTGTAAAAACAGCGCTCAAACATGGAATCAAGGTTTTCAAATTCATTCCTGCTGGCCTCACAACAAACGGCGCGGAAGGTCTCACTCTGTACGATCTGTATACCAACCCATTCACTGAATTGCTTGAGGAGTTGGAGGAAAATGGTATTATATTTTCCTGTCACTTTGAAGTTGGCACCAGCAGAATTCACGATGACGCTCCGGTGCAGATGCTCTGGCAAGAGCAAGAAGCCATTCGTTTTTTACAGTATTTGTTGGAAGTCTATCCGAAACTTAAAATTGTTGTCGAGCATGCGTCATCTTATGCTATGATCTACTTTATTGAGAAGCTACCGGAAAAATATCAGGTTGCAGCCACGCTCACTCCGCATCACGCCATCGTCAATTACTGGGATGTTTGTAATCCTGATGGCAACATCTACGAACCGCTGAAGTACTGTAAGCCTGTTGCCAAACAGGAACAGGATATTAATGTGGTAAAGCTCGCGATGTGCAGTGGCAATCCACGTTTTTTTGCAGGAACGGATAGTGCACCGCATCTCTACGGAATCAAACTTTCGCAGAAGAGTGCGGGGATCTTTTCCGCTCCCGTAGCCATGCAGACCTACACTGAAATCTTCGAGCAGCTCGGTCGCATGGAATACTTGGAAAACTTCACTTCGGTTTTCGGTCCGCAGTTTTACGGCTTCCAACCCAGTGACGAGAAAATTACGTTAGTAAAAGAGCAGGAAAGGGTGGCGAGTTCACTCTACGACATTCCAGTGTTTCGAGGAGGAGATGTAATTCCTTGGAGCATAATAAAATAGGTGTCATACAGCACAATGCGCCCCTCTCGTCAAAAGCGAGTAGGGGCTTTTTTATTTGCACAGAAAAATCAATCGCAGTTGTATTTTTGAGAAAAAGTGGTAATATTGAAGTATAATTAAATGATTAATTAATAAAGAAAAAAATATGGGAACAGTGATAATTGGAGCATTGGTTTTTGTGTTGCTTATCTCCATTAAGCAGATCAATCAATATGAGCGTGGTGTTAAATTTACAATTGGAAAATATACCGGAATAATGGAACCAGGGTGGAGGCTTGTTATTCCAATTTTTCAAAGTTATCAAAAAATTGACATGAGAATAAAAGCTGTTGATGTTCCAGATCAGGAGGCAATTACCAAAGACAACATCTCAGTTAGCGTTAATGCTGTTATTTATTACAAAGTTGGTAGCGCAGAAAAAGCTATTATTGAAGTGGAAAATTTTTATTTCGCTGTTTCACAATTAGCACAAACAACAATGCGTAACATTGTGGGTGAAGTTAATCTTGATGAACTACTTTCTAATCGTGACACCATCGCTGAAAAAATTAGATTAAGCGTAGACAAAGCCACGGATGCTTGGGGAATTGAAGTTCATTCTGTTGAACTCAAGGATGTTACTTTGCCTGAAGAAATGAAAAGAGTTATCGGAAAACAGGCAGAAGCTGAAAGAGAAAAAAGATCGGTTATTATTAAAGCTGAAGGAGAAGTTATTGCTGCGGAAAATTTGGCCAAGGCGGCAAATGTTCTTAACAAGGCTGATGGAGCATTGCACTTGCGTACTTTGAGCACTTTAAATGATCTTAGTTCGGATCAGTCCAACACTGTCATTTTTGCAATTCCTTTGGAAATTCTTAAATCCTTAGAGGGATTTAATAAAAAAGAGTAGAAATGGAAAATAAGAAGAAAATTGGTGCAATTGCGGGGCTGATTGCGATTGCAATTGGGGGTATTTTTCTTATATACTTTTTATTTTTTGGTGCGTCACAATCTCTAGAGGAGAAAAAAGTTTTTATTGTGAATCGCAATCAAACTGAAACACAAACTTTGGATAAGTTGAAAAATCAGGGCTTTATAAAAAATAAAGTTGCATTTAAGCTGGTTCGATTTTTCAAAAAAGGAGATATTAAAGCTGGTGGTTACAATGTTTCAAAAAATATGAGTGCTTGGCAATTGGCTGGAAAACTCACTTTTGCTCCTGACATGAAATGGGTTGTTATTCCAGAAGGTTATAGAAAAGAACAAATTGGGGAAAAGCTGGCGGACACATTTGGCTGGAGCGATGAAGAATTGGACAAGTGGAATACGGAATACACGAAAATGAATATTGATTATATTGAAGGCACATATTTTCCAGATACATATTTGATTCCGGTTGATGAAAAAGGATTTGATATTGCTAATAGGATGACTCGGCGTTTTGATGAGCAATTCGCCCCATATATTAGTCAGTTTGTCCAGCAGAACATCAAATGGACAACTGGACTTAAATTAGCTTCAATTGTGCAAAGAGAAGCTGCAGGAAAAGATGATATGCCACTTATTGCTGGAATACTTTGGAATAGGCTTAATCAAGATATGAATCTGGAAATTGATGCGACAGTGCAATATGCGCGAGGCAAAACAGATACTGGTTGGTGGGCACCAATCAAATCCACGGACATCGTCAATATTGATTCTCCATATAACACATATAAATACAAGGGACTTCCGCCATATCCGATTGGCAACCCTGGGCTTGATGCAATTGAAGCTATTGTTAATCCTATAGAAACTGATTGTTTGTTTTATATTCACGATAGTAATAAGCAAATTTATTGCGCAAAAACATTTGAAGAGCACAAAGAAAATATTGAAAAATACTTGAAATAAATAGTTGGTTTGTAATTGAAAATTCGTTTTGTAATAAAAAATGATTTACTTAATATCAAAAAAGATGTATAATTAATGTAGTAATTATTTAATATAAAAACAATGAAAAAAACAATGTTCGCAGCATCGCTGCTGATGTTTGGATTTGTTCTTCAGGCTCAAGCAGCAAACACAGCTCCAAAACAAGAAGCAAAAGTTGAGCCAACAGTAGTACAGGCTCCAACTGGTCAAGTTGAAAAAACTTCTCCAACCCAGGAACAAAACAAAGTGATGAATCAAGGAGAAACTACACAAGTTCAAACTCAAGATAAAAATGCTGCTCAACCAACAATGGGTGGTGCTGTAAATTCGGCAGGTAATGGAAACTCAAATGCTGGCGCTAATGCAGCACAAAAAAGAAGTATGGTTGCTAATGCAGTTCAGGCAATGATTCAATTAGCTGACAGAACTGGAGGAATTGGACAACAGGTAAAAGTTATTGCTCAGAATCAGAATCAAAATCAAGTTAAACTTGAAAAAAGCATTGAAAAGATAGAGAGTCGTGGAGGCGTTGCTAAATTTTTTGTTGGACCAAACTACGGTGAGATAAAAACGTCCCAAGAAACATTAAATCAAAACAAGGAACAAATTCGTCAACTTAATCAGCTTAAGACACAACTTTCAAACGAAGGAGATCAACAGCAATTAACACAGCAAGTTAAAGTTTTAGAACAAGCTAATCAAGAAATTGAGACATTACTTTTGAATGCACAAGAAGGAATTAGTTTGTTTGGATGGTTAAATAAGCTAATTTCGAACTAATAATATCAGAAGTTACGCATTTCGAATCATTTCTTTTTTGGCCAGTAGTTGGCGACAGCGACTCTTGAGCTTTTGGATAGTGAGTATTTATCCAAAAGCGTGCCAAATAAGAAATAGTTGAGAAAATGCGTAAGTCCTAAATTTATAGTTTGGATAGAAAAAGCATAAGACATAAAGGCAGGTTAAAACCTGTCTTTTGTTTTGAAAGCAAAAGCATTTTTAATTGTATATTAATAACAAACTATTCAGGATGTGGTCGACGCCTGTTTAGAAGCGTAGATTTTAAAATTGTATACAACCTGGTTAAACATTACCAATTTTTGGAATGTAACAAGGTTAAAAATATATGAAAAGCTTACATATGGTCACGTTTACATTGCTCGTGATCGGTGGTCTTAATTGGCTCTTGTTGGGACTGTTTGGGTGGGAAATTGGGATGCTATTTGGGGGACAGATGGCACTTGTTTCCAAGATAATATATGTTCTTGTTGGTGTTTCCGCAATTAATGAAGTCGTGATTCACAAAGGAATATGCAAAATGTGTGGTGGTAATATGAGATAAATTATCGGTTTCCATTAAAAAGCGTCTTAGTGACGCTTTTTTGTATGTATCCAAAGTGCTTTACTGAACGCTTAATTGTGATATACTTTTAATACTGATAAATGAAGCAAAAGGATTATGAAAAAAATCTCGATTATTATTCCGGCTTATAATGAGGAAAAAAACATTCCTCTTATTTATATTGAGTTGCAAGAAGTTTTTAAAAAATGCTCCGATAAATATGTTTTTAATATTCTTTTTATTAATGATGGCAGTTTAGATAATACTATTGGTGAAATGGAAAAATTGGCCCAGGTAGATCAAGACGTTAAATTTATTGATTTTTCAAGAAATTTCGGCAAAGAAGTTGCCACCACGGCAGGCTTGAATAATTGCGATGGGGACGCTTGCATTATGCTTGACGGTGATTTGCAACATCCAGTCGAACTTATTCCTGAATTTATTGCTAAATGGGAAAATGGCGCCGAAGTGGTTGTGGGAATTAGAAATAAGAATAAAAGCAACGGATTTTTTAAGAAAATAGGTTCGAATATTTTTTATAAGGTAATTAACAAAATTGCTGAAATTGAAATTATTCCCAATGCTACAGATTATCGCTTACTTGATAGAGTTGTTGTTGATGAATTTAATCGTCTTACGGAAACAAATAGAATGACAAGAGCACTGGTTGATTGGTTGGGATTCAGGCGCGCGTATATTAATTTTAATGCCAATGAAAGAATTCATGGAAATGCTAGTTATAGTTTTTGGAAGCTTTTTAAATTAGCGATGAACAGCTTTGTTTCATTGAGCTTGTTTCCATTACAATTAGCTGGAAATCTGGGAATTGTGATTACCTTAGTTTCTGGTTTGGCAGGTTTTTATATTTTATTGGGTAAATATTTTTTTCGCACTCCGTTTGCATCAACATTTTCCGATGCGGAAAATTTAGCAATCCTTTTGGTCTTTTTGGTTGGAATTATCTTGATTTCTATCGGACTGATGGCGCTTTATATTGCCAATATTCACAAGGAGGTTATCAATAGGCCGATGTATGTTATGCGAAAAAAGAAATTGTAAAAACAACGCACATTGTTTGATTAAAAATTGGTAGCTCGGGATTGACAAAAAACACGTTATATCTTATACTAGTTTGTGACAATATGAAAAAGGTTCCGTATGGAACTCTTTTTTGTTTTAGTCTAAGTCTCTGCAGTAAAATAATTTATATACCTCGCAACTCATCTTCACGTCATCTTTGCCTAAAAAAATCTTCAAGGTATCTCGATATCTTTCAGATTTTTTTAGAACAAATCTGACGCAAATCTGAGCACGAATTGCACAAATTATTTTGCTGCAGAGCCTAAAAATAAAAATTGTTTGTTTTGTCGATAAAGCAAGCAAAGAAGTAATTATTAAAAACAAACTTATTAGTATTACAAAAAGTGTTTTATCTGGGCGCAATGTGGCTTTATTTGTGGCTATTTGCTCCTTGTTCTTGCTTACTCCTGATGCACAAGCATCTGAGTCGCCAGTGCAAAGTCTGTTAAGATTTTCGAAAGAAAAAATAACCAAAGTAAGAAAGGTTACAATTGAAAATCCTGCTGCAAATGCAGAGGTTGAAACAAAAAAAGAGGATAAAAATGAGAAAAAGTTGATTCAACTTATCTCAACAAACTCAGCTGTCCCCAAGGTCGTCACTGATCCTGCTGAGATAGAAAAAGCTGCTGAATTTGCAGCTGAAGCTACAGGTGTTCGAAAAAATTTCATTATAGGTTTGTTAGTGGTCGAATCTGACCTAGGCAGAAATCATGGAGAATGTACCTATCAGGAAGTGGAAGAAGGTGCAAAAGCCAATCATCAAAATGGTTACCTCAGTACGCGAGCATGGAAAACTTTCCAAGAGCGTAGAGAGATCATTAAGGATGTTGCAGGAAGCTTAGGATATGACTACAAAAAATTGAATGTCTCATGTAACCCAGGCTCATATGCTGGAACAGGCGGTGCAATGGGAATTCCACAATTTATGCCAGACACTTGGATGGAATATAAAGATCGCATCTCAGCTGTCGTAGGGAAGGAAAATCCTGATCCATGGAACGAGAAAGATGCTGCAGTCGCTGTGGCTCTCAAACTTTCTGATGTTTATGGAGTGACGGATCACAACAGGCTTGCCGAAAAAAGAGCAGCCAAATTGTATCTTTCTGGCACAACTTCATATCAATATGATTGGTATGCAAATCAAATTCTCTATTGGGCTGAAAACTACAAAAGTCTCATTGGATAATTGAATGCAAAAAGATATCTTCGGATATCTTTTTGTTTTATGTGGCGCATTTATTGTTAAGATGTATAATTGATTTATGAATAAGCGAAAGATTTTTTTTGGAATAGTATTTTTAATTGCAGCATTATTTGCGGGTTTGTTTTTTCGGGGCGAAAATTTTGCGCAAGAAAAACAAGACGTTAATGATCAAAGGCAAATTTTGCCAGAAGAAAAAAATGTTCAAAATGAAAATGAGAAAAAAAGTCAGTTAGTTGAAAAACAAAAGGAAGAACAAGTTCAAATTAAGCCAGTAGAAAAAAACAAAGTCCCGTTTACTTCGCAAGCTCCGTTGGGCGATTGGAGTGATGAGCGAAACCAAAATGGTTGCGAGGAGGCATCGGTGGCTATGGCAATGAGGTGGATTAAAGGTAAATCTTTTTCTTCGCCGAATGATGCTCAGCAAGAAATATTTGATATCTCGAAATTTGAAGAAAAAACTTTCGGATATTTTATTGACACGGATGTTTCAGATGTTGGTAAGATTCTCGTTGATTTTTATGGTTTTAAAAATTTCACAATCAGTAAGAGCTTTATTTTGGATGATTTGAAAAAAGAACTTGCAAAACAAAATATTATTTTGGTTCCAATTTTTGGGCGCGCTCTTAAAAATCCGAACTTCACGGAGCCGGGACCAATCACACATATGCTTGTGCTTGTTGATTATGACGCAAAAACAAAAGAATTTATTACCAACGACCCAGGGACGAAAAGGGGAGAGAATTATCGATATGATGAAAAAGTTTTGTTCGATGCCATTTGGGCATATCCTTCTGGCAAAAATCATCCCGATGCTCCAAAATCAATTAAGGATAAGGCAATGTTAGTAATCAATGGAGGTAAAAAATAAAAATAGTAATATTAATAAGCACCCGTTTGTACTATCTTTGCTGACATTTAAGACAACCCCAGTTAAATAGTGTGGATTACCACAATTTAACGGGGCAAGAAATATGATTGTATTTTCTGCAATTGTTCCGCATCCACCAACAAGCATTCCTAGCATCGGAAATGCTGATGATTTAAAGCTTCTTGAAAAAACACTCAATGCTCTTGAGTCTCTTCGACTTGGCTTGGAAGCAGCTGATCCTGACACGATAATTGTTATTTCTCCGCATGCTTATTTGGAGCCATATGCTTTTGTTATTAATTCAGAAAGTGAATTAAAGGGAAGTCTTGCACAATTTGGCGACGATGAAGTTGTTAGTTATAAAAACAATATTGAAATTGCTGACAAAATAGCATACAACTGTCTTATGAGTGAAGAGTTTCCGGCAAAACTCCATCCTGGTTTTTTGGATCACGGTGCTATTATCCCTCTTTATCATCTTACAAAAAACATTAAACCAAGGATTGTGCATCTTTCTTTTTCTCTTATGAATTATGATCGCCATTATCGTTATGGCGAAATTATCCAAAAAGTTTTAGACAATCCAAAAAGCCCGAGAGTGGCTGTTATTGCCAGTGCAGATCTTTCTCATAAGCTTACTCCAAATGCGCCCGCAGGTTTTTCTCCAAGCGCTGAAGCATTTGATCATTCAGTGATACGCTTTTTGGGAAGTGGAGACTTGGTAAGCTTGATGAATATGGAAGAGCAAACCATTGCTGAAGCTGCAGAATGCGGCCTGCGCTCAATTGTAATCCTCTTGGGAATTTTGCATGAAAAAAAATATAATTTTGAACTATTAAGTTACGAAGCCCCCTATGGAATAGGGCACCTAACAGCAAGATTGCTTTAATATTGGGCAAATTAAATAAAAAAGCTTTCAGATTGCTCTGGAAGCTTTTTAGTTATGGTTTGGCACCATTTTCATATTATACTCCTATTTTGCCTAAATGTCAAGTAGAAAAAATGATTTATTAAAGGTATAATTAAATCAATAAAAACAAATCTTTTTAAATTATTTCAAATGGAAAAACAAATATACAATTTGACCGAGCAGGAAGTTTTGGAGAAATTTTCGGCGACTGTTTCGGGGTTGACCAGTAAGGAAGCGGAAGAAAGATTGAAAAAATATGGAAAAAATGCAGTGCAGAAAAAACAATCTTGGAGTTGGTTTTCACTTTTACTAAATCAATTTAATGACGCGTTAGTTTGGATTTTGCTAGTGGCTGGCGTTCTGGCTTTTTTGTTTGGGGAATATCGCGATATGACGATAATTTTCTTGATCATCAGTATTAATGCAACCATTGGTTTTTTTCAAGAATATAAAGCAGAGCGTACTCTGGAAAACATCCGCCGCTTAGCATCAGACAAAGCAATTGTTTTGCGTGACGGACAGCGACAAGAAATCGACGCTTCTTTTCTTGTTCCGGGAGATATTATTGTGCTAACTTCTGGAGATTCTGTGGCAGCTGATGGATATTTGCTGGAAAGTTATGATGTTTACGCTAATGAGTTTATTTTTACCGGAGAATCTAAGTCTAGTAGAAAAAATTCAGGAGCAATTACTGAGCAAGGTTTAGTATTGGCGGATATGGATAATATGATTTTTATGGGAACGTCACTCACTAGAGGAAGCGCTACTGTTTTAGTGACGGGTACGGGGATGAAAACCCAGCTTGGAAATATTGCGCATATGGTCAGTGAAGTTAAGGAAGAGGAAACTCCACTTCAAAAACAAATGCGAACTCTTGGTCGAGATGTTTCAATTCTGGCAGTCCTTATCGGCACGCTGGTTATGATAGCTGGATATTATAGCGAAATATCATTGTATGAAAATTTTCTCTTTGCATTTGCTTTGGCTGTTTCTGTTGTGCCAGAGGGTCTTCCCGCGGCTATTTCTGTGGCTCTTTCGCTTGGAATGAAAAAACTTTTAAAATATAATGTGCTGGCCAAAAAATTAAACGCCGTGGAAACACTTGCTTCCGTTTCTATAATTTGCTCGGACAAAACCGGCACAATCACGCGCAATGAACTAATGGTCACAAATATTATTGTGGGCGATGATGAATTGACTGTGGATGGCGAAGGTTATCAGGAAAAAGGAGATTTTTATTCCTTTGGACGAAAAATTGATGTTAAAAAATATTCTCAACTTGAAACATTGTTTCGAATTGGAACGCTTTGTAATGATAGTGGTCTGATGGAAAAAAATGGATTAATTTCTATTACCGGAGATCCGACCGAAGCTGCATTGCTGGTGGTAGCAAAAAAATATCAAAACGAAACTGATTTTTTTCGAAATGGTTGGGAAAAAATTGATGAAAATCCTTTTTCTTCTGATCGGATGAGGATGAGTGTTGTGTATTCTAATAATATTTCTGGCAAAAAAACATCATTTGTAAAAGGTTCGCCGGACGTTTTGCTTGATCTTTGCACACACAAACTTGTCGGCGATCAAATAATTCCATTTACTCCTGCAGAAAAACAGAAAGCCAAAAGTAGTTATGACGCAATGAGCAAACAGGCACTCCGAGTCTTGGCTTTTGCTCAAAGAGATTTGGATGATGTTGCTCGGGATAAGTTTTCCTTGGAAGCTGAAAAGGATTTGGTTTGGGTTGGAATGATGGGAATGATTGATCCTCCACGCGCCGACGTGCGCAGCGCAATTGAAGAGTGCATCAAATCAGGAATAAAAGTGATTATGATAACGGGGGATTATGAAATTACTGCAGAGGCTATAGCCAAAAAGGTTGGACTTTTAAAATCAACAAACGCCGAAGTTATAAACGGAAGAGCGCTCGATTTGCTATCTGACGACGAATTGATTGCAAAAATTTTGGAAAAAGAGGTGGCTTTTGCGCGAATTGCTCCAGAGCAAAAATTGCGTATTGCAACTTTACTTAAAAAAAGTGGCGCTGTTATTGCAATGACGGGAGATGGCGTGAATGATGCACCCGCACTGAAGCGAGCTGATATTGGAGTTGCAATGGGGGTCATTGGAACGGATGTGGCAAAAGAAGCTTCTGATATGATTTTGCTTGATGATAACTTTGCTTCAATTGTGCGAGCAATAAAAGAGGGAAGAACCATCTATCAAAATTTGAGAAAATTTGTATACTATGTTTTTACTTCAAATGTGAGTGAATTTTTCACTGTAATCATTGGAGTTTTATTGCAAATACCTGTGCCAATAACAGCAGTGCAAATTCTGGCTATTGATCTCGGAACTGACATCTTCCCTTCTTTTTCACTCGGCTTGGAACCATCAGAACCAAATGTGATGAAAAGAAAACCATTTAGCGCAAAAGAAAAAGTCATTGATTCAGCTGGTGTGTGGCGATTGCTGCGGGTGGGTCTTATTATGGCAACTGGCGCCGTGATTGCGTTTATTCTTTCAATGAAAAGAGGAGGCTGGGATTTTGGTAATAAAATTGATCCCAATAGCGTATTATATATTAGGTCAACAACAGTGGCATATGCAGTGCTTGCAATGACTCAGATGGTCAACTTGATGCAAGCTCGCAGTGAAACACTTTCAGTTTTTACAATCGGTTTTTTCAAAAACAAATATGCTATCGGTGCTGCTGTTATTTCTACTGCAATGCTTCTTTTGTTTATGTATCTACCATTTTTGCAAAAATATTTGCATATGGCACCAATTATGTGGCAAGATTGGGTGGCAGTGTTTGTCGCCATGGTTGCAGTGTTTGTTTTTGAAGAAGGGAGAAAAGCCGAAGCCAAGAGATAATAATTTAAATAAAAAAATCATGATAGAAATAAAAGAAAATATCTCATTAGCACCGTTTACTTCGTTTCGCATTGGGGGAGATGCAAAATTTTATGCGGAAGTTTTTTCGGTTGAAGAACTGAAAGAAGCATTAGAATTTGCTAAAGACAAAAAAATAGATTTTTATATTTTGGGTGGCGGAACAAATTTGCTTGTTAGTGATGATGGTTTTGATGGTCTTATCATTAAGATAAAGATGAATGAAATTTCTATTGATGGCGAAATGATTGAGGTTCAATCTGGAGTACCTCTTATTAAAATTGTAAATACGACATCTGGTCAGGGGCTTTCCGGTTTGGAAAAATTAGCTGGAATTCCTGGAACAGTTGGTGGTGCTGTGAGAGGAAATGCCGGTGCTTTTTCAGTAGAAATAAAATCTTGTATCAAGACTGTGACAGCATATGACACTGAAAAAATGGAATTAGTTTCTTTTGAAAATGAGCAATGTAATTTTGCATACAGAACAAGTATTTTTAAAGAAAATAAAAATTTGATAGTTATTTCAACTACACTTGCTTTGCAAAAAGGTGATATTGCAGAAGTTCAAAAAATTGTTACAGAAACTATAATGACGAGATCGGCAAGGGGATTAAATGGAACCAAAAGCGCCGGTTCATATTTTATGAATCCGGTGGTTGAAAATGAAAAATTGTGTCAGGAATTTGAAAAAGAAAAAGGCGTTCCCGTGAGAAATAAAACTTTGCCAGCAGGTTGGGTTATTGAGCAGGCAGGACTTTTGGGAAAACAAATCGGCGGAGCGCAAGTCAGTGAAAAACATGCAAACTATATTATCAATGCTGGCGAGGCAACAGCTTCGGATGTTATAATGCTGGTGAGTTTTGTTAAACAACAAGTGCGAGATCAGTTTGGAATTCAACTGACAGAGGAAGTGAATTATTTGGGATTTTGAGACGATTATATGAATACGCGAATGGATGCGAATGACGCAAATATGCGAAAAATAAAAAAATTGTAATTTAATTATTAATATAAAAAACCGTATGAGCACAACAGAAAACATGAGATTTTTTTTCAAGGGAGTTGAGATCGACGTGACTACTAAGGAATACATCGAAAAGAGACTTAGCACGCTGGATAAGTTTGTTGATAATATTATGAAGAGTGAAGTTGAGATTGATTTGGACAAAAAAGGAAAATTTCGTGTAGAAGTTATGCTGCACACTCCTCGCAATATGTTTCGTGCTGACAACACCACTGAGAGCATCGAAGCTTCAATTGATATGGTTGTTGATGAATTGCAAGCGCAAGTTACACATCTTAAAGATAAACTTAGAACACTAAAAAAACGAGGTGCAATTTCACTTAAAAAGAAAGTCGTGCTTGATGAAAGCGCACGTTTCTAGGTTATAAAAACTTACGCAATTGTAAGAGTATTAAGCAATATTCCTTGTTTGGTTAACTTAATTATAATGGCATCTTGTCATCCTCAGCTTGACTGGGGATCCAGAGTTATGCCTAGCCCTGGATTCCCGTTTTCACGGGAATGATATAAAACAGATTCAATTAACTTTGTATTAAACAAAAGAAAGTCGAAAAGCTTTCTTTTGTTTTTTGTGGTATAATGTAATCATTAAAAAATAGTAATTTTTTAAAAAGCAACCCCAGTTAAATAGTGCGGATTACCGCAATTTAACGGGGCAAGAAAAATGGATACAAAAATAAAAATCGTCCTAGGTTTTGTTATTTTTTTGGGAGTTGTTTCTGGAGCATTTCTTCTTTTTGCTAAGAAAAAACCTGCCCCTGTTGCTGTTGCTCCCAAAACGATTCAAGCAAGCGCTGAGGTAAAATCTTTAAACCCTACAGTTGCAAATCCAAGTCAAAGCAAAACTGTTGAGCCAAAGAAAGCTCCAGCTGTGCAAGAAACTTCTGAAGAAAGAAAAAAACTTATTAGATCGCAATGGGAACAATGCAAAAACAAAACAATGACACCCAACACAAATTTGTTTTGGAGTGTGCAAATCATAGAGGGCATTCCAACCGGGGGCACATATGCCAAAGGTAATTTGGACAATGACGCCGCATATCCCGTGCGTGTGATTGTGAAATCAGACAGTCAAATTGCTGATAAAATCAAAACAATGCTTACTATTGGAAAAAAAGCATTCCTACGCGGAACCTGCACCGACGTCGCCCCCGATGGATCAATCGTGCTGCAATCATTTTAGCAAATTTTACAAACCAGACCCTTCCTTTACGGGAGGGGTTTTTTGATATAGAATAAGCAAAGAAACAAACACTAAAGACGTATAAAATGTTAGCCCTATAAAATAGGGTTTTGGTTTGTGTTCAATTTGCCTTATGAACTTTATAACTTTATTTACCCAGTGAAATCCAGCTTTGCTGGTGCGAAGCAATTTCACGGGGTAAACTTTTAAACTAATTTTTATGACATTATTCAGCAAAATATTCGGTTCAAATGAACGGGAGATAAATAAACTTAAACCGATCGTAACAAAAATCAATTCCTTTGAAGAAAAAATGATTGCTCTTTCTGATGAAGATTTGAAAGGAAAAGCCAAGGAATTTAAAGAGAGAGTTTCCAAAGGAGAAACCCTCGATGAAATTTTGCCAGAGGCTTTTGCGGTGGTGCGAGAAGTTGCCAAGCGTGTAAACGGAACGAGACATTTTGACGTGCAGATGATTGGCGGGATTGCTCTTCACAAAGGAACGATAACGGAAATGAAAACTGGCGAAGGAAAAACTTTAACATCAACTTTGCCAATTTATCTTAATGCTATTGAAGGAAAAGGTGTGCACGTCGTGACAGTGAATGATTATCTGGCTAAGCGCGATTGCAATTGGATGGGTTCGATTTATAACGCTCTTGGACTTTCAACTGCGTGCATTATGCATGACGTTTCATATTTGTATGAACCGCAAGTTTTTGATGGCGACGAAGTGAGCGTGGAGATGGAAAATTTGATTGAAATAACCAGGCGTGAGGCTTATGCCTGTGATATTACCTATGGAACAAACAATGAATTTGGTTTTGATTATCTTCGTGACAATATGGTGCAAAGTTTGGAGCAAATGTCACAAAGAGAACTTAATTACGCTATTGTTGATGAAGTCGATTCAATTTTGATTGATGAGGCTCGCACCCCGCTTATTATTTCAGCTCCAGACAGCGAATCAACAAAATTATATCAACGCTTTGCTCAACTTGTTCCACGTCTTAGGGAAAAAGAAGATTATGAAGTGGATGAAAAAATGAAAGCCGTGACGCTGACGGAAAATGGAATTGCAAAAGTTGAAAAAGATCTTGGAGTTGGCAACATTTATGAACTTGGAAAAATAAATTACGTTCATCATTTGGAGCAATCACTGCGCGCTGAAGTTTTGTTTAAACTTGATAAGGAATATGTCGTAAAAGACGGACAGGTTATTATTGTTGATGATTTTACAGGACGACTTATGGAGGGACGTCGTTATAGCGATGGTCTTCATCAAGCAATTGAAGCGAAAGAAGGCGTTGAAGTTCAAAAAGAATCTCGCACCTTGGCGACAATCACTTTTCAAAATTATTTCAGAATGTATAAAAAGCTGGCCGGAATGACAGGAACAGCATCAACCAGTGCTGAAGAATTTGCAAAAGTTTACAAAATTGATGTGATGGAAATTCCAACAAACAAAACTTTGATTAGAAAAGATTTGCCTGATGTCGTTTATAAAACTGAAAAGGGAAAATTTGATGCGATTGCTCAACTTATCAAAGAAAATCATAAAAAAGGTCAGCCATTTTTGGTTGGAACTATTGCTATTGAAAAATCGGAATATCTTAGTGCGCTGCTTGAACGTGAAGGAATAAAGCATGAAGTTTTAAATGCTAAACATCACGAAAGAGAAGCAGCTATTATTGCAGGCGCTGGACAACTTGGCGCGGTGACTATTGCAACAAACATGGCTGGTCGTGGAACTGATATTAAACTTGGAGAAGGAGTTAAAGAAGTTGGAGGACTTTATATTATCGGTACAGAAAGACATGAAGCACGCCGCATCGATAATCAACTTCGAGGACGAGCTGGTCGTCAAGGAGATCCGGGAGCATCACAATTCTATGTGTCATTGGAAGATGAGTTGATGCGAAGATTTGGAGGGGATAGGCTTAAAAGTATGATGGACACTCTTGGATTGCCAGAAGATCAGCCGATTCAAAATGCTATTATTTCTCGCACCATTGAAAGTGCTCAATCTAAAATTGAGGGTTACAATTTTGATATTCGAAAACATGTTTTAGATTATGACGATGTGATGAATAAACAGCGTGAAGTTGTATATAAAAAACGTAAAGAAATTTTAGCCTCGGATGATGTGAAAGCTGAAATTATGCAATATGTTGAAGAGGAGGTTGAACGTAATATTTCGGTGCACTGCACCGGAGAAGAATATGCTTGGGATATTAAAACTATCACAAACGAATTGCAAAACATTTTTCCCTTTTCTGAAAATGACAGTAAAAAACTTGAACAAATTAGGGATGACAAATCTAAAAACACTGTGGAAAAAATTTCCTTGATGATGGAATATGTCATGGGAAAAGCCAAGGAAGTATATATCCAAAAGGAAACAGAGATTGGTGCGCAAACTTTAAGACAAATTGAAAAGGCAATTATTTTGCAAACCATAGACACGCTTTGGATGAATCATCTTGATGAAATTGATTATTTGCGTCAAGGAATTGGACTTCGTGGATATGGACAACGCGACCCTCTTATTGAATACAAAAGAGAAGCTTTTCATATGTTTTCTCATTTGATGGAAAATATGCGTTCGACAACCGTGCGAACAATTTTCAAGGTCTCAATGGTTTCAGCTGAGCCTTCAGTCCAAAAAGAAGCTGCACCCAAAAATATTCAATTTCACGGAGCCGAGGATAGTCCTGCTCAATTTAGCAATGAGACTGCAAAAGAACAAGTTGGCAACAATGAAGCTGCTGCAGCGCAGAAGCCATTTGTCAAAAAGGATAATATCGGCAGAAATGACCTATGTTTATGTGGAAGCGGCAAAAAATACAAAAACTGTTGTGGAAAATAAAAATGAAATATTTATCATTTGAAAAATCAGTAGGATGCGTTATATATAGAAAAAGCGAGGATAAAACCTTGTTTCTCTTGGTGCAATACCGCAGCTGGCAATGGGATTTTCCAAAAGGGCATATGGAAAATGGTGAAAGCGAAGAGCAAACACTCAGACGTGAGGTTTTTGAGGAAACGAGCATTGATGACCTTGAAATTTTGCCTAATTTTCGCGAATCCGTGCATTATTTTTATACCGCTAAAGGTAATGAGAAAAAAGAAAGAATTTTACAAAACAAAGGAATTTATATTTTTAAAAACGCCGTATATTATGCCGCTGAAACGCAAACGGAAAAAGTAAAAATTGATTTTGAAAACAAAGCTTACGCCTGGCTGACATATCGAGAAGTTCTTGAGCGTCTTAGTAATGACGGCTCAAGAACAGTTATCAAAGAAGTTGCAGTTGCATTAAAACAAGATAATTAAACAAAACTCAGCATAACTTGCCATAAATCCTCAATTGAATTAGTATTTAATCATTAAAAGTACATTTACAGAAGAAAAAATATAGCGTAATTTAAAAAATTGAATTACAAAAGGGAGGATTTATGCTGCAAAATGAAGTGCAAGTGCGTAAAAATCAACTTGAAGATCTATTTAAACTTCTTATTAATGAGAGTAAAGAAGCTTTAGATCGAATGGCAAAAGAGGAGACAACATTGCTTAAGGTGTGTCAGGAGTTGAATAATGTTCCTTTACCCTGGAAGGTCCCGTGTTCTTATTTGCTGGAATGGATTCGCAGGAATTTATTCAGGCGTAAGTTTTTCAAGAAGGTTGGAGATGAGATAACTGAAATCGAGAGAGTTCGAAAAGTTGTTTCGTGCCATCTTGCATATTGCGATGCTCTGCATTACAATATCTCCAAGATGAGTTTTTCTGAGATGGGCGAAGCTCTCGGCATAATGCTGGAAAAATGGTATGTTGATGAGTTGCAATTACGTCACAGGATTAAATTTATCAACTTTCCATCCGAAGTTAGGCTGTACAACATAAGGCAGTTGTCAGAGCAGTTGTCTGCGTAGTTTACTCCCAAGCCATTTATGCCCGCTAGTCATTAGACTGGTGGGCATTTTTTAAAATATTGCCTATTTGAAAAAAATGATATAAAATTAAATTTATGAATATAAAGAAAAAATTACAATTGAAATTTGCTGGGGTAATCGTTTTGGCAGTGGTTGCTGGTCTTGTTGCATATCCACAGGCAGTTTCAAAAATAACGCCACTTTATGACGCACTGAATAAGTTTAAATTGAAATTGGGACTTGATTTGCAAGGAGGATTTCATTTGGAATATAAAGCGGATGTTTCGAATATTGATCCATCAAAAGTGGCAGAAGCAATGGAGGGCGCGCAGACTGTCATTGAAAGACGCGTGAATGCTTTTGGTGTGGGGGAGCCATTGGTGCAAATTGCCAAGAGCAGTGGAGAAAATCGTATCATTGTTGAACTTCCCGGTATTAAAGATATTGAAGAAGCTAAGGCTAAAATTAAAGACGCTCCGTTATTGGAATTTAAAGAAGAAGGTCCTGTCGATCCGCAAGTTCAACAAATGTTTGATCAGATGAACACGCAGGCAAAAGAAAAAGCACAGAAAATTTTCGATGAAGTCAAAAATGGTGGAGATTTTGCTCAGCTTGCCAAGGATAATAGTGAAGATCCCGGCTCCAAGGATAAGGGCGGAGATTTGGATTTCGTGAAAAAAGGTGCTTTTGTGCCAGAATTTGATAAGATTCTATTCGAAAGCAATTTGAAATCAGGAGAAATTTATCCTGATTTGGTGGAATCTCAATATGGTTGGCACATTATTAAATTTATTGAATCTCGTGGGGAAGGAGAAAATTTGGAAGTTCATGGTGCGCACATTCTTTTTGCAAAAAAAGATCCTTCTCAATATGAACAGTTCAAATATCAAACAACGGCGCTTACCGGAAAAAACTTAAAAAGTGCAACAGCGCAATATTCAAACGGGCAAGGTCTTGGAGAACCGGAAGTTTCTCTTCAATTTGACGAAGAAGGCACAAAGCTTTTCGCAGAACTAACCAAAAAAAATCTAGGAAAAGAAATCGCAATTTTCTTGGATGGACAATTGCAGATAGCACCAACCGTTCAAGTTGAAATCACAAACGGGCAAGCGGTGATTACAGGAAATTACACATTCAAAGAAGCCAAGGATATTTCTGACAGATTAAATCAAGGTGCGCTGCCAGTTCCTTTGACATTGGTTGGTCAACAAAGCGTTGAAGCAACTCTTGGAGCAGATTCGCTTAGAAGTATTTTGATTGCTGGAGCAATAGGCCTCGGAGCAGTTGTTGTTTTTATGCTTATCTTCTATCGCTTCCTAGGACTTGTCGCATCATTAGCTTTGCTTATTTATACTGCAGTGATGATAACTATTTTCAAAATGACAGGAATTACCCTGACACTTTCCGGTATTGCAGGATTCGTGCTTTCAATTGGTATGGCGGTCGATGCTAATATTTTGATTTTTGAAAGAACCAAAGAAGAAATACGTGGTGGAAGAACGATTGCGAATTCACTTGAAGAAGGATTCAAACGTGCTTGGACATCAATTCGCGACGGCAACATTTCATCCTTGCTGACCGCTGGAATTTTGTATCTTATGGGTACGGGTTTTGTGAAAGGTTTTGCAGCCGCACTTTTTATTGGAGTTGTGGTTTCAATGTTTACTGCTGTGATAATTACCAGAACAATGCTTAAAGTTATCATTAGTGACTGGATCCATAATAGAATGTGGATGGTAGGAGTAAAAAAATCTGATATATTGGATTAAATTTTTAATTTTTAATTTTATAAATAAATACAAATTTTATAATTTTTAAAAATTAAGAAATTAAAACATTATTTAAAAATTACAAAATTAAAAAATTATAAAAATTTTATCTCATGTTTAATATTATTGGAAAAACCAAATACGCCTATATCTTCTCTGGCATTCTAACTGTCCTGTGTATTTTAAGCTTGGCAGTTTGGGGGTTGAAATATGACATTGATTTTACTGGTGGAACCCGAATGGTGGTTAAATTTGCCGAGCAAGTTCCTTCCAAGGAGGATGTTACGGAAACACTTAAGGATTTGGAGTTAAAAAGTTTAGCCTTGCAGGGATTAGAAAATAATTCAATGGTAATCCGCTATGCTTCTGAAGATGACAAAACAAACAGTGATGTTTGGGGAAAAATTAGTGAGAAATATTCCGGTGCTACTCAATCCAGTGTTGATTTTTTCAACTCTTCAGTTTCTGGCGAATTAAAATCAAAATCAGTAAACGCCCTGTTATTGGCAATTATGGCCATTATGGCATATATTGCTTGGGCTTTTCGCAAAGTGTCTCGTCCAGTTGAATCTTGGAAATATGGTGCAGGTGCAGTAATTGCACTTTCTCATGACATCTTGATTACAATGGGAGTTTTCTCAGTGCTCGGACATTTTTATGGAGTTGAAATCGGTATTCCTTTTATTGCAGCGCTGCTTACAATTCTTGGTTTTTCTGTTCACGACACCATCGTGGTATATGACCGAACGCGAGAAAATTTGCTTAAAAGTTCACAGAAAGTTCCATTTCCAGAAGTGGTCAATCAAAGTTTAAATGAAACACTTGTGCGTTCAATCAACACTTCTCTTACTGTGATCATAACTTTGTTGGCGATATATTTGTTTGGTGGAGCATCAATCAAGTTTTTTGCACTGGCGCTTTTGGTTGGAGTTACTTTCGGAACGTATTCTTCAGTTTTTATCGCAACCGCGCTGTTGGTAACAAGTTATGAATTAACACTTAAATACAAGAAGTAATTCATCTTGTCATTCCCGCGGAGGCGGGAATCCAGGTTTTTATTAAAAATTAAAAATTTGTAACAATATGGGTATTTTAGATGCTTTCAAAAAGAAAAAAGATAAAAATGCTAATCCTATGGATCCTGAAAATATGGGATTTATGCAAAGGATGGCGATGAAAAAATTGGAAAAAATGAGTCCAAGTGAAAGGGAAGCCTTAATGAAAAAGGTAATGACTCCGGATAATATTCAAAAAAACAAAGCTGACATTCTCAAAACTCTTGAGCAAATGAAAAAGTCTGGTCAAATGAATGATCATCAAATATTTGAAGCCAAGAAAAGACTAGGACTTTTATAGAGATATTTTTTACACAAATTAAAAAGCCGGCATAGTGATTTAGCACTATGCCGGCTTGTATGGTTTACTTTCTTGTTGCTTTTCCTCCTAGCTTCCTATCTTTTTTGATTGCGTACATTTTTTTGTCTACAATTAAAAGTTCTCTCCCAATTGTGTTTTCGGGATTTAGGATGTGTGCGCCAATGGAAATTGATAACAGTATCTTGTCTTCACCATAACGCACTGGTTTTGTACTTACAGAATCCGTTATTCTCTGAGTAATTTTTGCTACTTCTTCCTCCGCCTCGTTTTCGGGGGTGTTTTTTAATAATGTTATAGCAAAAAATTCATCTCCTCCGAAGCGAAACAAGAAATCATTATCCCTAAATGCATTGCCCATGCGTTTTGCTGTTGCTACGATAGCACTGTCACCCGCTAGATGCGAGTAATTGTCGTTTATTTCTTTGAGGTCATCGAGATCAGCAAAAAAAATCGCTACAGATTCATTGTTTGCTTTCGCATACGTTGACATGCATTCCAGTTTTTCAGTCATGAACTTTCTGTCATTGTATAACCCCGTCAAGGAATCTCGAAGGGAAAAATCCTTCAGTTTTATGTACAATGTTGCGAGGGTTCTGCGATTTCTTGCAACTGCTGTTAGTAGAATTGAAACGATGTAGAATGCAATTGTTCCCAATATAAATTGTGTTAAAAAAAGCAATGCATGTTGTTTTATCTCAATAAAAAATAGCATGGGTACAGTGAAAACAAGAAAAGATAAAATCATTGAAATAAACAATCGTATCGTACGGCGCCACCATGGGTTGATGCATAACCACTTTCTTTCTAACGGTTCGAATACGCTAATGTCTAATTGTGAATAATTTTCCACTTTGAATCCTCCTTGGTATATAAAATTGTAAAGGTTCTATAATTTGCTGTGGGAAACAATTTTCCCACAATATATAATTATACATCTTTTTGATAAGTTAGTCAACCCCTTGTCGATTTGACCTTTTGTGAAGCCAAGGCTGGGTGTTGCAAAAAGTTGTGTAAATTGGTATTATAAATCTATATTAGTAATGAAAATTTAAGATTATTCACCCTGTTAAATAATTTTAAATTTCCTTAAAAAATTTAAAATTAAGATTTGGGTTCTTGAATTAAATAATGTTGTGAATAAAATTAAAAAATTAACTTTAATAGGTGGGTTTTCTTTTTTAAAAAGCCCAAATCTTATTTAACAGGGTAAATGGAAAAACAACAAGAAAAAGTAATTGAAGAAATTTTGACTCGTGGAGTTAATGAAGTTATTGATTGTGAAAATCTTAAAAAGAGGCTTCTTAGTGATGAGAAATTGCGTATTAAATTCGGCACTGATCCTACTAGTCCAAATATTCACTTGGGTCGAGCTGTGCCTCTTTTGAAGCTCAGAGATTTGCAAGAGCTGGGACATCAAATTGTTTTTTTGATTGGCGACTTTACTGGTGTGATTGGGGACACTTCTGACAAGGAAAGTGAGAGGCCAATGCTTGAGCGTGAGGTTGTTGAAAAAAATATGGAAACATATTTCGAGCAAGCTGGAAAAATTTTGGATATGAGTAAAGTTGAAGTTGTTAAAAATTCTGATTGGCTCGGAAAACTAACATACAATGAAATTTCTGAGCAAGCTGATATTTTTTCTTTAGCTGAATTTATTGCGCGGGATAATATTAAAAAAAGATTAGAAAAGGGGACACGCATATCGCTCCGCGAGCTCTTGTATCCTTTGATGCAAGGTTATGACAGTGTGGTATTAAAAGCCGATTTAGAACTCGGTGGAACTGATCAACGTTTCAATCTTTTGGCTGGTCGCGAGATGCAAAAAAAATACAAGCAAAAACCTCAAGATGTTATGATGACTGATTTGATTGAGGGTCTTGACGGACGCAAGATGAGTTCTTCGTGGGGAAATACTATTAACCTGACTGACGATGCCAATTCAATGTTTGGCAAAGTGATGAGTATGGGAGATGAACTTATCGGAAAATATTTTGTTCATTGCACTCGCATTCCAATGGAAGATGTTGCTCAAATTGAAAAAGAGATGAAGGAGGAAATATTGAATCCTCGCGATGCAAAACTTAGGTTGGCTGGAGAAATCACAGCAATATATCACGGAGAAGAATTAGCAAGAAGTGCAAGAGAATATTTTATTAACACATTTTCCAAAAAAGAAATCCCAACTGAAATTGCCGAGTTTGAAGTTTCTGAAGAAATGAAATTGTCAGAACTTGTTGTGAAATCAGAAAATGCTTCTAGTATGGGAGATGCTCGTCGCAAAATTGAGCAAGGCGGTGTGTCAGTTGATGATGAAAAATTGCTTGATCCACAAATACTGGTCACGAAAGAATTTGATGGCAAGGTTTTGAAAATAGGAAAACTGGGCTTTGTAAAAATAATTTTCAAGAAATAATATGCTCGAAGAAAAAATAAACAAAATTAAAGAAGATGCTTTGGCTGAAATTCTCGCCGTAGAATCCTTGGCCCAACTTAATGACTTGAGAATTAAATTTTTGGGAAGAAAAAGTGAATTTACAAACATTCTCAAGAGTCTTAAGGACTTGACTGAGCAGGAGCGAAAAACAGTGGGACAAATTGCAAATGCAACAAAAATTGAAGTTGAAAGCGTTCTTGCTGAAAAAGAAAAAGAACTTAAGGAAAAAAGTTTTGATTTTGCGGCGGAAAAAATTGATGTGACGATGCCGGCTAAAAAATTGCAGCGAGGTCATCTTCATCCGCTGAGCAAAATTCAATATGAAATAGAAGATATTTTTAATTCAATGGGATTTGAAATTGCAGATGGGCCAGAAGTGGAAACAGAATTTTATAATTTTGATGCTCTTAATATCCCTAAGGATCATCCAGCTCGCGATATGCAAGATACCTTCTGGCTAAAAGATGAAGGCAAAGATGAAAAAGTCGTGATGCGCACGCAAACTTCTGATGTGCAGATTCGCTTTATGGAAAAGCACACGCCACCATTTCGTATTATTGCTCCGGGGCGAGTTTTTCGTCGCGAATCAACTGACACAACTCATGATCACACTTTTCATCAATTCGAAGCCTTAATGGTTGGCGAAGACATCACGGTGGGAAATTTGAAATTTGTGGCTGAACAGTTTTTCTCAAAATTCTTCAAGGCTGATGTTGAGATTAGACTTCGTCCAAGTTATTTTCCATTTACAGAACCAAGTTTTGAATTTGATATTAATTGCTTGGTGTGTGGTGGCAAAGGTTGTTCATCATGCAAATGGGCTGGCTGGCTGGAGCTTGGTGGAGCTGGAATTGTGAACCAAAATGTTTTTGAAGCTGTGGGCTATCCAAGAAATAAATATCAGGGATTTGCCTGGGGATTTGGCTTGGAACGATTGGCGATGATGAAATATAAAATAGACGATGTTAGACTTTTTCACTCTGGAGATTTAAGATTTATTAAACAATTTTAACAGCTTTTTAGGCGTTAGCTTTTTAGCTTTTCAGGTGTCCTGAATTTTCTAAGAAGCTAAGAAGCTAAAGGCTGAGAAGCTATTTTTATGAAATATAGTTATAATTGGCTCAAAGAGCTTTCTGATACAAAAAAAACTGCTGCTGAAATTGCTAATCTTATCACGCTGCATTCTTTTGAAGTTGAATCGGTTGAAAAAGTTGGATCAGATTTTGCTGGAGTGGTGGTTGGGGAAATTTTGGAAATATCAAAACACCCCAATGCGGACAAGTTGCAACTAACCAAGGTTAACATTGGTAAGGAAGTTTTAGATATTGTTTGCGGTGCTAATAATATCTCAGTAGGAGATAAAGTTCCCGTAGCAACTGTTGGTAGTATTTTGCCTGGAAATTTTGAAATCAAAGAAAGTGAAATTAGAGGAGAAAAATCTCACGGGATGCTTTGTGCTGAAGATGAACTTGGACTGGGAATTAGCCATGCCGGAATATTACTTTTGGATAAAAACATTGAAATTGGAACACAATTGCGAGAAGTTTTTAATAATATTGATGAAGTTTTGGATATTAAAGTTTTGCCAGATCGCGCGCATGATGCCGTGAGTCATGTTGCGATGGCCAGAGAAGTTTTGGCATTGGAGGGTGGAGAAATGGATTATGACTATGACGGGTTGGTTTTGGAAAGCAAGAAAGCTAAGAACTTGAAAGTTGAAATTGAAAATAAAGATCTTTGCAAAAGATATATCGGCGCAGTTCTTAGTGGTATTCAAGTGAAAGCTTCTCCAGACTGGATGAGAGCGCGCTTGGAAGCTTGTGGACTAAGCGCAATTAATAATGTGGTTGATGCCACTAATTACGTTATGTTGGAATTGGGACAACCGCTGCATGCTTTTGATGGCGATGTGATTGGCAATGAAATTGTTGTTAGAACTGGGAAAAAAGATGAAGAAATTGTTTTGCTCGATGACAGCAAGATTAAATTGACCAATGATGACATTGTTATTGCTGGTAAAAATGGAGCTTTGGCCTTGGCTGGAATTATGGGTGGAAAAGATTCTGGAATTTCGCAGCATTCAACCAATATCATTCTTGAGGCTGCAAATTTCAAACCTCTTTCAATTCGAAAAACCAGATCTCGTTTGGGACTTTTTACTGATGCATCTTCACGATTTGAAAAAGAGCTCGATCCAAATTTGGCTGAAAAAGCCATGGTACGTGTAATTGAAATTTTGGAGCACACTGCAGGTGCAACTTTTGAGGGTATGATTGATGAATATCAAGAAAAAATAAAACCATGGACAGTTGAGCTTAGCCTTGCTTACGTTGATAGATTGTTGGGTGTTGCTGTTCCTCCAAAAATGAGTGAAAAAATTCTGACATCTTTGGGCGTGAAAGCGAAAATTGAGAAGGACATTCTTTTGGCTGAAATTCCAACTTTTAGAATTGATCTTAAAAGTCAGGAAGATTTAATTGAAGAAATCGGAAGAATCTATGGATATGATAAGGTTGAAAATATTGCTCCATCAGTTGCTGTAACAGCTGCCAAGCAAAATGAAAGCAGGATTTTTGAGCGTGCTTTAAAAAATATTTTGACTGGGCAAGGTTTTTCTGAAGTGTATAATTATTCTTTTTATTCTGCCAAAGATGCTGAGTTTGCTCAGCTTGGTGAGGTAAAACATTTGGAATTGGAAATGCCAATGAGTCCGGAGCAATCACAGCTTCGCGTCAGCTTGATTCCAAACATACTTAAAAATGTTAAAGAAAATCTGAAAAATTTTAATGAGTTTAATATTTTCGAAATCGGAAAAGTATATTGGTCAAACGGGGAAGTTTTGCCTGAAGAAAAAAGAATGTTAGTAGGTGCAATGGTGCTAAAGAAAAAAAACGCTAAGGAAGAAAAAATGGATAAGCGACATGAGTCGGGATTTTTTGAGGCCAAGGCTGCAGTTGATCATATTTTGGCGCAACTTGGAATTATTGACCATTATTACGACACGTTCGGGGGAGTTCCAATTGAAACACCGCTTTCATTGTGGCATCAAAGTCGTGCTGGCGAAATAAAAATTCAAGGCAGTGAAAAATCTTTTGGATATGTTGGGGAAATAAATCCATTTGTCTTGGAAGGTTTTGATATCGACACTAGGGTTGTAATGTTTGAATTTGATATGGATAAACTTTCACAAATTTCTGATGATGAGCGAGAGTACACGCCAATTCGAAAGCATCCAATTGTGACTAGGGATATTTCCTTGCTTGCACAAAAAGATGTGCGCATTGATGAAATTTTGATGGTTATTCAATCAGCTGGCAAGGATCTTGTTTTGGATGTTGATCTTTTTGATGCTATTGATTTTGCAGATGACACTTCAAGCTTTGCTTTCCATATAATCTTGGGAGCACAGGACCGGACATTGACTGGAAAAGAAATTGATGATGTTATGTTGGCCATTACAAATAAGCTGGAAAAGGATTTGGATGTCAAAATGCGGAGATAGTGCAAAAAAGAATTAAATTTAGTGTCAAATCAAGGAGTCTCTACCGGACCCCTTGATTTTTTTGTTGCCTATTGACAAAATTTTAATATGTGTTAATATAATTTGAAACCTAATATATTCAAATTTAGTCGTAAAGCATATGGAAAAAGCAATTGTTGAAAATAAAGGGGTAGAAATTAAGACAGGATTTTTTTCAGACGCACTCAGGGAGATTGTGGCTGATTTTTCTGAGCGTTCTCAGGAGATAATCTTCAGTCGTTGGGGTGTTTTTAATTCTCATTCAATGACTTTGGAAGAAATTGGAAAAAAATATAGCATAACTCGCGAAAGAGTTAGACAAGTTATTCGTGAAGTTCTGAAAAAAGTTAAAGAAAAAAAGAACGACACTTTGTTTTTGCAAATACAAGAAAAAGTTATGTTGGCACTTGCTAGCAATGGTGGTATAATGGGGGAGAAGGAGCTATTGTTTGCACTTGGAAAAGGACAAAGAAGCGAAGAGTCTTCAGTTTCTTTTTTCTTGGAATGTTTCGATAATATTGCAAACAATGAAATCAAAGGTGAATTGGCTTTTTCATATTCATTACCTGATTTTGATATTGAAAAATGGCGTGCAGTTAAAAATGCTGCAGTTGCAATTTTAAAAACACAAAAAAAACCTCTTTCAGCTGAAGAATTGCTTGCACTGATGAAAAATGAATTGTCATCATTTGATTTAACCAAGGAAATGTTCACACATTATTTGGAAGTTTCTGATGAGATCAAGCAAAACACTTTTTCAAAATGGGGGCTTGCAAAATGGAAAGAAATTTCACCTAAGGGCACAAGAGAAAAGGCTTACTTGGTTTTGAAGGAGGCATCTCGCCCACTTCATTTTCGAGATATTGCAAAAAAGATTGATCAGTATCATTTAAACAGAAAGAAAACTCACGCTCAAACCGTGCATAATGAATTGATTAAAGATAAAAATTTCGTTTTGGTTGGAAGGGGAATTTATGCTTTGGTTGAATGGGGATATAAAAGTGGAACAGTGAAAGATGTGATTGAAGAAATCTTGAAGAAAAAAGATGGAACGCTCAGCAGAGAAGAAATTCTTACCAAGGTTTTGGAAATAAGACATGTGAAAAAATCAACTATTGTGATAAACTTGAATAACTACTTCGCCAAATCAAAAAGTGGAACATATTCAATAAAGAAATAAAGATACGAATTATGCAAATTCATGCAAATACGCGAATATGCAAATAATGCAAAAATTCGTGTCATTGGCATATTCGCAACATACGCATTCATTCATGTATTAGTATCGCTAAAATAAATACAACAAAATGGACATTATTTCATCTTCAATAATTGGAATAGGTACAGATATAAAAACGGCGTCGCAGGTGATGAGCTATGTATGGTTCATTATTTTGCCGCCGCTTTTATTTTTTACGTTTAAAATTTATTGGCTGAGGCATGTGCAGGATGCTTTTTGGGCTTCAGCTGACTGGGTGCTTTTGGAGCTTATCCCGCCAAAAAATATTGAAAAAAGTCCCAAGCCTATGGAGGCACTTTTCACAACCTTTGCTGGAGTTGAAAAAGGTTTTGATATTGCTGAAGTATATATCAGTGGTATGTTCACTGATTATATGAGTTTGGAAATAGTAAGTAATGCTGGCGATGTACACTTGTATATTCGTTCGATGAAAAAATATCGTAATCTTGTCGAGGCAGCTTTGTATGCTCAATATCCTGACGTTGAAATAATTGAAGTTCCTGATTATGTTGATGATGTGCCAAAAATTATTCCTAACGGGAAATGGGATTTATGGGGAGCTGATATTGCTCCTACAAGTAAGCATTTGGCTTATCCTATTCGATCTTATAAGGCATTTGAAGAAGATATCACTGGCACTATGATTGATCCACTAGCTGGGCTTTTTGAAGTTATGGGTAAACTTGGTCCAGGGCAACAGATGTGGCTTCAATGGATTATTGCACCAAATTCACCATCTTGGGCTTCGACAAAAGGAAAAGAATTAGTTGAAAAACTAAAAGGCAACGAAAAAAAGAGCGATTCTATTCTGGAAAGATTTTGGAAAGACTTTGTTGATGTTATTAGCAACTTGTTTAAAGCTACTCATTCGCCAGTTGAATTTGCATCGGAAAAAAAGAAAGATGAGCAACCGCTTGATACCCGTCTTTCTCCAGGAGAAAGAGATGTGCTCAAAGCTGTTGAGGAAAATCTTGGAAAATGGCAATTTAGTGTTAAAGGACGATACATATATCTTGGTCTTAGAGAAAATTTTGACAAATCTCACGGAGTTTCTGGTTTTTGGGGTAGTTTAAAACAATTTAATGATGACAATATGAATGGCTTTAAGCCGGACAATATGTCTAAAACTTTTGCAAATTGGGTTAATCAACGAAATCGTTTGCGTTATCGTCAACGCAAAATTTTGCGTCGATATCGAAACAGAAGCGGGGATGGTGTTCAGATGGTAATGAGTACTGAGGAGTTGGCAACAATCTTTCACTTGCCAGATATGAATGTGATCGCACCATCAGTTTCTCGAGTGGAAGCCAAGCGTGGTGGCGCCCCTTCGAACTTACCAATAGAGTAAAATAACTCATAACTCACAACTTACAACCCACAACAAAAAAACAAGAATGCATTTTAATAAGCAATAACTACAACGCTAGTTACAACTATGGCAAATAACAACGAAATTGCATTTTTTGCAAAAACGAACTTTAGAAATCAAGAGAGAGTTTTCGGAATAAAAACTGATGACCGAACTCGACATATGTATATCATCGGAAAAACCGGTATGGGTAAAACAAACCTGCTGGAGAATTTGGTGGTGCAAGATATTCGTAATGGTCACGGAATTTGCTATATCGATCCTCACGGAGACACTGCTGAAAAACTTTTGAAAGCGGTTCCTGCAAATCGTATTAATGATGTTATATACCTCAATCCGGCTGATCAAAATTATCCGCTGGCTTTTAATGTGATGGAATCGGTTGATCCTGATTATAGACATTTGGTAGCATCGGGACTCATTGGCGTTTTCAAAAAGATTTGGGCTGATTCTTGGGGACCTCGATTGGAATATATTTTGCGTAATGCAATCTTGGCTTTGTTGGAATATCCTGGGAGCACCTTGCTTGGAGTGACGAGAATTTTGGTGGACAAAAAATATCGCGAGCGTGTGGTGGAGAAAGTTACTGATCCTGTGATCAGGCAATTCTGGGTTGATGAATTTCCAAAATGGAGTGATAAAGTTTTGCAAGAAGTTGTTTCTCCGATTCAAAATAAGGTTGGACAATTTTTGTCCAGCTCATTGATTAGAAATATTGTTGGTCAAACTCAATCTTCTTTTGATATTCGCGATGCGATGGATACTCGAAAGATTTTAATCATAAATCTTTCAAAAGGACGAATTGGAGAGGACAATGGTGCGCTTTTGGGAGCTATGATGATTACCAAGATTCAGCTGGCGGCAATGGGACGCGTGGACATTCCAGAAGATCAGCGCAAGGATTTTTATTTGTATGTTGATGAGTTTCAAAACTTCGCAACAGAATCTTTTGCTAATATTTTGTCTGAGGCTCGAAAATATCGTCTCAATTTGATTTTGGCAAATCAATATATAACTCAGATTGATGAAAAAGTTCGTGATGCTATTTTTGGAAATGCTGGCACAATCATTTCTTTTCGTGTTGGTGCGATGGATGCTGAATTTTTGGAAAAAGAATTTATGCCCGTGTTTGTGCAAAATGATATTGTGAATTTGCCAAAATATAACATTTATCTGAAATTGATGATTGACGGAATTGCGGGGGATGCTTTTTCTGCTCAAGTGTTGCCGCCTGTGTACATTGAAGATACTGCCGAAAATGAAGAAAAGATCATTGCCAACTCACGTGAGCGTTATGCTTCTAGTAAAGAAGAAGTTGAAGATAAAATTTCTCGTTGGGCTGGTGTTATGCCTGCTGCTGGTTTTCAAACGGTCAACAAGCCTCCAACAGGTCAAATTATTCAAAATCCAAACAATGTTCAATACAAAGCTCCGCAGCCTCAGACTGCACAAAGTGCTCATCAAAACTTTGCCCCTAGAATTGAGCAAACCGTGCAAAAACCTCAAATTCAGCAACCAGTCGCAGCTGAGCAAAAAAATGAGCCGCAGGCCTCTGTAAGCATCCCAGAGCCCCTTGGTGCTTCGCAACCTCAAAAAGTGATCCAGACGCAGGTAACAACTGAAAAAGCACCTATAAATCAAGATGATCTTGGAGAATATAATCAACCGCAGCCTCAAGCAAGCCAAATTCAGCAACAAGAGGAGGAAAATCCTGACTATTACGTCAAACCAGTTGATGACAGGCCAAAATTTGATGCAATTTGTGATATGTGTGGAGACAACATTCAAATTCCTTTTCAGCCAGATGGAAAAAGGCCGACCTTTTGCAAAGATTGTCTCAAAGAATATCAACGGATGACTGCCAAGGAAAAACTTAATCAAGAAAGAAAAATGCAAAGACAGCAAGAAGAAAATGCTGATCTTGCTGCGCCAATTGAGCAACCAACAAGGCAACCAATTAAAACAGTGCAAGAAAATAAGCCAGTGCAAAAAGTGACGCAGCCAGCTGAAAAAAAAGTTGAACACAAAGCCTATGTTTCAAAAGATCGTCCAATGTCACTTTCGCAAATGCAGCACATTGCTCCCAAAAAATTTAAACCCCAGCGCACGCGTCCACAAGTAAATCTAGATGAAGTTCGCAGGATGATTGATGCGAGCAAATAGAAAAAACAGAAACTCAAAAACAGTCCCATTTAATTGGGATTGTTTTTTGTCTCTTGAATAAAATAGCTAAACAGGATAAGCTTATTTTATGAAACAAAAAACAGCACTCGATATTTTAAAGCTTGGACATAACGTTTTTTTGACGGGACCTGCTGGCTCTGGCAAGACATATTTGTTAAAGCAATATATTGAATATCTAAAAGAGAATAGTATTGGTGTGGCGATTACTGCTTCAACCGGAATTGCAGCGACCCATATGAATGGTCAAACTATTCATTCTTGGTCCGGAATGGGGATCAGTGATACATTCACGGAAGAGGATTATACTAAGCTCAAAAAAAGACATTATCATAAACAACGCTTTGCAACCACGAGCGTGCTTATTATTGATGAAGTGTCTATGCTTCATGCGCATCAACTCGATATTATTAATGCAATTTGCAAAAAATTTAAAGAGCCATTTTCGCCATTTGGTGGATTGCAGGTTATTTTGTGTGGAGATTTTTTTCAATTGCCACCAGTGGCAAAATCTGGAGAAGAGTCTCGCTTTGTTATTGAATCTGCGGCTTGGCAAGAAATGGCTCCAAAAATTTGTTATTTGGAAGAACAACATAGACAAGAAGATGGACAGATGCTTAAAATTTTAAACGACATCAGAAACAAGTCTTGCAATCAGAAAACCTTAGATTTAATTTTGTCACGTCAAAATAAAAATATAAAAAATAGTGTTACGCCAACCAAGTTATTTACACATAATATAAATGTTGATGCTATTAATAATTTGGAACTTAAGAAGATAAAAGAAGAAGCTAGAATTTTTGAGATGAGTTCCAAGGGAAATGAATTTGTGGCAGCTGCGGTAAAAAAGGGATGTCTTGCTCCGGAAACATTATTTCTCAAGAAAGGTGCGGTGGTTATGTTTGTGAAAAATAATTTTGAAAAAGGTTATGTTAATGGAACATTGGGAATGGTGACTAATTTTGATCATGCTGGTACACCGATAGTAAAAACTTTTTCTGGTAAAACGATAATTGCAAATCCTGAGAAATGGTCAATCGAAGAAAATGAATCAGCGCTTGCCACCATAACACAAATACCACTAAGACTTGCTTGGGCAATCACAGTGCATAAAAGTCAGGGAATGACCTTGGATGCGGTTGAAATGGATTTGTCTAAATCTTTTGAATACGGAATGGGATACGTTGCACTCTCGCGAGTTAGGACATTGGATGGTATAAAATTATTAGGAATTAATAAAGTAGCCTTGGAAGTAAATCCAAAAGTATATGAATTTAATAAAATTCTAGAGAAACTTTCTCGTGACAATGATACATATGTTCTCAAGATGAAAATTTTGAAAAAGCGGGAACTCCAAAAAACATTTTTAAAAAATTGTGTGTAAAAATTAAAAAAAATAAAATTATGGGAGCGTATAATTTTACAAAGGAAAGGAAAAAAATATATCAGATGCATGTTGAAGGTAAGTTTTTTCGTGATATTGCAAAAGAATGTAAAATTTCTGCAACTCGAGCTCATCAAATTGTCAGAAGAATTGAGGAGAATGTGCCCAAAGAGGAGCTGGATAATTTTAAGGCGAAATATTCCAAGTAAATGTGGCAAATATATATTTTGAAATGCTCTGACAAAACTTTTTATACTGGCATTACGACAGATTTGAAAAGAAGAGTTGATGAGCATAATAATTTAAAGTTGGGCGCAAAATATACGAGTGGTAGGCGGCCAGTTGAACTTGTTTATGCAAAAAAATTCAAAAATCGCTCTACTGCATCAAAAGAGGAAAATCGTATCAAAAAATTATCACGAGAAGAAAAATCGGAATTAATATCCCAAATCAAAAAAGCTAATTGATTGGCTAGTTTTTTGTTTACAATGAGGAAAAATGGTGGTATTATGAAGTACATATGAGTAAGAATATAATCAAGAAGAGGGTAATTGTGGGGATGAGCGCCGGGGTGGACTCTTCGGTGGCAGCCGCACTTCTAAAAGAACAAGGCTATGATGTCGTGGGTGTTTTTTTGCATTTTTGGAAAGAACCAGGACAGGATGAACTTAGAGAGAACAAATGTTGCAGTGTTGAATCTCAACAAGATGCTCGAAAAGTGGCTCAAATTTTGGACATCCCTCTTTATACTTCCAACGCTGCTCAAGAATTTAAAAAAGAAGTCGTGGATTATTTTCTTTCAGAAATAAAAGCTGGACGCACTCCAAATCCTTGCGTGGTTTGCAATGAAAGAATCAAATTTAATTTTTTGTTTAAAAAGATGTTGGAGATGGACGCTGATTTTGTGGCAACTGGACATTATGCTGAAGTGAAAAATATTGATGGAAAGTTTCATCTCTACACTTCAAGTGATGAAGAAAAAGATCAGACGTATTTTCTTTATTCCTTAAAGCAGGCACAGCTCGCAAAAATTTTATTTCCCGTGGGAACATATAAAAAACCTGCTATAAGAAAAATTGCCGAAAAAATAAAGTTGCCAGTTTTTGATAAGGAAGATTCGCAAGGTCTTTGTTTTACACCGGAAAAAACTCCAACCAAATTCATCAAACGTAATCTTGCTTTGTCGCCAGGAGATATTATTAATACCGAAGGTAAAAAAATTGGCACACATGATGGACTAGAAACTTATACTATTGGTCAACGCAAGGGAATTAATATTGGCGGCAATGGACCATATTTTGTGGTCCAGCGTGATTTTAAGAATAATCAACTCATCGTTACTAATAATGAAGAAGATGAAAAAGTGTTTAAAAAAATAATGACAGTTGAACTTAAAAACTGGATTGCGGATGAGCCGAAATTGCCATTAGAGGTAAATGTAAAAATAAGATACCGGCATCCTTTGGTGCGTGGTATAATAAAACAACAAGCAACATACAACAAGCAACATACAACAGGGGCTCAAAAAAATACCGTTTTGGAAGTGGAGTTTTTGGAAAGACAAAAGGCGATAACGCCAGGGCAAAGTGCTGTGTTTTATGCGGATGACAATGAGGTGTTGGGCGGAGGAATCATATTATAGCTTGTAGGTTGTAGGAATTAGGTTGTAGTAAAATGCAGGATTTTTATTGCCTAATTCCTAATTTCTAATTACTAACTCCTAAACTTATGCAAATGGATCCTGAATTGTTGGCGCAGAGAAAAAAGTTGCAGATGGCGATAATGCTCAAAGATTCTGACATAAAAAGAAGTGAGCGTGCTATGTTGGATGTTGATGTTGTTTTGCGCGAACTTAAACACAAACAGTCGCAACTTCAAACCGAAACTCTTCTCAGGGAAAATCAATTGAAAAAATTGACTGCTGATCATCAGCAAATGCAGCTTGAGATTATCAAACTTAAACATCAAATGAATAATTTGGGGAGGTAATAAAAGGTAATAAATAATCAGTAAAAAATATGTACGTAGATTTGAAAGGATTTATACTGGGTATTGTCGAGCAAAAAGAAATTAAATTGCATGGCTTTACAATCGATGCGATTGATGATGCTGTGAGGGCAGCGAAAGACAAAAAGGATGTTGCTGATATTATGGGAATGCTCAAGAAAAAAGATCAATTGAAAAAATTTAGTGGCAGTGATTGGGACGCCATTGAGAATGAAGTCCAAAAAATGCTAAAATAAACTTTTTGATACAGAGCCTAGAACCTAAAAACTAAAACCTAACACCTACCCATATGACAGCAAATGAACTTAGAAAAAAATATCTTGATTTTTTTGAAAGCAAGGGACACACAATCATCCCTTCGGCTTCTTTGGTTCCGCGTGAAACTGATGGTTCAACGCTTTTTACGACTGCCGGTATGCATCCCTTGGTGCCATATCTTTTAGGCGAACAGCATCCGGGAGGTAATCGTGTTGCTAATGTGCAAAAGTGTGTGCGCACTGGGGACATTGATGATGTGGGCGACAATCGTCATCTGACTTTTTTTGAAATGATGGGGAATTGGAGTTTTGGAGATTATTTCAAAAAGGAAGCAATTGTTTGGAGCTTTGAATTTTTGACTGATCCAAAATGGTTAGGACTTGATAAAAATAGATTGTATGTGACGGTTTTTAAGGGTGAAAATGTTATTCCGCGAGATGAGGAAGCGATTGCAACTTGGCAAAAAGTTTTTGCAGATGCCGGGATGGAGGTTGAGGTTGCAGGCGAAGATGAAATGATAAAAAGTAATGTGCGCATCATTCCACTTGGAACCGATGATAATTTTTGGATTGCTGGTGCGACTGGTCCATGCGGAGGTGACACAGAAATGTTTTATGATATGCGTCCTGAAGAAGGAAAACTCGAAGGAAAATTTGGAGATTTGGTTGATAGTTTCAGAATTATGGAAGTCTGGAATAATGTTTTTATGGAGTTTAACAAAACGGCTGAAGGTAAATATGAAAAACTTGCCAAACCGAATGTTGACACTGGAATGGGAGTTGAAAGGACACTGACAGTCCTTGATGGGGAATACACGGTTTTTGAAACTGAATTATTTAAACCACTTTTTGAAAAAATAGCTGAAATTTCTGGCAGTGGTTATCAAGATAGCGACGAAACAAAAAAGGCATTTCGCATTATCGCTGATCATGTTCGCGCCAGTGTTTTTATGATTGCCGATGGCGTGACGCCTCTTAATACTGGAGCTGGTTATGTTTTGCGACGACTCATTCGTCGGGCAGTGCGCTATGGAAAACTTTTGGGAATTGAAAAAGATTTTACAGTCAGTTTGGCTGAAATTGTTATTCAAAATTTTGGAGATTTTTATCCAGAACTCAAAAAGCAAAGAGAAATAATTTTTGCAGAGTTGAAAAAAGAGGAAGAGAAATTTAGAAAGACTTTGGAAAATGGCTTGAAACAATTTAATAAATTATCCAGCACTGCGATATCAGGAAAAGATGCTTTTGATTTGTATCAAACTTATGGATTTCCATTGGAACTTACAATTGAAATTGCCAAGGAAAAGGGTGTAATAGTTGATGAGAAAGAAGCTGGAGATGAAATGAAAAAACACCAAGATCTTTCTCGCACGGCTTCAGCCGGAATGTTTAAAGGTGGACTCGCAGATTCTGGAGAGGAAACAGCCAGATTGCACACCGCGGCGCATCTTCTTTTGGCTTCACTTAGGCAAATATTGGGTGATCATGTATTTCAAAAAGGTTCTAACATCACACCAGAGCGACTACGGCTCGATTTCTCGCATCCGGAAAAGGTAGTGCCTGAGCAGCTCATATTGATAGAAAACCTCGTGAACAGAGCAATAGAGGCCAAATTGGACGTTTTGAATGAAGAAATGACCTTGGAGCAAGCTAAAAAGCTAAATGCTATGGGAGTTTTTGAATCAAAATATGGCGAAAAAGTGACCGTATATTCAATCATAAATGACGCCGGAGAAGTGGTTAGTCGTGAAATTTGCGGAGGACCGCACGCCAAAAATACTGGTGAATTGGGTCATTTCAAAATTCAAAAAGAAGAAGCATCGTCAAGTGGCGTAAGGAGGATTAAAGCTGTGTTGACATAGTTTTGATTTTCGGTTATACTGATTTAGTAACTAAATGGCTTAAATTATACATAAAAAAATGTTAGCAATTATCAAAACAGGCGGAAAGCAATACAAAGTAGCTGTTGGGGACAAGATCAAGATTGAAAAGCTTGAAGGAGAAGCTGGCGCAGTTATTACTTTTGACGAAGTGCTTTTTATTGGAGATGAAAAAGATGCAAAAATCGGAACTCCTTTCATTGAAGGTGCAAAAGTTGAAGGAACTTTGGTAGAGCAAGGACGTCACAAGAAAGTTTGGGGTATCAAGCACAAACCAAAGAAAAGATACAAAGTTAAATTTGGTCACAAGCAACTTTTTACTGAAGTGGAAATTACGAAAATCGCGTAATCATGTAACATACAACAAACAACAAACAACTTTCAATCTACAACAAAATACACTTTGAATATGAAAAAGCCCCGCGGAGTCCGTGGGGCTTTTTTTGTAGTATTTTATGGAGATATTAGTCGCAACCAAGATCTCCCGGTCTTGGTCCTTCTTTGCAGGCTGAAAGTATCGCGTCGCCATTGGCAGCCATGAGTTTTTTCCATTCCTCTTTTCTTTGTTCGGAAGTGGTTTCGGGAAGACCCATTGCTCTTTCAACTGCATTAATGCTTTTCTCTGCATTCATGGCTACGGAGCCTTTTTCTGAAAGGTATTTTCTGGCAGAGGCTCCTGTTGTTCCACAATATTTTGCCAAACCTTTCATTATCAGTAATTCTTCTTCATCGGATAATCCAGTGGAAACTACGGTAACGCGGTCAATGTCGCCTGCGTGTACTATTTCCTTATCTGCTAGTATTTCAAAATGAGGATAAAGAATTTTATCGCCAGGAGTTTTTGCAGAAGCTCGACTTGCGGCAATTTTGTATAGCGCATTCGCAGGATTTCCAATGAGGATTGTTATTGATTCTTGCATGGCAAATCTCCTTTGGTTATTTTGATTTTGGAGCATCAGCTACTCCCTGCATCTTCTTTATTTCTACTGCACGCAACAATCCACGGGCATCCCTTTTTGATATTTCTCCAGAAAAAAAGTACACACCCATCTTAGCCTTATCTAGTTGCACATGAATTTCAAGATAATCTCCCGCTTTTACCGGAGTAAGATGCTTGATTCCTTCGTAGCCGACAACCTTTGGTAGGCCATTGACTGATGTCGGATTCATGAGCTTGACCAAGAGAGCAGCTGCTTGGTTAAAGCATTCATATTGACAAACTCCTGGATAAAACACTTCAGTAAAAAAATGTCCAAACAGAAAAGGAAAGTCGCGCCACCAGGATATTTTTTTGTATGCAATAATTTCTTTGGAACCTTCCTCGTAAATAGCACTCGAAATAAACAGCATCCAAAAGCGGTGTGGTAGTAATTTTTTGATATCCTTGCGATCAAGCTTAATTTTAGCCATACGGTCCTCCTTAGTTTTGTTTTAGTAAGAAACTCAATCAATGTATTTTATCCAGCCAATGTGCTCTTCTCCGTGAACTGTCACATCCGCAATCATAAAGGGTGGGCCGTCATTTTTTTTAACCATACTTTGGCAAAAATGAAAACAGACGGTGTTCCCGATGTTGCTAGGAATTTCTACAATGATTTTTTCTGGATCAAAAATGTCCCCAAATGGAAAGTTGTTGTAAAAAATTTCTCTTAATTTGTCTGTGACAAATTTCTTTATAGAGTCAAGACTATCAAAAGTCATTGGATCTATAACCGAAATTCCACTGGAAATCAGAACTGTTGTGAGCATGGCGCGTTATCCTCCGTATATTTTTTTAATGTGCTGCATCAATTGACTTGATATTATAGCAATTCCTTGCGATTTGTCAATGCTTCTGAAAGAGTGAGTTCGTCGGCATATTCCAAATCCGCTCCGGTTGAAAGACCGCGTCCAAGACGGGTGATTTTTATTCCAAGTGGTTGAATTTTGCGTTTGAGATAAAGTGCGGTCGCATCGCCTTCAGTTGTTGGATTGGTGGCCAGAATAACCTCGGTAATTTTTTCATTTTCAATGCGAGAGATAAGTTCGGGAATTTTGAGTTCTGCACCAGAATCTCCAACTTGAATGACACCGCCAAGAACGTGATATAGTCCGGTGTATGCCTTGGTGCGTTCAAGTGAAATGATGTCGAGTGGTTCTTCAACAACGCAAATTGAATGTTGGTCGCGTCTTTCATCTTTGCAATATTCGCAAAGTTCTGCTTCAGCAATGTTGAAACACCTTTTGCAAATTTTCATATTCTTGATTTCCAAGAGATTTTCTGCAAAATCGCGAATTTTTTCAATATCCTGCTTGAAAAGAAAAAGCACTAACCGCTCGGCCATTTTAGGACCAACCGAAGGAAGGGAAGCAAGATTCTTGATTAATTTTTGAAATGCTTTGGGATACACGAGGTTTAATTTTAAATTTTAAATTATAAATTTTAAATCAATTTTAAATAATAAATTCAAATTTTCAAAATGTTTCGAATTTTTGTTATTAGAGTTTTGATATTGTTTCGAGTTTCGTGCTTCGTATTTCGGATTTAATTTTGTTGGTGTATTTTCTCGAGTGACCTAAAACTCGCGCTGTTTTCTTGGAAGAATGCGCTGACTTCGCCGACTGGACCATTACGATGCTTGGCGATGATGATTTTAACAATACCTTTGTTTGGGGTGTCTGGTTTTTCGCGATCTTCGCGGTATAGGAAAAGAACCACATCAGCATCCTGCTCAATCGAACCAGACTCTCGAAGATCAGAAAGTTTTGGAATTTGTGGAGAGCGAGCTTCAACGGCGCGGGATAACTGCGAAAGTGCGATGATTGGAATGTTAAGTTCACGAGCCAAATTTTTTAGTCCGCGAGAAATTTCAGAAATTTCCTGCACGCGATTGTCTCCGCCGCGTCCTTCCATCAATTGCAAGTAATCGATAATAATAAGTCCGAGGTTGTTATCAGCTTGAAGACGACGTGCCATTGTGCGCATTTCCATAATGTTGGCGCTGGCAGTATCATCGATGAATAATTTTGCTTCAGAAAGAATACCCATTGCTTCGCCAATTCGTTGAAAGTCATTGTTCTCGCCTTCACTGTTGAGTCTCCCAGTTCGAAGTCGCCACAAATCAACATTGGCTTCAGCGGCAAGCATACGATCCACAAGTTGATCGGCTGACATTTCCAAAGAGAACATCGCTACTGCTGCATTTTCTCTGACCGCCACGTGACGTGCGATGTCGAGTGCTAGTGATGTTTTTCCAACTGAAGGTCGGGCAGCAAGAATCAAAAGATCAGATTTTTGCAGGCCAGCCAGAACATTATCAAGATCAGCAAAGCCGGTTGGAATTCCGCGGAACTTGTTGCCATCGCGATGAAGCTCATCAATACGATTAAAGGCAGCTTCCAAAATTGATTTGATTGGCAAGAAATCCTGCTTTATATATTTTTGAGAAACAGCAAAAAGTTTTTGTTCAGCTTCATCGAGAATTTTTTCTACGTCATCACCTTCGCGGAATCCAGCTTCAATAATTTCACTGGCAGCATTGATAAGTCTGCGCAACAATGCTTTTTTCTGAACAACTTTAGCATAATGTACAATGTGGGATGCTGATGGAACTGTTCCAACTAAGGAAGCCAAATAACTTGAACCGCCAATTTGTTCCAATTGTTTTTTTTCATCCAGCTTGTTGGAAATACTCAAAACATCCAAAGGTTCTCTCTGCTCATAAAGTTCCAGCATTGCTTCATAAATCTGATTGTGAATGTCTTTATAAAAATCACCAACTTTTAAAAGATCAGCAATTTTGATAACTGCATCTTTTTCCAACATCAAAGAACCCAAAATAGACATTTCAGCCTCATTGTTATGTGGTGGCGTGCGCAGCGGATCATAATTTTGCGCCGGAGCCTGCTTTGGTTTGTAGTCTTTCCATTCTTTAGCCATAAGGGGTAGGCGTTAGGCTTTTAGCTTCTTAGCTTTTTAGAAAAAAGATATCTTATCAGGTTTCTAAAAAGCTAATGCCTAAGAAGCTGATAAGCTGTTTTTTTATTATAGCAAGTATGTTGGTAAAATCAACCCAGCCCAGATGGATATTTGTGCACGATTTGCGCACAGTTTGACGTAATCGCAAAAAAATAGTATAAATCTATATTAGTAGTTCGTTGTCAAATTAAACGGCAAATGCCGGAAAGGGAAGGTAATATTATGACCAGAGAAGCTGGAGATTTTAAACTTAATCAGGTAGAAAATCAGAAGGATGAGGAAATAACTGATTCGAAAGATAAAAACACCCTCCTGAATACGGAAAATAAGAAATTGCAAAAATGTATTGCAAATTTTGAACAATCTTTGAGCGTCGCTGGTGCTGGTGTCGAGTCTGATTTTTATGATCTTGAATAAATGTTTTGGATATTGGAAAATAAAAAAGGCGAGGGATGCATAAACTGCAACCCCCGCCTTTCTTTTTGTCTAAAATAGTATCTTGCATTTCCTAACACCTAAAACCCAGAACCTAGAACCCAATATCTAAAACCTAGAACCTAAAACCTAGTACCTAGCTAGCTAGTCTAATTTTTTGCCCATCCTTAGTATCTTCCAAAATAAAACCATGTTTTTCGATGAGGGCGCGAAGGTCGTCCGATTTTTTGAAATCTTTTCCGTTTCTAGCCTCTTCGCGCTGCTTGACTAAGAGTTTAATTTCTTCTGGAATCTCTGCTTGACCGGAAAGTATAAATCCAAAAACAGAATTTATTTTTTTCCAAAGTGTTAAAATGCTATGCGCACTTTTGCTGTCTATGTGGTTTATTGCAAGAAGTTTGTTGCAATCAGAAATAAATCCATAAAAAATACTTAATGCTAGGGGGGTGTTGAGATCATCATCCATCGCAGCTTCAAATTTTTCTACAACAGCTTTTGTGTCGATTGTTTTTGGTGAGACTAAATCCCTTGAGGCGATTGCTTCAATATTTAATACAAAATCATTAATTCTCTGAATATTTTTATGTGCTTGCTCAAGAGCTTCCCAGGAGAAATTTGTTTGACTGCGATAATGAGAAGAGAGAAACAGTAAACGCAGATCCATTGCAGAAAATCCTTTTTCTTTGATGTCTTCAAGCGTGAACAAATTGCCTTTTGATTTGCTCATTTTTTTGCCATCTATTAGTAGGTGACGAGTATGAACCCAAAAATTTACAAATTTTTGACCAGTGTAACATTCTGTTTGCGCAATTTCAGCTTCTTGATGAGGAAAAATGTTATCTTCGCCGCCAGTATGAATATCAATTGTATTGCCAAGGTATTCTGTGCTCATAGCGGAGCATTCAATATGCCAACCAGGATATCCAACTGACCAAGGAGATTCCCATTTCATCGCATGCTCTTTTGGAGCTTTGATCCAAAGTGCAAAATCCCAAGCATTTTTTTTGTCAGGATGTTCTTCTATTCTTGCTCCTATTTTTAAATTTTCCAAGGTGTTGCCAGAAAGTTTTCCGTAATCCTCAAATTTTGTGACATCAAAAAAAACGTTACCATTTTTTTCATAGGCGTATCCTTTTTCAATGAGACCTTCAATGATCTTAATCATTTGCGGAACATGCGCAGTGGCGCGTGGAAAAAAATGCGCAGGAATAATGTTTAATTCCTTCTCGGTTTGTTTGAAATATTCTTCATAAAATCTGGCAATTTCTTCGGGAGTTTTTTTCTCACGCTCGGCAGCTTTAACCATCTTGTCTTCTCCTGAATCTCCTTGAGCAACGTCATCATCGGTCAGATGTCCAACATCGGTGATATTTTTAATCAGGCGTACTTCATATCCGATATATTCTAAATATCTTCGCACGGTGTCTGACAATAGATATGCTCGAATATTTCCAATGTGTAAATAACTGTATACAGTTGGTCCACAAGTATACATCCCGACTTTACCGGGATTTAATGACTTGAATTCCTGCTTGGTTTTAGATAGTGTATTGTATAGACTTAACATATTTTTTAGCTTATTAGGCGTTAGCTTTTTAGGGAGGAAATCATTTTGTTTAGCATTTTTATTGTCTCAAGTAATAGTGCATCAGTTTTTGTATATTTGTCAACTTCAATGAAATTTAAGCGTTTTGATATTTCAATTTGCGTTTCCAATTCAGAAGCGCTGGCGTACGCTATAATTAAAAATTGTCTGAAATCTTTTCTCGTACTTCTTTTTCTTCCTTCTGCTATATTGCTAGGAATCGAGACCGCAGCTCTGCGCATTTGGGATATGATACCATACAACTCCGCTATTGGAAATTCTTCAGTAACTTTATAAATTTCAACAACAAGCTCCATTGATCTCTGCCAAACAATGAGATCTTTATATGAATTTATCATGCTGTTGTATTTCTTAATAAGCTAACGAATGCATTTTCGCATTTTCTAAAAAGCTAATAAGCTAAAGCCTAATAAGCTGCCCCCTATAGCCATTTTCTGCTTTTGAATACGATTATAGTGCAAAGTGAGATGAAAAGCATTATAGAGACATGAATAGCAAATGCATGCGGACTTTTGCCAAAAGGGATATCAGCGCTCATAGCAAGAATATTTGAATATACTGTCATTGGCATCATAACTGCTGAAAAAACGGTAAGCACTTTCATGGTGAAATCCAATTTGTTGGAAAGCAGAGAATTATTAGTTTCCTCCATAGACTCAATCGTTTCCTTGTTTGATTCCAGCGCATTCCAAAGACGGATGTTTGTACCTGTAAGATCTTGAAAATATGCTGAAAGCTCCGCAGCAATCAAAGGGGATTTCATTTGCGCCAGTGATTCAATGATATGACGTTGAGGTTTGAGTGTTCGGCGAAAATTAAGAATATCACGTTTTACGACGGATATTTCGAAAACCATTTCCTTTTCTTTCCCATTGAAAACCTGCTCTTCAATATGTTCCAATTTTCTGTGGATATGATCAATGCGTGGAAAGCATGATTCCAAAAGCATTTCAAGAATACTATACAAAAGATGAGCGGGAGTTTTGTTCATATACAAACGACGTTGCCCTTCGTTGTTGGCTAATTTTGTGAAAAAATCATCTAGTTGATAAATTTCTTTTGTCTGCCCAGTTATCAAATGATCTTTAGTAAGAACAATGTCTAATTCTCCTGGATAAGTTGTTCGTGTTTCAACATTAAAAAGGGGAATGTGAATTGTAAGAAAAATGCAATTTTCATATTGCGTAGCTTTCGGACGATATGTCGGAGTGACAAACTCTTCAATCGCCAGCGGGTGGATATCGAAATTTTCCTGCAGATACACAACATCGTCTGCTCCCGGATCAACAAAGTCAATCCAAGTGATATTTTTAAATTCAACAGTTTTCATTATTTTTTCTTTTTATTTTTCAATAGTTTACCACGTAACAATATAATTATAAACCATATTTTGAATATTGACAAAAGGAGGGAAAATGAGTATTATCATATCATTTGATTGCGCATAAAATTATGAAACCTATATATATACTTAAAATTGGTGGCAGTGTTGCAACCCACAAAAACAAAAAAGGTTTTTCTGTTAGGCATTCTCTCATGAAAAAGGTTGCTCAGTCTATAATTTTTGCCAAAAAAGAAAAAGACTTCGATCTAGTGCTTGTTCATGGGGCAGGTGGTTTTGGTCATACCTTGGCAAAAGAATATGCGCTTATGGATGGCACTGGAAACGATAAGCGAAAAATAGAAGGCGCACTTCTTTCGCGCAATGCCAATCAACGATTAAACAATGCTATTACTGAAATTTTTGTTTCTGAGGGGTTACCTATTACCTCGGTGCATACAGCTTCAGTTATTATTAATGATAATAAAAAAATTGTTGATTTCAATATGTTAACAATCAAGGAATCATTGAAAAAAAATTGTATTCCTATTTTGTATGGAGATATGGTTTTTGATAAAAAACTTGGGATGACAATATGTTCTGGCGACGCCATTGTTCCATACTTGGCTGATAAATTAAAAATAAAAAAAATGTTTTTCGCTTCCGATATTGAAGGTGTTTTTACTAAAGATCCCTATTTGCATAACGATGCTGAACTTGTAGAAAATATCTCATTAAAAAATATCAAAAAAAACATAAAATTATCAGAATCTCATAATGCTGATGCTACAGGTGGTCTTTTGGGTAAAATAAAAAAGATTAGCATACTTTGCGGTAAGGGATCAAAATCAGTTGAGATATTCAATGGTCTAAATGAGAAAAATTACGAGAAAATATTGTTGGGTAAAAATTTTCCTCACACAAGGATTATATTATGAAAAACCCTCTTGGAATCAAGAGGGCTTTTTTGAGATTTACTATGCTAGTTGTGACAAAACTTATGACAAAATGAGATGGCATAATTTTGCATAGTGTGAGTTTCTTTTGAAATGATTCAGAATAGGCAGCGTTTCAACTCTGGTAAATTTGTCATACATTTCGCAAAGTGGATGCCAACCAGCAAAACTAATGTCAATATCTGGCAACTCCAAGATTTCTTTTGGTGGATCACTTTTTAGTGAAGCATACGCATAACGAGTGAAAATGTCCGGTCTTTTTGGTATGAGGTTAAAATCTTCGGAAATTATCTCATGAAGGCGAATTTCACTAATAGAAAATGGCGTTTCTTCTCGAATCAATCTGGTTATTGTTGTTTCGATGTTGTCGTCGTCTTTTTCTTCCATAGTTTCGAAGGGAGGTCCTATCATCCCAACCTCCTTAAATATAGAAGGTTTTGCTTTTAACTCTTCGACAGTGTACATTTTTGGAATACCCTTAATAGAGGTAAAAAGAAGTAGCCCTACTCCAATAATTTTTTTCATGATAATCTCCTTTTGAATTTGAGTTGCACTATATTATAAATACCCGTGTAAAGAACAATAAAAACATTTTTTGATAGCATAGGATATTATAAGATTTTTGTCCAGTTTCTAGAATGGCTTACAATATTGACAAAAGTCATTTTATGGTGTAGTATTGCAAATAAATGAAAAAAGTTATATTATTTTTAATATTGATTTATCAGAAGGTTTTTTCGCTTGATCACGGCATTCCTTCTTGGTTTTGGGGAGGTAGAATTTGTCGTTTTCATCCATCCTGCAGTCATTATACATATCAGGCTGTGGAAAGATTTGGTATTTTGAAAGGAATGTGGCTGGGAATAAAGAGATTTGTGCGTTGTCATCCTTGGAATGATGGTGGATATGATCCAGTTCCGAAAGACACGAAACATGGAGCATAGAGCTTGGAACATTAAATACGAAATTGGGAATTTTAGATATAATATAGTAGACTTAAAAATTTGAAAATGGAGGTGTGAGAATGTGTGTGTCATCAGGAGGTTGCGCTGGTGTTTATGATGATAAGGAATTTAGGAAGGTAACGCGGGATATTGTGGATGAGGATAAAGATCGAAATCCAGGTTTCTTTACTTTCTTGTTTTCCCTGCTCGAGTACTAAATAAAAAATGAAAGGAGGGAATACCTACGTGTGTCATAATACTCTTACAAAACAGCTGTGCGAAGAAAGTTCTAACAATATAGATATTGTTGAATGTTCTCATCAACTAACTGTTGGCGAGGAAATTCCAAGATCTTCTGAAGAAGAACCTTTTGTTCTGGGTGCAACAGCATCGGTTGAGCTGTTAACTTAAAAAAGGAGGAAAAAGAATGAAAAAACGTATCAGAGTTTGTGTTGTTACATATGGCGCTCTTTGCATACAAGATATTTGTAGAAGAGGTGTGCCTGCCGACAATACAGATTCGTTCAGAGAGAAGGATTGATTTTAAAAGTTTTTTACAGCGCAATGCGCTGATCTCGTTGCTTGGAGGCAGACTATGAGTACACAAGTTTCAATGCCGTCTGTATTCGTTGGTAACAAAGTGGTTGTTTTTTCAAGGGGACTTTTTCTTTCCGCCCTTGTTTTTCAGGGGAAGGGGCGTCCTAATCACGATTTACTTGTCAGGGCGATTCCTGGCAAAACAAGAAATCATGATTGTGCCGGCAGTGGAATTTGTGTCCGCTGTAAATAACAATTATCTCTTGTAATAATAGGAGCCCCGATTCTCATCTGAGAATCGGGGCTTTTTTCTATGTCAAAAATAGATTATTTTAAAAATTAGCACTCGGACTTGACGACTGCTAACGGATGGATTATAATGAATGCATAAGTTCTTAAGGTTCATAAAGTTAAAAGTTTATAAAGTAATGTTTGGGCTCGTATTGCTTTAAAAACTTTATAAACTTTATAACTTTATAAACTATTTTATATGAATCCAAGACAAGAAAAAATATTATCAGCTGTGATTGAAGAATATACTCAAACCGCTATTCCGGTTGGTAGTAGTATTTTGGCTCAAAAATATAAGTTTAAAGTTAGTCCAGCAACAATACGAAATGATATGACTGCGCTGGAAGAAGATGGATATCTGTATCAACCGCATATCAGCGCTGGCAGAATTCCAACTGACAAGGGTTATCGATATTTTGTGGAAGAAGTGATGAAGGACAAAGAGCTTTCAAAAGAGGATCAACAAAAAATGCAAAGAGAGTTTTTGAAATTAAAAGCGCAGAACACTCGCTTAACTCGCACAACTGCAAAATTGCTTTCTCACGTGAGTGGAAACTTTGCTATTAGTGGAATGGTTGAGAAGGATGATTTTTCAGATTTTGGAATGCGAGAATTGATGGAAGAGCCTGAATTTAAGGAATTGGATGAAATGTGCCGTTTAGTTGAAATGTTGGATTATGTTGATGAAAAATTTGATCAACTCACAAAGAATATTAAAGAAGGAGAAACAAGAATTTTTATCGGTAAAGAAAATCCAATTGATGGCACAGCGAATTGTTCAATGATTGTATCGCCATACAGATTGAGCTCTGGTGAAAAAGGAATCCTGGCACTCATTGGTCCTAAAAGAATGGAATATGCAAAAAATAAATCAATGATTGAATACGTCAAGAAACTTTTAGGAGCATCAATGGTAGTAATAATAATGGTAAATATTTTTTAAAACCTATGTCAAAAGAACACAAAAAAAAGAAAGAAAAAGAGGAAATTATTGATCTCAAAAATGTAGAATCTGTTGAGGAAAATATTTCTCTTGATGAGGCCATGGATGAATTTGCTGAGATAAAGAAAAAAGCAAATGAAAACTTGGAAGGATGGCAGCGTTGCCAAGCTGACTTTGAAAATTACAAAAAAAGAAGTGCGGAGTCGCAAAAAGATTTAATCAAATATGCAATGCAAAGTATCATTTTAGAAATTCTGCCAGTAATTGATAATTTTCATGCTTCGACTGATCATATCCCGGAAGATCAAAAAGAAAATTCTTGGGTAACTGGAATTATGTATATTCAAAAACAATTGGAAAATATTGTGACCGAAAATGGGGTTGAGGAAATTGAAGTGAAGGTTGGAGATAATTTTGATCCAATTTATCACGAAGCAATTGAAGATCATGAATGTGTGGATTGCAAAGTTGATCACAAATATAAAAACAAGATTAAAAAAGTTTTAACTAAGGGATATAAGATTGGAGAAAAAGTTATTCGTGCAGCAAGAGTGGTGGTCGAATAGGTTGTTAGGAATTAGGTGGTAGGTGGTAGAGTAAAAAGTTATAAAGTTATAAAGTTATAAAGTTTATAAAGTGGTTGAAGAAAACTTTATAAATAAAAAAGCCCATACGGGCATAAGTTAAATATCCCGTAGGGCGAAGCAGATAGCGATGTATCAAGCTCTAATATAAGTATAACATAAAACATATAACATGTAACATATAACAAAAAATAATAAGCAATAATTAATTTAACCTATAATTTTGCAAATATTTTAAAAACGAATTTAATTTGTATATTCGTAAAAGATTTGTAGATTTGTGGGGTTATAAAAATATGAGTAAAATTTTAGGAATCGATTTAGGAACAACAAACAGTGCAATGGCTATCGTGACTGGTGGCAAACCGGAAATCCTTGAAAACAAAGAAGGAAACCGCACAACACCTTCAATGGTGGCAATTTCAAAAACAGGTGAGCGTCTGGCTGGTCTTTTGGCAAAACGTCAATCAGTAACAAATCCCGCTAACACACTATATTCAATCAAGCGTTTAATTGGACGAGCTTATCACGACGCTGAAGTGCAGCGCGATGAAAAACTGATGCCATACAAAATCGTGCATGCTGGTGAAAACGTAAAGGTAACAATGGGCGACAAGGATTATTCTCCACAGGAAATTTCAGCGATGATTTTAGGAAAATTAAAAGCTGATGCAGAAGAAAAACTTGGAGAAAAAATTACTGATGCTGTGATTACCGTGCCGGCATATTTTGACGATGCTCAAAGAAAGGCAACCAAGGAAGCTGGTGAAATTGCAGGGTTTAATGTTCGTCGAGTTATTAATGAACCGACAGCTGCAGCTTTGGCTTATGGTTTTGACAAAAAAGCTGATGAAAAAATTGCAGTATACGATTTGGGCGGCGGAACATTTGATATTTCAATTTTGGAAGTTGGAGGAGACACTGTTGAAGTAAAATCAACAAACGGTGACACTCATCTTGGTGGAGACGATTTTGATCAAATCATTATTCAGTGGATCATCGATGAATTTAAAAAACAAGAGGGAATTGATCTTTCAAAAGATCCTCTTTCACTTCAACGTATCAAAGAAGCTGCTGAAAAAGCTAAGATTGAACTTTCAACAGCTGCTGACACTGAAATAAATCAACCGTTCATCACTTCTGACGCATCTGGTCCAAAGCATTTAGTGATGAAAATGAGTCGTGCAAAATTGGAAGAGTTGGTTGGCGACCTTGTGCAAAAAACTTTAGAGCCAGTAAAAAAGGCACTTGCTGATTCAAAACTTTCCGTTTCTGATATTAATGAAGTTGTGATGGTTGGAGGAATGACTCGTATGCCACTTGTTCTTCAAACTGTTGAAAAATTCTTTGGCAAAAAACCAAACATTTCCGTGAACCCTGACGAAGTGGTGGCGCTTGGAGCGGCTATTCAAGGTGGAGTGCTTGAAGGATCAGTAAAAGACGTTTTGCTTTTGGATGTGACACCGCTAACATTAGGAATTGAAACAATGGGAGGAATTTCAACACCACTCATTGAAAGAAACACAACTGTGCCAACTTCAAAAACTCAAACATTCTCAACTGCAGCTGACAATCAACCGGGTGTTGAAATTCACGTGCTGCAAGGAGAACGTGAAGTTGCTTCTGGAAACAAGACACTTGGAAAATTCTTGCTTGATGGAATTCCACCAGCACCTCGTGGAGTGCCGCAGATTGAAGTTGAATTTGACATCGATGCAAACGGAATTTTGAATGTGACAGCCAAAGACAAAGCAACCGGAAAATCACAATCAATCAAAATCGAAGCATCATCCGGTCTTTCAAAAGAAGAAATTGAAAAAATGAAAAAAGATGCTGAGATGCATGCTGATGAAGACAAGCAAAAGAAAGAACTCGTCGAAGCTCGCAATATGGCTGACACACTTGTCTACACCACAGAAAAAGCTATCAAGGATGCTGGCGACAAAGTGACTGAAGAAGAAACAAAGCCAGTCAAAGAAGCAATCGAAGAACTTAATAAAGTGAAAAACGGTGAGGACTTGAATGAAATCAAAGCCAAAACTGAAACACTTTCACAAGCTGCGCAAAAGATTGGCGAAAAACTTTACGCTGCTGCTCAAGAAGCAGAAAAAGCAAAAACCGAAGCCAACGCCGGCGCCGAAGGCGCAGATGTGAAAGAAGCTGAAGTCGAAGGCGACCCGTCTGCCGCCGAGGCAGGCAAACCTGCTGACGAAGCAGGGGAGGAGAAAAAAGACGAAGACAAAAAATAATCCCCAAAAAGAGTCCCGATTTTGTCGGGACTCTTTTGTGATATAATAAAAACAAAAATCAAATAGGACGAATATGACAAATAGGACTGATGAAAATTTAATGTTCACGCATGGTGGCTATCGCGATCTGAAATCCTTTCAGATGTCGACGATTGTCTACGATATTACTGTTGAATTTACAAAAAGATACATTGATTATAAAAGCAGGACTCGCGATCAGATGGATCAAGCGGCACGCAGTGGCAGACAAAATATTGCTGAAGGAAGTCGGGCAGCAGGAACTTCAAAAAAGACGGAGCTCAAATTGACAAACGTCGCACGTGCAAGTTTGGAAGAATTACTTTTGGACTACGAGGATTTTCTTCGACAAAGAAATTTGAAACTTTGGGCGAAAGATTTTCCGCAGGCAAAAATTGTGCGAAACTTGTGCTATAATAATCCGTCCTTTCAGTCTTATTCGTCCTATTTGAACGATCCTGAGTCAGCTGCTAATGTTGCCATCTGCGTCATTTATCAAACAAATTATCTTCTCGACAAACAACTCGCAACTCTAAGTGAAGAATTTGTCAAACAGGGTGGGTTTAATGAGAGAATTTATCAAAAAAGAAGCGAGTATAGAAATAGATTTTAAAAGAAATATAAAATCCATCATCTTCTACATCACTCACAAAAACCTCAAAGAAGCGAAAAAAGTTGCTGAACATTTGCTTGAGGAAAAACTTATTGCATCTTGCATTTTGCATTCCCTTTGCACCATATGAAGTACGTAGGCAAAAAACGAGTGATGAGCGTTAAGAAATTTTGAAACGTAGCGCCCGTCAGCAGACGTAGGCGCGCAGTGTAAATTTTAGCGAAGAGCGAAGTTTTTGCCACAGTATCTTCATCAGGTGCGAGCTTTTCTTTCCTCCAGGTTTCTTTTTGCGGGAAAAAGAAATGTGGAAATGAGTCAGTCCTGCATCATGAAAATTGAAGTTGAGGCAAATGGGGGATATGTGAATTGGATAAAACAAAAAACTAAATAGTTGCTTGGATATGAAAAGAGCCCTGCGATTTAGATCGCTGGGCTCTTTCTTTATGCTGTAAGGTTGGTCTAGCAGTGAACACCATTCATCTCTAAATTGTTTTCACCGGGGATGTGAAATTCTTTAAGCGTCTGCCAACCTTTTTCTGTGAGCCCATGATAAGTTTTGAATTCAATCTGGGCTTCTCTGAGCTTTTGTTCTAAGGCGATTGTATATCGTCCGAAGATAGCTGTTGGTTCTTCAAACAGTTCTCCAGCAAATGAACCACCTAGAACCATCGCAGAGAGGAATGTATATTTTGATGCAATCCAGCCCACATCTTTTGATGAAATTTCATCGGGCTTTACGTCCTCCATGTAATAGCGTAATGTTCCAATGGCTCGATCGCCGGCGTCATATTGGTCGTTTTTTTGCCAGGAATCTTCCGGTCGCGGTTCAAAACTGTAATCATCATCTCTGTCAAACGGATCAAGCTCGAAGCTGAAACCGCCATAAGGAGAATCGTCAAAACCAAAATCGCATTCGGGTTGTTCGTCTGTAGCGTCATCGACGCCGAAAAGAGCATCATACATACTTTCTCGTTCCTCGTCCGCAGCCATATCCTCAAACATGAGCTCACGGGCCCTCTCAGTTTCTTCCTGGTTGGCGAGAGCCAACAATTGCGGTGTTGAAGTCCTATGCTGATGTCGCTTGTAGCCATCATGCATCTTGTGCACATTTCCTTTTCCTCTGGCCATGGTTTTTTCTCCTTCCTCGTGGGATATTTGATTGGCATAAAATGCCTATGTTTTCAAGGTGCTACTATTTTGGATTTTACCACTAACCTAATAGTATACTCCAAAACTAGCCAAAAGTCAATAGCAGGGCAAAACAAGGCTTTGCAAGGCTAAAAATGGCGTATGGTATTTTATTGCTCATATAAGCCCTGGCGCCATTAGAATGCGGTCGTCAGCAAGTGGCGCCGGTTGATTATTACAAACAAACTGATTTTGTCAGTCTCTTTGTTTGTGGTATAATTATGTTAATAATAATTTATATAAAAAATACCCTGTTAAATAGTTTTAAATTTTATTAAAAATTTAAAACTAAGATTTGAGTGTATTGAATGGATATATTAATTAATATTAAATTTTAAACAAGAATAAGTTGGTTCTGCCAAAAAGTTAGACCCAAATCTTATTTAATTGGGTAAATGAAAAAAATATTTTTGTCAGCGGTGGTTGTTTGCTCGGCACTTGTTTTTTCAGGATGTGGAAGTCAAAAAGAAACTCAAACTCCTGTGCAGCCAGCAGAAAAAAGCGCGCCGACTGAAAATGGTGGAGTTGTAAATTCCATCAAGGAAGCAATTGGCTTGGGCTCGAAAATGAAATGTACTTCAACTTCAAAAGACGGGGAAGTCTCAGTGGCATATGTCCAAGGGAAAAAATTTAAAGCAGTTTCTGATGTTGAAAAGAAAAAAGAAAATGTTATTTTTGACGGAGAAACAACATATTTTTGGGTGGAAGGAGAAACAAAAGGATTCAAAATGGCAACTTCTTGTTTGGAAAGTTTGAAAACAAATCTTCCCGAACAACAACAAAATTTAATAACCGATGCTGTTCCAAATATTGAAGAGGAGATTGAAAATAGTGATGAAAAATCAAGTTGTGTTCCTGCAGGCGATGTGGATTTCAACATTCCTTCAAATGTTGTGTTTGAAGATCAATGTGAAATTATGAAAAAAACTTTTGAATCATTGAGTAATGTTAGTTTGCCAGCAGGCGCTGGACTGCCAGGTAATCTTCCAGCAATCCCTAATTAAGTCTCTGCACTAAAAAACAAAATTTAATTCTAAAGTTAAATGAATAAAAGAAAAATTTTAAGCTACGTTCCAAATTTTCTGATGTTGGTGTTTGCTTTTTTGGCTTGGCAGTCTGTGCAGAGCGCGGTAATGATTCCTGCTTCAAGCACTTGGGCTGTGCCGATGACGTTTTTTTCTGTGTATATTATTTTGATTTATTTAAGTGCAGTGCTTTCGCAGAATGATTTTCTTTTGAAACTTGTTTTAATTGGTTCATTATCACTGAGTCTTTTTTTTGCCTTTGACTGGCTTCAATTTGTGGCGATTTTGTTGAGCGGATTCTTTTTGATTTTGGCTGCCAAGAGAATTAGGGAGGATATGGATTTCAATTTGAAAATAAGCATCTGGAAATCTTTGCGCGCCGGAAAATCATACCTTTTGATTTCAATTGCATTTTTGATAACAATGCAATATTTTTTGACAGTGAATAATTTTGATGGGGAAAAGAAAGTTCCACATTTTGATGCCAGTTTTGTTACCAAAAAAATTGCTATCCCATTTCTTTCTTCAGTTAATCCTCAATTTGAAGTCCTCAAGGATCAAGAACTTACTGTTGATCAGTTTATTTTGCAGTCCCAAAAAGATTTTGTGCAAAATGGCGAATTGTCTCCCGAGAATGAACAATTGTTGGATGCACAACTTCCAGCGAATCTGACCTTGGCACAAAAAGAAGCATTAAAAAAACAAGCCATTGAAAACTTTTTGGGTGCTGAAGCTCAAATGTCACAAAAAAATCAAGAACTCGTTCTTCAAAATGGCAGAAAGCAGTTTGCTGATTTGGCAGGAATTCCAATCGTTGGAAATGAAAAAATATCAGAAATATTCTCAGGCCTTGTTAGCAATAAGATTAATAGCTATTTTAATACTGATGCTACAGGGAGTGAGAAAAGTCCAATTTTTTCAATTATTCTGGCAGCAGTGCTTTTCTTGACGATATATCCAATAGGTTCGATTATTAGTGTCGCTTGGTTTTTGATTATTAAATTTATTATGTTTATCTTGTTTAAAACAAAAATGCTTAGCGTTAAAATCGAGACGGTTTCAAAGGAAGTTTTGGAGTAGGTAAGATCTAGGTATTCTTTTGAATTAGCACTCCCACTAGGGGATTGCTAATTTTTTTATTTAGTTGTAATATGTATTGGTAAGAAAAATAGCATAAATAAAACATATGGCAGACTACTATAAAACTCTAGGTGTTAATAAAAATGCTTCTGACGATGAAATCAAGAAAGCATATCGTAAATTGGCGCATAAATATCATCCAGACAAGTCTGGTGGTGATGCTGAGAAATTTAAGGAGATTAATGCAGCATATCAGGTGCTTTCAGATAAATCCAAGCGTCAAAAATATGATCAATTCGGCAGTGGCTTTGAGCAAATGGGCGGAGGTTTTGGAGGTGGCGGTTTTAATAGTCAAGGATTTGGTGGGCAAGGCTTCGATTTTGGCGAGGGATTTGAGGATATTTTTTCTAATATCTTTGGTGGCGGTGGTGGCAGAAGTCGCGATATGCGAAAAGCCGGCAATGATATTCAGGTTGACGTTGAATTAACTTTTGAAGAAATGGTTTCTGGAGCTCATCGAGAGATTGATCTTTATCAAAGTGTTGCTTGTGACGTTTGTGGTGGCAGCGGTGGAGAACCCGGTGCAAAACAAGAAACCTGCTCAACTTGCAAAGGCTCTGGGCAAATTCACAAAACGGTTAGCAGTTTCTTCGGTTCATTTTCACAGGCTTATGTTTGTCCAACTTGTCAGGGAATGGGAAAAACTTTTTCACAAAAATGTCACAAATGCCGAGGAGAAGGTCGCGTCAAACAATCGCGCAAAGTTGCTGTTGATATCCCTGCTGGAATTTCAAATGGCCAAACTCTTTCTATGCAGGGTCAAGGAGAAGCTGGCGAGCGAGGTGCTCAAAATGGCGATTTGTATATCACGGTTCACATTTTGAATCACAATAAATTTACGCGCGAAGGAAATAATTTGCTTTCATCCGAACACATTTCATTTTCGCAGGCATCATTGGGGGACAAAATAAATGTGGAAACGATAGATGAGACTGTAAAAATGAAAATTACTGCTGGCACACAATCCGGAGAACTTTTTCGCATCAAAGGAAAAGGTGTCCCAAGTCTTGGACGCACGAATCGCGGGGATCATTTGTTGAAAATTATCGTCGATGTCCCAAAAAATGTCTCCAGAGATCAAAGAAAAATCATTGAACAATTGGGAAAAGCTGGTTTATAAATCATCAAAAAAACTTATTTTGCAAAAAACACCGCTATCGGCGGTGCTTTTTTGTTTTTAATAGCTAATATTGATATATATAAACCACAGCGTGTTGAATTGACAAAAATTGGTATATGTGATATACAGGACAGTCAACCCTATGTGGGCATATTGCATTAATAATGTTTATCAATAATTAATTTAGATAAAATGAGTATGAGTAAAAAAGCTTTTGGGCAGGAAGTGTTAGAAAAGGGAAGGGTTGTTTCTGACGTTTTGAAGAAAAATGCAAAGAAAGTTAAAATCGTAACTGTTTTGGTTATGGTTGTTTTTATTTTAGGAGCAGGTTTTTATGGTGTTAATGCTAAAACAAGAACTGAAAAAATATTGAGCGTGATAAAGGTTGCTGAAAAAAATGGTGTTCAATATGTAGTAGACATTTCACGTCGATTAAAAAATAAGGATATTGCAAATAATGCTGGCATACGATATTCAAAATTAAATTTGCGAGATTCGATTAAAGCAAGAGACATCAAAAATGGTGCAATCACTTCTGCCAAATTGGCTAATGGTGCAATTGCTGGCGTTTCTTTGGCAAATGGCTCAATCACTGCTGGTAAAATTGCTGATGGTGCAATTGTGACTTTAAAATTGGCTGATGATAGCGTGACTACAGCAAAAATTGTTGATGGTGCAATAACTGATGTTAAATTGGCTGATGGCAGCGTGACAACAGCAAAGATTGCTGACGGAGTTGTTACGGGAGTTAAAATTGCAGATGATGCAATTGTGACCGCAAAGATCGTTGATGGCGCAGTAACGAATGGAAAATTGGCTGATGGCGCTGTGACAACAATAAAAATTGCTGACGGAGCTATTGTAACTGCAAAATTGGCAGACGGCGTGGTAACTGCCGCTAAAATTGGCGACAATGAAATCACGGGTTCAAAATTAGCTTCAGATATTACTATCAACACTACAGGCGCTGTTACAGCAGCTTCTTTTACTGATGGCGTGACCGTTATAAGCAGCGGAGATGTCACAACAACTGGAACAGTTACTGCTGGTTCATTCGTGGGTAATCTTATTGGCAGCGTTGTTGGAACACTTACAGGAAATGCTGACACCGTTACTGATGGTGTTTACACAACTGGCTCATATAATGACCCTGCATGGATAACAAGCTTAGACGCTTCAAAAATTATCGGTTCAATAACTGGGCTGCAGATTGCTGATGGAACAATAACAGGAAATAAACTTGCTTCAGACGGAAGTATGGTTAAATCAATTGTTGCTGGAGACAATGTTACAGTTGTTAATAATAACGATGGTTCTTGGACTGTTAACTCAATTGCTGGTGGTGGAACAATAACTGGTGTTACTGCTGGAGACGGATTGATTGGTGGTGGAACACTTGGAAATGTAACCTTAACTGTCGGCGCTGGAACAGGAATAACTATTGGTGTCGGAACTGTTGGGATTGCTGATGGTGGAGTTGGAAGCAATCAAATCGCTGATGGTGCTATTCTTACAAGCAAATTGGCTGACGGTAGCGTGGTTAATTCAAAAATTTTAGATGGAACAATTACTTCTGGAAAAATTGCCGATGGAACAATCGTGGCTGTTAATTTAGCTGACGGTTCAATTTCAACAGCAAAAATTGAAGACAGCGCTATTACAAATATCAAATTGGCAGATGGATCAGTTAGTACTTCAAAAATTCAAGACCTGGCTGTGACAACTGCAATATTAGCAGATGATTCAGTAACAGCAGTTAAAATCCTGGATGCAACAATAACAACAGAAAAAATTGCTGATGGTGCAATCACTACAGTAAAGCTAGCAGACGATAGTGTGACTAGCGCAAAGATTGTTGACGGAACGGTTCAAGTAGCTGATCTTGCAGATGGAATAATTACTACGATAAAATTAGCTGACAATTCTGTTTCGACTGCAAAAATAATTGACGGTGCTGTTACTTCTGGAAAAATTGCCGATGGAACAATCGTGGCTGTTAATTTAGCTGACGGTTCAATCTCAACAGCAAAAGTCCAGGACGGTGCAATTACTGATATTAAATTAGCTGATGGTAGCGTGATTACTGCAAAAATTCTTGATGGTGCAGTAACAACTTCAAAATTAGCAGATGATTCTGTTATCACTTCAAAAATTCTTGATGCTGCTGTTACTTCTGGAAAAATCGCAGATAGTGCTATTACTCCTGTGAAGCTTGCAGATCAAAGTGTAACTACTGCAAAGATTGCTGACGGAGCGGTAACTGGTGTAAAAATCGCAAATGACACAATAACCGGAAGTAATATCGATTCAACTACAACTATAACTGCAGTTCAATTTACTGGAGATCTTGTTGGTGATGTAACTGGCAACGTGAGTGGAAATGCTGGAACAGTTACTAATGGTGTTTACACAATCGGAGATCAGACAATCGATGGAATTAAAACATTTACTTCAAATGTTATTGCTAATATAACAGGAAATGCCGCAACCGTTACTGATGGAGTTTATACTGCTGCTAATAATACCTTGACTGGTATCAACACATTCACACAGGATGTCGTTGCTAATATTACTGGAAATGCAGCAACTGTTACCAATGGTGTTTACACAATCGGAGATCAAACAATAGATGGAATTAAGACTTTTTCATCTGATATAGTTGCTAACATTACAGGAAATGCTGCAACCGTTACTGATGGAGTTTATGCTGCTGCTAATAACACTTTGACTGGCATCAATACATTCACGCAGGATGTTGTTGCTAATATTACAGGAAATGCAGCAACTGTTACCAATGGTGTTTACACAATCGGAGATCAGACAATCGATGGAATTAAAACTTTTTCATCTGACATAGTTGCTAATATCACAGGAAATGCTGAAACTGTTACTAATGGTGTCTACACAATTGGAGATCAAACAATAGATGGAATTAAAACTTTTTCATCTGATATAGCTGCTAACATCACAGGAAATGCTAGCACAGCAACTCTTGCAGCTGCTGTGGTTGATAATTCAATAACAACAAATTCTATTGTTGATGGTGCAGTAACAAACGCAAAACTTTCTGGTGATAGTGTTGATTCTGCAAAAATTATAGACGGAACAATAGTGGGTAGCGACTTAAACAGCGCTATAAATGTAAATACAACAGGCAGCGTGTTAGCTTTCTTACTTAGCGATGGAACAGCAGGTCTTTCAGGTGGAAACATCTTTTCAACAAGCAACAGCATGAATATTGATATTGCAAACAATGCTGTTGATTCTGATGTTTTTATTAGAAATACAGGAACTGGCAAGGCTAATTTGCACGTCGAGGGTGACATTACTGGTGGATCACTTGGAACAAGCGGTTCACGTTGGTCAACAATTTATGCTGACAGTGTAAATTTCCTTACTGGTCTTACAAATTCTGACAACACTGCTGGACCAGATTCAACAATAAATCTTGGAACAGCAGGGGCAGACGCTGCGCAAGTTCATATTGGTAATTCTAATGCTAATGTTTCAATTACAGACGGTGATTGGCAAATTCAATCAAACGGAGATACAAATCTTTCAGCGCTTACTCTTAGCGGGAATCTTGTTGGTAGCGGAAGTTTGAATATTGCTACTAGCGGATTATTCGGTGGAGCAATAACTTCTGGTGGTCTGTTCACTGTTACTGCGGGAGGTTTTGATATAACAGGGGATTCTGATATGAGAGGTGACATTGATATGCATGATAATGTTTTGACTAACCTTGGAAACAGTGGAACTGACTTTACTGGAAGCGGAGGACTTAACCTTGCTGACACATTGAATATGGCAGCAGACATTGATGCTAATGGAAATGATCTTTCAGATGTTAAAGATGTTTCAGCTACTGGAGTATTTAAGGTTGATGGAAACAGTGGAGTTAGCAGTACGCTTACTGTAGTAAAAGGTCCACTGACTACTGATACTTGTACTATCACAATCGAAGGTGGAATCGTAACTGGAACAACTTGCTAATATCTTAAGTCAATATAATGACTTACCTATATGGAAGAAGATAAAAATAGCGAAAATGAAATCATCATAGAAGTTGAAGAAAAGGAGGCTGTTAATAAAGCTGATTCAAAAAAAACTTTAAAACATTTTCTTGTGGATTGGGCTGGATGGAAAAAGGATATTAAAAAAATATTTTTTATCTTAGTGATAATAGCTATTATCCTTGGTGTTATTAGCGGAATAAAATCTTGGTCAAACACTAATGTTACAGGTATTAGAATAAATGCGGGAATTTCAAAGATTAATTATGAATCTTATTCTCACATTGGTCCCGATTTTAGCTTTAAATTTCCAAATGCTTTTGTTGCAGACAATGATGAAGAAAAAAAATATGGCGATTCATATTTGGGAGGCTTTCGCTTAAAAGGCGATCAAAGAACCGGTTGTGACGTTAGGTCTAATCCAGTTGGGATCAATTTTCAAAAATCAGATCAAGAAATTCACAATGCTGTTGCCAGTGACCTCTCGACGCACATTAAAGACTTCAAAGAAATTTCCTCATTGCGGACCAAAATTGGAGGAGAAGACGCCTATATGATTGAATTTTCTTTCACTGACCCGCTTGGCAATAGAACAAGAGTTTCTCAGGCCATCACTTCGCATCAAGGAAATAGTTATGTTTTTGTTTGCGGGACCGGCGAATACCAATATGAATTTTTTGCGGATGATTTTAATGATTTTTTCAAATCATTTCGCTGGACACGATAAGTGAAAATGCTAGTAATAAAGCAAAAAATCACCACTCTTCATTGAATGGTGATTTTTTTGACTTGACTTAAGCATGATTTTGTGCTATCATTAACGATTGGCTGCTTATGCACCAAGTTGTACATTATATTTTTAAGGGAGGTTCACATGAGAGCAGAGATCTTAAGAGAAATGGGTAAGCGGTATCCTGGAATTGGTCCAACAGTCATAATGACATTCAAGTGTTCTGAAAATGCAATTAATGATCTGGCGATGATTTTAGGACGTGTTCACATGGGTGATATCAGATTGGAATTTGATAATCCCACACTTGTTTCTGCAATTGTGCAATCTGGAGATTGGGGATGCGATCAGAATAGGATGATTGAGGCAAGATTTCCACTTGGCATTGCTCTGCGTGATGATAAGTCAATAGCATTATTGTCATGGATGAATGGTCTTGAGTCAATAAGGATTGCAAATCAAAATTCACTGAACGCTATGATAACTGGTCGGCAGAAAAGGCAGCAGGAAGTTGTTGAGGAGATAACTTCTCAATGCCTGGAGGACGGAATTCGTTTGGAGGTCAGGTCATGGGGGTTTGTGCTTGATGTCGGTCTAGATCTTTCAATCAAGGAACTTCCAGGAATCAAATTTTCCATCAGTGATGGTGCTCAGGAAATTATTCAAATCATGCTTGATGCGTGGAGTGGGTGTATTCTTGTTAACGGCAAGGTGCAGCCAGTCGCATATTCAAGCGGCAAGCAAGTTCGCAAAATTATTATGGATGCAGTCATTGACTATGTTGAGAAAATGACAGCCTAAAAACTGTCTAATTTAAAAGAAAGGAAAATGACTACGATGCTTTGAATATAATTCAGTAGCAGAGGGATCCGCACCATCCCTCAACGAAAAAGTGTAACAGGAGAAGTCCTTGGGATAGTGGTAATAGCGGCGAGTCCACTACTTGAAACTTATTAGCCCGTTTCTGCAATGCAGAGCGGGTTTTTAAATTGTTTATTTTTCTGATATAATAAACATATATTATAAATAAAAAATAAAAATATGCTAGAAAAACTTTTCGCACCAAAATCGATCGCTATTATTGGTGCTTCAAACAAAAAAGGGAAAATAGGCACCGTTTTGGTTGATAATATCGTAAAACTTGGTTATAAGGGAGAAATATATTTCGTGAATCCTTCTTATAAGCTTTTGAGATTAAAACGTTGTTATCCTGATCTTAATAGTATAAAAAAATCTGTTGACGTGGCGTTGGTGGCTGTGCCGGCAAAGTTTGTGCTTGATGTGATTGCTGGTAGTTGTGAGAAAGTTAAGAATTTTGTTATTATTTCAGCGGGATTTTCCGAAACTGATGCAGAAGGAATAAAAAGAGAGAAAGATTTGGCTGAACTTGCACAAAAACATAACCTAAACATTTTAGGACCAAATTGCTTGGGATTTATTGTCCCAAAACTTAAACTCAATGCTTCTTTTGCTGGCGGAATGCCAAAAGCCGGAAACATTGCTTTTATTTCACAATCAGGCGCATTGGCAGTGGCTCTGATGGATAGAGCTGCTAATGAACATATTGGATTTTCGCAAATTATTTCAGTTGGGAATAAGATGCAACTTGATGAATCCGCATTGCTTGAATATCTCGCAAAAGATAAGGAAACAAAAGTTATCGGAATGTATCTGGAAGGAATAAAAGACGGAAGAAAGTTTATTGAAGTAGCTAAGAAAGTTTCCAAGATAAAGCCAATAGTAATTTTGAAGGCTGGCAAAACAGAAAAAGCACAAATAGCCATATCGTCACATACTGGCGCATTGGCAGGAAGCGATGAAATTATTGATATTGCTTTTGAAAAAGCAGGTGTTATTAGAGCTAATGATCTGGAAGATTTTTTTAACTTGCTCACACTTGTTTCATTTGTTGATGCTCCAAAAAATGAAAAAGTCGCTGTGCTTACGAATGCTGGAGGAGCAGGCGTACTAACAACCGATGCTTTTGATAAAAAGAATATTGTACTCGCTGATCTCGACAAAAAAACAAAAAATCTAATGCAAAGCGTTTTGCCACTGGAAGCCTCCGTGGAAAACCCTATTGATTTATTGGGAGATGCTCAGGATGATAGATATCAGAGTGTTATTGATATTTTAAGCAAGCAAAAAATTGGTGCAATAATATCAGTTCTTACCCCGCAACAGCAGACGCCAGTGGAAAAGATCACAAATGTTATAATAAAAAAAAGGAAAGAAAATTCAGCTGCAATAATGACTGTATTTATCGGAGGAGGACGTATCAAAAAAGCTGTTGATGAATTGAAAACAAACTCAATCCCAAACTTTTCGAATCCGGACGGTGCAATTTTAGCTTGGGATAAATATTATAAGTGGAGCGTTTTTAAAAAAACCAAGGAGATGATTTGTAAGGATGAGATTATTGTGTCGCGCAAAAAACAAGTCGAAGATATTATTGTTGTTGCCAAAAAACAAAACAGAAGTGCGTTGTACTTTTCTGAAGCAGCTGTAGTTATGAAAAAATATGCTGTAAATCCGGTAGATTGGGTTGAAATTTTACCTGAATCTGAAATTTCACCTATTATGCAATACCCAGTCGTGATTAAGATTGATAGTGATAAAGTGTTGCATAAATCAGATAAGCAAGCACTTATTTTAAATGTCAAAGATCCTTCAGCATTAGAAACTGCTGCTAAAAAACTAAGAGCTAATTTTCCAAATGAGCGTTTGGTTGTGCAGCCAATGCAGGATAAACAAATAGAACTTATTTTAGGAATCAAACAAGATAGTATTTTTGGACCAGTAATTGTGTATGGCTTGGGTGGAATTTATACGGAAGTTTTCAAAATGGTTAATTTTCTAATTCCTCCAATGTCTGCTCAAAGTATTAGGGATCAAATCTTAAAAAGTAAGATAAGTTTCTTATTTTCTGGTGCACGTGGTCAGCAAGCCTATAACATAGAAGAATTTTCAAGTATCATTAGTGGTCTGATGCAGTTTGCAATTGAGAATAAGGATATTTTGGAATTTGATATTAATCCTCTTTTTATCTATAATGATGGACGAGAAGCCTTGGCAGTCGATATAAAAATAATTATTTAAACCAGCTTTGTAATTGCGAGAATATTTCCCTTTTGGCACGCTTTTGGATGAATGCTCAATATCCAAAAGCTCAAGAGTCGCTGTCGCCAACAATTGGCCAAAAAGAAAATATTCTCGCAATTACAAGATTTTAAAAATATATGGAAAATAAAAAATTAAAAGTTCTTATTGTTGATGATGATGTTGAACTAAGAGAAATGTATGTTGAGATATTTCAAAATGCCAATTTTGAAGTTATTGTGGCAAACGATGGGGTAGAGGGTTTAGACAAAGCGACAAAAGAAATTCCTGATGTAATATTTACTGGAATAGTTATGCCAAGAATGGATGGATTTTCGATGGTTGAATCATTGCAAAAAACAGTTATGACTTCAACTATTCCAGTCGTCATTTCTTCGCACATGGGTAGGGAAGAAGATAGAATTAGGGCAACTAAATTGGGAGTGAAAGATTTTATTGTTAGAGGAACAACTCGCCCTATTGAAGTAGTGGAGCGTATAAGCTCATTGTTTACTCAAGCTGGAAAGGAATATCAACTGGATTTTGATGTTTATGCTCAAGATGCTCAAAAAATAGCCAAAGACCTTAATTTTCAAGCAAATTATCTTTGTTTGGATTGTAGTGCAAAACTCGTACTTAAGCTCAAATTAATTAATCCAAAGGATCGAGTATTTGAAGCGAAATTTGTTTGTCCTGGATGTGGCAGCGTGGTTAAATGATTAAATGTAGGACTTACGCATTTTCTCAACTATTTCTTATTTGGCACGCTTTTGGATAAATACTCACTATCCAAAAGCTCAAGAAGCCCCTCTCGGCGGCTATTGGCCAAAAAAGAAATGTTTCGAAAAGCGTAACTTCTGAAATGGTTAAATGATTTATTATGGCTAAATGGACGCTTAAAGAACCGCAGGAAATTTCATCTCTGCCAGCTGGCGGATCATCACTCTCACTAAACTCATCAGTCATAAAATTATTACTTTCACGGGGGCTGAAATCTGAAAAAGAAATATCTCAATTTATTGATCCAAATTATGAAACGGATTCATTTGATCCGTTTGCTTTTGGTGATATGGAAAAAGTTGTTGATAGAATCAAGAGAGCTCGCGATGAAAAACAGCAAGTTGCTATTTTTGGTGATTATGATGCAGATGGAATAACATCATCAGCTATTATTAAGGAAACATTGGATCTTCTTGGGATTGAATCTTTTGTATATATTCCGAATAAACATAGTGAGGGATATGGAATCAACAGTGCTGCCATTGATATTTTTAAAGAAAAAAATGTAAATTTAATTATTACTGTGGATTGCGGAATCACTAGTATTGCTGAAGTTGAAAAGGCAAATTCTTTTGGTATGGATGTTATCATTACAGACCATCATCATGTTCCAGCAAGTGTGCCTGATGCATTTGCTATTATAAATCCACATCAAGATGGCTGTGGTTATCCCTTTAAGGAGCTGGCTGGTGTGGGGGTGGCTTTTAAAGTTGTGCAAGCCGTTTTTCAAAAACTTTTGCCTGAAAAAATACATCTTTCAAAGTGGATGCTTGATTTGGTGGCTATTGGAACTATTGCCGATTGCGTTCCTCTTGTTGGAGAAAACAGACTTTTTGTAAAATACGGATTAACGGTTCTTTCTAAAACGCGGCGTATTGGACTTTTGGAATTGTTTACGGTTGGCAGAATAGTAATAAACGAAAATGAAATTCCGGATACTAAAAAAGTTTCTTTTTATATAGCTCCTCGTATTAATGCGGCTGGCAGAATTAATCATGCCAGTTTGGCTTATAATTTGATAATAGAAAAAGACGTTGCAAAAGCTCGTATTTTTGCGCTCGAACTTGAAGCGAATAATTCTGAAAGACAAAAAATTACTGAAAAAATAGTGGATGAAGTTAAAGTTTTAGCCGAAAACGCCTTTAAGGATAAGAAATTTATTTTTGCCATTAGCGAACATTTTTCAATTGGCGTTGTTGGTTTAGTAGCAGGAAAGATTGTTCAAAAATATAACAAACCTGTGGCTATTTTCCAAAAAAGTGAAGATGTTAGTAAAGGTTCATTTCGCAGTATTCCACAAATTAACATTATTGAAACAATAGGAGAGTGTCAGGAGCTGTTGGTAAAGTACGGAGGACATTCTCAGGCTGCTGGTGTGTCAGTTGCAAATGAAAATCTGGAAAAGTTTTATGAAAAAATGAATACTCTTATCACTGAAAAGCTCAAAGGAATTGATTTGAGTTTGGAAATAAAACTTGATGGAGAATTGGAATTTGACAATATAAGCCCTGATTTAGTTAATGATTTGGAAAAATTGCAGCCATTTGGTCAGGATAATGAAGAACCTATTTTTGCAATGCGAAATTTGATAGTGGGAGAAAAGCGTACGATTGGAACTGGAAATAAGCATATAAAATTTTATTTTTTATCAAAAAGCCAGCCTCGCGTCGACGAACAATCGTCTTTGCGAGTCGAGGCGGGCGATTCACCAAAAATATTTGAAGCGGTCGCTTTTAATGGCTATGAAAAATATTTTGAAATTTCAGAAGGGGATTGTGTTGATATTGCTTGCAATATTCAAAAAGACGAGTGGAATGGAAACAGTAAAATACAATTAATGCTAATAGATTTAAAAGTAACAAGTTTATAAAGTTCATAAAAAATATAAAGTAAGAATTAAAAAATACTTTATAACTTTATAACTTTATAACTTTATAACTTGCATGCGTATAGCTTTTGTTCATGATTATTTGGTGCAATATGGAGGCGCGGAGCGTGTTCTTGAGTGTCTTACTGAGCTTTATCCTTACGCGCCAATTTATACAATTTTACACAACAAAGATGCGATGCACGGTGTCTTTGAAGACAAAAGAATTTATACTTCTTATCTTCAAAATTTTCCTTTTGCCCGCAGATGGCATCGAATTTTCCCACTCCTAATGCCTCCAGCCATTGAACAATTTGATTTTTCAGCCTATGATGTGGTGGTTTCTGATTCTTCAAGTTATGCCAAGGGAATAATCACGGGGCCAAAAACACTGCATATTTGCTATATGCACACACCAATGCGTTATGCTTGGGATGACTGTCAAAAATATACCCGCGACTTTTATTTTCCGCGTTTAATTAAAAAACTTATTCCATTTGCGATGAATTATATTCGTCTTTGGGACAAGGTTAGCGCTGACAGGGTTGATGTTTTTATTGCCAATTCAAATTTTGTGGCGCGTCGTATTCAAAAATATTATCGCAAAGATTCAACCGTGATTCATCCACCAGTGGATACTAACAACTTTTCAGTTCAAGTGTCTGATTCAAATGAAAAATTCTTTCTTATGGTGGGTAGATTAATTGCATATAAAAGACACTCTGTTGCCATCAGAGCTTTTAATGAAATGAAATTGCCACTTAAGATAATCGGACGCGGACCGGAATTAAAAAGATTGCAGAAAATTGCTGGACCTACTATTGAATTTTTGGGTCGTGTTGATGATGAAGAACTTAAAAAACATTACTCTAAATGTCAGGCTGTTATTTTTCCGCAAGAAGAAGACTTTGGAATTGTTGCTATTGAAGCACTCGCCTGCGGCAAACCTCTGATCGCATTTCGTGGGGGAGATATCCCAGAGCATATGGAGGAAGGGAAAATGGGAGTGTTTTTTGATAAACAAAACAAGGAGGATATTATTGATGCTGTTCAGCGATTTGAAAAATTGTCATTCGATGCAAATTACATCCGCTCCAAAGTTCTAAAGTTTGATCGCGAAATCTTCAAGGAAAAAATGAAAAAATTCATTGAAGATGAGGTTGAAAAGCATAAAAACAATTAAAAGGCTCGCAAGAGCCTTTTTTGTTAGTAACTTTTGTCTACAATAGTCTATTATACTCCTTTTTCACCAAAAAGTCAATATTGGCCGATGTCGCAGATTGGAGTATGCTAAAAGAACCTGTTAAAGTGTTTAATTCGATATTTTCCTCTCCTTAGATAAGGAGAGGATTAAGGTGAGGTTTGAGCTAGGCATTGCTCAAACCCCTCTGCCTTTCAGGCATCTCCCCTCATCTAAGGGGAGAATGATATGGAAGAAAACTTTTTATGCGAATCGGTATCGACATACGTTGCCTGAGCGACGGAAAAAGAACTGGAGTGGAAGAATATACTATCAATTTATTGGAGAATCTTTTTGAATTGGACAAAAAAAATCAGTATATTCTTTTTTTAAACTCATATAATGATTCTCATTTTGATGAGCGTATTTTTGCGCAGTTCAAAAATGTCAGCGTGAAACGTTTTAATTATCCAAACAAATTATTAAATCTTTGTTTTTGGTATCTGCGATGGCCGCATATTGATAAAATGCTTGGTGGAGTTGATCTTTTCTTTATGCCTAATATTAATTTTGTTGCGCTTTCTCCCAAAACAAAATTGGTGCTCACAATTCATGATCTTTCATATGAAATTTTTCCAGAAACATTTTCGCTCAAGCGTCGCGCTTGGCATCATTTTATTAATTCCCGTAGTCTTTGCCGCCGCGCAGAAAAAATAATTGCAGTTTCGGATTCCACGCGCGCTGACATTGTTTCGCGTTATAAGATTAACGCGCAAAAAGTTCAAAGGATTTATAATGGCGTTCCAGATGAGATGGTAGAGCTGGATCGCAATGACCCAAAACTTATCGAGGTAAAAGAAAAGTATCATTTGCCGTTTAATTTTATTTTTTATCTTGGAACAATTGAACCAAGAAAAAACATCACGGCAATTGTGAAAGCTTATGATCAATTGCGCTCTTTGAATAATCCGCAATTAGACAAATATAAGCTTGTGATTGCGGGTGGGAAGGGTTGGAAAATTGATAATATTTTGCAAACGATGCGAAGTGCTAAATTTACCAAAGACATTATTTTTACCAGTTGTATTTTAAATCAAGACAAGGCGGCAACGTACACGCTGGCTTCACTTTTTGTGTACCCATCTTTTTTTGAAGGTTTTGGCATCCCAGTGCTTGAAGCGATGCGCTGCGGCGTGCCTGTCATAACCTCCAACTGCAGTGCGCTGCCAGAGGTCGTTGATCAAGGAGCTGTGATGATTGATCCGGACAAGCCAGATGAGTTGTATTTGGCGATGAAGGAAGTGCTTCTTAATCGGGAATTTCATCAACAACTTTCAAATCAGGGACTCAGGCAAGCAGTTCGTTTCAACTGGCGAACATCAGCCCGCGAAACCTTGGCTATTTTTGAAAAAATGAAAGGGTAATGTGTGGTATACTTATAACAAGTGGGGCAACTATGGTAAGTAATATTCTTTAAAGTTATAAAAATTTTATGTTTAGTGCAATCGTTGTAATTTTTGGGCTTATTATTTTTGAGGTTGTAAGTAGCATTGATAACGCCATCGTTAATGCGCATGTGCTTAAGACTTTGCCGCAAAAATATCGAAAGTTCTTTTTGCTATGGGGGATGATATTGGCAGTCTTTGTGGTGCGCGGTGTGCTGCCGTTTTTGATTGTCTGGATGGTAAATCCCGCTTTGTCATTGGGCGAGCTTTGGAAATTCACTTTTTCAAATGATCCGATGATCACTGAATATGTTGAAAAATCAAAACCACTGTTACTACTTGGCGGCGGGATTTATCTTTTCTTGGTGGCGCTTTCTTGGCTTTTTCTGGAAGAGAAAAAATATGCTTTCTTAGTTGAGCATTTTATTCATAAGAGAAGCGCTTGGTTTTATGCTATTTCTTCAATTTTTATCACAGTGATTATATATCTTGCGCTGAAAATTAATCCAATGTTGGCGCTCTCAGCCTCAATCGGTTCAACGATGTTTTTTATTACAGATGGATTTAAGAAAAACGCCGAGGAAAAAGAAAGAGAATTGACCAGCAAGACAAGCACAATGAGCGCCTGGAGTAAATTGCTATATTTGGAGGTGTTGGATGCTTCATTTTCGATAGATGGGGTGATTGGCGCTTTTGCTTTTACAATTTCTGTGCCGCTGATTTTGATTGGAAATGGTATCGGAGCTTTTGTGGTCAGGGAATTTACCATTCGCGGAATGGATGTCATCACAAAATATGCCTATCTTAAAAATGGTGCGATGTATTCCATTGGAATGCTTGGAATGATTATGGTTCTTGAATCACTCGGCCAGCACTATCCATTTTGGTTTGCACCACTCAACACAGTTCTATTTCTAGGAATATTCTTATACCTATCCCACCGCGAACTCCAACTCGCCAAGGCTTAATCCTAGACTTACAAATGTTAAAATTTGCCACTCGAAAGGTGGCTTTTTTTATTGTCTGAAAAATGGTAAAATAGAGAAAGTTATAAAGTTCATAAAGTTACAAGTTATAAAGTAAAATACTTGTGATTTTTGTTGTTTTGACCTTATAAACTTTAAGAACTTTTTACTTTACAAACTTTTTATGCTCATTGGAATTGATGCGCGCTTCTTTGGTCTTTTGGGCAAGGGGCTGGGGCGCTATACTCAAAAACTTATTGAACATCTTGAAACGATTGATAGCGAAAATCAATACGTGGTTTTTTTGCGCAAAGAAAATTTTGATGAGTATCAACCTTTTAATAAGAATTTTACCAAAGTGCTGGCGGATTATCGTTGGTATTCTTTTGCTGAACAGATTTTATATCCAAGACTTTTATGCAAATATAAATTTGATCTGATGCATTTTCCGCATTTCAATGTGCCGCTTTTGTATCGTCGTCCGTTTGTCCTTACAATTCATGATTTGATTTTGGTGCACTTTCCGACGCTGCGAGCAACAAAACTTAATCCACTTTGGTATTGGATCAAATACGTTGCATATAAATGGACAATCAGCAGTGCAATCAAGAGAGCAAAGAGTATTATTGCGGTTTCTGAGTTTACAAAAAATGACATAATTTCCGAATATCCCGAGGCGAAAGAAAAAATAAATGTGACCTATGAAGCGTGTGACGATCTTTGTCGAATTTCTTCTGCTGCGCCGCATCTTATTTTGGAAAAATATGGTATAATAAAACCGTATTTGCTTTATGTTGGCAATGCATATCCGCATAAAAATTTGCAGCAGCTTATTGATGCATTTGTTCTTGTTTCGAGTGCTTTTCCTGATATGCAATTGGCACTTGTTGGTAAAGAAGATTTTTTTTATCAGCGGTTGAAGTCGTATTGCGCAGAAAAAAATATTGTCAGTGTGCATTTTCTAGGATTTGTCAGTGATCAAGATTTGGATGTGCTATATCGTTTTGCGAAGGCATATGTTTTTCCATCGTTGTACGAAGGTTTCGGGCTTCCGCCATTGGAAGCGATGGCCAAAGGCGCAGTAGTGGTGTCATCTGATCATCCTTGTATGCGAGAAATTCTGGAAGATGCGGCTTGGTACGTTGATGCGCACAGTGCTGAGAACTTTGCAGTGGGGATTGTGAAGGTTTTGGATGACAAAAATTTGCGCTTGAGTTTGATTGAAAAAGGATATCAGCAAATAAAAAAGTATAGTTGGAAGAAGATGGCCGAAGAGACACTGGTGATTTATAAAAAAATTCAAGAAAAAAAGATAAAAGATAAAAAATAAAAGGAGTGTCAAAAAACAGAATCATTTCTCAAATGTTTGACGTTAGACCAGTTGATGAAGCTGGCGATTTGGATTGGAAAAAAATTCAATCAGTCGGAAATGTTACCGAGTGTATTGGCGATGAACCACTGAGTGGCGAAAGAATTTGTCAAACAGAAATTGAAGAAATTGAAAATATTGTCAATGAATATGATGGTTCTGGAGTGAATGCATATATATTGGGAAACTTAATTGAAAGTAAAAACGTCCCAGTGCTGCATAACCCAGAGTTTAATTTTAATGACTTTGTCTTTGAAGATGTTGAACAAGAAAATGTCAGAAAAAAAATAGAAGAACGCAAAAATTTTGAAAGACAGCAGATTGCGTTGGCACTTAAAACCGAAAAAGAAGAAAAAGAGAGGCAGCGATTAGCATTGATTGAAAATGAAAAAAGGAGATTACTCAAGCAGCAGGAAACTATTATTGAAAAAAATAGACAAGCCCGAGAAAGAGAAGATGCCTTGGTTGCTCAAAAAATAGCAGAGCAAAACAGGAGGCAAAATTTAATGAAAGCTCAAACAGTTGCACACCAAGAGGAATTGAAAAAAATTACCGAATATAATCGCAAGCAGCAAGAAGCATATGAAATAGGGATTGCCATTGAGAAAGAAAAACGCCAGCGCGAATATGACAAATGGCTGGAAGAAGAAATTAAAGCAGAAGCAAAAGCCAAAAAATTAGAAGAAGCTATTAATAAGAGGATCGAAAAAAACAAGAATAAATCTTCAAGAATAAATTGGTTTGCTGGAAAAAGTGATGCAGGCAATTTTTCTTGGCAGGAATTATTTTTTCCCAAACAACTATCCTTTCAATTTGATACAAGCAAAGCACTGATGAATTTTGTTGTTGTGGCGCTTGTGATTTCACTAAGTGTTGGAAGTGCTGCATATGCAAGCAAGGGATTTGGTCTTAAGGAGCGTGTCTTGGGAATGAGTTCGGATGGTCTGGAAAATTTAAACGGTGCAATTGATGACATTTCAAATCAAAATTTTGAAGGTTCGACAGCACAATTTGACAAGGCTTTTGCTAATTTTTCGGAAGGTTCCAAGCAACTTGAAAGTATGGGCGGAGTGCTTTTGGATGCTACGCGTTTTGTTCCTTTTGCTTCAAAAGTTTCTTCGGGAAAAAATGCACTTGAAGCGGGAAAACATTTTTCAGCTGCTGGCAAATCATTAAATGAGGTTGCTAAAGTTGTTCTAAAACTGAAAGATTCAAATGGAAAATCTGAACAACTTGACTCTTCTTTGTTGGATATTTTGAAAGTTTCCCAGAAGAATTTAATCGATGCGAAAAAAGAGCTCGCCGCAGCACAGGAAAACATTGATCGTATTTCGATTGATGATTTGCCGGAAGATAAAAGGGATAAATTTTTGCTGGTTAAAAAACAATTGCCTGATTTGCTCAGTGCTATGGATTTGTTTTTAAACAATAGTCATATTCTCGCAGATTTACTAGGCGGGAATGGTCCTCGAAAATATTTATTCTTGTTTCAAAATAATTCGGAAATGAGAGCCACGGGCGGGTTTATTGGCAGTTATGGTTTGCTTGATATTTCTAATGGGCACGTTAAAAACTTTTTTATTGACGGAATTTTTAATCCTGATGGACAACTTAAGGACAAGATCGTTCCTCCTTTTCCAATTCAAAAAATTTCCGCAAATTGGAGTATGCATGATAGCAATTGGTTTGCTGATTTTCCTTTGTCAGCAAAAAAGGCGATTTCCTTTTATGAAAAAACAGGTGGGCCAACAGCTGATGGGGTAATAACATTGACCCCGACTGTGATGCAAAAGCTCTTGGAAATAACAGGTCCGATAGAAATGCCAGAATATGAAGCTACGCTTGATAGCAAAAACTTTATTGAGCTCACGCAGTTTAAAGTTGAAGTTGACTATGACAAAGAAGAAAACAAGCCGAAAAAGATTTTGTCTGATTTGGCGCCAATGGTTTTGGAAAAACTTCTAAGTAGCAACGACTTGGGTGTTGTTTCAAAAACTGCGCAAGCTTTTCTGGAAGGATTGAGTGAAAAACATATTCTTTTCTATTCTGAAAATTCTGAGCTTCAAAAAATAATATCCGAGCAGGGATGGTCGGGCGAAGTAATTCAAACACCCAAGGATTATATTAGTGTCATTAACACCAATGTAAATGGATACAAAACCGATGCGGTTGTTGATGAGAGCATCAAACACACAGCGCAAATTCAAGCGGACGGCAGCATTATTGACACTGTAACAATCACAAGAAAACACAATGGTGGTTCCTCGCAGTATGAATGGCTAAACAAAGTAAACGCTGATTATATGCGAGTATATGTTCCCAAAGGTTCAAAGTTGTTGGAAGTCGAAGGTCAAACACGCGAAGCAAATGAGCCACCATTGGATTATGATGCGCTTGGATTTAAGCGTGACGCAGATGTGCAAAGTCAAGAAAACAGCATTTCAATTGACCAGCAATCCGGAACGCGCATATATGAAGAATCAGACAAAACTGTTTTTGCCAACTGGACATATGTCAGTCCGCAAGAAACAATGACAATAACGTACAAATATTTGCTGCCGTTTTCACTTTTCAAAGTTTCTATTGATGAAAAACAACAAGCAGATTCATATTCCTTGGTGGCACAAAAACAATCCGGTAGTGTTGGCAGTGCATTTGTTTCAAGCATTTCATATCCTTCCGAATATGATATTAAATGGAGTTTTCCAAATGAAAACAATTTGGAAACTGAAACGAAATTGGATAAAGATAGGTTTTTTGGCGCAGTTTTCGAGAAAAAAGAAAAGTAGACGAATTGTTGCCATTTGTAAAAATTTAAGTTAAGATGCACAAGTTAAAATTATTAGGACTTACGCATTTTCTCAACTATTTCCTTTTTGGCACGCTTTTGGATGAATGTTTACCCCGTCAAATCCAGCAAGGCTGGTGTTCACTGCTGTGAACAATTTGACGGGGCGAGTATCCAAAAGCTCAAAGAGTCGCTGTCGCCGACTATTGGCCAAAAAAGAAATGTTTCGAAATGCGTAACCGCTTATTATGATCAAAAAATTCGTCAACAGTAAGTTTCTGAATGAAAAACCGACGCAATCAATTGCGGCGGCGGCTTTGATTATTTCATTGGCGGGAGTCGCCAGCCGCTTGCTGGGATTGTTTCGTGACCGCATCTTGGCTGGTCAATTTGGCGCGGGGGACACGCTGGACGCATATTATGCAGCTTTTCGTATTCCTGATTTGATTTATAACCTGATGATTGTCGGTGCTCTTAGTGCAGCTTTTATTCCAGTTTTCACGGAGCTTATTTCAGAAAAAAAAGAAGATGAAGCTTGGGAGCTTTCTTCTGGCATTCTTAGTTTGCAAATCTTGCTCGCGGGAACAGTTTCTTTGGTGCTGGTTTTGTTAGCACCTTGGCTAATGAAATTGGTAACCCCTGGTTTTACGGGGGCTAAAATGGAATTGACCGTGACTTTGACAAGGATTATGTTTTTAAGTCCAATATTGCTGGGAATCAGCGGCGTTATCGGAGGCGCGCTTGTTTCTTTTAAAAAGTTCTTAATATATTCATTGGCTCCGATATTTTATAATGCAGGGATTATTATTGGCGCGCTCTTTTTTGTGAAACCATTTGGACCTGCCGGCTTGGCATGGGGAGTTGTGCTTGGAGCATTGATGCATTTGCTCATTCAATATCCATCCGTTAAATTTTCCGGATTTAATTTTAAGCCAATGTTTTTTAACGCTTGGAAAAATCCTAACGTTCGCAAAGTTCTTCATCTTATGATTCCGCGAACTTTGACGATCGCAGTCAGCCAGATTAATTTCACTATCATCACAATTTTTGCTTCAACATTGGCCACGGGAAGTTTGGCTATTTTTAATTTCGCAAACAACATTCAAAGCGGACCGCTGGGCTTGTTTGGAGTTTCTTTTGCGATTGCTGTTTTTCCAACGCTCAGTGCTTTTGGTGCCAAAAAAGAATCTGCAAAATTTGTCAGTGTTTTTTCTAGAACGTTTAGACAGGTTTTGTTTTTTGTTATTCCGCTTAGTATGTTTTTGTTTGTGCTTCGAGCGCAAACAGTCCGCGTGCTTTTGGGAACTGGAAATTTCAATTGGGAGGACACCATTTTCACTTTTCAAGTTCTTGGGATTATGGCAATAAGCTTGTTTGCGCAAGCGCTTCTTCCGCTTTTGAATAGAGCATTTTATGCTCTTCAAAATACAAAGACTCCTCTATACATCGCATTGGTAAGTGAAGGTATAAATATAACCTTGGTTTTTCTCTTGCTTAGGTCGGGAACAGTTCTTGGAATTTCTGAGGCATTGGTTTCTGACAAATTGATAAATTGGTGGAATCCAGTCTTTGGTTTGGCGATTGCATTTTCAGTCGCAAGTGTGGTTAATATGATTTTGCTTATTGTATATTTGAGAAAAAATTTGCCAAACATTGACGGGAAAAATATTTTGGATTCAACAACTCGAATTATTGCAGCTACTTTCATCGCAGGAGTTGTCACGCAAATCAGCAAATATATTGTCGGAACTCGCGGGGAGTTGGACACTTTCGTGGAAGTTCTTGTGCAACTTATAATTGCCGGAGGCGCGGGAGTCGCAGCATTTTGTTTGGCAAGTTATTATTTCAATGTTAAAGAATTCTTTCAATTTACTGATTCGGTTACCAGAAAAATATTTCGAGCCAAAAAAGTTATTACCGAAGACACTGCTGAAGTTTCAGGCGTGGGAGAGTAGGGGCAGCTTATTAGGCCTTAGCTTCTCAGCTTTTTAGCGAATGCAAAATATGACAGGTGAATTGGGCTTTAATACAGCGTAAATTAGGCATACCCTTTACAAGACAGTCAAAAGGTGCTATAATTGTAACTTGTCATATTAATGACAAAATTTAGCAATCAAAAACAGGGAGGTAGGAAATGAGATTTTTTCAAATTATTTTGGTGGCGTTATTGGGTCTCAGCTTGTTTATGGTTCAGCCGTGCCAAGCAGATGATTTATCGTCAGTTGTCAATAATATTGGCTTAAGTCTTCAGCGCGAAGCTGATATTCCTGACCCTCAGTTGATCGATCTTGTTGTCGATGAATCAATACTAGAGCTGGAAGCGTTGATAGAGCCAGTGATAGGGTCGACGGAGGAGACCCTGCAATTGCTGATGGCGTTCGGAATAATTGAACGTGAAAATTACTGGCTTGGATGCAAGCTAGAGAAATAAGACTTTGTTATTGAAATTGCCCCACGGACTCCGTAGGGCTTTTTTTATTATTGACCCCGTTAGAAAAATAAAAAGTAAAATTTGTTCATCAGCATAAGGCTAGTGTTTTAATGAAATAAATGATAAAAAATTGTTTTTGTATTTTTCTAACGGGGAGTATAATCTAATCCACATATGAGCTTGAAACTGGCTTTTTCGTAAAAAGTCCTATTTGCTCAAATTATTAAACATTTCTTTCTTTTTCTTTTGCATTAAAGCGGCATATTCATTGTCGCTTTTTTC
>Ga0209727_1000129_pt1 | contig 92602 bp, 81 predicted proteins | sample RifGroC1_FD_183995 | JGI IMG/M metagenome (GOLD analysis project Ga0209727, IMG submission 183995) | Groundwater microbial communities from Rifle, Colorado, USA - Groundwater C1 (SPAdes) (version 2) | ecosystem: Environmental > Aquatic > Deep subsurface > Groundwater | place: Rifle, Colorado... | reverse complement strand
TTTTTTTACAACTTGTTTGTTTAAAATGACTTAGAAAAAAATTATCATTGAATTTAAGACAAACCTGAAACATTTCAGTATATTATGGAATATTTACTAAAAAACCTTTCCAAAATTGTAGAAAGTTAATTATTGGGTCTATAAAAAAAGGAAAATTGAATGAACTACTTATATAAAACAACAAAAAAATCAGAAAACAATAGTTTTTTGAATAATAACATATTTAATTTATTATATAATAAAATTTATTATTATATAATAACACTATTTCCTATTCTGTTGCTCATTATATTTTTTTCTGGTTGCACTAACTCAACACATCATGATAAACCTGAAGCTATAAAAGGAGTTTTAGACCTAAGAAATTGGAATTTTATCAAGGATGGAAATTTAGCTTTAGATGGTGAATGGGAATTTTATTGGGAACAACTTTTATCTTTAGATTCTATAGAAAGCGTACATCAAACAGCAGATGAAATCAAATATTTTCGTATTCCTGATATTTGGAATAATTACTGGCTAAATGGCAAGAAATTAGATAATTTTGGCTATGCAACTTATTATCTTAAGATACTTTTAGATGAGAATACACCGCAAGACCTTTCTTTAAAATTAGATACTATGGGTACAGCATATTTACTTTTTATAGATGGTAAGCTGATAGCAGAAAATGGAAAAGTTGGACGATCTCGAAAAGAAATGAGTCCTTACTATTTGCCGATGATAAAAACATTTAATATTGAGGGCAATTTATCAGTTGATGTTGTTATTCATGTTTCAAACTATTTTAACAAATCTGGAGGTTTATGGAGTAGTATTATACTTGGTACGACATCACAAATAAGAGAAAAAAGAGAACGTAAACTATCATTTGAAATATTTTTGTTTAGTAGTCTTATTGTTAGTGGATTGTTTCATTTATTAATTTTTATTGTTCGTCGAAACGATAAATCATCTCTTTATTTTGGGTTGTTATGTATTATTATAGGGATTAGAGCTATTTTTACAGGAGAAAAATATTTTATACATCTTTTTCCTAATATTATTTTTGAAATTACCTCAAAAATAGAGTTTCTTACTATTCCATTTGGATTAATTTTATTCGCAATGTATTTTAAATATAATTTTCAAAATAAACAATCAATAATATTAACACGGATTATACTTATTGTAAGTTTTAGTTTTACTTTAATAATTGGCATTTTTCCATCTTATATTTATATGAATATATGGATTTATTTTATCATTTTACTTGTTATTTTTATAGTATTCTTTAATATTGTTGCATTTTTAGAAATTAGGAATAAACAAACGGAAACAATATTTTTTATTTCTGGAATTATTTTAAGTAGTTTTGCTGTGTTTCATGATATTTTAGCAACCTATAATATTATATCAGCATCTTTTATTTCACCCATTGGCTTTAATATATTATTATTTATTCAATCATTTCTCCAATCAATCAAATCTTCAACAGCTTTTAATACTGTCGAAAAATTGTTAAAAGAATTGGATATACAAAATAATAAACTTAAACTCTTAAAAAAGCGATTAGTTGATAATCTTGTAGGCATATCAACTGAATTAGAACATCCAAAACCCAATTATAATTTAAAAAAAGAATCTCTTGAAATTAAAGAAAACTTTCTCAATCAAATACAACAAATACTTAACTCTGATAATAATAAAACAATTAAACTTGATGATTTAATCAATACTAAAAAAATGATTTATGTCATTGATACTAATTCGGCAATAGTGTACTCAAGTGATTTGATGAAAAAATTAGTTGAAGAAATAACTCAAGCTGGGAATTTTAAAAGACCTGTACTTATTACTGGCGAAACAGGTACAGGAAAAGAGTTGGTTGCAAAAGCGATTCATAATACAATCAAAGGAAATAAAGGACTTTTTTTACCAATAAATTGTGCAGCAATTCCCAATACTTTATGGGAAGAAGAATTATTTGGACATGAGAAAGGTAGCTTTACAGATGCAAAAGAAAACCGCCAAGGTTGTATTGCAATGGCTGAAAATGGAACACTCTTTTTTGATGAAGTCGGAGAAATTCCTTTAGATATTCAGGCAAAATTATTAAGATTGCTACAAGAAAATCAATATAAACAAATTGGCGGTGTTAAATTATTAAAATCAAACTGCCGTTTTGTATTTTCTACAAACCGTGATCTTGAGAAAATGATTTTAAATGGAACATTTAGGGAAGACCTTTATTATAGAATAAATGTGTTTCGTATTAAAACTCCTTCATTACGAGAAAGGAAAGAAGATATTATCGCGCTCCTTGATTATTTTTTTACAAAATACAGTTCTGAGTTTGAATTGAATATACATGAAGTTGAAAAAGAGGCATTGTTTTCCTTATTAAACTATCAATGGTTGGGAAATATCCGCGAGCTTGAAAATATGGTTATACGAATGCTTTCTATAATATATAGTTCGGGTATCAAAAATAATTATATTTTACAGACTCAAGATGTCTCTTTTATAGGAGCTGGTTCTGAAGAAATTCCTTCAAAAAAAATAGTTGAAAACAGGTCTTTTTATAATGAATCTGATTTTCATTCTATAGATGCGACAAATTTAAAAGAATCCATTGAACAATATGAAAAAAATGTTATCCAAAAAGTATATAATGGTTGTGGGAAAAGTCAGATTAAAACAGCTGATATATTACAAATTAGTCGTGGAGCACTTCAATACAAACTTACAAAATATAATATTAAATAAAATTTATATTGACAATTGTCCAAATTGTCTCTAAACGCTTATTTCTATTAATTCATCTGTATCAAATAAATTACAAGCAATGTTTAAGTATATAAGTTTCCTGCTTAAAATAAAATGCTTAAAATTAAGCATATACATAATTTTAAGCATCAAAAAAGCTATTAACATATCTCTGTTAAACTAAAAAAACAAACAATATAAATAATATATCTTCTAACTATCCTATGTTAAAGTAATTAACTATTTTTTAAAAAAAAATATTCATTAAAGCTTAATAAAAAATAGTTTTGGTACATTTTATGCTTCTATATCAACACTCTGGATTAGCAAAAATAATATAGTTTCATTAACTTTTAAAGAAAGGAGGTAATCAGATACAAATAAAAGTGTAATATTTTTGTAAATCGTAAAATCCAGATATAAATAAAGTAATTATTTTTATAAAAAATTAAGGAGACAAAATGAAATCTATCAAAATTATCACAATCATAAGCATTATGTGTTTTTTATTTTCCTGTGCAAATCCAGAATTACAAATGGGCGTACAAAATAATCAGGTTAATAATTCTATTCAAGTAGAAGATAAAACAGAAAGTGCAACGGCTAATAGCTATCCACAACTAAGTGAAGGAAGCGATGGTACATTAGTTTTTACACTTCAGTATCTATTGAATGCTAATGGCATTGCCTGTGGTGTTGACGGTGATTTTGGAAGTGCAACTGAATCTGCTGTTAAAACTTTTCAAAGTAGAAAAGGTTTAGTAACGGATGGTATTGTAGGAGAAAATACATGGAATAAACTTGTTATTACTGTTCAATCAGGAAGTAACGGTAATGCAGTTAAAGCACTACAATATCAACTAAAAAATAAATTAGGATATTCAATAGTAGTTGATGGTGCTTTTGGTAGTGCAACAACTTCTGCTGTTAAAAATTATCAGGGAAAATGCGGAATTGTACAAGATGGTATTGTAGGACCAACAACATGGAAATATGTAATATGTGGGATTAGTCAAACATCAAATACTTTTACTTATAATAACATAAAAAATATTATTAAAGCTAAAGGTTACACTTTTTATGAAGGAAATTATAACCTTAACCTTGTAGGAGTTAGAAGTTCTAATCGAACTGCCAATCAATGGGATGACAAGTTTTTTTTACTCTATCAAGAAAACGGAGTTAATAAAATATTATCATTTAATTCATTTACAGCTGATCCTGGTACTTATTATTTACAAAATCCAATGAATTCTCACGGTTGTGCTATTGTTGTTCCTGGTCAATATAAAGGTCTATGGAAAATTGGTATTCATAATGGAAAGTATGAAGCTCTTGTTCAATCTGGTAATATTAAGGTTTATAGAGATAGCGATCGCGATAATACGCTTGATATGTACACTTCTACTATCGAAACAGGTAACTTTGGCATCAATTTACATCATGGTGGTGGTTCATCTGTTATCGGTCAGTATTCTGCTGGATGTCAGGTATTTAAAAATCCATCAGATTTAACTACTGTGCTTAATATATGTAAGACATCAAAAAATATCTATGGGAATAGTTTTAGTTATGTTTTATTAAACATTTCTGATTTCTAATCAAATATTTTTTATTTTATTACTCTCTGGTAATATCTTAGATTATTGTCAGGGAGTATTTTTTTTAAAAACTAAAGAATTTATATTTAATTATTTTGACTTTCAAATCCTATTTAATATGATAAATCGAATTTTGTTTACTTAATTTAAGGAATTTTTATTTAAAGAAATCAAATAATTGAATATTTTTTTATATAAAGTGATAAGTGCTTATTTTTAAGCAGGATAAAATTAAGCAATGCTTAAAAATAAGCAGAGTAAAAGTAAAATATATAATTTGTATTTTTTTTATATTATAAAAAAATTGTTAAAAATATTCTTTTAACTTATACTGACAATTGTCCAAATTGTTTCTATACCTTAAACGCTAATCTCTATTAATTCATTTGTAAAAAACAAATTAGAGGCAATGCCAATTCTATTATTTATTGACCTTTTAGAAGCGTTTAAGTATATTTTTATATAATAAGTTATGGTTTTGTATTAAAAAAGTTATATTTTATCTATAAAATAATTTTTTTGGTACATTTTATGCTTAATGTTATTAAATCTTCGGATTATAAAAAATAATATACTTTTATTAAATTTTAAAGAAAGGAGGTAATTTAATATAATACTAATAAAAGGATGATATTTTTTTGTAAACAAATCCAGAGGATACAATCAATAAAGTAAATATTTTATAAAAAATCTAAGGAGATCAAATGAAATCAATTAAATTTAGTGTAATTATCTGTTTTTTATTTCTTTTATTTTCATGTTCAAATCCAAGTGACATGAATAATACCGATTTGGGAATAAATAATAATGATACAATATCAATAGATCAAGAATCTAAAGCTGTTGATGAGAATCAAAATAACGATGGTGAAATCACAGATATAAATGATCCTAATGCTATTTTCGATGATGTATATGATAATTGGGGAGAACTTGATTTTTCAAGTGTGAACACAAGAGCATCAACATGGGTTGTCAAAGCATGGCCTATTGTAAGAAAAGGTGCAGAATCATTAAATGTTAAAATCATTCAATATCTTTTAAAAGCAGCTGGATATTCTATATCTATTGATGGTCAATTTGGAAGTGGAACAGAATCTGTTGTTAAAGCATTTCAAAGAGCAAAAGGTTTATCAGCTGACGGTATTGTTGGAAGCGGAACATGGTCAAAACTGATTATTACTATAAAACAAGGTAGTAATGGATATTCTGTTAAAGCATTACAGGATGTATTACGAAATAGATGTGGATATTCATTAACAATCGATGGAGCATTTGGAACTGGAACTAAAGGAAAAGTTGTACAATTTCAGTCATCATACGCCTTATCTGCTGATGGTGTTGTTGGTCCTACCACATGGCAATATTTAATCGCTGGTGCAACTAAAAGTTCAAACGGCGGAGGCGGATCATCAAATGATTTCTGGGGTTCAAGAGTAAGTTCATGGACTTTCCCTGTAAAATCTAGTTTAGCATGCAACCCAAACACTGGGGCAAGATATTTTGGAGCAGTAAGAAACGGTGGAGCAAGGTCTCATGCTGGTGTTGATTTGATACCATCAACTGGTACTGGTACAAATGTATATGCTATGACTTCAGGAACAGTTATTAATTATTACTATTTTTATAGTGGTACTTATGCTTTGGAAGTTAAAAATGATGATGGTACTGTAATTAGATATGGAGAAATTACTTCATCATTAAGAAGTGGTGCTAGAGTTTCAAAAAATCAAATAATCGGTAAAATAATAAGAAATACTGCAGGTGGGTCTTACATGCTTCATCTCGAAGTTTATAAAGGAACTTCTTCTGGATCACTTACACAAGGAGCAAACCACACATATAAATATGTTACAAAAAGAAATTATCAGAGAAGAAGCGATTTAATTGATCCTATGGGTGTAACAAGATTATCAAGATAATAAATATATAAAAAAGTTTTTGATTTGTCACAAAGTTAAATATAGTTATTTTATATATTTATGCGGTTTAATCTGTGCAAATCCGCTACAATCTTATTAATCTGTGTTATATATTTGAAAAATAAAAATTTTTACAGAGATACAGAGAGCACAAAAAAAGAATATTTTTTATTCTTTTTTAACTCTGTGCCTCTGTGTTATTTGTACAAAAAGATTAATTCATACCAAAATTAGAATTTTATGACATAAATCAATATTTATAACCTATTTTTCTCAAAAATTCTTTCCTTTTAGTTTTATCTTCTTCGTTTTCGATTCCTTTTGGAGAAACACCATCAATAATGCCTATAATTCCAGCACCATCATTTGATTCTACTGTTAGGACAGTTAGAGGATTTGCTGTTGCACAAAAAATTCTTGCAACTTCATCACAATTTTTTACTTTAGAAAGAATATTTATTGGATAACAATCTCTCATCATTATTACAAAACAATGACCTGTTTTTAAAGTCTCCATCATTTTTATTGCCTTACCAACAAGTTCGTTGTCATTACCTTCATATCTAATCAAAGATGGACCTGATGCTTCACAAAAAGCTACACCAAATTTTGCCTTTGGGACTGTGGTAGCAACAATTTCTGACAAATCTTCAACAGTTTTAATAAAATGACTTTGCCCAAGTATTAAGTTTATGCTTCCATCATTATCAAAAAAATTAGATTTTATATCCATTTATTCTCCTATATTATTTTAAAATTAGATAAAAATTTTTAGTGGATTGCTTCGGCAGTAACCTCGCAATGACATTTATTCTTTATTATTTTATACCAAAAATTACATGATTGAATCTGTACAAATCAGCGATAATCTGATTCATCTGTGTTATATTAAATTGTATAACTAAAATTTGAGTTTGTCAAAAAATTATAGATAAAATTTAAAAAAAAATTATCAATTTTGTAATGGTTTCACAAAAAAATATGCTTTAATTAATTGACACCCAGTAATAACTTTACTATAATTAATAGATGGATTTAATAGTTAAACAAATTTACTAAACAAACAACATTAGAAAATCTAATATTTTTAGTTTTCTGGCTAATTTCTATGATTTATGTTATTAAAATATTGTTTTTATTATTACATTATCTATATTTAAGAAATTTATTACATAATAATACAAAATATTAAGGAGAATCTTATGAAAAAATTGATTTTTGGTTTATTTATTTTTATTTTATTTTCTTGCTATCAAGACCCTTTATTTGAAATTAGGAGACTTGCTCGTTCCAGTGAGATTGAGAATAAACAAAAAGCAGGAAGAGATTATCAACTTGCGATAACTACACTTTTTGATGCTTATACTTCTTATGCTGGACTTAATAGAGACCTTGGATATAAATTGATGATAAATCAAAATTATAAGGTTGCTATAAAACATCTTGAAATATCAAAAGATGTTAAAAATAATGATAGTACAGTTTATTTTTGGATTGCGACATGCTATGCAAACTTATATAAAATAGAGAAAAAAATAGATTATCTTGATCAAGCAGAAAAAAATTACAAAATATCACTTAATATAATCCCTAACAATAAAGAAGTAAACTATAGCTATGCTCAATTTCTCATTTATCTAAAAGAAGAATACAATAAAGCCGTTGAAGTTTTAAATAAATGTATTTTTGAGTTGAATGCAGATGAACCAAATGGATATTTTTTACTCGGTAGAGCATACTATATGCTTGGAGAATATGCAAAAGCTTATGAAACATACAATACTATTTATAAATTTAAGAAAATATTAACAAAAGAGCAATCTTCTAAATTAGATGAGTTTATTCAAATTACGAGGAGCAAGATGCAAAATGAATGAGGAAAGAATTTATGATATTGCTTTTTCTTTTGACGAAAGCCTAACTCCAATAGAAAAAAAAACTTTAATTCAAAATTATGGTTCTTCAAAAAAAGTTTTGGAACTAAATAAAAGTCTTTTAAAAAACATTCTTGGCAGAAAATGGACTGGCAACAGATATAAACCAGAAGAATTTATTGAGCGAGCAAAAAATGTATCCTCGTTTATAGACAAGGCTGGTATTAAGATTCTAAGATTTGATGAAACTGATTACCCAGAAGGTTTAAAAGAAATACCAGACATTCCTTTTTTGATTTATTATAGAGGAGACATTAGTTTTAATTATAAGAGATCAATTGCAATTGTTGGGACTCGTAAACCAAATCAAGATGGGATAAAAAGAACTGCCAATTTCACAAAGACACTTGTAGAAAATAATTACACTATAATTTCTGGACTTGCCGAAGGAATAGATACAGTTTCACATAGTTGTTGCTTGAATAATAAAGGTAAAACAATAGCAGTCTTAGGATGTGGGATAGATAGAGTTTATCCTGCTTCCAATAAACAAATAGGTAAGGCGATACTTGATAATGGAGGTGGAATAATGTCTGAATATCCGCCTGGTATATCTCCCCAAAAATGGTATTTTCCAAAAAGAAATAGGATAATAGTAGGACTATCAAGAGGCGTTTTGATTGTCCAATCCCCAGAACGCTCAGGAAGTCTAATTTCTGCAATATTATCAACAGATTACAATAGAGAACTATTTATTGCAAAACCAGACGAGCATTCTCCAATAGACGAAGGCAATCGAACATTAATAAGAACAGGAGCAAAAGAAATTAGTAGCCCCGAAGAGATAATAGATGAATTTGGATATTATTAGGAATTAGGTATAGAGACCTATCAGGTTTTTAAAACATGATAGGTCTTTTCTTCTTATTTTACAAGACCTCTTTTATATCTCCGTATCATCTTGAATAGTACTATTTTTTGGTACTATTATTATTCCATCTCTGATATAATAATTTCCACCATCAAAATCCACTAACTCTTTTTTGTTTATAATCTTACAGTTTTTTCCTATTCGTGCATTTTTATCGATAATTGCGTTTTTTATTGTAGTGTTATTACCAATTCCAATATTTATTATGTTATATTTTCTATTATATTCTTTGCCTTCTTCATTTTCATAAAAATCCGCACCCATAATTAAAGAATTTTCTACTGTTGTATTATCTTGTATAATACTTCTAATACCTATAAGAGATTTTTTTATATTAGCATTCTTTAAAATAGCACCTTCAGAAATTAGAGACTCAAAAATATTACAATTTATCAATCGCGAAGGAGGTAAATATCTTGCATTTGTATAAATCGATGACTTAAAGAAATCAAATTTTGGAGAAGCCATTGTAAAATCGAGATTTGCCTTCCAAAAAGATTTTATTGTTCCGACATCTTCCCAGTAATCATTAAATAAAAATCCACTAACTTTTTTGTTTTTTATAGCCCATGGAATTATTTCTTTACCAAAGTCTTTATAACCAGTTTCTAAGGACTGAATTAATGTATCTATATTAAATAAATATATTCCCATTGAGGCAAGGTATTCTTTATCGTTTTCTATGCCCTCAAATTTTTCTTTTATAAATTTACCACTTTTAATTTCGTCAAGTACATTTGGGTCTTTTGGTTTTTCAATAAAATCAACAATATAATCTTTATTTAATTTTACTATACCAAACCCAGGAGCATCCTCTCTTGATACAGGAAGAACAGGGACTGTTATTTCACTACTTGTCTCTTTATGAAAAGCAAATAATTGTTTAAAATCCATAGTATAAACTTGATCTCCACTCAAAATCAAGACATGGCTTACATTAAAAAATGCTGTTATATGTTTCAAGTTTTTTCTTACAGCATCTGCTGTTCCTTGATACCAATCTTTTGACTCAGTTGATTGTTCAGCTGCAAGAATATCAACAAAACCTTTATGAAAATTGTCAAATCTATAAGTATGATTTATATGTTTATTTAAAGAAGCTGAATTAAATTGGGTTAGAATAAATATTCTATTTATATTAGAATTGAGACAATTACTGATAGGAATATCAATAAGCCTATATTTACCACCAATCGGAACAGCTGGTTTTGACCTGTCTTTTGTCAAAGGAAAAAGTCTTGAGCCTTGACCACCACCAAGTATTAAACAAATTACATTTTGCATTCTATCCTCCAAAATGAGAAAATAATCTCATATTTAAATTATACGATTTAATATATTAGAATGTCAAGGAATTTGTATTTTTTTTTAAATTATTTTCTAAATAAATAATTGAAGGTAATTATGAAAAAACATATACCAACTATTAACTAGTTTTATCGATAACTAAGATTAGTTAAAACCACAAAGGAAATACAATAAATTAAAAAAATTATCTATTTTATTGAGATTTTCTCCAAATCTTTGTAAAATTCGTGATCTTCGTATTAAAATTTATACTAAATGTAATTAGATATTCGTGTATTTAGTTAAAAAATAAAATTTTATAACAAAAACATTTAAACTCAATGTTTTTGTTATAGTTTATTACTCTGCAATTAAATCTTTAAATTTATCTTTATTATCAAAAAGATATTTAGGAAAAGTATTATCAATAGGTACTGCTATAAGTTTTTGATTGTTAAAATATATATTATTATCAATGAGGTTTTTCATATCTTTTATTTTGTAATCATTAGTATGTGCCCAATTATCAAATTTGTATTGGATTCTATCAGTATCCCCTAAGAATGTAAAGTGCCACCCGCCATCGATTAAACATATTTTATTTTTATCAAATTTATCTCTAAAATCTCTAAAATGTTGCATATTATTAATTTTTTTTACACTTGGATATTTTCTAACAGTAGTTCCATACCATTTTCCAATACTTAAATTAAATTTAAAAGCATAAAAATTATTATAAAATGTAAGACAATCATAATAATCTAAATAATTTAGTGATTGTAAAAGTAATTTAGCATCAGGAATTTCATCAATATCAGAAAGAATTATAATATCATCTTTTTTACACTTTTTTAAACCATTAATAAGATAATTCCTCTGTCCAGAATCCCTATCCCATTGTTTATTGCCACCTTTTATATTTTTTGCATCAAAAACAAGATGTATTATTTTATCTGAATATTTTTCATATTTTTTCATATTTTCTAAAAGATATAATGGTTTTGGATTTCCTTGAAAAGTATAATTAGATTCACAAATAACAAATTTATCAACAAGATTTCCTAATTCGTTTAATCTTATTTCTAATAATTCAAATTCATTAAAAAACAAAAAGCAATCATATATCATATATACCTCTTATCTAATAGTCTTATTATTTAATATAATTATTTAATATAAAAGTCAATTTAATTCTTATTTAAGTAAAGAAAAAATCACAAAATTAATAATATCAGATAAAAAAAGTTTTTGACAATTTATAAATTCTAAACTATACTAACACTAATGATTATCTATTAAGGAAAATTTACTATGAGTGAAAGAATATTTATAACTGGAGGAGCTGGTTTTATTGGCTCTAATGTTGCAGAATATTATAGTACTAAAGGTATCGACGTTGTAGTTTATGATAATTTAAAGAGTGGCTTTAGAAAAAATATAGAAAAATTTAGTAATATTACTTTTATTGACGGTGATATATTAAATTACAATCTTTTGAAAGAATCTATGAAAAATAGCACAAAGGTTTTTCATTTTGGAGCAGAAATCAGCGTTCCTTTGAGCATGAAAAATCCTGAACTTACCGAACAAATCAATACAATTGGAACAATAAATACATTAAAATCAATGGTCGAAAATAACATAAAAACAATTATTTTTGCATCTTCTGCCGCTGTTTATGGTGACAATCCAGAAGTTCCAAAAACTGTTAGTATGCCGCCAAATCCTATATCACCGTATGCTATTAGTAAGCTTAGTGGAGAATACTATCTTAATATGTTTGTTAGAGAGCATAAAATTAAAGCTACAACTACTCGTTTTTTTAATGTTTTTGGTGAAAGGCAAAATCCATTCTCAAGTTATGCAGCTGCTGTTCCTATTTTTATTACAAAAGCATTAAAAAATGAGCAAATTACGATTTTTGGTGATGGCGAGCAAACAAGAGACTTTATTTATGTAAAAGACTTGGTTTCTTACCTTATATGGCTTTCTTCTTATAATAGTGGAACTTACAATATCGGTTATGGAAATTTTATTACAATAAACGAACTTGCAAAATCAATAATACAATACACAAATTCTAAAAGTGAAATAGTCTATTTACCTCCACGAGAAGGTGATATAAAACATTCTTATGCAAATATAGGAGAATTAAAAGATATAAAAATCGATTTAATCGGCTTTAAAAAAGGACTTGCAAACACAATCGATTATTTTATAGAGAATGTTTAAATAAAATAAACCACTAATTTTACCAATAATTATATAAGATTTTAATAAAAAATATAATATTCTACTTTTAATACAGTTTTTTATTCAAATATTTATATTTTTAATAATTTATTAGTATTATTTACCATAAATCTATATTTATAAACACATAAAATTAGCTAGCATTACATCGAAATAAAAAAACTTTTCTTGACAATCTTTTTAACTTAATATAATCTATCTTTCATTATGGAAGAAAGACATAGTTTAATTATAGATGACAATAAAATTTTACTTTCGATTTGCGGTGTAAACGATAAAAATCTACGTAAAATAGAGTCAATTTCTGGATGCCATGTTTTTTCAAGTGGAAACGAAATTTATTATGAGGGTAATAATTTTTTCGTTGTTGAAAGAATGCTAAAGAATATGATTGCTATTTCTCAAAGTGGTGGGAATATTTACGGAAATTTGATGGAAGTTCTGTATAAAGAGCTCGAAAGAGATATAAATATCGATATTAAAGATATTTTAAACTCAAATATAGAAATCCCTAAGGCTCATAAGATTTTTAATCCGCGAACACTAAATCAAGGACTCTTTATTCAACTTTTAAAAGAGCGAGATATTGTTTTTGCCTTTGGTCCTGCTGGCACTGGTAAAACTTTTTTGTCTATTGCTTATGCACTAAATGAGTTATTAAATAAAAAAATAAAAAAAGTTATTTTAACAAGACCAATTGTAGAAGCAGGTGAAAGTCTTGGGTTTCTACCTGGTGATTATGTTCAAAAAATCAACCCTTATTTAATACCACTTTTTGACGCAATTAATTTTATTTTACCTCCAGAAGTCGGCTTAAAACTTTCTGCCCAAAATTTAATCGAAATTGCACCTCTTGCTTATATGAGAGGTAGAACTTTTGAAAATTCGATAGTGATTCTCGATGAGGCTCAAAATACAACTTATGGTCAGATGAAACTATTTTTAACGAGGTTGGGAGAAGGTTCTAAACTAATAATAACAGGTGATATTACACAAATTGATTTGCCAAGAAGGGTAAATAGTGGACTTGTTGAAGCATTACAGATTCTAAAAAATGTTGATGATATTGGTATAATTGAGTTTCACGAAAAAGATGTCGTACGACACGCTTTAGTAAAAAAAATAATAAGTGCGTTTAGTAAATATGAGAAACAACAACAATGATCCTAAATTTTTTAATAATTTTTTCTCTAATAAAAATAACATTTTTTATAAGGTTATAATTTTAGCTTTATTGTTTACTGTTATTTTCCTTTTTATAATTTTACAACCAATTGGTAAAATTATTATTCCATCTATAGGAAAAGTGTTAGAAGAAGATATATTTGCCGATAGAGATTTAAAATACTTTGATGAAAATGCAACAAAAGAAAATCAAGAGGTTATCAAATCTACAACCCCACCAGTTTATATTTTTAATAAAGAAATATCTGAAAAAAGATATGAAGAAATTAAACTTTTATTTGATAAGATTAAAATATCTAAGGATTTTTATGAAATATCTAAGGATTTTAGGCATATAGGCTTAAAAATGGAAGAATATAACTTTTTAAAAAAAGAAATGTGGTTAGACTCCAATTTTTCGGATAGATTTCTTGAAATTTTATTAAAATTGTCAAATCTTGGAATTGTAGATTTTGGTTCAAAAGATAACACCTCATTAGAGACTTCTGGTTTAATTATTGCTTTTTATGAAAATAATAATCTTGTAGAAATATTATATTCTTTAGAAGATGTTTATAATAAGACAAAAATTAAAGAAAAATCTAAAGAAATAATAGAAAATAGTTTTTCTAACTATGATTTCATAAAAAAGAATATGATTTTGTCTATTTTAAATAAATCTATTGTTGAAAATGTCATTTATAATAAAGAAATAAGTGAAGTTCGATTAAATAGTAGATTAAAAAATAATTCTTATGTGTATCGTAAAATCAAGCAGGGACAGGTAATAGCAAGAAAAGGTGACATTGTAACAGAAGAAGTCACTCTAAAAATTAAAGCAATAAATGCAAGTAAAGAGAAAACAGTTAATTTTAAATCAATTGCAGCGACTGCTTTATTTTTGATTGCAATTTTGATATTTTCGTATTTTTTTATAAAAATTTATGACAATATGTTTTTTAAAGATTTAAAAAATATCATTTTTGTTTCTGTAATATTATTAACTTATGTAATGTATTTATCTTTACCAATATATTTTGGGATGGATAAAACGAGTATTTATTTTGGACTTTTTGTCCCTATTTCTACAATATCTTTGACATTTGTTTTTCTTTATTCTCAAGTTATATCTTGTTTTTTTTCTATAATATTGTCTATATTTTTCTTCGTTATTTCTGGTTTTAATTTTTCTTCATTTATTTTTATATTTTTTTCTGGTATATCTGCTGTTTTTACAATATCAACTGTTAAAAGAAGGGTTGATTTATTAATTTCTGGCATTTTAATTTCTTTAATAAACGTATTTATTGCATTGCTTGTTATTCTTTATACTAATAAAGAAATAAAATATTTTGATTTTATACTAATTGCCCTTTCTAATGGAATAGTGTCTTCAATTCTTGCTATTGGGTTTATTGCACTTGGAGAATTAATTTTAAATTCCCCTACAATTTTTAGGTTACAAGAGCTTTCTGATGCCTCATCTGATTTGATGAAAGAATTATTTGACTCTGCTGTTGGCACTTATAACCATTCTATACTCGTAGCAAATTTATCTGAAGCTGCTGCAAACGAAATTGGGGCAAATGGATTTTTGGCAAAAGTTGGTGGCTGCTATCATGACATTGGCAAAATTGATAATCCAGAGTATTTTATTGAAAATCAAGGTGAATATAATATTCATACCCAAATAAAACCTTCAATAAGTGCAACTGTTATAAAATCACATATTCGTAAGGGTGCAGAAAGAGCAAAGGCATCAAAACTCCCACAAAAAGTAATAGATATTATTACACAACATCATGGAAATTCTTTAATAAAATATTTTTACAATCAAGCATTAAAATTTAATGATGATTTAAAAGAAGAAATTAAAGAAGATAGTTTTAGATATAACGAACAAAAACCTCAATTTCCAGAGGCTGCGATTGTTATGCTTGCTGATCAAGTTGAGGCTGCTGCAAGAGTTTTAAAAAAACCTTCTATGTCAAGTGTAGAAAAGCTAATTGAAGGTATAATTGATGAAAAATTTCAAGAAGGTGTACTTGATGATTCGGGACTTACTTTAAAAGATTTGACAAAGATCAAAAAAGTTTTTGTTAAATTAATTGTTGGAATGTACCATTCAAGAATTGTTTATCAAGAACGAAAAGAAGAGCAAGATAAAGAAAAAGAAAATCTAACTCAGCAATAAAAAAATTATTTGAGAGGAAAATATGTTAGCATTTTTAAATTATCCAGACTGGTTAAAGCCTGAAGTTTTTGGTTTCTTAAATCTCCCACCAGGACATTTTTTAAATGTGATAAGATGGTATGGTCTTATGTATATTGTAGCTATTAGTATTGCTTATTTCTTGAGTATGTACTTATTAAAGACCGAAAAATTTGAAACACTAAATAGAAAAGTTGTTGATGATTACTATTTTTGGGCTGTCATAGGACTTATATTTGGAGCAAGGATTTTTTCTTGTATAATTTATGATTTTCCATATTATTCAGTGCATCCGCTTGAAATTTTATTTCCTTTTAGAGAGGGACATTTTGTAGGTTTTCAAGGAATGTCTTTTCATGGTGGAGCGTTTGGTATATTTCTTGCTTCTCTAATTTATATAAAAGTAAAAAAAGTAAATTTTAGAGAATTATGTGATGTAATATTTCCTTCAATTCCACTTGGATATACTTTTGGTAGACTTGGCAATTTTATAAATGGCGAGCTTTATGGTAGAATAACATCTTCCCCTATAGGAATGTTTTTTCCTGATGCTCAAAAACTTCCAATTAAATTTCCTGAAGTAAGTAAAGTCATAAACGATATTGGTTGGAAAATAAATGAGTTAAATCAAACAGTTGTCGATGGTGCTGGTAACATTATAAACAATGTACTTGGTAAAATGACAATTTCTGGTGAAGAAGTAACAACAATTAATTTACCACGTCATCCATCACAATTATACGAAGCATTCTTTGAAGGAATTGTTTTATTTTTTATAGTGTGGTTTCTTGGAAGAAAATATAAACCTTTTAAAGGATTTACTGCTTCTGTTTATTTGGTTGGTTACGCACTTGCAAGAATTTTTGTAGAATTTTTTAGGCAACCAGATTCACAATTTGCAAATATCGAACAAGGTAAACTCACTGGCTTTATTGTTAGTTTTTTTTCAATGGGTCAAATTCTTTCATTTTTGATGATATTATTTGCAATAGGTCTTGGGTTTTATTTCTACAAACTTTCGCTTGACGATAAATTAAAACCTAAAATAGAAACAAAAACTAAAAACAAAAAAAATAAATGATAATGATAAATCTGTCAAGTTTTAAAAACTTGGCAGATTTTTTATACTATTCTTTTTAAATTCTATCACTCAAAATCACTTAAATTATATATTTATTTTCTAATTCTATCCTAACATCAAAAGATTTGATATATTTCTTAAACTCCAAATAAATTCTTAACAATTAATTGTTATATTAAAAAAAATTAAGGAGTTTTTATGAATAAAGAACTTGATAGTTTTCTTTTCTTTTTATTTGTCTCTTATTTAAGAAAAACACGAAGATATTTGCCAGTGTTTTTAATTTCACCACAGAGTTATTTTTATAAAGATTTGAATATATCTGCATTAGAACTAAGAGGGCTTGCATTTGGTTTTGTTTGTTATTTAATAGATTATTACAATGGTTTTAGATATAACAAAAATTTAAATTACAATTTAGAAAAATATAATATAGAAAAAATAGAAATTGCATTAAAAGAATATTTTCAGTTATTTGAAAACTTTTATTTATTTAATGATATTCCTATAAAAGAATTTTTGGATGTATTTAAAAAATCTTTAGAAAATTGTAAAAAAGAAGAAAAAATATTATTAATGGCTAATATTTCTTGAAAATTATTAGTATTATATTAAAAAATTAAAAAGGGTAAGCTTGTAAACAACAAGCCTACCCCGGAGTGTAATGAAACTTAAACAAAACTATTTATTTTTTAAGAATTCTTTAGAATCCTTAAATAACCTTTTAAGAGGGTCTTCATGTAATAAGTAGAGATACTCATTTGTGTTAATATCGAGTATATAACTACCAATATCATCAGCATCAGCTCTATAAAAATCTAGCACATAATTTTTACCATTTCTTAGTGTTAATTTTATAAAACCAAGTTTATCCTTACCAGTGATTCCACCTTTTAATTTGTACTCAGAAATTGTCAAAGTACTAATATTTGTGAGTAAGTCTCTAATTAAAATTTCGTCTGTTTCATCAATTTTTGGGTCTACTACAAAGGTAATTTTAGTTTTATTATCTTTATCTTTTTCTTCTTTGTAATTGATTGAGTAATTACCTTTAAACCATGTAAAATTTGAATTAATTTCACAACTTGCGATGTCTTCTATTGCAAGTTTATCAAAAATATTTTTGTCAGCCCATTGGATTGGTTCATTGCTTGTCTCTGAAGCGATAGTTGACATAATTTCTCTAACTTTTTTTTCATCTTTAAACTTTATATAAGAAGTACCTCTTTTTGAACCTGGATTTCCAATAAAAATATAAAAATCTTTCTTATTTTTTGTTTTAACTGCAAGTTTTTGATATTCTTTTTCACTAAAACCAAAAGCAATATCTGTTGATGAGTCATATGTATCGCTTATCTTAACTCCTTGAGTCAAATTAGTAATTAAATCAAGGTAAGAATTAATTTTTGATGGATTGCCTGGTAAATATGATTGTTCTACTCTAACCATCCAGTTTCCATCTTTCTTTTCTACTGCAAAAGTATCCATTGAATCAGTTATTTCAAAAGAAACAATATCATCTTTTTTTAAACCATTTACTAAAGCTTTTTGAATGTTACCAGTTTTTATATTTTGAGATGAGAAAATATTTAGCAAAGCTATCAAAATTATTTGGAAAACAAGTAAGCCACCCAAAGCATAAATTGTATTTTTTCTATCCAATTTCATTTTTCACCTTCCTTTTTTGAAGATTTAGTCTTTTAAACCCAAAATTTTTAGGTTATATAACACAGATTATGCTTATTGATACTAAATTAATATAATCCGTAAAATCTGTGCTAATCCGTGTTATAAAAAACTTTCTTTTAACTTTTTATCTCTAATTTTTCTTCTAAGATTTAAAATAATTCCAAAAGCAATAAATATAACAGGTATAAAGAATGTTGTAAAACCTATGATTATTGTCTTAAAAAAATCAGTTTGTTGCTGATTTATGGCTTTATCAAGAGGTTTTGTGAATTTTCCTTTATTTCTTATACTTATCAAAGATTGATCTTTTGAAAGCCAATCAACACTGTTCATTAAAAATAAAAGTTCATCATTTCCTGCAAAATCACTTTGTAAGAAAAATTCATTTGCAACAACAACTATTTTTGTATTTCCTTTATCAAGTCTTGAACCTTCATAAGTAACAGTTGAATTTTTTTCATTTTTTGGAACATCTTTTCCTGTAAAGAAACTATTTAAATTTCCAGAGAATGCACAAGCAAGGTTATATGATTTTACACCTTCTTGCATTGGATATTTATACGTTTCGATGTCAAGTTTGTAGTCTTGTTTTTGTACCCAGCTTTTATCTGTTGTTTTAAAAAGAAACTCTACTTGACTTTTAATTTTATCGTCAGCATCAATAGATGATCCCCAAAATATATTCAAACCTTCAAGTTTATCTACAATTGCATTTTTTTTGTTAAAATTTGTAGATTTAATCTTAGGCCAAATAGGGTATCTATTTTGTTGAACAAAAAGTCCTTGCCTTTGTGGCAATGGATTGTAAGAATCATTATCTCCAACTAAATCTTTGTTTACCTTAATACCATAACTTTCGAGTAAAGTAAGTAATTTAGAAGATGATGGGAGAGCAAAAATTCCTTGTTGTTGGATTTCTACTGTTAGACCGTTTAAAGCAACAAAAGCCTTTCCACCATTCATCAAAAATTGATCAATTTGGAAAATATCATAATCAGTCAGTGTATCACCACCAAGTATTATAATAGTAGAAACTTCTTTTGGAATGTTAGTACCAGGGTCCATTACTCTAACATCGCTATATTCTTTTTCTGCAACTTGTCTAACATATTGATATTCTTTATAAATATTTTTATTTTCACTTGCTGTTAATATTGCAATGCTTTCTTTTTCTGAACTAATTAATTTTTTTATTTCAACATCGAGTCTAAATTCAAAACCCATATCGCTATAAACTGCTGATAATACTTTTTGGTCTTTTTTGTATTTTAAGATTATACCAGAAAGCCCCAATAAACTTTTTGACTCTGTTTGTCCACTTTCACTTAATGAGAATGGTTGAAGTCCTTGTTCTTCAAGTTCTGCCGTTTCTTGAGGTTTTTTCTCATAGCTAACTTCTTTGATTAAGACATTAACTTTGCCTCTTCCAGCACTTTCATACTCTTTTAACATATCTTCAATGTATTGAATAATCAAAGCCATTTCGCTAACTTCTTTAGCCTTGTCATTATAATAGTATTCAATAATTAATGGGTCATTAAGTTGTTTCAATAAATCAACAGTAGGTTTACCAATAGAATATTTTTGTCCTTCTGTTAAGTCAATTCTAAAATAGAGTTTGTTTGCTAAAAATATAAAAGCAACTATATTTAATATGATTAGCCCAAAAATAAGCCATGAATATATATTTTTTGTTTTTACTTCACCTATATTTTTCATTTTTAACCCCACTTTCTGCTCTCGAGTGAGCGTAAGTTTAGATAGAAGAATACCAATGTCACACCAGCATAGTAAAGAACATCTCTTGAATCAATAACACCTTTACTAAAATTTGAAAAGTGAGTTGATAAACTTGTGTTAATAAAAGTATATTTTACCCAATCAAGCCACGCTGGAAATTGTGTCACTGATGGTAAATAACCAATTACAGTCAATAAAAGCAATATTGAAGCACTTAATAAAAATGCGTCAATTAATTCCATTGTAAGACTTGAAATAAAAAAAGTTATTGCAATATAACTACAAGCAAGCAATAATGCCCCAAAGTATTGACTAAAAATTTGTCCCCAGTCAAAACTACCAAGCATAATATGAGTCAAAAGAGGTATAAATAGCGTACTAACAAGAGCAGTAGCTACAATTGTTAAACTTGCCAAAAACTTTCCAATTAATACTTCAAAGTCAGACACAGGGAATGTAAAAAGTAATTCGATTGTGCCAGAATTTTTTTCTTTTGCCCAACTTCCCATAGTTAAGCCAGGTATAAAAACAATAAACACAAAAGGAAGCATCATAAAGAATCTTCTCATAGATGCTAAGTCTTCTTTAAAAATTCCACCAAAAAAATAAAAAAACATTATATTTGGTATCAAAATAAATAAGACCAAAAACACATAAGCAATTGATGAGTAAAAAAAACTTCCAAGTTCTTTTTTATATATAGCATAAATTCTACCCATTTTCTTCCTCCTCACCTGCAAGTTTTAAGAATATTTCTTCGAGATTTGCATTGTTCTTTTCAAGGTATGTAAGTTTCCAATTTTTCTCATTAACAAAATTTCTTAAATTTTCTTCAAAATTAGAGTCTTTTAATGTTAAAGCTTTAAATTTGAAGATATTTGTACCATTTTTCTTTTCAAATTCAATCTTCCATGCACCTTTTACATTTAATAAAGCATTTTCTACTTCAATTAAATTAGATGCTTCGATACAAAAATCAATGTATTGCTCATTTGAATTTTTTGCAATAAGATTTTGGATTGTATCATTTGCAACAATTTTACCACTCTTGATAATGATTACTCTCTCACAAATTGCTTCAATTTCTGATAAAATGTGAGTTGAAAGAATAATTGTTTTTTTCTCGCTTAATCTTCTTAAGATTTTTCTGAATGTAATAATCTGATTTGGATCTAAGCCAGAAGTTGGCTCATCGAGGATTAATATTTTTGGGTCGTGGATCAAAACAGACGCAAGCCCAACTCTTTTTCTAAACCCCTTAGAAAGTTGACTAATTTTTTTAGTAACAACTTTTTCTAAACTTGTCAATTTTACCATTTTTTTGATAGAAGGAACAATATCTTCTTTTTTGATACTTCTTACCTCACATGTAAAATAAAGATACTCATAAACTGTCATATCTTCATATTGAGGAGTATGCTCTGGTAAATAGCCAATAAGATTTTTGATATAAATTTGGTCATCTAATGTGTTTTTACCATCGACAAAAATTTCCCCTCCTGTTGGATTCATGTAACAGGTAATCATTTTCATAATGGTAGTTTTACCAGCACCATTTGGACCTAAAAGCCCAACGATTTCTCCCTTATTAATATCAAAAGAAACTCCTTTAACTGCTGGTTCATTATTATCATATACTTTAACAAGATTTTTTACGCTAATCATAAAACCACCTGTCCTAAAACTATTTTTATTCCTACGGAATACAGTAATTTTACATTACATAATATTTCTATTTGAGTCAAAGGATTTACATTTTTTTTAATATTATAACACTTATTAGCACAAAGTAAAAAATCGCTTGAAATAACTATTGAGTTAAAATCAAAAGAATACTATTTTTATGATTTGTTTTTTTTAATTCGACATTTGGGTTATTAAACATATTGTCTATAAAATTTAGTATTACAATATTGCAAGAGATTTTGCAAATTATTATTGATTTTTTGATGAGTTTTAATTAAGATTAATATGTTACGAGTTAGGAGGTATAAATTGAAACTGTTTATTTTATCTACAATATTAATAATGAGTACTTTTATTCTTAATGGCACAGATTTAAAAGAACTTTGGGCAGTGACTACAAAAGAAGAAAATGCCTCTGTAATTAAAATATATAAAGACAAATTGTATGTACTTGCAGGCGATTATATAGAAAATGGATTACCATCTCGTCATTTATTTTGTTTTAGTAAAGACAAAGGAAAAAAAATTTGGCATATTAATCTTAAAGATATATTTGATGGACCTGTTTTTTATGATAACAAGCTTTATGTATGGGCAGGATTAAGTCGTGGTAAAGTCTATGCTATTACAACTGATAAAGGTAAAATTGTTTGGGAGTTTAATCAAGATGAGAATTACTCATTTGTTTCTTATAATATTGATTATGATAAAGGATTAATATTTTTGGAAGATGATAAAAGCAAATTTTATACCCTTGATATGAAAACAGGAAAATTATTAGTTTCTGATTCGCTTTATACTACTACAACAAATGATCTTCTTATTAATGAACAAAAAGAATTTATTATTAATGATAAAAAAATATCGTGTTATGTTGATAGGAATTTAGTTTGGGAAAAAGAATTTTCTTCTCGATTAGTAAAACCTTCTTTAGATAATAAAAATGTCTATTTTGTGAATTATAAAGAACGCTCAATTTATGCACTATCACAAGACGATGGACATATAATTTGGAAATTTTATGTTAAAGTTATACCAAATGTAAAAGAACCAAATGAAATTAATTTTTCATACATTGCCACACACGAAAATTTATATATTGCTCAATATGATGGTACAGTTATTTGTGCAGGAAAATAATCTTTTAAATCGTTAAACAATAGGTTGATTTCTGACATATCTCCACTTTTCAAAAAAGAGTATTTTTAACACGAAGTTTCACAAAAATTTAATTAAAAAAGGGATTTTTTTTGTATTTCTTCGTGAACTTCGTGTCCTTTGTATTAAAACTCTCAACTAAGAGTAAAAGTGAGAATCCGTCAGCAAATTCAAATTATTTTTATATGCAATATTATTTATCTTTTATTTGTTTTTCAAGAATATCTTCTAATGCTTTAAATCTTTTTGCATTTTCTTCACTTAATGAGCTTAAATCTTTATGTGCTACTAAAACTATTTTAGTTCTTTCATTTTCACTTATTTCAATATTTTCATCAAAAATAGAAAATTCTATATCACTTGGGATTGGTTTTTCTTCAATTTTTAAGAAAATATCCATTCTCATTGATTTTAAAAGTTTATTAGCAATTTCTGTTGGATTTATAACATATAAATGAGCTTTAAAAGTTGAAAACAATTTTCTTTCTATGCCAACCAAAAGCCCCATAAATGTAGAATCCATATAATCGGTTTTACTCAAATCCATAAAAATATTCTCAATGAATTTGAGTGTAGAAATTTTTTTATATAAATCTTCTCTTAATGGAAAACTTAAATTAGCTGTTATATGACCTTCTGCCATTAAGTAAATGCTATTTTCTTTACAGCCAATAAGTATCCTATTATTTTCCACCATCTTTGTTTATCCCCATAAAAGAAAGTTGATACACTATCTATTATAGCATAAAATATAAAAAAAAGATAAGTAAAAAATGAATTTTCTGTAAAAAAATAAAAATATTATATTTTTTTTGTTAATCGCTAAAAAAAATTGTTCCTAAGTTAAATAATTTCTTAAATAAAGATTTGAAATTATTAAAATATTTTGGTATTATTTATAGTTTATAAATTTAAAATAAACAAATTTAAATCTTTGTCTACAATAATAGAAAATAAAAGTAATTCTCTAATAAATTTAATCCGATATTACAATTATAATGACAATCGTTCAAATTGTCATTATATACTTTAAACGCAGTACTACTATAATTCGTTTTAAAAAACAAATTGTAAGTAATATCAACTTTTATTAGATATTGACCATTTAAAACGTTTAAGTATATAATTCTTTGGGAGGAAATAATGGATTGTAAAATAGTAACGATAGCAAATCAAAAAGGCGGAGTTGGTAAGACAACGACAGCTATAAACTTAGCGGCTGGTGTTGCATTATTAGATAAAAAAGTATTAGTAGTGGATTTTGACCCTCAAGGCAACTGTGGTTCTGGTTTTGGCATAAAAAAAGACGAAAATACAATTTATGAAGTAATAATGGGGCATATTTCGACAAAAGAAGCTATGATCGAAACAAAAGTAAAAAATTGTTCTTTAATACCTGCAAATATTAATTTAACTGGTGCTGGCATAGAACTTGTTGAAAAAGAAGAAAGAGAATTCTTTTTAAAAAAAGTTTTAGAAAAAGAAAGATCAAATTTTGATTATATTTTTATAGATTGCCCTCCATCTTTAGGAATTTTAACTTTAAACGGACTTGTTGCCTGTGATACTGTATTAATTCCTTTACAAACAGAATTTTTTGCATTGGAAGGTTTAAGTCAGCTAATAAACACAATAAATCTTGTGAAAAAAAGTCTAAATCCAGATTTAACAATAGAAGGTGTTTTACTTACAATGCTTGATAAAAGAACGCATTTAACTGATGATGTTGCTAAAAATGTAATTGGACACTTTGGCAATAAAGTTTATAGGACTATGATACCGAGAAATATTAGAATAGCAGAAGCTCCATCTTATGGACTACCTGTTTTCTTACACGACAAACATTGTCTTGGTTCAAAAGCTTATGAAGAACTTGCTAAGGAGTTTATTAATGGCAAAGGTTAATAGAGGATTGGGTTTAGGTTTGGATGCACTTTTAAAAGTAAATGTCTCTGACGAATCCAAACCAGAAACTAATGATGAAAGCAATGTTATTGCTGGATTTGTTGAACTTTCAATAGAAAAAATATTCCCAAACCCAAATCAACCTCGAAAGAATTTTATCGAAGAAAGTATAGAAAGCCTTTCTCAATCAATAAAGAATTTTGGCATTCTTCAACCTATAACAGTTGCAAAAAAAGGTGAAGTTTACGAAATAATCGCTGGTGAAAGAAGGTATCGAGCAGCTAAACTTGCAGGACTTGAAAAAATACCAGTTATAATTAAAGATTTATCTCAAAAAGAGAAAATGGAGATTTCTTTAGTTGAAAATATTCAGCGAGAAAATTTAAATCCAATAGAAGAAGGGCTTGCATATTTAACTTTGATTGAAACCTATACTATCACACAAGAAGAACTCTCTGGTAGACTTGGTAAAAGTAGAACCGCGATTACAAATACACTTAGACTTTTAAACCTTAATCCTCAGATACAAAAATGGTTAATTGAATCTAAAATCACGCCAGGTCATGCTCGGAGTGTTTTATCAATAGAAGATAAAAATCAACATGTTAGTTTTGCCGATTATATAATACAAAATAATCTTTCTGTAAGAGAAACTGAACAATTAGCAAAAAAATGGCCTCCAGTTCATCACCAAAAACCAAAAAAACAAACTTCTTTAAGAGAACTTGAGTTACAAAAAGCGGAAGAAAAACTTGCTGAAAAAATCCAAACAAAGGTAAGCATTGCAGGTAGCTCAATAAAAGGAAAAATCCAAATAGAATACTTTTCCCAAGAAGAACTCGAACGAATTTTAGAATTGATGGGAGTAGTCCTTTAAAGAAAAACAAAAATAATGAATCTAATTTCTTAAGATGAAATATTCAAAAGATATGAGGGTAATATTTATATGTGCGATAATAATAATTAATGCGAATATCGAATTACATTTAGTATAAATTTTAACACGAAGGACAGGAAAAAATTTTAATAAAAAAGAATATCTTTATTCTAAAAGTATTATATATTTATTAAAATTTTATTCCATTCTTTGTGAAAGTCGTGTTTTATATAAGATTTATTTTATTAAATTGAAATTCGGATTATTAAATCTTTTTCTTTAAAATCTACTTCAATTTTTCATAGTTTAGCTATAATATTTTTTTTAAACCAAAATTTAGATTTTAAAAACCTATTTGATATTGACTATTATAATTCTAAGTATTATCATTAGTATAGTAAGTAAATATGGAGATATATTATGAAAATATTATATTTGGTATTTTTATTGTTATTATTTTCATGTTCAAATAGGTCTTATTATAAGAAATATGGTAGTGGATTTGATCCTGATATGGAAAAAAATTCGATCAATTATCAAAATATTGAAAAGAAATTTGGTAAAAAAAATATTATTACTAAGAAATACAAAATTGGTGCAGTAATGAAGTTTTTTGGCAATCAATATTGGCAATTTTTGGCTAATGGAATGATGTCAAAGGCTAAAGAATATGGATTAAATATTGAAATTCATGCTGGGGCTTCTGAAAGTGATTTGGAAGGGCAACTAATATATATGAAAGAAATGGTTTCTAATAATTTTGATGCAATTTTAGTTTCTCCACAAACAAATTCTAACCTTAATATAGCAGTTAAAAAAGCAAGAGAAAAAAATATTTTAATTATAAATGTTGATGATGCTGTCTTAGATGATGCGGATTATTTTGTTGGTCCAAATCAATATGAAAATGGAGTTAGGGTAGCTAAATATTTCATACAAAAATTTAGCGATGGTGGAAATATCGCTATAATCAAAGGTTTACCTGATGTTTATGCTGTTAATCAAAGAACTAATGGGTTTGTTGACACATTAAAGGGTAGAAAGTTTACAATTGTTGCAAGCGAGTATTGTAATTGGGAACTCCAAATAGCACTTGAGAAAACTAACAAAATATTACAAGAATATCCAAATATTATTGGTTTTTATGCTAATAATGATATAATGGCTTTAGGTGTTGTCGAATCTTTAAAAATAAATAATAGATTAAAAGATACCATTGTTATTGGAACAGATGGAATAGAGGCTGCTTATTATTCTATTAGAAATAAAGAGATGACTGCAACTATTGACTCATTTCCATATATTACTGGAATGGTTGCTATTGAAATCGCTATTAGAATTCTTGAAGGGCAAGATATACCACGAGTAGTTTTTAGCCCACAAAATTTAATTGCTTTTGAAAATTTAGATAATCCGTTAGAAGAATATTTTAAAGAAAAAAAGAATGAATGATTTTAATTTATTTAGTATAATTATTATATTTATTTTCCTTTTAATTTCAGTTTTAACAAATATTTTATTATTTTTTCAATTATTAAAGAAAGAATCAATAAGGAATAGAATCTTATTATCTTTTATAGCATTAGTTTTAAATACTGCGATAATTATATGTATTAGTTCTACAATGATAGGATATAGAAGTGGAAAAGATCAAATAGAAAAACATCTTAAATCAATTTCTGATGTAATGGAAGATCAAATAAAATTGTGGGTAAACAATTTAGAAAACGAATTAAAACTTATAAATGTCATTGATAATTTTAAAGATAATGCTAAACTCTTATTAACTTCTAAAAAAAAATCAGATGAAATTTCAAATAATATGAAAGAAGTTTTATTTAAATTCCTTATGAATATTCAATGGTTAAATAAAATATTTATATTGTCTAAAGATGGATATGTTATTCTTTCAACTAACAATAGAGAAGAGGGAGAATTTAGGGGATTACAAGATTATTTTATTAAAGGAAAAGTTCAATCAGGTACTTTTGTACAAGTTTTATCATATTCTTCTTTGACTGAAGGAATAAACTCGATTATTACAGTAATCCCAATTGTTGATGCTAATAATAATACAATTGGGGTTTTATGTGGGGAAGCAAGTTTAAAAAAACTTAATGAAATAATGGAATCAGAAAAAGGTCTTGGATATACAGGAGAAACATTAATTGTTGGCAAGAATATGGTTTTACTTACTAATTCTAAATTTAAAGGATACAAATATGGAAGTACATATATTGGTTCACATTCCATAATTCAACCAAAAGGAAAAAGTATTTATAATGATTATAGAAATGTCAGAGTTATTGGTGTATATAGATGGATTAAAGAGTTAGAAATTGGGCTTATCGCAAAACAAGATGAAATTGAAGCTTTTAAGAATATTTATATAAATTTAATTGTAAATATTATTCTAACCGTAATAGCTTTAATATTTTCTGTATTATTATCTTTATTTTTTACTAAAAGTTTAACAAAAGGAATAATAAACCTTAATTCTGGTGTAAATATTATTTCAAGTGGCGATTTTAAACATAAAATAAAAATAGAATCCAATGATGAAATAGGAAATCTTTCCAAAACATTTAATATGATGATCGATAAACTTAATGATTATTTTAACAAGATAAATAAAAGTGAAACCCGATTGAGATTAGCATTAGAAGGAGCAGGTGATGGCGTTTGGGATTGGAATATGCTAACAAATGAAATCTATTATTCAAAAAAATGGAAAGAAATACTTGGATACGAAGACAATGAAATACAAAATAATTATAGCGAATGGGAAAAACTTGTTCATCCTGACGATCTTGAAAAAAGTCTAACATTAATAAAAAAACATATAAAGGGAGAATCTTTATTCTTCCAAAATGAACATAGACTCCTTTGTAAAAATGGAGAATATAAATGGGTATTAACAAAAGGAAAAATTATTGAATGGGATGACAATAGAAATCCGATTAGATTTATTGGTACTCATTCGGATATATCAGAGCAAAAGAATATTGAGTGGAAATTAAAAAATTCAGTTGATGATAGAGAAACGCTAATTCGTGAATTATATCATAGAACTAAAAATAATATGCAAGTAATTATTTCATTAATGAATTTACAATCCGCTAATATTAATGATGAGAAATCAAAAGATATTATTAATGATATGCAAAATCGTATTTATTCAATGGCTATTGTCCATAAAAAATTATATGAGTCACAAAATTTATCGAGTATAAATTTAAAAGATTATATAATAGAATTATCTAACTTGTTGTTGAAAAGTTTTACTACTTTTTCTGATAAAATAAATCTTGATTTAACTCTTGATGATGTAATGGTTTCAATTGATACTGCTATTCCATGTGGACTCGTATTAAATGAATTAATTACAAACTCAATTAAGCATGCTTTTCCAGATGATAGAAAAGGAATTATAAAAATTTTATTAAAAAAATTAGAAAATGAATATATAAATATTATTGTATCTGATAATGGTATTGGAGCATTGCCAAATTTTTTGGATATATCTAAAAAGAGAATTGGCATTAGATGTATTTTTAGTATTATTGAAAACCAGCTTGATGGAAATGTAAAGTTTGATACTTCTAATGGTTTTTTATGCAATATAACGATTAAAGATGCCGAAAAAGAAGAAAGGGTATAATTGTGAACAATAAGATTAAAATACTAGTTGTAGAAGATGAAATTATTACTGCGATGGATATTTGTAATGAACTTGAAAAGGATGAAAAATTTATTTGTCATACAGTAACTTCTGGAGAAAAAGCTCTTAAAAAATTAGATATAGAAAATCCGAATATTATTATTATGGATATAAATATTAAGGGTGAAATAAATGGAATTGAAACAGTAGAACAAATTTTATTATCTGGAAATAAGTCAATTATTTTTATAAGCGGGTATGCCACGTCAGAGATAAATGAAAGAGTGAAAAAATTAAATCCAGCAGGCTATCTTGAAAAACCCATTAAAATTAGTGAATTAAAAAAAATAATTGAAAAAGAAGCGTTAAAGATCAATAACGCATAATTTAGAATAAAAAACTATTTATACCAACTTAACCTTTTTTAATGATACATATTAATTTTTTTTAACACAAAGGACACAAAACTTACAAATAAATCGTAAAAAATTTCAATAAAAAAAATAATTTTATTAAATTTATTATCACATTTTCTTCGTGTCCTTGTGGTTTTAACTAATCTTAGTTATCGCTAAAATTCGTTAATGATTTGTATAATACCCATTATTTGACTTTAAAATCTCAACATATTTTGTAACACCATCTTTTAGAGAAACAAAATCTTCTTTATAATTACCTTTTGTTCTCAAAGAGGTTAAATCTGCCTGTGTAAAAGCCTGATATTTACCTTTAAGCTCCTGTGGGAATGGAACAGACTCTATTTTTACTTCATTATATAATTTTTGCATAATATCAGCAATTTCATAAAAACTCCTAGCTTGTCCACAACCCGCATTAAAAATACCGCTGATTTCGTTGTTGTAAAAATGTAATACTATTTTAACAATATCATCAATAAAAACAAAGTCTCTTATAAAATTTTGGCTACCTTCAAATAATTTTATTTTATTTTCTGACATAATTTGGTTATGAAAATGATATATAACAGAAGCCATTTTGCCCTTGTGATTTTCTTGTGGACCATAAACATTAAAAAAACGAAGTCCTACAATCTGAGTATTTGGATTTTTTAAGTTTCTTATATATTGGTCAAACAAAAATTTCGAATAAGCATAAACATTCAATGGATACTCAGCACTTCGAGTTTCAATAAAACCATTGTCACCATTTCCATAAACAGATGCAGACGAAGCGTAAATAAACTTAATTTCATTTTTAAGTGCATGATCGAGTAAGATTTTGCTATACTCATAGTTATTTTTAAGCATATATTTGCCATTGTATTCCATAGTGTTAGAGCAAGCTCCAATATGGATGATTGCTTTGACATTGCTAAAATTAAAAGTTTCAATATTTTCAATAAAATCAATCTTATCAATGTAGTCAGTAAACTCCAAAGTATTTAAATTTAAATGTTTTGAACCATTTTCGAGGTTATCTACTATTAGAATGTCTTTTATACCAATTTTATTTAAACCTCTAACAACATTGCTACCAATAAATCCTGCACCACCAGTAACTATTACCATAATATTCCTCTCCAATACCAATTCATATAAGGAAACAATGGGTAGATACCCCTTGTTTCCTTATATAATAATATCACATTTTTTTATTAAATAAAAATTAATTAGTATAATTTACGAATTATTTAACAACTCAATATTTCATCTTAAATAATTTCATTATAAGATAATCAAGGATTTTTGGTGGCATAATAATTTTTAGGCTATCAAGTAAAACATTCTGAGAAATAATATATCTAGTATTTGGATTCTTTTTTTGGATTATTTTAAAAATTTTTTTTGCTGCAATGTCTGGAGAAAGTCCGTTATTTCCACCATCCACAAAATTTTTTAAAAACATATCTTTTGTTGTATCGTATTTATTATTTATAAAACTATAATCAACTTGTTTTATTTTATTCCAAATTGGGGTTGCTATACTTCCCGGTTCTATTACTATAACTTTAACACCAACTGGCTTCATTTCCCTTCTTAATACATCCGAAAATGCTTCAAGTGCAAATTTTGACGAAGCGTAAGGAGCTGCAAAAGGAGGAGCAATTCTACCAGCAAGTGATGATATATTTACAACTATACCTTTTTCTTTCATAATAAGAGGTAAGAGTTTGTGGGTTAAATAAACTGTCCCAAAATAATTTACCTCAAAATTTTGTCTATATTTTTCTATATCAAGGTTTTCGATAGTCCCTGCAATTGCAATACCTGCATTATTTATGAGTGCTTTTAATTTAACTTTTTTTGTTTGGATAATTTCTTTTACAAAATCGACAAATAAATCAATATCTTTTTTTATAGTTAAATCGATCTTTTTTGTGAATGTTTTTTCCTTGTTTTGCAAAGGATATGATTCATTTAAAAAACCTCCTACTATAAACTTGTCGTTTTTTTCTAAAGTCTCACATAAACTATAACCAATACCAGAATCAATACCTGTTACTATATAAAGTTCTTTTTTGCTACTCATTTTTTTTACTCCTAAATTAATTATATAAGAAAGTCTTTATTTTGTCAAAAATATCTTATAACACTGATTGTTACAGATTACATTGACTTGCATATTGATTTAATTAAATAAAATCATTATACTTAAAGTATCAAATCTTTTTATTTAGGAGAAAATGATGAAAAAATTATTTTTCACTATGTTTTTTTGTATTCTTTCTCTAATTGTGATTAATTCACAGTCAATGGATATTAGAAGTGTTGATACTATTCTTTCTGAAATTAGAAAAGAACAAGGGTTAAAAGGCAATGAAAAAATAAACCCTGATAAAGTTAGTGAGCAGAAATTAGAAGAACTTGGGGATTCACTTATGGAAATAATGATTGGCAATCACGAGGAACATGAAAGAATGGATAATATGATGGGTGGAGATGGTTCTAAATCTTTGAACGCCATGCACTCCTCAATAGCTTACAGGTATCTTTCTGGTATTCCTGTGGGAATGATGGGTGGTATGATGGGTTATAATGGAATGATGAATGGTTTTCCATTAAATAATAATTTAAATTATAAAGGAGGAACTTCTATGATGTCGAATGATTACGGAATGATGGGATGGGGTTTTGGAAATTGGGTTATGATATTTATTATTATTGTTTTTATTTTTATTTTAATAGCAATTGGAGTACTTATTTTTTATGCTATCAAAAAAAATCAAAATACCAATTTTTCATCAAGTGAAACACCACTTGATATTCTTAAAAAAAGATATGCAAAGGGAGAAATATCAAAAGAAGATTTTAACAAAATAAAAAATGATTTATAATAATAAAATATATTCTTTAAAATAACACTCTAAAATTTTTAATTCAGTAAACTCTATTTACAAATTAAGTTTTTTTTAGTATAATTAGTTCATGCCATTTTTAAATAACTATGGGGTATAGATTAAAATTTGTTTAATCATAATTAAATTTATGATAATAAATTCTAAAAATACTAATATCTTAAATTTCTGGTAAATTCGAGACTTTTGGATATATTATGGATTTAATGAAAAGAAAAAGAATCAATGTTAGCATTGCTATTTTTATTATATGGATTTTTGGAATTTCTTTATTTTTCTTTTTCACCACCTTAATTAAAGTTGATTTATTACCCTTTGTTTTAGTTTTGTTTTTTGAAACCTCCCTTTGTCTTATAATCTGGATTTTCTTTATGCTTAGGATAGAATGGCTTAAAGATATGAATACAGGGAAAGAAATAATGTATCTAAACATCTCAAATATTCTTTCCGCAATTAGATTTTCTTTAGTACCTCTTTTAATAACAATGTTTGGTCTTATAAGTGAAAATCACAGTAGTCTTTATATAAAAATTATCATTTTTGTTTTTGGAATGTTTGTTTGTCTTACAGATTTGTTTGATGGAATGCTTGCAAGAAAATTTAACGAAGTTACAAAACTTGGTATGATTTTAGACCCAGTTGGTGATTTTTTAATGATTACCTGCTTTTCTGTCCTTATTTTTCTCAAAGGGATAATGTTTTGGTGGTTTTTTGTATTAATTATGATTAGAATACCTGGTTTATTTTTGATAATGATATTCTTTATTTTGATTAAATTTAAATATCAAATAAAAACAACTCTACTTGGTAGAACAACGATTTTTTTTATACTTGGTTTTTTAGGGCTTGCTACATTTAAATTATTTTTAAAAGAAGGGGTATTTATTTATGATACTTTTCTTTTTGTAGCTCAAATTATAGGTGCAATTCTTATAATTCTTTCTTCAATAGAAAAAGTTAAACTAGTTATTTATTATTTTAAAAATCAAGAAAAACTTTCTTCAAATAAAAATTTAGAAAATCTTGGGCAAACAAAAAAGTTTAAGGATAAAAAATGATTTTAAAAGTTATTATTTTAGGCATAATCGAAGGTCTTACGGAATTTTTGCCGATTTCTTCTACTGGTCATTTAATAATCGCAAATAAATTTATAGAATTTACCGGCGAGTTTGCAAATATGTTTGATATTGTAATCCAAGTTGGAGCAATTTTTGCAGTTGTTATATACTTTAGAGACAAAATATTCCCAAATTTTAAAGAAAAAGAACAATTAAAAGAAAAATTCTATCTCTGGCTTAAAATATTAGTTGCTTTTATACCAGCCGCAATACTAGGTGTCTTATTTAATGACAAAATAGAATACTATTTATTTAAACCAACCCCAGTAGCCATCGCCTTAATCGTTGGTGGAATTTTTTTAGTTATAGCAGAATTAGTTTGTAAATCTCCAAAAATAGAATCTGAAAAGAATATTACTATTTTTACAGCATTAATCGTTGGTTTTGCTCAATGTTTTTCTTTGTGGCCAGGTATGTCACGTTCTGCTTCTACAATAATTGGTGGACTCTTTGTTGGGTTTTCAAGATCAATCGCTGCCGAGTTTTCATTTCTTCTTTCTATCCCAACTATAATGGGTGCTTCTTGTTATAGACTGATAAAATCAAAACTTGTTTTTTCTTCTTATGAATTATTTTTATTATTACTTGGCACATTAATTGCTTTTATCGTTGCCTATTTTGTTGTCGCACTATTTATGAAATTTATCAAAACAAACAAACTCTACCCTTTTGCTGCATATAGAATTATCCTTGCTTTGGTGGTGTTGGTGGTGTTGTGAAAAAGAACTATTGAGGAATTTAGCAATTTATTAAAAAATGCAAATCTTAAAATTAGTCAAATATTTATGGAGCAAAATATTATTAGTGTAATAAAAGCTGTGAAATTAACGGTATGAGATCAATAATCACAACATATACTTTCCATTAACATTTTGCATAGAATTAAAAATATTGTATTTCACAATATCATCCTTAGCAAATTCTTTTATGACTTTTTTTATCTCTTTTCTTTTTGAATTTTTTCCATAAACACAGGTACAGACAAGGTTTGCGATCCCTTTTTCTTGTGCAAATTTTATGATTTGGGATTCTTTAACTAAGGCGAGAGGTCTAATTATTGTTATGTCGTATTTGTCGTATTTTAACGAAGGAAGCATAGTTGACATCTCTCCTTTATAAAACATATTCAGAAAGAGAGTTTCTATTATATCGTCAAGATGATGACCGAGTGCAATTTTATTAAAATTATTTTCTCTTGCGTACTTAATTAATTCCATTCGCCTTTGCATAGAACACCAATAGCAATTCATTTTTTTGCCAGGTTTTAGCCTTTTTAGAATATTTACATCAAGAATACTGTATGGAACATTCCATTCTTCAAATTTACTGACAAGATTGAGTTTTTCACAACATTTACAAAAGTCTGATTTTATATGAATTGCATGTATTTCATATTTAATTGGAAAAGATTTTTTTCTATTAATTAAATCATAGAGTAGTGTCATAGAATCTTTTCCACCAGATACAGCGATCAAAATCCTATCGTTTTCCTCAATCATTTTGTAATTAAAAATAGATTTACCTATTGTCTTTGATATAACTTTCTCTAAATCTCTTGGCATTAAAACCCTCTTTTAAAAATATTATGCTATATTATACAAAAAAATGAAATTTGTCAAAAGTTATACAATAAGACCAATCCCAATTTTTAAACCCCTTGGAACGAAAGCCATTTAACTAATAAGGAAATAAAATCAAAAATTCCTGCAAAAGATAAAATTGCCAATACTAAGAAAAATATAATTAAAATTAACCTAACTGGCATAAAAAAAGATTTAAAGGTGACACCATTTTGTTTTATTTTTTTATTTGCAGAAAATATATAACTTATAGACAAAAGTAATGTAAATACTGTAAAAATTATTCCACTTATGATTTTACTCAAATTAGGATTTTGGATAGAAAAATCTGACAAGTTATTAGCAAAACTAAAAATAATTGCATTAAATTTTAATAAACTACCAGAAAATATAAAAACTCCTATGATTATAAGGAATATTCCACCTACAATCTTTATAACATTGAGATAAGGCATAATTTTTTTGATTTTGTCCTGAAAAAACGAAAAAAATAAACCAGAAACTATAAAAGGAGTCCCAAGCCCAAGTGAATAAACTGTGAGTAAAATTATTCCAGAAAGTATTTTACCAGAACTACTTGCCAAAAATAAAATTGATGCAAGTATTGAGCCAATGCAAGGCGACCAACCAGCCCCAAAAGCCATTCCAAACAAAACCGCACCAAAAATATTTGTTGGTTTGTTTGATATATGAAATCGTTTTTCTATATTGAAAAATTTTATGAAGTCAAAGATAAAATTTAACCCAAGTAAAATTACTACAGATCCTGCAACCATATTTACATATTTTGAGACCTTCCCAGTAAGCATACCGATACTACTAAAAATAACTCCGAGTGCAATAAAAATAACAGAAAACCCGATTATAAAAAAAACAGTATTTATAAAAATATTCCATCTTGATTGTTTTTCGGCTTTTAAGTCTGCGTAAGAAACTCCACTTATAAAAGAAAGATAAGAAGGTATCAAAGGCAAAACACACGGTGAAAAAAAACTCAAAATGCCAGCACTAAAAGCAATTACCAAATTTAGATTCTGACTTTCCATAAAATCTCCTTGATTTTTAGAATACAAGATAGTATAATATTTTGCGATATTCAAGTAGAATTACAAAAAATTTAGGAAGTTTCTCACAGAGGATTAAAAATGATATTGACTGTAAATAATCTTGGTAAAAGAAACTATAAAATTAAGAATGCAATGTCAAATTTATAAAAACTTCCTGTAATTCGATGGTTTATTTTATTCCTCCAAAAAATTATCTAAAATTTTATTCATCAAACCTTCCATTTGTTGTAAGTGTTTTATATTAGCAATAATTTTAGTTTCATCTTGAATATACAAAGCCTTTGTAAGTTCATTTTTACAATTATCGATCAAAGAATAAAGACCATTTTTATTTAGCTCAAGATGAAATTGTAGTGCCAAAACATTATTTTTATAAATAAAGCCTTGATTATCACAACCTTCTGATTTAAAAATGGATGTCGCTTGTTTTGGGATTTCAAAAGTATCACCATGCCAATGAAAACATAAAAATTCGTCTGGGATTAATTCCAAAATTTTTAGATTGTCTTTAGGATTTGTTTTTTTGACATTAAAAAAGCCAATTTCTTTAAATTTATTTTTTGTAACTTTTCCACCAAGAACACAAGAAATTAATTGAGCCCCAAGACAAATTCCCACTACTTTTTTATTCATTTCAATTGCATCTTCAATAAATTTTTTTTCTTCCTTTAAAAATGGGAATTTGTCTTCTTCATAAACATTCATAGGACCGCCCATAACTACCAGTAAATCAAAATCATCCATTTTAGGTAATTTTGGGTCGTTAAAAAACATTGTGCTTGTGACAGTCATATTTTTTTTTGCAGCCCATTCCAAAATATTGGCTGGAGTCTCAAAATTGCAATGTTGTAAATAATGTAATCTCATCTATTCTCCTTAAAAACATTTTCCTTCTGTTTTTTTAACACAAGTTCCTGCACCACATTTATAACAAATTTCATTTTGAAGAATATTATTCTCAAAAAATTCTTTTATATTATTTAGTGTGGTTTCTGCTATATTTTTTAATGCTTCTTTTGTAAAGAATGCTTGATGTGAAGTTATCAACACATTATTAAAAGTCATCAATCTTGCCAAAACATCATCATCAACAATCAAATGTGAAAAATCTTCAAAAAAATACTCATTTTCTTCTTCATAAACATCAAGACCTGCAGCACCTATTTTTTTATCTTTAAGCCCTTCGATTAACGCTTTTGTGTCTATCAATGCACCTCTACTCGTATTTATTATCATAACATTATCTTTCATTTTTGAAATACTCTCTTGATTTATTATGTGATGACTTTCTTTAGTTAAAGGTAAATGTAGTGAAATAATATCCGACTCTTTGTAAATTGTATCAATATCAGTATAAGTAAAACCATTTTGTTTTGCATATTCTAAGTCTGGATAAAGATCATAAGCCAAAACTTTCGTTCCAAATCCTTTTAGAATATTTATAAAAATTTTACCTATTTTACCAGTCCCTAAAACCCCAACTGTCTTTCCATACAAATCAAAACCTAAAAGTCCATTTATATTAAAATTGCCCTCTCTTGTCCTATTAAAAGCCTTGTGTGTTTTACGATTTAGGGTTAAAATCAATGCTATGGCATGTTCTGCAACTGCATAAGGAGAATACATTGGAACTCTTACAATATGTAGTTTTTTATAACTTGCATTTAAGTCAACATTGTTATAACCAGCACAACGCATTGCAATTAATTTAACATTATTTTCATACAAAATATTAATTACTTTTTCTGTAATAGAATCATTTACAAATGCACAAACAATATCAAAACCTTTTGTTAAATTTACAGTATCTTCATTTAAATGTTCTTCAAAATATTTAAACTTATAACCAAAATTCTTATTTGTAGAATCAAAAGAATTTATATCATAAGGTTTTGCATCAAAAAACGCTATTGTTAATTTTTTCATAAAATACCTCCATAATACTAATTTTGACTGATTATAATAGATTAACACGAATTACACTGGTTTTTAGACATATTTATCTTTATGTTTATTATATAACATCTTTTTAGATAAAAAAATAGATTTTATTCTATATTTAAAACCAACCAACCTAATCCGTGTTATCTTTCCCAATCTGTGCTAATCCGTGTTATACGATTTCACCATTTATAGAAATTGTATATTCTTTAATAAGAATATTTTTGCCAGATTTTTTTAGTGCTTCTTCTACAACACTGTTTGTCCCAAAACAACAAGGGACTTCCATGTGAACCATGGTAATTGATTTAATTGTGTGTTCTTTAAAAATCGTTGCAAGTTTATCTATGTAATTTTCGATAGTCTTATCAAGTTTTGGACAAAATATAACTAATATTTTACCTTTCAAAAACTTTCTATGAAAATCTGGATATGCAAAAGGCACACAATCAGCAGCCACTACAATATCTGCATTGTCAAAATATTGAGCCATAGGATTTAACAATTGCAATTGTATTGGCCATTGACTTAATTCAGATTCCAATTTTACACTACTGTCGTTATTATTAGAAGTCGTTTTTTTCTGAATATTCATCATTTTAGAACCGGGACAGCCTCCTTCGTGACTTAAAACTGGTTTTTCGGAAAAATTTGGCACTTTATGATTATTTTCTTTCAAATACTCAATTGCTAAATTTAAAAGTTTTGTTTCTCCATGGTCTTTTAAGTGTTTCAAATGTGCAATAATTGTATTTTCACCTTGTTTTACAATATTTGCCATAGCCTTTTTTTCATCATATTCTTCTGCTTCTCTTTCTTCTATTAAAATAGCACCTTCTGGACAGTGACCTATACATGCTCCAAGACCATCGCAAAAAATATCACTAATTAGTCTTGCTTTACCATCTATAATTTGTATCGCACCTTCTGGACAATTTGGAACACAAAGTCCACATCCATTACATTTATCCGTGTTGATGTTGATAATTTTTCTTTTCATAATATTCTCCTTAAAAATTTATTAAAATTAAATTGGTTTCAAAATTGTTTGTAAAGTTTCCCACAAACTCTCTCCCTCTTGATAAATATCAAAACTATAATTACTCGATTTCCATTTTGTAACTAAAAGTCTCAAACTTCCCATAATTATTATAAAAACATGTTCTGGGATTACATCTTTTCTTATTTCACCATTGCTCTGTCCCTCAACTATTGACTTTGCAATAAGTTTTCTGTGATTCTCAATAATCTGATCAATTTTTGCTAAAACAGCCTTATTATTGATAAAAATATCGTTTGAAAACAATATTGATGTCAAATCCCTGTTTTTTAAGAATGTTTGACATCTATTAAGGAAAAAAGTCTTTATTTTCTCAAAACTTGTATGTGATGTAGAAATAATTTCTTCAAGCATTTTTGTAGAATCTTCCTTAAATACTTCAATAATTCCTGCAAAAATATCATTTTTACTCTTAAAATGTTTAAATATCGCAGCATCCGTAATACCAATCTTATCAGCAATTTTTTTTACAGTAAGTTCCTGAATACCATTTTCTGATATTATCTCTAAGGTTGCATTTATTATTTCTATCTGTCTATCTGTCATTTTATCCTCTTTAGTTAGTTAGCACTTACTAACTGAAAATAATATAATACTTTTATTTTTAAAAGTCAAATGGTTTTTTTAAATTTTTTGATTAATTTTATTGTGGAATGAATTTCTCATGAAAGCAAAAAGGAAACACAAAAAAAATTGGAATAAAATTTATACTAAATGTAATTCAATATTCGCATTAATATTAAATAACGCAATTTGTGTCTTTTGTATTATCTGGAAATTTACCTAACGAACTCTAAATAATAAATAAATTTTATTAAAAAACAGCAATTTAAAAGTCAAAATTTACCATGAAAACATTTTATAGAGCAATTTACTTTGCAAGTTTTCATTTCTTTTTCTAAAGAGAGAAAATGAATTAATTTAACTCAGCAAACTGAATATTGATAGATTAAGGATACAAGTATTTCCATAAATTCTTATCAAAAAACATTTTCAAAAATTATTAGTTTTGGTATAATATTGATTAGCACGGATTATTCCAAATGATCACAGATTCAAAACAAAACATAATCTGTGTCCATCTGAGTTAATCGGTGTAAATCTGTGTTATAGGGATTAATATGTTTGATGAACTAAAAGAAGAATGCGGAGTTTTTGGAATTTCTTTAAAAAAGGATTATTCAGAATTGGCAAAAGATTTATATCTTGGACTTTTTGCGTTACAGCATAGAGGTCAAGAAAGTTGTGGTATTGCTTATTACAAAGATAATTCTATTGGAGTTGTAAAGTCTCTAGGGCTTGTTTCTGGTGATTTTTTTGAAATTTTACCACGTAACATAGAAAGTTCGAGTGGAATAGGACATGTAAGATATTCTACATGCGGAGGGGCTGGTATTGTTAATGCTCAACCTCTTTCATTTAAATGTAATAAAGGTGAAATTGCTATTGCTCACAATGGAAATATACCAAATTACGAATATATGAGAGATGAATTGATTAAAAAAGGCTCTATTTTTCAAACAACTTCTGATTCTGAGATTTTAATTCATTTTATGGCAAAAATTCAAGATAAAAACTTTGAAGATTCTTTAATGGAAGCACTATCGAACCTTGAAGGTGCTTATTCTATGTTAATGCTTCACGATGATACAGTGATTGCTTTTAGAGACCCAACTGGTTTTAGACCGCTTTCTTATGGCGAAATAGAAAATGGAATCATTTTTTCTTCAGAAACAAATGCCTTAGATTTACTTGGGGCAAAAAATATAAAAGATGTAAATCCCGGTGAAATTATTTTTTGTAAAAAAGGTAGCATTAGGTCAAAAAAGTTTTCTAATCCAAAAAAATTAAATCAATGTGTTTTTGAGCTTATATATTTTGCAAGACCAGATTCAACAGTTTTTGGAGAATCAGTATATGAAGCACGATTAAAAATGGGTGCAAAACTTGCAACTCTAAGAAAATGTAATCCTGACATAGTAATTTCTGTTCCTGACTCCGGAAACACAGCGGCTTTGGGTTTTTCGAGAGCTTCTGGGATACCGTTTGAGTTTGGCTTAATGAGAAACCACTATATGGGACGAACATTCATAAAACCCGAACAAAAAAAACGAAACGAAAGTGTAAGAATAAAATTAAATCCTGTAAAATCTGCTATCAATGGTAAATCGCTTGCAGTAGTTGATGATTCATTAGTTAGAGGCACAACATCTCGTAAAATTGTTGCAATGCTTAAAGAATCTGGTGCTAAAGAAGTTCATTTATTTTTATCAAGCCCTGAAATAAAATTTGCTTGTTATTTTGGTATTGATACACCAACAGATAAAGAATTAATTTCATCGAGAGCAACTCCAGAAGAAATTGCAAAAGAAATTGGAGCTGATTCTGTAACATTCTTGACTGTAAATGATTTAAAAGAATGTCTTTCTGAGCCAGAAAAATATTGTTACTCATGTTTTAACGGTAATTATCCAATGACTATAAAATCAAGATGCAGTGATTGTGTTTGTTAGTAAAACTGAGACCAGATAAGTTTTAAAAACCTGTCAGGTCTGCTATGTTTATGAGGTGTTAAATTTATGCAAAAATATATAAAATTTCTTCTGATAATCATTATTTTAATTTATTCTTCTTGTAAAAAGGATTCTAACTCAGATAGTGATGATGGTGTATTCAATAAAAACGAAGAAATAGAACAGTATAATTTTTCTGAAAATCCACATAATAAACTTTTTCTTCCTTATAAAAAGTTTGAACTTTTTTTGGGTAAAGATTTTATTCCAATTTTTTCGCTAAAGAGTAATCTTGATACTGATTCTGGAGAAGAAATTGTTATTGCATACAAACAGAATAGTACTTCTAAAATAAATGTTGTTATATTTGATTTGTTACAAAACGATGTGTTAAGAAAAAAGATTGAATTTCCAACAGAAATACAGCACATTGAAAATTTTTTAATGCAAACTCAAAATTTATTTTATAAGAATAATATAGGTCTCACAATAGAAGGAAAAACGATTGATAACAAAAATAAACTTTATATAATTTCTTATCTTGACGATGATTTCAAAATTTTTGGTGATTTTACTGGTGATTATTCTATTGTAATTGATTACGAAGAAGTTGACGATGAAAAGGGAAAATATTCTAAAATAAAAGAAGTTGTTGTGATAAACAATGATTTAAACTCAAATGTTCAAAAAAAACTTACTTATATATGGGAAGAGGTCACAAAACAATTTAACCTTTCAAAAGAAGAACAAATATTCTCACAACAAAATTCATCTATCGATCAATCAATTTTGTATTCTGAAGATAAGTATTTTGATTATATTAAAGGAATATGGTATCCAGAAAAATATAAGACTATAATGGAAAAAGATAATTTAGACTTGCAAGAATTTTCTGATACTAACATTAGATTTATATTTTTTTCTCAAAATCCAAATGAAGTACAAATTAAATATGGTGACTATGTTGATAAATATTCCATAGTTAAAATAGTTAAATTGTGGAATCAAAAACCCGGTTTAAGAATGGTTTTGAAAGAATTTACTTATAATACAGATGCTAATTATTCAAGATATGTCGATGCAACTTTAATTGAGCCAAATTTATTGAAAGTTTTAGGACCACAGAAATTTGATGAAGATAATTATGTTAGACTAAAAAAACATTTTAGCGATTTTGTTGCAGAAAAAAAAGCTGATTTTGATAAAAAAAAGATTAGTGGTGTTATTGATTATTTGAATGGTAAATTCAAAAATAAAGACGAAATTATTATTAATATAAATAAAAATAAAGAATTTAGTATTTTTAAACAAAAAAATGTAGAAAAAGGCGTATATAAGCTAACAATGAATAAAGAAGGTTATATAATTAGTTTTTTGTATAATTCTCAAAATACTATAATATCAAATGAAAATTTTATAATTAAACTTGATGATAACAAAGGTTTTACATTAATTCCAATCAAATTTGATTATGATAAAATTACGATACAAGATTTAAATTCGATAAAATTTGAAAAAATAAATGGAGAATAAAATGAATATAAAAACATCAAACGATTCAAAAGAAAACATAATTTTTTATCCTTACTGGGAAGAAAGTACTCTTTTGCCCGCTGAAATTCTTTCAAAAATATCCGAAGACAAAGATTATTTTACTGCGAAAGGACAAGTTAGAAGATATTTTTTGAGTAATAAAAATATACTTGTGATTCATCTTGGTAAAAAAGAAAAAGTAACTTTGGAAAGTTTTAGACAATTTTTATCCTCTACTTATAAAATTGCAAAGAAAGAACTCTTTAAAAGCTTTGATGTAACTCTTTGCTATGATGGATTAGGTTTAAAAAAAGAAGATGTTTTTTATTCATCTTTAGAAGGGCTTTTACTTTCTGATTACGAATACGATAAATTTAAATCAAGCAAAAATAAAAAATTTAAAGTAGAAGACGTTACACTTATAATAGAAGAAATCCCAAATTCTTTAGAACTAATAAATAAGGCAAAACTTATTACAGAATCTGTTTTTATGACAAGAGACTTAGTAAACGGTCCTGCTAATTTTATAACAATTGATTACATGGAAGATTTTGCAAAAGAGATTGCAGGAAAAGACAATCTAAAATTTAGTGTTATCAGAGAAGAACAATTATTGAAAGATGGATTTAATTTATTACATTCTGTTGGTAAAGGCTCAGTTCAGAGACCTCGTTTAATTGAGTTGGAATACTTCGTTGGCAATGACAAACCAACAATTTGTTTAATTGGAAAAGGAATAATATTCGACACTGGCGGTCTAAACATAAAACCAGAAAATTTTATGAGCGATATGAAATCTGATATGGCTGGTTCTGCAACTGCATTGTCACTTATCCATTGTATTAGTAATTTAAAACTACCTATAAATGTTGTTAGTCTTCTTCCTATGGCTGAAAATGCTGTCGATGGTAATTCGTATAGACCTGGAGATGTGATAATAGCTTATAATAAAAAATCCGTTGAAATTCTAAATACAGATGCAGAAGGTAGATTAATCCTTTCTGATGCACTATCTTATTCTGATACAAAAAAACCAGATTTAACAATTGATTTTGCGACTCTTACTGGGGCTGCTATTATTGCTCTCGGTACAAAAATTGCTACAGTTTACTTTAGAGACGAAAAATATAAACAAAAAATGTTTGACGCATCAAAAAAATCTGGTGAGGCGATCTGGGAACTCCCTTTATTTGAAGACTACAAAGAAAACCTTAAAGCCGATATTGCCGATGTTGCAAATCTTGGGACACCTTCAAGACAGGCTGGCTCTATAATGGGTGCATTATTTTTAAGCGAATTTATCGAAAATCAACAATGGATTCACTTTGACCTCGCAGGCACTGCTTTTTTTGATAAAGAATGGAACTACAACCCAAAAGGTGGTACTGGCTTCATCCTTAGAACAATAGTGGAGTTTTTGGGAAAAATGTAGCCTATCCAACAACAATGCCGTTTATTTTATTATAGCAATTAGTTTTAGTTTGAAAACATTACACACAGAACACAGAGAAAAAGATTTTTTTCCATTCTTAACTCTATGTTCTTTGTGTCTCTGTATCTTTCATACAAATATTAATTTTACCCCCATTTACAAAAAATAAAAAAAATAGTATTATATCTTGATTAAATATAACACAGATTAATCAGATTGTCACGGATTAACATAGATTAAATCGTGTAACTATATACAATAACAGTATTTAACTTTTATAATGACAATTATTCAAATTGTTATTATAGTCTATAATTTGTGACAAATCAAAATTTTTTTTTGTATATATAAAAAATCTGTCCTAATTTAAATTTTTTTTAAAAAGATTGACCTTTTGAAACATTTTAAGTATATAATATTATATAGAAGATATTTATTTCTTGGGGGGTTTCTTATTAAAATCTTACTATTTGGTGAGCAAAAATTTTGTGATTTTTATAACCTCTTCTTATCTAAAAATGGCATTGAATCTTTTATCTTCAATAAGCTTCCTCCAAATCAAACAAAAGGATTTGATGCAGGGATTTTATTTCCAAAAGATGATATTCATTCCACTGAAGATATTATAAAAGGAATAAGAGAAAAATTTGGTACTGACTTTAAACTTCTTCCAATTATAGAAAAGAAAAGCTTTTATGTTCTTGAAATTATGTTTTTGGCAGGTGTTGAGAATATATGTTTTGAGTTTAAACCAGAAACCATACTTTCAGAAATTAAGTCTTTGGTAGATAGTATCCCCAAAAAAGTTGATGTTATAAAAGATGATGAGCCTATACCGACCCCAAATCAATCAAAAACAAAAGATTATTATATAATTAATTTTTATGAAAACAAAGGAGTTTTTATAGTTGATCTTTCTGGTGAGTTAAAAAAAGAAAAACTTACTGCTTTAAGACTTATGTTTAATAATTATTTAATTAATAAATTATCTAAATTAAAAGGTATTATATATATTTTTAATAATGCAAGTGAAAAATCACTTAATTTTCAAAATATTTGGTCTTTATTTAGAATATGGAAAGCAATTGGTATAGATTACAGTAAAATTATTTATCTATGTAACTCACAAATAATTAATGAAAGAATGGGTAAATATGTTGAACCACTTGGAGTCAAACATTACCCTAATTTACTTGATATTACAAAATATTTTTTTCCAGAATTAAGTGCAAAATCAGAAATTGAAATATTTGAGTTTGCATCAACTCTTTTACAATCTGACACAAAAAAATAACTTAAAATATTCGGAGATTTTATGAAATTTAGAATAAATCCTTTCTTATGCTTTTTTATTTTATTTATACTTTTTAGTTGTAAGAATACTAAAAAAGAAGAAACTAAAACAGAGTCAAAACAAATTACAGCAACTATAAAATTTGAATCAGTTAGAGTAAGAAAGCTCCCTGATATAAAAGGTGATATTATTACAAAAGTTGCCAAAGGTGAAACTGTGACAATTTTAAGAAAAACTGACAATAAAGAAAAAGTTGCAGATTATGATGAAGATTATTGGTATGAAGTACAAACAAAAGAAAATCTTTCTGGTTGGGTTTTTGGAGCATTGATTGATATAAACTTTGAAAATATTTCAAAAGATAAAACTAATATAGCTAATAATTTTTCTATTAATTGGAAGAATAATAATTATAGCTTCATAATAAAAAAACCAATAATTTTGGGCGAAAAATTGTTTTTAATATCAAAAAATAATATATTTTATTCTATCGATATTAAAACTGGAAAAACAATTTGGAAACAAAAGATAAATGATGATATTACTTTTTTACCAATAATTGGAATAGATTTTGCTTATATTTTATCGAATACTAATTTATATGCTTTTGATTTAAAAAATGGTGTAAAAAAATGGGAATTTAAATTAGATCAAGTTATTAAAATTGAACCAGTAATTTATAACAGCAATATAATATTAGTAGATTCACAAAATTTTATTTACTCAATTGATTCAAAAACTGGTAAAAAAATTAATTCTTATAAGTTTCAAAGTAATATTAGTTATTTTTTACCAAATAATGAAAATATTTTGATTGTTACAGCAGAAAATGAGCTATATTCGATAAAAATGTAAGGTATTTTATTGGAAAATATAAAGAATGATTTATTTTTGTCATTGGGGTCTAATATAGAGCCTAAGATTGACAACTTAACAAATGCTATAAATCTTTTAAATAAAGAGTTTCAGCTAAAAAGGCTAAGTTATGTTTATCAAACAGAGCCTCAAGATGATATAGATCAAGCTTATTTTTATAATATCTGTGCATTCTACCAAACAGAAATAGAAGACCCTTTTTTGATATTACAAAAAACTCAACAAATTGAAAAAGAGTTAGGTAGGGTTAAAGATATTTCAAGGCCAAAAGGACCAAGGCTCGTTGATATTGATATAATTTTATTTGGGAATATAGAAATATCAACTGAAATATTAAGTATTCCACATAAAAGCATGAAAAAACGAAACTTTGTTTTAATTCCACTATTAGAAATTTTAAATAATCATCCGATATATATAAAAGAATATGATTTGAGAAGATTCATTAAAGAAAATGATGCTCAAATTGTAAAAAAAATATCGGAGTTAAAAATTGAGCGACATTTTACCAATTGATACTATACAAAATCCAAATCCTACAATTATAAACACAAAAAAATACAGTGTAAAATTAAAAGAATTTGAAGGTCCTCTTGATTTACTGCTTCATTTAGTAAAAACATCAGAAGTTAATATTTATGACATTCCAATCGCAGACATAACCCATCAATATATGGAATACCTCAATTATTTGGTAGAATTAGACTTAGATAATATATCAGAATTCGTTGAAATGGCGGCAACTTTAGTTTTGATAAAATCAAAGATGATGTTACCTATAAATCTCGAATTTGAAAACGATGAAGAAGACCCTCGAGAAGAATTAATCTCAAAACTATTAGAATACCAAAAATATAAAATTGCTGCGGGTATTCTTGATGCAAAGTCAGAAGAGGCAAATATCGAATTTGTTAAAAAAAATACTCAAGGTGTATTATTTGATATAAATGGTGACGAAAGCAATTGGCGACCGCTTTCTGTAATTGACCTAATCGGTGCTTTTGCAAAAATCCTAAACGATAAACCATCAGAAGCATCTATTGAGTTTGCATTTTTTGAGTACACAGTCGAAGATAAAATTGATCTAATTAAAAGCCTACTTAATGATAAAGAAAGTTTTAATTACTTTGACTTACTTGACCAAAATATGCAAAAACTCGAATTAATCTGTATATTTTTGGCACTACTCGAACTCGTTAAACAAGGTTATATCGCAGTAAGACAACACATTATTTTTGGCGATATACATATTGTAAGAAAAGAAATAATTCCTTCTCCTGTTATAAATTAGAATTTAAGAGGTTTTAGCCAATCGAATAAAGAATGAATTTCTTACGAAATTCATTCTCTCTTATCAAACCGTTTAATTAAAAAAACTAACTAATTGCAATTTATTAATAAAATTCACACAAAATTAACAATCATTTTATATAGTATTAACATAAAAAGTTTATTTTATAATCAAATCAAAGTATTTCAATAATTTTATTGGATTACTACTATTAATTGATTATAATGGAGGACAAATGAAAACAAATTTTTTGAAATTATTTACAATAATGAGTGTTATTGTAGCGTTTACTTTTTCTTTAAGCTCACAAAATTTAAAAGGTGTTGAATTAACTGGCTCAGGGGCTACATTTCCAGAACCTCTTTACAAAAAAATGTTTGATGAGTACAACAAGTCAACAGGTGCAAAAGTTAATTACCAAGGAATTGGCTCTGGCGGTGGAATAAAGCAATTAACAGAAAAAGTTACTGACTTTGGCGGAACAGACGCTTTTATGTCAGAAGATGAAATGAAAAAAACTGGTGCAGATATAATTCATATTCCAACTTGTATAGGGGCAGTTGTTGTAACTTACAATTTACCAGGAAATCCAAAATTAAGAATGTCTAGTGACGTTATTACTGATATTTTTTTGGGTAAAATACTAAAATGGAACGATCCAAAAATTGCAGCAGAAAATACTGGGGTTAAATTACCTGATTTAAAAATTTCTACAGTTCATAGGTCTGATGGGTCTGGTACAACTTTTGTTTTTACCGATTATTTATCTAAAGTTAGTAAAGAATGGAAAGAAAAAGTTGGGACAGACAAATCGCCTAAATGGCTCACTGGTCTCGGTGGAAAAGGAAATCCCGGAGTTGCAGGATTGGTTACACAAATTCCTGGTTCTATTGGCTATGTAGAGTTAATTTATGCTTTACAAAATAAAATGGCTTTTGTTGACGTAAAAAACAAAAGTGGTAATTATGTAACAGCTTCTTTAAAGACATCGAGTTTATCTGCTGACATTGCGTTACCAAATGATACAAGAATATCTATTACAGATACTGATGCTAAAGATGGTTATCCAATAAGTAGTTTTACATGGTTAATTCTTTATAAAGAACAAAATTACAATAACAGAACAGAAACTAATGCAAAGGCAGTTACTAATTTAGCATGGTGGGTTATCCATGAAGGTCAACAATTTCCAGAAAAACTTGATTACTCACCATTGCCAAAATCGGCTATTGAAAAAGCCGAAAAACTTTTAAAATCGGTGGCATATAATGGAAAACCAATACTTAAATAGTGGAGATAAGAATATTGGGGTGGAGAAATCTACCCCTAATATTTTACACAAAAAAAATTGGAAATTAAAAGAAAAGATATTTAAAATAGTTTTACTATTTGCAGGAGTTACTATACTTTTGATAATTGGTGGTATAATTTTGAGTTTATTGTTTAGCTCAATCCCTTCATTAAAAAAATTTGGTTTTAGTTTTATTATTGGAAATGAATGGGACCCTGTAAACGAAAAATATGGAGCATTACCATTTCTAATTGGTACTGCAATGACTGGCTTTTTGGCTTTACTTATATCATTACCGTTTTCCTTTTCTATATCTATATTACTTGGAGAATATTTTAAAAAAGGACTACTTTCAAGTTTTATAAAAACAATGACTGAGTTACTCGCAGGAATTCCTTCTGTAATCTATGGTTTTTGGGGACTCTTTTTTGTCGTCCCAATAATAAGAAATGTAGAAATGATTTTTGGGGCTATTCCTTATGGTGTTGGAATACTAACCGCTTCTATTGTGTTGGGGATTATGATTATACCTTATTCTGCATCAATTGGTAGAGAAGTTTTAGAATTAGTGCCAAATGACCTAAAAGAAGCAGCGTATTCTTTGGGTGCTACAAGATATGAAGTAATTAAAACGGTTTCTATCCCCTACTCCATCTCTGGTATAATCGCTGGCATTATTTTATCACTTGGACGGGCTTTGGGTGAAACAATGGCTGTTACAATGTTAATAGGAAACATGAATTCTATTCCAGAAAATATTTTTGCACCAGGGCAAACTATTGCAAGTATAATTGCAAATCAATTTAATGAAGCAAATAATGAGCTACATATTTCTGCAATGATTGAGCTTGGTTTACTCTTATTGGTAATGAGTGCAATAATAAACTTTTTGGGTAAATATATAATCAAAAAATTGAGCGTGGAGGGATAACCAAATGAAAGATTTTTCGATAAAATGGAGAATTATAAAGAATAATATTTTTAAAATTTCGATTATAGGAATTTCTTTAATTTCGATTATTCCATTATTCCTTATACTTTTTTTTATTTTTCAAAAAGGAATCGCATCAATTAACCTAAACTTTTTTATAGCAGGGACAAAACCTACTGGTGAAATAGGCGGAGGCATTGCCAATGCTTTAATAGGAACAGTGATTTTAGTTTTAATCGCCTTTGCAATTGCAGTTCCTTTTGGTGTTATTACTGGTATTTATCTATCTGACAACAAAAAATCAAAACTTGCATCATGGGTTAGATGGGCGGTTGAGTTAATTCAGGGAGTTCCTTCTATTGTACTTGGGCTTATTGGTTATGCGTGGCTTGTGTTACCTTTATCAAAATTGACTGGAGGTAAAATTAGTTTTAGTGCTTTGGCAGGTGGGCTTACACTTTCTATTATGATGCTTCCCTCGATAATTAAATCAACAGAGGAGACTCTAAAACTAATACCACATAGCCTAAAAGAATCGGCTTTAGCTCTCGGTGTCCCTTATTATAAAACGATGCTATTTGTTATATTGCCTGCTGGGCTTAGTGGAATAATAACTGGTATTTTACTTGGAGTTGCAAGGATTGCAGGAGAAACTGCCCCACTTTTATTTACAGCTTTTGGAAATTATTATATGAATGTGAATATTTTGAAGCCAATAGATAGTATGCCTTTGCTTATATTTAATTATGCTACAAGTCCTTACGAGGATTTGCATAATATCGCGTGGGGGGCTTCTTTTGTGCTAGTGTCGTTTGTTTTATTATTAAATATTTTTGCAAGATTGGTGGTAAAAAGATGGAAGGTACAATTTTAACAACAAAAGACCTTTTTGTTTATTACGATACAAAATGTGCTGTCAATAATGTTAATATCGAATTTCAAAAAAACAAAATTACAGCAATTATGGGTCCTTCTGGCTGTGGAAAAACAACTTTACTCAGATGTTTAAATAGAATACATGAGTTAAATCCTTCGGCAAAAGTAGAAGGAAAAATTCTTTTACACGGTGAGGATTTATTAGCAATTGACCCAATATTAGTTAGGAGAAAAGTTGGAATGGTTTTTCAAAGACCTAACCCTTTTCCTACAATGAGTATTTATGATAATGTAATTTCTGGTTATAAATTAAATGGAATCAGGCTAAAAAAATCAGAATTTGATGAAATAGTAGAAGATTCTCTAAAAAAAGCGGCTTTATGGAAAGAAGTTCAGCACGACTTGCACAAAAGGGGAACTTTTTTATCTGGTGGGCAACAACAAAGGCTTTGTATAGCTAGGGCTTTGGCTATGAAACCAGATGTATTGCTTTTAGACGAACCAACTTCGGCTTTAGACCCGATTTCAACTTCTCACATTGAAGAATTATTAGTTGAACTAAAAAAAACTGTAACTATAATCATAGTAACACATAATCTCGCACAAGCAGGACGAATCTCTGATTATACTTCTTTTATGTATCTTGGAGAATTAGTTGAGTTTGGAGCAACTGATAAAGTTTTTACAAACCCACAAAACGAACAAACTGAAAGATTTTTAACGGGTAAATTTGGATAACATAACACAGATTTACACGGATTATCACTGATTGACACAGATTAAATTTTTTTCAGCATGTGTAATCTGTGTTAATCTGCCTCAATTTGTGTAAATCTGTGTTATAATCAGTGCTAATCCGTGTTATAAGGAGAATTACAAAATGTTAAGACAAAAAATTGTTGAATTAAAAGAATCATTGATTTCTCAAGCAAATACTGTTGAAAAAATGATAGAAAAAAGCATAAAAGGTCTTATTGACAAAAATGGCGATTTATTAAAAGAGGTACTCGAAGTTGATGAAAAATTAGTCAATACCCTTGAGTTAAAAATAGATGAAACTTGTACAAACCTTATTGCTTTGTATCATCCAGAGGCAAAAGATTTACGAACTGTGCTTATGATTTCAAAAATGACTTCTGATTTAGAACGAATTGGCGATTGTGCTGTAAATATTTCAGAAAGTGCCTTATATTTAATTGATAAACCTCAAGTAAAACCATATATCGACTTACCAAGAATGGCAGACGAGGCTATCAAAATGGTAAAAGATAGTATAACCTCTTTTATAAATGAAAATGTAGAATTAGCTAAAAACGTTTGTGAAAGAGACAACATTGTTGATGATCTAAGAGACCAAATTTTAAGAGAATTAATTACTTATATGTTTTCTGACCCTTCAACAATAGAAAGGTCTTTACAACTTCTTAGAATTGCAAATAATTTAGAAAAAGTAGGCGATATTTCAACAAATATTTCCGAAGAAACAATCTATATGGCAAAAGGAAAAGTTATTAAACACTATCAAGAACAAGTTTGATTGATAAAAAATTCATCAAAACCTACTTAATGCAACTTTAACCAATTTATTTAGCCCCCTTTTTACTTATCAAAGGGGGCAAATAAAAATCAAACTAACATTCATTAATAATCCGAATATTGAATTAAAATTTTTAGAGATTTTAGCCACTGAATTCCACGTAATTCTTATAGATTGATTAAAAATTCTCTCTTAATTCTGTGTCTTTCTGTGAAATTAAAATTTGGATTAGTAGAAATTTGAAGAAAGCTTTCCCTTTCAAATTAAAACTCTTGTATAAAGATTGAATTCAGAATATAAAATTTAAAATTTGTTATAATTTTAAAAATAAATAAATTTTTCTTGACTAAATAATACTTTTTTTATTATCATATCAATTATTAATGAATTTTAATGATACATATTAATTTTTTTAACACGGATGACACGAACAGACTGTGTAAATAGTCAATACTTTGCAAAAATTTTTTGGTTCTGACCCCAAAAATGCCTATTTACATTGTTTGTTTGTAACCTTCGTGGTTTTAACTAATCTTAGTTATCGTTAAAGCCAGTTAATAGTTGGTATATGATTACAAATAATAAAAAAGTAAGGACTCAAATAAATGCATATAATCTTCCAAAAATTCTAATTATTTATATTTATATTTAAATTTATTCTGTCTAAAATTTAGAAAATTAACTTTTCTATCATTTTGTATTTTATACAATTTATTGAGTTGTTTAATAATTACTATTTTTAAAATAGTAGTGCTAATAATTTAAAATTATATATTGAGGAGAAAAAATGAAAAAAACAAAATCTTTGTGGTATGGACTTGATGAAAATACTACTTTACCTGTAATTGAAAAAATATTTAATCTGAACTATTCTACAATTTTTATGCCTGTGAGCTTAATACCAATAATTGATAAAATAGTTCTACCCAAAAGGATGAATCTTGCATTTTTAATTTCTTCTCCAGATGAAATATCATCTTGTATTTCTAACGAAAAATACGCGGACAAAATAGAATCTATTTTTACAAGAGATTTAAATTTACTTAATAAAATAAGAGAAACAGGCAAAGTAAAAGCTGGACTTTTCATGGATGTAAAAGATAGAAAAACATTGGATGATGCAGTAAAATTTGCAGAAATAGTTGATGTTTTATTGATAGAATTTACTGATCCTACCAATATTCCTTTAGAGTTAGTTTTGGCTACAACACAAAACTCGCCTGTTAATGTTTTTAAAAAGGTTAAAACAGCAGATGATGGATTTAACAGTTTTATGACAATGGAAAAAGGAAGTGATGGTATAATGCTTATGACAAATGATTTAAACGAAATTATAACTTTGGATAAATCATATACTTCTTTTGTTTCAATAGAACATCTTAATTTAGTAGAAGGAATAGTAACAAGAATTGCTCATGCTGGAATGGGAGATAGAGTTTGTATTGATACAACTTCAGAATTATTCCAAGATGAAGGAATGCTTCTTGGTTCTACTTCGTCAGGTAGTATTTTGACATGCTCTGAAACACATTATCTACCTTATATGAATCTAAGACCTTTTAGGGTAAATGCTGGTGGTTTACATCTTTATGTTTGGGGACCAAATAATAGAGCTTATTATTTATCTGATTTAAAATCTGGTGACTGCGTTTTTGTTGTTAATAGTAAAGGACAAGCAAGAGTCGTTACAATAGGTAGAATTAAAATAGAAAGAAGACCTTTATTATTGATTGAATGTGAATACGAAGGCGTAAAAATCAATACTTTTATACAAGATGACTGGCATGTGAGACTTATGGGAGCTAAAGGCGAAATAAGACCATCAAGTGAAATTAAAATCGGTGATAAATTATTGTGCTATTTAGATAAAAGCGGAAGGCATGTAGGCATTAAAATAAATGAATCTATAAAAGAGGTATGATATGAAAGATCAGAAAGAGATAGTTCATAAAATATACATGGATTTAATTGTTAATAGAGATTCAAAAACTAAAGCAGATTATGAAGAATATCTAAAAAATAAAGATGAAAAGCTAAAAAAATATGGCTTAAATGAAAAAAATACTGAAGTAATGAAAGAAATTTTAAAAATGTATTAAAGGAATCTTATGTTTGATTATAATGATTTATCTGAAGATATTATAAAGTTTGAAAATGAGTTGGATATAATATTTAATGAAGAAAATATAGAAAAAGCAAATAATTTCATTGCTAAACTAAATGAAACTCTCAAAAAATCACCCAATTATTATTTATATTTTCTTCTTTCTTACACTCAATGTTTTTTATATCATTTTACACTGGATAAAGAATTATTAAAATCTTCTGAAAAAATTATAGAAGCATCAATTAAACTTAATAATAAATTTGGGCTTTCTTATATTCAATATGCAAACATTTTAGGACTACAAATTAGTAGTGGCTCAAATATTTTTATTCCTATCGTTGGTATGAAATTAGATTCACTTATTAATAAAGGAATTAGATTTATTCCTAACCATTTTTTTCCATACTTACAAAGAGGAATATCAACTTTATTTAAGCCAGAAATGTTTAATGGTGGTGCTACAAATGCTATTATTGACTTTGAAAAATCTTTATCCTATAAAAACAATAATCCCGAAGCCTACGCATGGTTAGGGATTTGTTTTAGTAAACAAGGAAAAAAAGAGTTGGCTATTGATTATCTTAAAAAAGCTATTTCTTTAAAAAACTCATTTAAATTTGCCCAAGAAGAATTAGCTAAGATAACAACCTAATAGAAAGGAAGCAGTATGGAATACATAAATTTATTAAAAAAATATGATACTATAGAGAAGTATTTTTCAAAAGATATAGAAGAGCCTTTTGAATTATGGAATGCTTCAAGAATGAGAAATTACCATGAAGAATCAATTAAAGAAATACTTACACATGCTTATAGAAACAATGAATTTTATAAAGATAAATTTGATAAACACGGTGTAAAAATAGAAGATTTTCAAAAATTAGAAGATTTATCAAAATTTCCATTTACATATAAAGAAGAGTTAAGAGGTAAACCATGGGTATTATTATCAGTACCAAAAAGTGAATTAACTCAAGTTCATGTTTCTACTGGAACTACAAGTAAAAAATTAGGTGATCATATTTATACTTTATATAGTTGGGATGATATATACTTAAACGAACTTGCTATCGAAATGCCTTTGATGGTTCATTCTCTAAAAGAAGATATAGTTGTCAATAGCTTGCCTTATGAAATGAGCTCTGCTGGTATGGCATTCCATAGATCTTTTCAGCATGGTTCTGGAGCTGCTGTGGTTAATGTTGGTAAAGGAGGATTTTATTCTGACCCTAAAAAAACATTGATTATTTTAAAAGATATTGAAGCTACTGTTTTTCTTACAACTCCTCCTTATGCTTTGTATCTATCCGAGTTGGCAGAAGAAATGGGTATTGACATAAAAAAAGATTTGAAATTAAAATATATATGGCTTACTGGTGAAGGTTGTTCTTTTGAGTTTAGAAAAAGACTCGAAAAAATATGGGGTTGCAAATGCTATATGTATTATGGTTCTTTAGAATGTGGACCTCTTGGTGTAGAATGTTATTATCAAAATGGTTATCATATTCCAGAAGGGCATGTTTTTATTGAAATAATTGATCCTAAAACAGGTAAAGTATTGCCTCCAGGTATGATTGGTGAAGTGTGCGTTACTGTTTTATATAGAAAAGCATCACCACTTATTAGATTTAGAGTAGAAGATTTGGGATATATAGATAAAGAAACATGCGATTGCTGTATGGAAAGACCAAAAATCTTTTTGAGAGGCAGAGAAAAAGATCAGATAAAAGTAGGCGAAAAGTTTTATTCTCCTTATTATTTGGAAGAAATGCTTTATAAAATCCCAGAAGTTGGCAATAATTATCAATTTGTTGTTTCTAATGAAGGATTAACAATTAGAGTAGAATTAGCAAGAGGCGTAGAAAATCCAGAAAAAGTTGCAAAAAAAATAAAAACTTCTATGTCTTATTATGTTGGTGATATTTATAAAGTAATTATTGAAGATAAAATTGAAAGAACTCTTGGTAAAACAGAAAGAGTAAAATATATCTAATTTTTAAAATAAAGGTGATTTATATGATAATTGATGCTCATTCTCATGTTTCTGATAGTACTTATGGCAATGTCGAATTACTCATAAAAGAATTAGACAAAGCTAATGTTGATAAATGTATAGTTGTACCGGGTGGTATGATGGATGTTAGAAAAATGACTTTGTATGTAACTGGTGATTTAGAACCGAATGAAACTATACCAAATAATGTTGTTTATAATGCGTTAAAAAAATATCCAGATAGATTGAAAGGATATGTTTGCGTAAATCCTTTGGATGAAGATAATGCGCTTAAAATATTTCTAGAAGGTGTTGATAATGGATGTGTTGGAGTAAAACTTTCTCCAATGACTCATAAATTTTCTTTTGCTGATGAAGTTTTAGATGAAATCGCTAAAGAATGTGCCAAAAGAAATATGCCTATTTATTCTCACTCTCTTTTTAATCCGGGTGCAAGTACAGAAAAATATGGTCAATTAGCAAAAAGACATCCTGATACAAATTTTATTTTAGGTCATATGGGATTTGGACCTGCTGATGTTAAAGCAATGGATTTGGCTACCGAACTTCCAAATTTTTATCTTGAGACATCAAGTGGTTGTCTTTTGACTATATCTGAAGCAATATCAAAAGCAGGTGCAGAAAAAATAATATTTGGTTCAGAATTCCCTATGAATACTCCTAAGACAGAACTTGTAAAAATTATGGAGTTAAATACAGATAAAAAAGATTTAATATTATATAAAAACATTCAAAATTTAGTTCCATCGTTAAAAAAATAGTAAAAAAGAGCAGTAATATGAAAAATAAAATCAATATTGGTATAATCCAAATGGAAATCAGAAGTGATTCTTCAGATCAAAACCTAAAGATAGAAAATTTCGAAAAATCTTTAAAAATAATAGAAGAAACAGATGGTATTGAATTGTTTGTTTTTCCAGATGATTTTTATGGTGGCTATGGCTATGGGATGCTAAATTCTCCAGATTTTGCAGTAATGGGTTATATTGACGAATTAAAAGAAATTGCTATAAAAAAACAAGTTTATATTGCAGGCTCTTCCTTATTTTTAGTTCCAAATAATACAGACTTTAAGTCGTATTCAAAAGGTTTTTTGATTTCTAAAGATGGAGAACTCATTGCAGAGCAAGATAGAAATTATTTGTTAAATAGAGAAAAAATTTGGATTCTACCCGGTAATGAAATAAAGGTTTTTGATACCGAATTAGGTAAAATTGCCTTTGTTTTAGGCTTTGATACTTTATTTTCAAATGTTTGGCAGAGTTTGTTAAATAATCAGGTTGAAATAGTAATAAATCCTTTACTATATATTCCAATCCACGAAGGCGTCAAAGAAAACGACCTCCCGATAGATTTTATTAATCTAAAAGAGGTGTACAAGTCATCTCAGATATATCATGCTTATTTTAATAGTTGTTATATTTTATCTGCAAGTGGTATTGGTAACTATGCCCATGCCAAACAATATAGATGTGCAGGCGGAAGTCGTGTTGTATTTCCAACTGGTAAATATGTAGAACTTTCTAATGACAATGAAGATATATTAAAGCTTACTATTTCAAATGAAGATTTAGAAAACAAAAAAGAATTAATTAATTTTTATGAAAAATTGAATATGCAAATGGGGTGATAAATTGCATTCTAAATGTTTTATTAAAATGTGTAATCAATATATAGAAAAAAAATCACTTTTTATACAAAAATTTGATACAATAGAAGATATTGTTAAGTTACCTTATGTTTTAACAAAAGATGATTTAAGAAACCTTTATCCTTTCAAATATAATTTTGTTGAAAAAAGCGAAATATACGAATATCACGAATCTTTTGGTACAACAGGAAAACCATCTGCAGGACCTTTGACAAAAAAAGATTTTAACAATTATATAGAAGAAATTCTACTTAGTCCTGTTAATTTTAATAAACAAGATGTTGTGCTTATTAGATACCCTTATGCAATTTCTGTACCAGCACATATTTTTCATAGAGCGGCTCATAGAAGGAATGCGATGGTAATCCCTTGCAGTAGTAGAACTTTAGTATCTCCTTATCCGCGAGTAATTTCTTTACTAAAAGAACTCGAAGTTTCTGTATTTTGTTGTATGCCTTCAGAGGCAATAAATCTGGCTACGTTTGCACAGTTTATGGGGTATGGTATAAAAAGTGATTTCAAAAATTTGAGAGCGATATGCACAGCAGGTGAATTATTGACTCCTTCAATGAAAAAATATATAGAAGATTTATGGAATGTTGAAGTTTATAATTTTTATGGCTCAACAGAGGCTGGAAATATTGCATATAGTTGCAAAAATGGCAATTTACATATTGCAGATAATTTTTTTAATATTGATATAGTTAATATAGAAGAAAATAAAAAAAACAAATTTAATCAATTAGGAAATATAATATTAACATCAAAAAATAAAGAAGCATTACCATTGTTGAAATATCATACAGAAGACATAGGTTATATTGAGAAACAATGTGATTGTGGGAAAAAAGGTCATATTCTATATCATTACGGTAGAATGAGCGATTTTTATTTTATAAATGAGAAAAAAATTTATTTTAGAAATATAAAAGATTGTATGTTTGATATTATTAATAAACATAATTTATCTCCTTTTTGGAGAGCATTTAAAGAGAATAATAGAATAAGAATTGAGATTGAATCTGATGTATCACTTGGTTTTTTAGATTTAGAGATTATCGATAGAATCAGTTGTGATATTATTGTTAATAATGTGCCAAAAAATTCTATATTTGATATTGATAAAATGTCAGAAATCGTGCCAGTAAAAAAACCAGAGTATTTTTATCAATAAATTTATATCTTTTTTATTAAAAAAAATATAGGAGAAGTAATTGAATAATATATTTAAAAAAAATTCTAAAGAAATAACATTGTTTTTTTTATTTACAATTTTTATTTTAATACTTTATATTCCTTTTGTTTTAAATGGTGGTTTTTATATTTTTGACTGGCTTTTGGCAAAAACAAAATTTGATTATAATGATTTTGGAAAAATTCTTTTTTCGTGGTTTCCTTTTCAAACAATTAGACCATTTTCTGCTTTATTATATACAATCCCAGCTTATTTTTTTGGCAATAATCCAACATTTTACATTATTGTAAATATATTATTTTTAGAACTCTCGTTAATAATAATCTCTCTTCTGTTAAAAAAATATGTGAGTTTTAAAAATGTTATGATATTTATGATTTTGGGGTCTGTCCCTTTTATATCTTCTAGCAATGTTTTTATGGCTGCGACTATGCTTTGCACAACTTTTACTTTTTTTCTTTGGGCTTTATCACTTTTTTTTGTGAATTTATATGTTACAAATAAAAAAGTAATTTATATTATACTTTCTGTCTCATTGATATTTATTGCTTTATTGATATACGAAATTATCACACCATTATTAATATTTAATATTTTATATCCTATTTTGTATTATAAAAACAACAGAGAGTTAAAATTTAAGGATATTGTTTTAAAAATTTTATTTTATTTTATTATAATTTTTTCTACTGTTTTAATAGTTGCAATCTATCAAAAATTTATTGTGCCTATGATTGGTGGGGTAACTTCATCTAGAATAAGTTTGGGTTTTTCTTTAATGCCTATTCTAATTAAGATTAGCGATTGGTTTTATATAATAACAGTAAAAATGTTTGCACTTGGAATAAAATCATTTTATTTTTTTAGTACAAAAAATATTATTGAGTTTGCTATTATTCTATTTTTAATGATCTGTTTTTTTATAACTTATATTAGATATAAAAAACAACAAAAAGATAAAAAGAATATACTTTATTTAATAGTAATTTCTTCGATTGCTCTTATATTAAATTTATTTATATTTATACTTTCTTCATACAAACCTGATATTACAGGATACAATAACAGGACATTATTTATTACATGGATTTCTATCGTATTTCTGATGATTTTATTGCTTGAATTAACTGAAAGTAAAATTTTAACTTCAATATTTTTACTTTTTGCTGTATTAGCATCATCGAGTATGATAATATCAAGAGATAAATATATAGAATCTAATAAACTACAAAAAGTTATAATTACAGATTGTTTAACAAAAATAAATAATTTGACAAATGAAAGTAATATTACTGTTCTTGGTAATGTACCTAAATATCTTTATAAAAACTATAATGATGAATCTGTGTTTAGTGTTTTTTGGGATTTTGGTTCTGCTCTAAAAATTAAAAGTAAAGGAAAAATAATTGATGGCAATACAGTTACAATATCTAAAAAAATTTACAAGACAGATTTATTTTTGACAGTAGATGAATATTGGCGATATGATATACAGTGGGGGAGGCTATGTTATTATGAATACAATAATAATGATGGGTCATCATATATAAAAATTGTAAATAACAAAGAAGATTTGAGCGATGTTATTTTGAGAGTAAAATCGATAAATTTGAGTAATGATAATAATGTTATTCAAAAATAGTAAAAAAAATTGAAAAATAATGGTTTAGATGTTACAATATACTAAAACAATAATATTTAAAATCTTATTTCTGAAAAGAGGATTAATTGATGGTAAAAAGAGTAATTATAATTATTAATTTATTTATGGCAATTTTGTTATTTGGGGCTGATTTGAGTTCTGATGATTTATCGGGAGGCAAAGATTCTACTGGAGATGAAATAATACTTCCTGTAAATAAAAAAAAGAAACTAAAATTTGAGTTTGTAAAAAATTCAAAATATTTTACATGGGAATATGTTGTAAAATATAATCCATTCCAAACTTATAAAGATGGAAATGATTTTTTTATGACTTTTTTTGATAGGTATTTTGGTAGTGCTTTTTCTGTTCATGATTTAGCATTTTTTTCAAGGTATGATACTTCAATGACTTTTTATATAACATTTCCTTATCTTTTTTTTGAAGTTTACAACAAAACCTTTTGGAATGGTAAGATACATTTATACGGGTCTTTTGATGGTCTTTTTGGTTTTGCAGGTAATCCAGTAGCCGACTTAGACAATAATAAATCGACAAATGAGATTTATCTTGGGCATATTTTTAACCTAAGGACTCATTTTAAGATAAATCCAATTGATAACTTATATCTTACAGCAGGTTATTTTGCAAATCTTCAAGTTTATCATGAAGGCATAGATAAAGTCGATAAAAATTTTGTTATTCAACCTACAAGATATACTAGTAATTTTTTTCTTGCAATTTCTTATGACAAACTTAATAAATACGAGGGTATTCTCGTAAAATTAGAGACTACTTTTGCTTTAACAGACAAAGAATATTATTGGGGATATAATAATAAAGAAAAAGTAAATCAATTTCAATTCTTTTTGTTTCAAAATGATGTTTTTAGAATCCCAGTAAAAACTTTAAATAATACTTATTTTGAATTTAATATTGAAGGGTATTATTCTTATCTTGGTGGTTATACTTATGGAACTACAAAATTAAATTTAGACTATTACAATCCTTACAAAAGATGGATGAATGGATATAGAGATAGAGATATTAATTTTAACAAAGGTGTAAAAGGAAGATTTTTATCTGATATAAATTTCTTTCATAAAGAATATCTTGCAAAAGAAGAAAAAAATCAAAAATTATTATCAACAGGTTTTGATATGGCAACATATTTTTCTTATGATGTTATGTTTTTTAATACAAATTCAAATTCAGCCGAATTTTATTATGATAACAATATAATCAATGGATTTAGTTTAGGATATAAATTTATTATAACTCCAGTTTATAAAAATTTACAACATGAGTTTATTATTGATCTTAATGTTAGTTATGGATTTGATGCCTTTGGTTATGAACATAGATTTGACAGATTATTAATTGGTATAGCTTTTCTTTGGAAAACTATTTTGTAGGAGGAGAATTAAATGAAAATTGTTTTTGAAGATGTATATAAAAGATATAAAATTGGAAAAGTAGATGTAAATGCTTTAAATGGAATTAGTTTAACTATTAATAAAGGAGAATTTGTATGTATAGCAGGACCTTCTGGCTCTGGTAAAACAACATTACTAAATCTAATAGGTTGTCTTGATTCTTCTACTACTGGTAACATTTATTTTGATGATTATAATATCACAAATGCAAAAGAAAAAGTACTCGAAAAAATAAGAAAAGAAAAAATTGGATTTATTTTTCAATCATTCAATCTAATTGAGACATTGAATGTTTTTGAAAATATAGAATATCCTTCTATTGGAAAAAAAGTAAATAAAAAAGAACTTTATGAAAGAATAGAAAATTTTTTGAAAGAAATAGAAATAACTGAGTTGAAAAAAAGATTTCCTAATGAATTATCTGGCGGACAAAAACAAAGAGTTGCAATTGCAAGAGCTTTTGTTAATCAACCGCAAATTATCCTTGCTGATGAGCCAACTGCAAATCTTGATTCTGCTACTGCTAATAAAGTAATTTCTTTGATGAAACGGATAAATAAAGAACAAAATACATCTTTAATTTTTTCAACTCATGATTATGAAATTATGAATATGGCAGATAGAATAATAAGAATACATGATGGAAAAGTTAAAGGAGAGGAGATTAAAAATGGGTAAATTGCTTAGCATAATATTGAAAAATGCTTTTAGAAATTTGTTAAGAAATAAAAGAAGAACTTTATTAACTGGTATGGCTATAATAATAAGTACGGTTGCTATGCTTTTAATAATGGATTACAATAAAACTAGTATGTATTTTTTTAGAGAAGGACAAATTCAGAGTAGATGGGGACATATTCAAGTAAAGAAAAAAGGGTATTATGGGTCTGAAACAACATCTTTAAAATACATGCTTTCAAAAGAAGAAGTCGCAAAAGTTAAAAAAGTTATAAAAGAGAGCAATTTCAAAAAAAATATGAAACATTTTCTTGTTAGAATAAATTTTTCTGGGCTATTATTAAAAGAAGGGGATTCTGAGGCATCAATTGTTGTAGGAAGTGCTATTGACCCACAAAAAGAAACCCTTGCAAATCCGGGATTAAAATACGGCAATATATATGATGGAAACTTTTTGTCTGGGCAAGAACCCGGCGAACTTGTTATTGGTACAGGTCTTGCAAAAAGGTTGAATTTAAAAGTGTCTGATGTTGTGTATCTATATTCTGTTGGAGGTACAGGACTTCCAGATATAATGGAAGGTAAAATTTCTGGTATTATTAGCTTTGGTACAAAATCAGTTGACGATATAATTATCTATGCTGATGTAGAAGATATTCAAAAATTATTTGGTACAGAAAATATTCATGATATTGTTATTTTTTTGGATGATACTAATAATGTTAATGATGTATTAAAGTATATGAAAAGTAAATTAGACCCAAATACTTATGAAATTTTTGCATGGAGCGATCTTGCAACAGATTATAAGCAAGTAGTAAGTTATATTTTTCAGAATTTCTTTTTTACTATTTTTATAATAGTTGTGGTTTTAATATTCTTATCAACAAATACAATTTTAATGTCAGTTATGGAAAGAATGAGCGAATTTGGTACTCTACGGGCGATCGGTAGAAATAGAATTGAAATTTCTTTGATGATTATATTTGAGGCTATTATTTTAGGAATAGTATGCTCGATTACAGGGCTTGGAATAGGTGCTTTTCTTGCAAAATTTTTGACTTCTCTTAGTATTCCATTACCACCGCCTCCGGGAGGTTCTATTTCCTATCCTCTATCGATTTTTACAAATCCTGAAAGTTTGTTATTGATATTTTTAATCCAGATGGCAACAATATTAATCGCAACAATTTATCCAGTGCTAAAGATAAGTAGAGTTAAGATAATCGATGCCATAAGATACTATTAATTTAAGGAGATTTTGATGAAAAAAATTATCTATATATTTTTAATTACAATATTGTTTTCAAGTTTTATTTTTTGTGATGAGGCAAGTCAACTAAAAGAAATTACAGCTGCGGTAGACGAACTTCATGAGTTTACAAATTATTTAATTGATTTTGAAATTACTATTATGAAAGGTGACGAACCTACTGATAAAATGTCTGGGCTTTGTCTTTTTAAGAGTTTCAATGAGAATATTTTGGTGATAAAATCTCCGGAAAAAGAAAAAGGTAAAGCAGTTTTACAAAAAGATGCTTTGTACTACATTTACTTTCCGTCAATTAAAAAAACACAGCCAGTAAATGCTTCCTCTAAACTTTTTGGAGACGTAAACTCATCCGATGTATTAAAACCGCCTTTTAAAGAAAACTATACTTCAGAATATGTAGGTGAAAAAGATAATATTGTTACTGTTCAATTTAATGCAACTACTGAGAAAGTTCCATATAAAAAACAAATTGTATATTTTAATAATAAAACAAAAGAAATAACTTATATAGAATATTATTCAAAAAGTGACAAATTATTAAAAACTGCATATTATCAAAAATATGAACAGTTTAGTGATGGAAAAAAACATCTTGTAGAAATAAAAATTGTTTCTGTTTTAGGACAAAGCACTTTCCTAAAATTCTTAAAACATAAAAAGATGAATTTTTCTAATAATTATTTTACTCCATCAGGCTTAAATATAGCAGCAGAAAGTTTTTAATTATGAAAAAGAAATTAAGTATAATATTTTTTATATTACTAATAAGTTCTCTTTCTTATTCAACTGTAACGTTAAATTGGGATATTAAGTTAGCTGATAAAATAAGATTTTTTAATGTAAATTCTTATAGTTTATTAAATAAAGATAATATGCTTGATTTAAAATATTTTAAAAATAACCCAAGGATTAATACAAGTTTTTCTGTAAAACTTCAACCTTATTTTTTATATCGTCTTTCTTTATATGCTCAATTTGAAGATATAAGCAATAAAAATATGGCTGGCATTAAGGAAATGTATATAAAATTTAACTACCTTCCTGCTGGCATTGAGTTTACATCTGGACGTTTTTATGTAAATAATTCTACTGGAAATATTTTTAATCCACTAAATTATTACTCTCGGTTTTTTAAACCAGACTTTTTGTATGAAGAATATGATAAATCATTGCCTTTTACAAATGTAAACTTTAAATATTTTTTTACTTTTGATTATTATAGTCTTTCTTTTGAAACCAGTTGGATGCCGGGATTTAAGGATGAGGTTAATAATGATAAATTTTTTGATGATAAGTATTTCTTGTATTCTTTACAAAATTACACAAGAAGAAATTTAATTCAAAACAAGATTACTATTGATAATTTTGAAGGTTGGACTTTTAATTTACTGTTTAGTTTTATAGAAAAAAAAGCATATAATTTTACTGAGGGTTTTTATTTTTTATGGGGAATGGGTAATACTATTAAAATATACGATAATGTAAAATTTTATCAAGAATTTTCTATAAAAAATGGGCAAGAAAGATATAAAGTCGAAAAAATAGACAATCCTTATTTTCCAAAAAATGGAAAGTCGATAACTCTAAAAAAACTCGAAGATACTAAAGATAGAAGTTTTTTTATTGAATATATGGCTGGCATAGATATTTTATTGCCACAAGATGTAAGCCTCATAATTGAATATTTTTTTAATGAAAAAGGCTATGATATTGATGAAAGAAATGAAATATACGATGGTTTAAACAAAATGACGGATGAAAATGGTAATAATAAAAGCCTAATTCCTATGCAAGCCAGTTTATTGGATATAAAAAATGAAGGAACTAAATTATATAATTTTCAAAAACATTATCTTGGAATTCAAGTTTCTAAACTAAATATTTTAGAGAAAATCGATTTATTTAATCAATTAATTGTATCTCTAACAGAGCCTTCGTTTTCTTATAAATTTTCTTCTTATTTTAAGATAAATAATTTTATAAATATAAATTTTATGGTTAATACAGTACTAGGTTTTCCAAAAACAGAGTTTGGGTTAGAATTATACAATGTTACAGCAGAACTTGAATTTGTTTTCAATATTGGCATTGAAAAACAATTTAATTATGATAAATAAGTTTAAAATATTATATTTTATGGAGGAATTAATGAAAAAAACAACATTATCTATTTGTTTTATCTTTATCTTTTCATTTTTAGCGTTTTCTTTTACTTATAACACAGCAGATGAAATTAAAGAAGATTTGAAAAAGTATGGAAATGATCCTATTGTTTATACAAATGCTGGAATATTTTATTTTCTAAAAGCTACAGAACAACAAAAAGGTAGTAAACAAAAAGAATTTCTAAACGCAGCGATGGAGTACCTTGAGGATGCTTTGGATTCTGATGAAAATTACAATAAAGCAAAATCTTATCTTGGCTCTGTTTATGGAATGCTATGTGGAACAACCGATAATTTGCCAGATATTCTTAAATACAGCAATAAATCAATTGCATACCATGATGATGCTGTTGCTAATGATTCTTATAATATAGAATTTAGATTAAATAGGATAAGAACTTATATTTATTTTCCACCAGAACATTACAAAAAAATAAATAAAATTCTATCTGATGATCTAACTTTTGTGTTAAATTATCTCGAAAAAGATGTAAGTTTGAGAGACAATGATTATTATTATAAAACTACAAGAGCGGATATGTATTATCATTATGGGGTTGTACTTAAAAGAATGGGCGAGAAAGATAAAGCAAAGGTTAATTTTAACAAATCTAACGAATTAATCAATAAATATAGCCTAAAACCGTTTTATATCAATGAATTAAAAAAAGAATTATAAGATTTTGTTACTGTTGAAAAAATAACCTCAGATATTCGTTTTGAGGATGAAAATAGAAAATTATGCGAGGAGAAATTAAATGAAAAAAATGTTTTTTGTGTGTTTAGCTTTAATCTTTATTTTTGGTTGTGTGGAGACTAAAAAAATAGATTATTCTATCTATTATAACTCTCTTTCTAACGAGTACTTAATTGGTAAATATGACTCTGAAGAAAAAGTAAAAGCTATTGAAGATAATCAAAATGCCTCAACGCTTGATATGTTTGAAGCAGGTATTTTTTATTTGTATAGTTGTTATGGCAGTATAAAAGTTTTAAATTTTACACCAGATAAAGAAAAATCAATTGTTGAAAAATCAATTGCCTTATTTGATAAGGCTTACAAAAACGAACCTAAAAATGCTTATATTTTGGCTTTTAAGGGAGCAGCTTATTTGTATTACTGTAAATGGGGGACTGTACTCGAAAAAGTTGTAAATGGAAGAAAAGGTGAGCAATCTATAAATTATGCAATAAAAATTTTACCAAGTGACATACAATTAAGAAATATAAGAGCAAATAGTTTTGCTTATTTACCAATAGAATATTATCCAGAATCACCTAACACTGTTTTAAAAGACTCCGATTTTATTATAAATAATATTGAAAAAGATAAAGCTAAGTATAGCAGTATATTTGGTGAAAAACTTACTGATTATTATTATTATAATGCACTATTATTTAAAGCAATAGTAAATTATAAAATGGGAAATCCAAAAGAAGCAGCTGAATATTCTGCAAAAATTCCTAAAGATTCAGAACCGTATATTCAATTAAAAACTTTCTTAAAAACAATTGAAGAAGAGGAATAAAATGGAAACAAAAATCACTAAACTATTTAGGATAATATCCTCAATTGCAATATTGCCAGCGTTTTTGGTTCATTTTACTCTTTATTTTTTGCATACAAAATTTTGGCCAGATAAATTTGTTTATCTGGCTTGTGCTGGTATTGTTACAATATTATTGCTTTTACTATTGTCAAAAATATTTAACTATTTTCCAAATAACTATGGAATGTCTTTAAATATAAAAAATAAAGATTTTTTGTATATTTTGCTATTTTTTGGGGCTACCGTCATATTATGGTATTTATATAACTATCTTATAGGAATAGCTAATATAATCCCTTGGTATTACGATTATCCTTCAAAAAATATAATTTTTGAAAAATTAATAATTATTGCTATATTAATTGTACTTGCTTTTGTGGAAGAATTTTTATTTAGAGGATATTTGTTAAATATATATCTCGAAAAGTTAAATCCAGTAATTAGCGTTATAATAACATTATTGATAAGCTCAATTTATTATGCTATGCAATTTGGGTTTATTTTTGCTGGTTTTATGTTGTTATATGGCATTTTATTATCTGTTTTATATATTTTAAAGAAAAATATAATTTTAACGACTTTATTGCATATATTAGGCTATATTTTCATATTTATAGTTATATCTTAAAGAAAATAGGATTTTTATGTTAGAAAAAGTATTCAACTCAAAAATATTTAAAGAATTAAGTATAATAATTTCTTTGATTTTATTATTTGTAAATGTTTCGTTTTTCTCAAAAATTAAATCTTTTGACATTTTTACTCTATTTTTAATTATAATAGATTTATTTTTCATATTATTAATAACGATATTCTTTATTTTCTATATAAAAAATAATAAATATAAACTAATAATACCTAGAATCAAAGAAAATTGGTTAATTTGGATATTTATAGGGTTTTATATAATTTTGAAACTTTTATATATTGATTTCTTGCCAAGATGGGATGGAGGTACTTATTTTAGTATATTATTATCAACTATTGATAATTATAAACTATCTCTTGATAGTTTTTTAATGAATTTCAATTGGCTAGGACATCCATCAATGGGTTATGTCTCTTTTATATCAATTTCTCAATTTTTAGATAGAGGAAATGAAGTTTTATTAAATCTTACAAATACAATATTAACAATAATCGCTTTATTAATGTTTTATAAAATTATTCTATATTTTAATGGAAATAAAATAAAAGATGCTGTTTTTGGAACAATGTTTTTAGCTTTAAATCCACTTTTTTTTGCAGTTTCATTGACTTTAAGTCTTGATTTTCCTCTACTAATATTTTTTATTTTCATTACTTATTTCTTAATATATAATAAAAAAATCTATTATATATTTTTTTCACTCATTTTTATATTTATAAAAGAAACTGGAATATTAATATACTTATTATTTGTTTTTTCTGTTTTTATAATGGTTTTGAAATATACCATATTTAATAGAAATAAATTAGTAAATAATAACGAATTTTTATCTGGCTTATTTTCAACAAATCTAAAAACAAAAATAATTAATTTATTGTTAATATCTATTCCTGTTATTGCACTTTTTCTTTATCTTATATATATGAGAGGAAACTTATGGACTGGAAATGAAGATGCTACTGGTAAAACAACGATTAAGTGGGATAACAATGGTTTTAATTGCTTTGGTTTTAATGAAAAAATTATTAGCGATAGATTATTTGAAATATTTGCCTTAAATTTTAACTGGATAATTACCACTATTATAGCAATATCTTTACTTTTTTATTTATTTAACACTATTAAAGATAAAAAACTAAAAGAATTGTTGAATAATGAAAAAATATGGTTATTATTGGTATTTTTTGCCATTTTTATTGGTTTTATTTTATTTAACCTTTTATTTATCACTTATACGCATCCAAGATATATTATCTACTCATTATTCTTTTTAATCCTTCTTTTTTCTGTATCTGCCCTATATTTGATTAAAAATGATAAGATAAGGTATATTTTTTATTGTATATCATTATTTTTCTTTATTTTTCAACTATTTGAGACAGTTGACCCAATTTCTTCTTTATATTTTAAGACAGTAAATTTTGGTAATCATAAAATATTACGAGTAGCGAGTGATTCTAAAGTATATAATGCTCAGTATGCTGTAATCGATAGACTTTTTAATAAAGTTAATAAAGAAGTTAAAATAAATGAAAATACTACTATTATTACTGATGATACTTCAGATGATAAAGCTTGGGAATCTTATTTTAATTACGGAAAATATGCAATTTATGGTGATGATATGAGGCTTGATAAAGATACTTTTAGGAGAACTTATAAAACAGGCAATTCATTTAAGATAAATAAAGTTGTGAGTATTTATAAAATAAATAAGAAAAATATTCCACAGGCAGATTATTATCTTTATATTCCTTACTTAACTATATCAGAATCTATTGGTTTAAGTAAAATAAAAAAATATTATGATATAAATCTATATAAAACTGTAAAATATTTAGGATACGAAATGAAAATATATAATCTTAAAAGTAAAAAATAAACACTATATTTACACAAAAATAAAAATTATAAAAAAGAGGATATTTATGGCAAAATTAATTTCTATAATAATACCGATTTATAACGAAGAAGGAAATATTTATTTACTAAAAAAAAGATTATTTGATATTTTAGAAAAACTAAATGAAAATTTTGAACTTGTTTTTGTAAATGATGGAAGTAAAGATAAATCTTTTGAAATCCTTAAAGAATTATCAAAAGAAACAGAAAAAATAAAAATAATAAATTTATCAAGAAACTTTGGACATCAAATTGCTGTTAGTGCAGGCATTGAAAATTGTAATGGTGATTGTGCTGTAATTATAGATGCAGACCTTCAAGACCCACCCGAATTAATAATAGAACTTTATGAAAAGTGGAAAGAAGGATATGATGTAGTTTATGCTCAAAGAGAAAAAAGAAAAGGTGAAAATTTCTTCAAACTCGCAACAGCATCAATATTTTACAGAGTATTAAAACAATTTACCAATATCGATATTCCAGTAGATACAGGGGATTTTAGACTTATTGATAGAAAAGTTATAAATGCGTTAAACACCATGCCAGAAAGACAAAGATTTATAAGAGGGATGATTTCGTGGATTGGCTACAAACAAATCGGAGTTAAATTTGTTAGAGAAAAAAGGCATTCTGGAGAAACAAAATATCCATTAAAGAAAATGCTTAAATTTGCTCTTACTGGGATTACTTCTTTTTCATTTTTACCATTGCAGTTTGCTACATATCTTGGATTTATTGTAAGTGGGTTTTCTTTTATTATTGTTCTCTTTGTTTTATACCTTAAATTTTTTACAAATAAAACTATACAAGGTTGGTCATCTCTTGCCATCATTATCTTGTTTATGGGTGGAATACAACTCATTTGCACTGGTATTATTGGTGAATATCTGGGAAGAATCGGAGAAGAAGTAAAACATCGCCCACTTTATTTAATTGATGAAAAAGTTAATTTTAAAGATAAAGAGGAAAAAAATATTAAATCCTAGATTTAATGGTAGAATATACCATAATAAGTTGAGATAAGATGTCAATTAGAACAAGGGCTTAAGCTCTGACAAATTACTCGGTTTTAATTTTTATCAAAACTGGGGATAGTTGAGAGCTTAAACCCCTTGTTATTAAAAGTTAATAAAATAAATTATTTACTATTTAGATTCTGTCATATAAAGAATCCCACCACTTATGATATAAAGTTTACCATCAAGAGACGCCATTCCGCCAATTTCGCTCCAGCCACTACCAATATTTTTGTATTTACCATCTTTCCCTGTTTCGTATAAAATCCCACCGCTTATGATATAAAGTTTACCATCAAGAGACACCATTCCGCCAACATTACTCCAACCACTACCGATATTTTTGTATTTACCATCTTTCCCTGTTTCGTATAAAATCCCACCGCTTATGATATAAAGTTTACCATCAAGGGAAGCCATTCCGCCAATTTCGCTCCAACCACTACCGATATTTTTATACTTGCCATCTTTCCCTGTTTCGTATAAAATCCCACCGCTTATGATATAAAGTTTACCATCAAGGGAAGCCATTCCACCAACATTACTCCAACCACTACCGATATTTTTATACTTGCCATCTTTCCCTGTTTCATATAAAATCCCACCACTTATGATATAAAGTTTACCATCAAGGGAAGCCATTCCGCCAATTTCGCTCCAACCACTACCGATATTTTTGTATTTACCATCTTTCCCTGTTTCGTATAAAATCCCACCACTTATGATATAAAGTTTACCATCAAGGGAAGCCATTCCACCAACATTACTCCAACCACTGCCGATATTTTTATAATCGCCAGCCTTTGCAGAAAGTTCAAACTGAAAAAGAAAGCAAATCATCAAAAGAATTGTAACAATAATTTTTTTACTCATTTATTTCTCCTTTTTAAAAAAATTTTATCATATAAATAATAAAATAAGTTTTTTAGAATATTTTACATTAAATCAATATATATTTTCTCAATAAGTGCTTTATATTTCTCGCTAATAACATTTCTTTTCATTTTTAGACTATTTGTTAATTCTTTACCAATCTCAAAAGGTGTTGGTATTAACGCAAAACAAGTAATTTTTTCAAAACTCTTAAAGCCTGTTTTTGTACTTACTCTATTCTTTATTATCTTAGAAAATTCTTCTTTTATAAGTTTATTATTGCATAAGTCATTATATTCACTAAATGCAATATTGTTATTTTTTGCAAACTCGACCAAATTGTCTTGATCTGGAATAATTAATGCACCCAGAGTTTTTTTATCTTGCCCTACAACAATTACTTGATTAATTAGAGGGTCTTCAAGTAATTTATCTTCTATTGGAGAAGGTTCTATATTTTCACCACCCATCAAAACAATTGTGTCTTTTGCCCTACCTGTTATCTGAATTTCACCATTTAGTGTCAGTCTACCGAGATCTCCTGTATTAATCCAACCATCTTTAAGTATTTCTTTAGTTTTCTCTGGATTTTTGTAGTATCCAGCCATAACAAGATCACCCTTTATATAAATTATCCCTTTACGATGTTGGTTTGCCTTTTTATTCCAGTCGTTATCCCCTATCATCACTTCAACTCCGGGTGCAGGTCTACCCACAGTACGAGGAACTAAAGTACTAAAACTTCTAACACTAACAATTGGCGAAGTCTCAGTAAGCCCATAACCTTCAAAAATATCAATTTTAATTGCTGCAAAAAAATTATCAACATATTCGGGCAATGCTCCACCTCCAGAAATTGGACATATAAGAGCTCCACCAGTTTTTTTACGAATTTTTGAAAAAACCAAAATATCACCGATTAAATCTGGTATAAATAAGCCTATAATTGTAAATAAAGAAGTAATTTTATTAATTAGAGACTTAAAACACGTTTCTTTTCTAAAAATTGGCATTTTTCCAGTAAAAATTTTAATTGCTCTATTGTAAGCTGTTCCTATATTAATAAAAGTATTAAATAATTTTACTTTTGAAGGAGATTCTTTTTTTATGTTATTTAAAATTCCATTATATAAAGCTTCCCAGATACGAGGTACTGACACCATATAAGTTGGTTTAATTTCTGCCAAATCTGGAAGTAGATGTTTTGCTGTCGGTTTAGAATAAGCCATAGGACAACCGATTGACATAATTATATATTCAACAGTTCGCTCAAAAACATGCCAAACAGGTAGAACAGAAATCCACCTTTCTCTAGTCTCTCTAAATGGCAAAACATCGGTATAAGCATAAACGTTGTGCATAATATTCTTATGTAATAACATTACCCCTTTTGGCAAACCAGTAGTACCAGATGTATAAATTAATGTCACCAAATCTTCTCTACTTATAGAATTTCTTATTTCAATAAGTTTATCATTATATTTAGATTTATAGTGTTTTTCACCTTCTAATAAAAGTGTATCAAAATCATAAATTTTAATGCTTTCCTTTTTTGGATTTTTTATATCGTCTGATTTTCCAGTCAACAAAATAAGTGTTTTAACTTCTGGTATTTCGCCAAGGATAGAAAGGATTTTTTCTGCTTGTTCGGCATTTTCAACAAAACAATATTTTGCATCAGAATGTTTTAAAATATAAGAAACTTCCTGTGCCGTAGAATCTGATCCTCTCGGAACATCGGCTGCTCCCAAGGATAGAATAGCCAAATCAGAAACAAACCATTTGTACATATTATCAGAAATTATTCCAACCTTATCACCTTTTCTAATACCAATTTCATAAAGACTTCCTGCAAGGTTTTCTACCATATCTGCCAGTTGAATAAAAGTAATTGACTCAAATTTCCCATCTTTTTTGTACTTCAAAAAAACTTTATCATTATATCTTTCTTTACAAAAATACATCAATTCAACAAGGTTCTTTACATTGTTGTACATATTCTACCCCTAATAAGATTTATTTGGTAATAATACTCGATAAAAACTCTATACATTTTATATGAAATATGGATTAATTTTATATATTAAATTATATCTAGAGACGGTTGTCAAGTCAATTATATTTTTTTAAAAAATTATTTATTTTTTTGAAAATTTTTATATATTTTTAACGGTTATCTATGATTTGGGGAAATTAAAACAAACTCAACTGTCCATCATCTTTCCTATGATATTCCTGTTTTTCTGCTTCAATTAGTTCTTTTTTGATTTGTTTTAAGAATTGACTTTGTTTTTGAGAATATAGTTTACCAAAAATAGTACGAGATTTTGCTGTCGTTAAGTATAGGTATTTTTTTGCACGAGTCATTCCAACATAGAGGAGTCTTTTTTCTTCATCGATGTCGCAATTTTTAAAGATAGAATAAGGAATAATCCCATCTTCACACCCTGCGATAAAAACGCATTCAAACTCAAGACCTTTTGAAGCATGGAGAGTCATAACTGTAACGGCTTCGATATTTTGATTGTAAGTATCGATTGGCGTCCCAAGTGCAATCAATTTTAAAAAATCATCAAAATTAGCCTCATAATCTTTTGATAAATCAAAAAGTTTTTCGATTTCGAGTTTAGAAGTTTCTTTTTGAGTTGGAAAAAATTTAGTAACAATAAAATCTAATGTCTCAAAAACAGTTGACAATTTTTGTAAGTTTTCTACCTTGATTTTTTTATCAATAAGCTTTTCTTTTAAGAAAGAAGTTTTAGGGTTGATAATAAATTTAAAAATATCAATTATCGTACAAATTGGTTCTTGTTTAAAAAATGGTTCTTCGCCAACAATTTGATAAGGGATGTTATGATTGTGGAATGCTTCGATAAAACTACTAAACTGACTTTTTGTACGACAAAGTATTACAAATCCTACTTTCTCCACCACTAATTTTACTATCCATCGAAAAAAAACTAACACCACCAATCATTTGTTCGATTGTCCGCACTATAAACTCAGCCTCGCTTTTTTCTGTTGCGAGTTCTGTTATTTTAATTTTTACCCCTTTTTCAAGCCCTTCGATTAGATTAGTTTTGTCAACCAAATCACCACTCGCCTTCAAAATCGTATCCGAACACCTATAACTTTTTTTGAGTTGATAAACTTTTGATGCTGGATAATCATAGATAAATTTATTTATAAACTTAACATCAGCACCTCTAAATCCATAAATCGCTTGATTTGGGTCTCCAATTACACAAAGATTAGGGTTAGCATCAGGCATTAACATTCTAATTAACTGATATTGCGAGTAATTTATGTCTTGATACTCATCAATCATTATCCACTTGTATTTTTCTTGGTATAATGTCAAAATTTCGTTAAATTTGATAAATAATTTCACAGTTTGGTAAATTAAATCATCAAGATCAAAACAATTTTCCTTCTCCAAAATATTCTCATAGATGTTGAATATTTTTTCTGCCTCACTATCCTTTAAATCAGAAGGTTCTTTTAGATTTTGTTTTACTTTTGAAATACCATCGATTATTAAATTAACTTGATTTTCTTTAACACCAATTTTTTTTAGAATATTCTTTTTATCCTTATCATCTATAATAACAAAATCTTTTGTCCTATCAAGTTTTGTAGAATATTCTTTCAAAATAGAAAAACCAAATCCATGAAAAGTCGCAACATCTGGCATTTTGTCTTCTAAAACTATACTTTTAATACGCTTTTTAATTTCTAATGACGCTTTATTTGTAAAAGTTATTGCAAGTATATTTTCTGGACTGACCCCTTTTTCTATTAAATTTGCAATCCTAAAAGCAAGAGTTCGAGTTTTACCTGTCCCTGGTCCTGCAACAATCAATAATGCCCCTTCCAGATGACCAATACTCGCCTCTTGTTCCTCATTAACCTGAGAATGAAATTTAGTTTTTTCTATTATAATATCTTTTTCTGGCTCTTTTTTAAATGTAAGTTTTAGTTTATGGTATTCTTCAAGGTCAAAACTAATTAAATTGCGAGGAGTGAGAGTCGTCTCAAAATTAGTCTCAGCAAAAAGCATATTTTTTACACCAGCATTCTTTTCATCTTTCCCAAAAACCTTAACAGCCCCAAACTCACCATCAAATCCTTCTTTTATAAAAACCTCTCGATTACGCATCCGCTTAATTGCCTCAGTAAGTTTTTCGTTACCAAGATTTTTTATTTCTTCAATTGACATGTTTAGTAGAATGTTAAACTCACTACCCGCTTTTACCACTAATGAATTGTAAACTTGGGTCACCTCTTTTGTTGTTTCTGATTTACCACTAATTTCCGATAAAATTTCTTTTAGTGGAATAAGTGAGTAAAACTCAAGTCTATTTTTGCGTTCAATTGGATTTATTCTATCCGAAATTTCTGCAACCCTACTCATAACACCAACAGTAAGTTTTTTACCACAAACAGGACACTTTTCATTGTGTCGAATAGTTTCCAAAGGATTAAAACAAATATTGCACTTACGATGCCCGTCATAGTGATACTTGCCCTCCTCTGGGAAAAAATTAATCGTTCCAATAAACTCAGTTGGATTTCCAGTTTTTATAGCGTTTATTATACTACTATAACTAAGTGTTGTATCAAAAATATTAGCATTCCTCCCAAGCTTATCAGGAGAATGAGCATCAGAGTTAGAAAGTAAATTATACTTATCCAAAAAACTACATAGCCAATTCATAGGCGGGTCACTTGAAAGCCCAGTTTCTACTGCATAAATATATTTTGACATATCCTCAAAACATTCTTCCACACTGTTAAACCCAGACTTGTCGCCAAGTATCGAAAACCACGGTGTCCAAATATGTGCTGGTACAAATAAAATCCTATCAGATATATCCAAAAACATCTCAAGCATTTTTTTGACATCAAGTCCTAATATTGGTCTACCATCAGAAGTAATATTAAATTTTTGTTTTTGGAGTTCGTTCTGAATTTTGGTAGCGACTTCAAAATCTGGTGCAAATATAACAGAATGTATTTTACGAACCTTATCATGTTTCTTATAAATATTACTAATCTCTGCTGTTAGCAAAAACCGAGTCTCTTGTGAGTCAAAAGCAGTCGTTGGCAATTTATATTCTTCTTTTAGCTTAAATAGTCCTTCTTCAGCAGGAATAAGTTTTTCTTTTAATTCAGCAGTCCATTTAGGATGTGTAAAATCCCCACTACCAATTACTTTTATCCCCTTCACATTAGCCTTATGTGCAAGATGTTCTGGAGTAAGTTCACTACTTGTCGCAAGAGAATAATGAGAATGTATATGAAAATCAGCAATAAATTTCATTTTTTTAGCCTTATAACACATATTAACCCAGATTATCACAGAAAAACACGTATTTATGGGTGTATTTTTAACAAATCAATAAATTATTTTAAAATTCAGTATAATATTATAACTAAATTTTAATTCGATATTTGGTTATTAACTAAATGATACTTAAAAGCTTATAAATCGTCAATGTTTTTTGGAAGAATTGAATATTTAGTAAATAAGAATTAATAAAATTTCTTGATAAAAGTAATTTTGTGTGTTAGGATTGATTAGACTAAAAAATTGTTATTGGGGTTAAGATGGGTCAATTAATTGCATATAAATTGAATTCAATTTCATCACTTATTCCTCTTTTTTTATCTTATTTTCTTTCTTCTAAAAATACAATTTTAAATGAATTTATTTTATTATCTGGTTTGATTATAACTATCTTACTTTTAATACTTATTATTTTTATAATTATCAGACATAAAATTTTATTAAAAAAAAGAAAAAATGCAAATAATCTTCCACCAACTACCGAACAAGATTTTGCTAAAATAATACAAAACGACTTTATTTATGTGGATAAAACAGAATATTTATATAAACTAATCGATAGTAATATAACTTACTTTTTTCTTGCAAGACCAAGGAGATTTGGTAAATCATTGCTCATTTCGGCACTAAAAGAAATATTTAGAGGAAATCAAGAATTATTTACTGGTTTATATATTTATAATAAAATTAAATGGAATTCTTACCCAATAATACATATTGATTTTTTATCTTTTTATTCAGAAGAAGCTAGTTTAAATCAATTATTAATAAAGAAAATTAAAGATATTGCAAAAAAATTTGATATAATACTAGATAGTGAAATAGAAAACCAACTTTTTGAAGAATTAATAATAAAAATAAACAAAAAATATAAGAAAAAAGTTGTTGTTCTTATAGATGAATATGATTATCCAATAATTAATAATATTGACAATATCGATGTCGTTTTGAGAAATAGAAATGTATTAAAAGCATTTTATTCCATCTTAAAATCTTGTGATCAATATTTAAGGTTTGTTTTTATTACAGGAATATCAAAATTTAGCCAAACATCTATATTTTCTGGCTTAAATAACCTTAATGATATATCTTTTGACAAAAATTATTATGGAATTACAGGGCTTACAGAAGACGAATTACAAAAATATTTTCCTTCTTATATTGATAAACTTTCAATAGAAGAGCAAAAGACTAAAGAAGAAATTCTCTCTAAAATAAAATACTGGTATAATGGATATTCATGGAATGGTGTTAATAAAGTTTATAATATTTTTTCAATATTAAATTTATTTGATAAACTTTCTTTTATGCCTTATTGGTTTGAAACTGCAATTCCTTCTGTGCTTGTGAAATTTATAAAAAAACAAAAAGACTTTAACATAGATTTTACAGATATAACTATTGACCCACTCATGCTAACAACTTCTGATGTGGAAAGCATCCAATTAATACCACTATTATTTCAGACTGGTTATCTTACAATTTCACAAGTTATTAAAACCGAAAACGATATGTTATATATTCTAAATTATCCAAATTACGAAGTAAGAAAAAATTTTATAAATTATATTTTTAGGGATTTTAACTCAAATAATGTTAATTTAATTAGAAATATAATAGATTCTCTTAAAAATAACGATATTGATAAGGTTATGTTGTATTTGCATAGTATAATTGCTTCTATTCCTAATTATATTTTTGATTATCAGAATGAAAGTTATTACCATTCGATTATACATGCGGTTTTTACACTTTTGTTTGATTATAGTTACGCTGAGGTATCGACAAATATTGGTAGAATTGATGAAGTGGTTGAGTTAAACAATGGAGTTTTTATTTTTGAATTTAAACTTACTTCAAAAGAAGAAGCGATGAGACAAATTAAACAAAAGCGATATTTTGATAAGTATAAAATAAAAAATAAACCAATATTCTTAATAGCTGTTGGCATTTCAAAAGAAGATAGAAATATAAAAGATTGGGTAATTGAGAGGATTGATGGGTAAAATTTTCTTGACTAAAATAATAAATATGCGTATTATTCCTTATTATTTAAGGAAATCCCATGAAAAAAACGTTATTTTTTGTTATTTTTAGCATTTTATCTTTCAGTATATTTGCTCAAAAGATAAATATTAGCGATATTGATATTGACCAGTTTGTAGAAAACTTAAAGCAAAAAAAAGAAGTCAATTTACGATCTTATTATTTGTGGTCTGGGCTTATTTCTGATATAGACGAAGCTAAAAACGAAGTAGTGGTACTAAAAGCAAAATGGATTTCAAAGTCGGAGTTGGCTTCTTACAAAGTTATTTTAAAAATTACTAATCCAATGATGAAAGAAAAAATCAAGAAATTAGGTAAAGATAAAAAAATTCTTTTTATCGCAGAAATAATAGAGGTAAAGGATATAATCCCAATTTGTAATCCAATTTTTATTAGAGAAAATTAAGAAAAAAAGACATTTATGGAAAACACATTCGACCTTATTCAAAAGCGAATTAATGAGATTGTAATGTATAGTAGTATTCTTAAAAAGTCAATAAATAATCTTGACAAATATAAATATTGGTATTACATTAAGTAATACAGGAGATGTATTATGACAACTATAAGATTACCAAATAATATTGAAACAACTCTTAATATAATTGCACACGATGAGAATAAAACAAAATCAGAAATAATTAAAATTGCATTACAAAAATATTTTGAAACCTATTATAATGACCTTTCACCTTATGAATTAGGTAAAGATGTTTTTGGAAAATATGGAAGTGGACAAAGTGATAATTCAAAAAATTATAAACTTAAAATGAAGGAAAAAATCAATGCAAAATTCTCTCATTGATGCAGGACCAATCATTGCATTATTTGATAAAGATGATAATTATCATAAAAATGTTTTAAACTTTTTTAAAAATTTTAAAGGTAAGTTATTTACGACATTGCCAGTAATAACAGAAGTTTCATATTTTCTAAATTACAATATACAAGTCCAAATAGATTTTTACAAATGGCTACAAAAAAACGCTATCCAAATAGTTACAATAAATCAAGAACAAATTAATAGAATCATAGAACTCACTGAAAAATATTCTGATATACCAATGGATTTGGCTGATTGTTCGCTAATAATGGCTTCAGAAATGTTATCGATAAAAAATATTATTACAATTGATTCTGATTATTACGCATATAGAACAAAAGATAAAGAAATGTTGGTTAATTTACTGGAAGTGTGATGTAAGTCTCGTACGAGGGTATGAAGACACTGAGTTAGGATGTTTTTTTCTTCTTACCTCTGTAAGACCCATATAAATACTATCTTGATAAAAAATTCTCCCAATAAATATCAAATTTTCCTTTTTGACAAATTTTAGAATTTGGGGTATAAATAAATATATTTTATCACTTTAAAGGTTAATACAAAATGATACAATCAGTAGAAATAAAAAATTATAGAAATTTAGACAAATTGAAAATTAACTCATTCTCAACTGTAAATTTAATTACTGGCAAAAATAATACTGGTAAATCAAGTCTACTGGAAGCAATTGCAATTTATGTAAGTAATGGAAATATGCGTTTAATTTATGATATTCTCAAGGAAAGAGGAGAATATTATAGAATTTATGAAAATACTAAAGATAATAGAATACAAACATATATTAATTCTTTATCATCATTATTTACTGATAGAAATTTTAGTTTTGATAAAAAAAATACTATTTTAATAAATACAACAGAAAATAATGAAGAAAAATTTATTTCTTTAAGATTTGTAAAATATTATAAAGAAATTATACAAAAAGAAGATTCTCGTATATTTCAAACAAAAATTATCGAAAATGAAGAAGAAAAAGAAATTATTGATTATAATATTGGATTTGAAGTTAAAATAGATGAAAATTCGACTTTAATAAAACAATTAGATTTATATCGACCTTATAATTTTGATTATACTAACTCTAACTTTCAATTTATAAAAACAAAAAATGTAGATAGGGAAAATAATGGAGAACTCTGGGATAAAATAGCCTTAACTGATAAAGAAAATTTTGTAATAGAAGGTCTAAAAATAATAGAGCCAGATATTGAAAGGCTTACATTTGTTAGTGAAGATAGGATAAGAAAAGCGGTAATTAAACTTAAAGATAAAAAAGATATTCTACCATTAAAAAGTATGGGGGATGGGATTAATAGGATATTGACTATTATACTTGCCCTTGTTAATTGTGAGAATGGTTTTTTATTTATAGATGAGTTTGAAAATGGGCTACATTATTCTGTGCAAGAAAATTTATGGAAAGTAATATTTAGTCTTTCTAAAAAATTAAATATTCAAATATTTGCAACAACTCATAGTAATGATTCGATTTATAGTTTCCAAAAAGTGATTAATATAGAAGAAAATTTAGCAAATGGTAAGCTAATTAGGCTTGATTATAAGGATAATCAGGTTAAAGAGGTAGAATTTGACGCAAATGAATTAAAAATAGCAACTGAAGAAGGAATTGAGATTAGATAATGGGAAAAGAAAACTATAATAAAAAATTATTAGTCGAAGGCAATGACGATAAACATGTAATATTTGCTTTATGCGAAAAATTTTCTATTACAGAGAATTTTGATGTTATAGATTGTAAATCAAAAGAATCAGTTATTGAAAAAATGCCTATTTATCTAAAAACCTCTGATATTGAAATAATTGGCTTAATAATTGATGCAGATTGTGATATTTTTGATAGTTATAAGAGTATTTGTTCTAAACTTTCTAATATAGGGTATAAATTACCTAATATTCTACCAAAAGAAGGATTGATATTATCAGAGCCAGATAAAGTTAAAATTGCTATTTGGATAATGCCAAACAACAAAATAAATGGAATGCTTGAGGATTTTATTGCCTTTTTGATACCACAAGACGATAAATTACCTCCTTTAATTGATGATTTTCTTAATACAATTGAAGAAAAAAAATTAAACAAATACAAACCTATTCATAGAGCAAAAACATTTATTCATTCGTACCTTGCTGTACAAGAAGACCCCGGTACACCAATGGGGCTTGCTATTACAAAAAGATATTTGACAACGGATGAAAAAAATTGTTTAAATTTGATAAATTGGTTAAAAAAAACCTTTAGGGATTAGAGTCAAAAATACCAGAAATAAGCAACTTTATTACCGAAAAGATATTATATTTTTAAAAAGAAACTATCAATTTTAACCCTAAAGATAAGCCTTCTTCTCAATACCTTGATGATATGTTTGTGGAGTTACTGAAATTGTAATATTGATATTTTTTGAAAAATTGAGTATAATAACATAAAATTCTAGTTAACAGATTATATAAAAGGAGAATAAATGATATTTAAAAACATTAATTTTAAAAAAGAAGAAATTACTAATATTGAAGATTTAATTCTTATATTAAGAGACATTAAAGAAAGCCTAATAAAAGAAAATCAGCATTATAAAAATGAAAATGGGTCTTTTGATGGAATATTTTTTAGAGGACAATCAGGAACTTGGGATTTATTACCTGGTTTATTTAGAGAAGGAGAGTATATAAAAAATGAGATAAGATTATATGAAGAAATACTTATGAATAATCCAGATAAATTTAAAGATAGTTTAACAACTTTTGAAAAAATAACAATTATGCAACATTATGGATTACCAACAAGATTATTAGATTGGACAACAAATGCTTTAGTTGCTTTATTTTTTGCTGTTAATAAAGATGATGATGAAGATGCAGAGTATTTTTTATTAGATGCTAAATCATTAAATGAAAATGCTAGCGTAGGACCAAAATCAGATAAAAATTTATTTGCTGATATTAATATTAAAATCAGACTTGAATGTGTATTAAATCAAAAATCTTTATATGATATACTTTTCGATCCATATTATAATTTTGTAAATGGATTAGAAAATAAAACAAAAAATATGTTAGAAGAAACTCAAAAACTTAAAACACCAATCGCTGCATATTCAAAAAAAACAAATGAGAGATTAAAATTACAATCTGGAGCATTTACAATTCATGGAAGTGAAATAGAAATAGAAAAAGAATCAATAAAACCAAAACCATATTCTTATTATAATTTAAAAAATACTGAGTTTGTTAAAATATTCAAAATTAAAAAGGAAAATAAAAAAAGCATTAAAGAAGAGTTAACAAATATTGGTATTTCTAATTCTAGTTTATTTCACGAATTAGAATATCAGTGTAGAGGTTTGATAGAAAAAATATATTCTCCAAAATAAATTATCAAAATTTTAAATAAATTACACGAAAAATAACTCTATTTCAAAAATTATCCAAATTTCTTTCTTTGTAAGAACTAATAATACTATCTTGATAAAAAATTCTCCCAATAAATATCAAATTTTCCTTTTTGACAAATTTTGAAATTTGGGGTATAAATAAATATCTCTTATAACTTTAAAGGTTAATACAAATCAGGAGTTAAAAAGTGAATGATATTAACTGTGAAAATATTGAGCAGGTTAGGTCAAATATTGATAGAATTGATAACGAAATTGTAAAACTCATATCAGAACGAAGTAAATATGTCAAACAGGCGGCAAAATTTAAAAAAGATGATAATGCTGTGAAAGATACTAAAAGAGTTGAACAAGTTATAGAAAAAGTTAAAAAATTGGGCGAAGAATATGGCTTAGCACCAGATATTGTTGAATCTGTTTATAGGGTAATGATATCCTCTTTTATAGATTACGAACTTAAAGAACATAAAAAAACAAAGGAATAAAGATGTATTTAATCGCAGGTCTTGGCAATCCTGGCATGCAGTATCGCAATAATAGACATAATGTTGGTTTTTTGTTTTGTGATTTTTTGTTAAAAGAGTATGATTTTGAAGACTTTAAAAAAAAGGACAATTATTACTGCTCAAAAAGTATTTATAGTGATGCTCACACTGTTTTTATAAAACCGCTAACTTATATGAACCTAAGCGGTAGTGCTGTGGTTAATGCTCTCAATTTTTTTAAGATTCCTAAGGAGAATCTTATTGTGATTTATGATGATATGGCTTTGCCTTTTGGTAAGATACGTGTTAGAGAAAATGGGTCTGCTGGCGGGCATAATGGGCTTAAAAGCATTCAGGGAGCGTTGGGGACAGACGAATATAAAAGGATTAGAGTTGGCATTTCTGCTCCACACCACGAAGGGGATGTGATAAATCATGTTTTGGGTGATTTTGGTAGAGATGATTTGGAAGTGTTGAATGCTCAAATATTTGTGGCTGTTGACAATGCTTTAAAATTAATAGTACGTGATAATATAAAAGATGCGATGAATAAATACAATGGAACAACAATTATTTAGGCTCAAAAAAAACTTACAAAAACTAATCAAAAAAAACTCACACATTTTAGTTGCCTTTTCTGGTGGCAAAGATAGCGTGTGCCTTTTAAATCTTTTACTTAATATAAAAAAAGAATTCAACTTAAAAATATCGGTAGCCTACATAAACCATAATCTACGAGGTGCTGAGTCGGACGAAGAGGAAGAGTTTGTTACAAATTATATTAATAGTTTAAACATTTCGTTATATAAGAAAGTTATTCAAAAAGAATATTGGGCAAGTCTCAAAAAAAAATCAGTTGAAATGGAAGCCCGCAAAATTAGGTATGATTTTTTTTATAAAATTGCAAACCAAAATTATATCGATTATATCGCAACAGCACATCATTTAAATGATAAAATCGAAACTTTTTTTATCCAGATTTTACGAGCAGGTGGAATAGAGACTCTAACATCAATTCCTACAAAAAATGACAAAATAATTAGACCAATAATTAACTTCTCAAAAAAAGAAATAGAGAGTTATATAGAAGAAAATAAGTTGAAATATATAGAAGATTCTACAAATAATGAAAATTTATATAAAAGGAATATAATTAGGAATAAAATAGTTCCATTATTGAAAGAAATTAACCCTAACTTTGAAAAAACATTTTTAAAACTATTTTCAAATTTGGATGAAGAAGTTTATTTTTATAAAAAAATAATAAATAAGTTTTACAAAGGAATACTAATATCAAAAAATAATGGCTTTATTGTAATTGACAAAGAAAGATACGATGGATTTGATGTTGCATTAAAAAAGAATATTATTAAACTTATTTTAAAAAAACTTGATTTTCCGACAAAGCCAGATAAAGTCTTATTTGGAGAAACTTGTAGTCAAAAGTCAAAATATCTATATAAAAAAGGTGATTTTTTGGTAAAATCAATTGGTAATATGCTTTGGTTAATAAATTTATCAAAAATTAAATCTTTTGACAAAAATATAACAATAGAGTCTTTCCCATTCCATTCGCAATACTTAGACATTCAAATAAAAAATACAAATGAAGTAAACCCAAAGAATAATTTTTGCATTAAATTTGATGAAAATGATTTGCCTATAAAAGTACGACAAATTAAAAACGCCGATACTTTTGAATTTGATAAAAACAAAAATAAGAGTTTAGTTAAACTTATAAAAGAAATGAGAATCCATACTTGTTTATTTAACCAAATATTCGTTTTTGAGAATAGTATTGGTAAAATAATTGGTTTTTGGTTAAATAACAAGTTTTTTAGGGTTTCTAAAATATTCTATATAGAAAAAAACAAAAATTGTCTAATTTTTGATTTTAAATCTCCTTTTAATGATAAAACCAATAAATAACAACAAAACTAAACTCATAATTAAAATTGGTGGCTCACTCATATTTGTATCGATTTCTTCTCCAGCGTCAAAATACTTTTTATTAGCCAATATTTTTTTCTGTTTTTCTAAGAGTAAATTTTCTTGAGCCTCGTTTTCGAGTACTATAAAAGTTGTCAATTTTGACAAAATGCGATTTTTTATACTGGCAAGATAAATATCATTAAAATATTTTTTTTGCAAATCTGGATTGTAAGAATATTTTAGATAATTTGCAGTTATATTAACACATTGATTTAGTAAGTTTTCATCTATATTTTTATTATCATTTTTAGAATCTGTTATTATAATTGAGTCATTAATATCATTTTTTAAGTAATATTTATTGTTTTCATAATTATATTCTACAATTTCATTGGAAATAATATCATTTATCTGTTTATTATCATTAAAATCATCGATTTTATAAGAATATATTTTATTATCGTCAGTTAGATGATAAATATAGTCACTATAAGGATAAATCAATTTAAAGTCTGATATATCAGTATTTATGATGACATTATTAAAATTATTAGTAATTACAACAAAAACATCAGCGTAATTTGAGTTAGAATAATTTTTTAAAATTAAGCCTTTTAGGACTCTATCAACCCAAAAACCTGATTTAGGTTCATTTTTTGATAAATAACTCCTTAATTCGTTGGTATTGTTTAATTTCTGATAGTTTGAATCAATTACATAAATATCATAATTAGATTGAATATTTTTTTCTTTTATAAAATTTTCTAAATTTTTAATATAATTAGGATCAATTCTTGAGTTTATAGAATGATCTAATAAAAAATGATAAAAAATTGGTTTATTTATTATTGGTAATTTTTTCTTATATATAGAACTTGCTATTATAAAATCTTTATTTTCATCAGTAATAAACTCATTCTTATAATTATCTCCACAATTAACTATTTTTTTATCAATTTCTAACTTTATTGGGTTTATATGCACTATTTCAAATCCAGTATATCTTATTTCATCTCGACTAAAAGGAAAAACTTTTAGAGACATAGTATTTAAATCCTCGTAATAAATTAATCCAGGGTCTCGGCTCTGATTTTTTATTTCATTATAAATCCACAGAGCAGATTTTTTTTCTACGAGTAAAGCTTTTTTCTTTTTATCTCCAACGACCAAATAATAATCTCCAACCCAACTCGATAAAGGTAGTTTTATTTTGGTAGAATATTCACTATTAAAAGAATCGTTATTTTTAAGAACTAAATCTATTTTTGTATGATAAAGTTTTTCTTTTTCGTTGTAAATTGTTGTATAATTTAAGTCTTTAATTTTAACTTTTTCTTCTTGAATATTTTTTGTTTCCTTAAAAAGTGTTGTACCTGCAAAAATAGCTTCTAAATAATTAATTTTTTTATCATTCAAAATTAAATTACTAAAAACAACGCTCTTGTAAATTGGAGTTATAAATGGGAGTCTATAACTATTTTCTTTTGTCTTTTTGAGATTCTCAATACTATCTATAAATAGTTTTTCGTTAAAATTTCGTTTTTTATCCAAGATATAACTTGTTTCATAGATATAATCTAGTGTTTTAGTCAAATTTGACTTTTCTACATAAAAAATTATTATGATAATAGATGGTATTATAAGAAAAATAGGTATTGCAACACTTAAAATTTTTGCTAAATTAAATTTTTCTTTCAAATAAATAATATCTTTTTTGAGTTCGTTAAAATGTATCATAAATAAAACAACTGGTGTCAATATCAAAAATCCAAGCCCAAAAGCGATTATTCCAATTATGGCAAAAGGTAAAAACACAAAAAATGCAAGAAAAAAATAAACAGTATATGAGAAAGTTAAAGATTTTAATAAAAACAAGAAGAATCTTAATTTAAAATTATTAAAATTAGGTATTAATAGGAATATTCCATTTAATACGGCTAAAATATAAAATAATCGGTGTGAAAAATCTCCAAAAATTGATACTATTTCACTAAGACCAAAAAGTTTATCTCCTAAATTATTTAGTAATAATCCAAGTATAGGAAAAACTAAAGCAAAGAAAACTTTTAAAATATTATATAAAATTGGCGAAAACTTAGATTTTGAAATAAAAAAGATCACTATTGCTCTTATAATAAAAAAATAGAATAAAACAGTTGAAATAATAAATAAAATAATCACAAAATGGACAAAAAAATCACTATCAGGAAAATGTACAAATCTGCTGAAAAGAAGAGACGATAAATACCAAGTCGTAGGTATAAGGATAGCAATTAAAAAATTAATCCATAAATTATTCTTTTTGTCTTTATTCACAAAAAAATCTATACCAATTAGTAAACCATAAATAACTGAAGGTAAAAAGAATGTTCCCATATAAAATAAAAAATCATCAGTTCTAAACATCCAAAAAGGAATAGAACGAGGTAAATTGCTTGTAATCAACACAATAACATAAACTAATGCTATATTTGAGACAATTAAAATCACTGAAAAAATATGATGTAATTTCTTTTTTAAAATTTTAAGAACCAAAGCAAAAATTGTATAAAATAAAATCGACGAAATTGTTATTAAACCAATAATTATCAAATTTGTTAATGTTTTTTGCTCTATTTGGGATTTTACGATATTAATCATAAAAAAAGAAATCAGCAAAAAAATTGTTTGTGGAATTGTTACAGAAAGTAAAATCCATAAAGGGTTTTGTACTGTTAATTTTTGTTTGTTTTGATTATCCATTTTTTATACCTTTCTAAAATTAAATAATATCCAATCAAAAAAGATAAAAATACTACTATCCCTAAAGCATAATGAAACCAATGAGTTTGTGAAAACCAATTAATTTCAAATCTGATTATTTTAACTTTAATTGATAATATAATTCTAACTAAATTTGATAAAATTGCCACAAAATAAGCAGAAACAGTTGAAAATAACACTATATAAAAGAATCTCAATATTTTTATCTTTGAATTTACAAGTATTACAAAACTAAAGATCAATGTCAATAAAAAAAAATTAATACCAGCACAACTTTTGTCAACAATTATATTTAAATCATAATTAACAAAACCTGTACCATTGATAAAAGTAAAATCTAAATTTGCAATCATTGACACCAAAAAAGTAATTGGTGTTAAAAAGATATAATTTATCACAAAATCATAATTTATTATAATTCTGATTAAAATTGTGTAAAAAAAACAGAAAATAACATAAAATAAAATATTATTCTTTTTTTCCATAATAAATCTTACTATTAAATTAAAAAATTTCAATTAACATAATCCGTCTTATAGATTTTAACACATTTTTTTTTGAATATCCAATATTATATATAGATATTTTTTTTAATCAATGATAATTAGGGACAGAGCAATTGGATTATTATTCTTCAAAAAGTAAAATTTGCACCCATTTTAGAGAGAAATTAATTTTTTTTCTTTTAGATTTAAAAAATATCTGCTATACTTCCGATATTTCTAAACATGGATTTATAACCTTGGAGAATTTATGATTTTCGATATTAATAATTGCTCTGTTAAAATTTTACTTGTTACAAGTGATTTTCATCTTGCTAATTCGATAAGTAACCATTTAAAACTTATCAAAAACCTTCAATTTGAAATAAAAATTGCTAATAATTCGATAACAATGCTAAATACTATTGTAAAAACACCAATAGACCTAATTATATTAGATATAAACAAATCTCAGGAAAATTGGAATAATATTGCAATAAATTCATCAGAATTAAACATTCCTGTAATAATACTTGTGGATAAAGATGATGAATATAACGCTTTGTTACTTACAAAATCTGATGTGGATGGATATATAATAAAAGAAGAAATAAGTCCTACAATTATCGGTATAACAATTAGATTTACAATTGAACGATTTAGTTTGAAAAAAACTTTTAAAGAAATGGCTCTAATTGATGAAATCACTGGTTTCTATACAAGAAAGATTTTAATAAAAATAGCAGAGCATCAATTGGAACTCGCTAAAAGAAATAAAAAAGGTTTGCTTTTTTTTAATATAAATCTTGATTGGAAAATTAAACTTGATAATAGTAAATCTCAAGTAAAAAATAAAATAAACCAAAATATTTCAACTATTTTAAAAAATACATTTAGAAAAACAGATATATTAGGAGTATTTGACGATGATAATCTTGTTGCAATAGCAGTAGAAGCAATGGATTCATCATCTGGTAACATTCTAAACCGTTTACGAGATAATCTAAAATTACCACAGCAAGAATATAAAGAAGTTTGTCAAATAAGTACAGGCGTTGCAATATTCGACCCAGAATTCCCTTGCTCTATATTTGATTTAGCACAGATTGCGATGTCTTATAGGCTGTGAAATATTGGTAACTAAGAATAATTGAAGATGAATATTAATTTTTATAAAATTGTGGTAAGTGAGACCTGTTAGGTTTTTGAAACCTGACAGGTCTTGAAAAAATTTAAGGAATAAAAATGAGTAAAGCTGATAAAATATTTGTTGATATGTGTAATGATATAATTAATAATGGATTTTCTTCCGAAGGACAAAAAGTTCGTCCAAAATGGAGTGATGGGACACCTGCCCACACTATAAAAAAATTTGGGGTTGTCAATAGGTATGATTTGCAAGAAGAATTTCCTATTTTGACATTGCGACCTACAAATCTAAAAGCCTCAATTGATGAAATATTATGGATATGGCAAAAAAAGTCAAATAACATAAAAGATTTAAATAGCCATATTTGGGACGAATGGGCTGACGAAAACGGATCAATTGGTAAAGCCTACGGTTATCAACTTGGGGTAAAACATAAATATAAAGAAGGTAATCTAGATCAAGTTGATAGGGTTTTATATGATCTTAAACATGATCCATACAGTAGAAGAATTATCACTAACATTTATATACACCAAGATTTACA